>JAEEGG010014019.1_pt1 | contig 17041 bp, 15 predicted proteins | sample 9134161 | NCBI WGS metagenome assembly JAEEGG01 (sample SAMN16246543, study PRJNA631951) | gut metagenome | biome: gut microbiome; feature: rumen; material: CR-attached | host: Bos | place: Iran: Karaj | collected 2018-10 | reverse complement strand
TGAATGAAATATCGTAGACGGTGATAAATGGTATTTCTTCGATACTGCTAGTTTTTTGAATGGTGAAATATTGCACAAATCTGACATAGATGCTATTCAGCTTAACTCAGATGATGTGGAGCTTCCCTCCCTCACAGGCATCATCTACGAGGGCGTCGGCATCCAGTTCGAGTACGACGGCAAGAGATACGACGTTACGGACACCGCCCACCTCACCGCCGCCCTTGCCTCTGCCTCTCCCCTCCGCTGGTTCTGGAACAAGACCCGCTACCGCAAGTACGGCGGCAGCGGCTCCGTCATCCTCACCGCACTGTACGTTGACACCCACGGCAAGGCCGTCCCCGACGTGAAACTAAGCGTCACGAAGACCGTCACCATCTAAGTCTGCCGGCTTGGGGTGATGACTGCCTATAATGTATTGTCTAACCTGCGCTTCTTCAAGCCCTTAGGATATATCCCAATCCGCTTATTCAAGGGCATCTCTCTCACTCCTTCGGCTTGGGGTGATGACTGCCTATAATGTATTGTCTAACCTGCGCTTCTTCAAGCCCTTAGGATATTACTGACCCCACCCCTGCCCCTCCCCTACTTTAAGTTTGCAGCTTGTATTAAGAGTCCTCAGGAACTCTAACATAATTTAACGTTCAATACGCGAAGAAACGAAAAAAAAATGAAGAGATATACCGGTTTTTCCTTACCTTTGTTGTAGAAAGGAAGGATTAACTGCCGGAGGTCAACCCATCCTCCCCTGGAGACCAAGAGTTTATCCCTTGTTATAGGCCCTCCGGATTTCAAGCTGCAAATTCCAAATAGGAAGGTAGGCTCGAAGCCTAATTAAAGTATTGGCAACTCACAGCTTGTCTCAGTTAACCGCTTCCTGTAACTATTAAACGTAAAGATATGAAGAAAATTGTTATCGGCATCGACATTTCGAAGGAAAAGATCGACGCAACCGCAATCGACGTGAGAGACACCCAGCAGGGAGTTGTCAAGCTTGACTACCAGGTGTACAAGAACAGGCCCATGGGCTTCCGCCGCATGCTCGTCTGGGCAAGGCACCTGATCAAGGGCGTCGGGCTGGAGGACGTGCTGTTCTGCTGCGAGACGACTGGCGGTTACGACCGCTGCCTGTGCGACTACATCTATGCCAAAGGGTTTGACATCTGGCGCGAGGCAGCGCTGCAGGTCAAGTGCAGCATGGGCGTGCGGAAGGGCAAGGACGACAAGGCCGACTCCCTGATGATAGCCGAGTATGCCATGCGGCATATCGACAAGGCCGTCATCTATGAGACACCCGACGAGAAGGTGCGTGAACTGAAGGCACTGTTCCTCTACCGCTACAAGCTCGTCCAGGAGCGCACGGAAAAGAAGGTCCGCGCCTCAGAGCTGAAGGCCACCGCCGCAAAGAGCGACTCCATGCGCTTCATCGTGCGCGATGCCATGAAGGGCGTCCGTAGCCTCGACAAGAGCATCCGCGACTGCGAGAAGCAGATAATGGCCATCATCAATGACGACGAGGAGCTCAAGCGCAACTATGGGCACATAGTATCCGTCCCAGGCATCAGCATTGTCAACGCCACGGCCTTCATCGCTTACAGCAACAACTTCCACAGCATCACCACGGCCAACAAGATAGCCTCCTACTGGGGCTGTGCATCGTTCCGGGAGCGGTCAGGAACAAGCATCGACAAGAAGGCCTACGTGAAGTGCTACTCCAGCTCACTGCTGAAGGCGACGCTGACACAGGCGGCAGAATGCACCATCAAGGAGCACGGCATATACAGAGGCTACTACCTGCGACTGAAGGCGGAGGGGAAACCATACGGCATCATCGTCAACAATGTCCGGAACAAGCTCATACATCTGGTGTTCTCACTGGTCACAAACAACATGGACTACGAAAAAAATCACGAGGTCCTCAGAGAAAGAAGAAAGAACGATAGAAAATCCGCCCAATTAGAAATTATTAACTAAATATACTTGCAAATTTTCATAGGAAGCAGGGGCGGGGAGCGCCTACGGGCTCCTCTGCGCTCCCTGCACTCCCTGCGCTCCCCTGCACTGAAGGATGCCCGTAGGCACTCCCTAGGGGAGGGGCAGGGGTGGGGTCAGTAACTTCCTAAAGGCTTGAACGAACGCTCGTTGGATATTACACTAAGGGCAGCACCCCACCCCTACCCCTCCCCTTAGAGGGGCGGGGAGCGCCTACGGGCTCCCACAGCCCCTTCGACCTACGGGCTCCGTTAGCCCCTTCGACCTACGGGCTCCGTTAGCGCACCGTCACTAACTTATAAACTCATAAACTTATAAACTCATAAACTTCTAAACTTATAAACTTATAAACTTATTTAGCAAAGCATATCTTTTGAATGTCTCTGCGCTTCACAGCGCGGAGACATTACTTTTGCACACTCTCGCTGTATGTGTGCAATAGGTGTACTACCTAAGTAGTACACCTAAGGGCAAATCGCTGAAAACCCCAGTAAAACCGCTGTGATTCAAATGATTCAAATGTTCAAACCGAAAAGCCCTTTTTTTATTGTGCGCAACTTGCTGAGTTTTATTGTGCGGGCTCCACGCCTATTTCGCATGCACCTTCTGTATCATTTGCTAAAAAAATCTCCGAAACACAATCGACTTTCGGGGATTTTTTGTACCTTTGTCGCCGAATTGAAAGAAAGGGCGAATATGGGTCGCCGAAAACTAGAACAGACGAATATAATGATAGACTTTGAAAAGATGGGCGGGCTGGTGCCTGCCATCATACAGGATGCCGACACACGCAACGTGCTGATGCTGGGCTTTATGAACCGCGAGGCCTACGAGAAGACGCTGGCCACGAAGAAGGTGACCTTCTGGAGCCGCACGCGGCAGACGCTGTGGACAAAGGGCGAAACCAGCGGCAACTTTCTCGACCTGGTTAGCATGGCCGAGGACTGCGACCACGACACGCTCCTGGTGAAGGTGCATCCCCACGGCCCCACCTGCCACACCGGCACCGACACCTGCTGGGGCGAGGAGAACAGTGTGATGCAAGGCTCACCCTTGCAGTTTCTCGCCGACCTGCAGGACTTCATAGAGCGCCGCCACGAGGAAATGCCCGAAGGCTCGTACACCACCCGCCTCTTCCGTGACGGCGTGAACAAGATGGCGCAGAAAGTGGGCGAGGAAGCCTTGGAGACCGTTATAGAGGCCACCAACGGTACTAACGACAAGCTCATCTATGAGGCTGCCGATATGCTCTATCATCTGGAGGTACTGCTTACATCAAAGGGACTGCGCATAGAGAACATCGCTACAGAACTGCAGAAACGGCACGACCCGAACTGGGACGCCAAGCGACGGGAAGCTAAGGCAGAGGGAAGTATGAAGTAGCCTATAGAGTTGTAAATAGTAAAAACGTAAATTCCAAAGCCGTGCTAATCAATTATCAGAAAGCCACCATCTGCCAGCTCGACGGGAAGGAAATACTTCGCGACGTTGACTTCCAAGTCAACGAAGGAGAATTCGTCTACCTCATAGGGCGCGTAGGCTCAGGCAAGAGCTCGCTGCTAAAGACCATCTACCAGGAGCTGTATATCGACGAGGCCGACGAGGCCATGGTGATGGACTTCGACCTGCTGACGATGAAGCGGAAAAAGGTGCCCTCACTGCGGCGCCTCATGGGCATCGTATTCCAGGACTTCCAGCTGCTCTCCGACCGCAGCGTGCGCAAGAACCTGCAGTTTGTGCTGCATGCCACCGGATGGAGCAAGAAAGCCATGGCTCAGCGCATAGACGAAGTGCTGACCGACGTAGACATGACCCACAAGCAGGACTGCATGCCCCATGAGCTGTCTGGCGGCGAACAGCAGCGCATAGCCATAGCCCGGGCACTGCTGAACAGCCCCAAGCTCATCGTGGCCGACGAACCGACTGCCAACCTTGACTCGGAGACTGCCGACGGCATCATGCAGCTGCTGTGCAACATTGCTCAGAATGGCACCGCAGTGGTGATGTCGACACACAACACCGCGCTCATTGCACAATATCCCGGCACCGTCTACCGCTGCATTGACGGCCACTTGGAACGCCAAGAAAGGAGTTAAGCCCCCCTTTCGTCCCCCGAGGGGGACACATAGCTCCTCCCCTCGGGGAGGCAGGGAGGGGGCTGTTAGGGTTAGGGTTATCGTTAGAAGTTAGGATTGAATAATTAATAGCAAAATAAAAAGATGAAAGTAATGAAATTTGGCGGCACCTCGGTAGGAACGCCGCAGCGAATGAAAGAGGTGACAAAGCTCGTCACCAAGTCGGGAGAGCCTGTCTTCGTGGTGCTCTCAGCCATGTCGGGAACCACCAACTCGCTCGTCGAGATTTCCGACTATCTCTACAAGAAGAACCCCGACGGGGCTCACGAAGTCATCAACATGCTTGAGCGGAAGTATGAGCGCCACCTGGGCGAACTGTTCGAGACCGACGAATACCGCAACATCACCCGCGATTTCCTGCGCGAGGAATTCCAGTACCTGCGCTCGTTCACCAAGGAGCTGTTCACCAGCTTTGAAGAGAAGAGCATCGTGGCACAGGGCGAGATGATGTCGACAAACATGGTGGTGAACTACATGAAGGAGCAGGGCATCAACGCTGTGCTGCTCAACGCCCTCGACTTTATGCGCACCGACAAGAACGCCGAACCCGACCCCGTGTACATCAAGGAGAAGCTAGCTGCCACCATGGAGGCAGCCGCCAGCGGCGAGGACACACCCGTACAGGTGTATATTACACAGGGCTTCATTTGCCGCAACGCCTACGGCGAGATTGACAACCTGCAGCGCGGCGGCAGCGACTACACCGCATCGCTCGTTGGCGCCGCCCTCAATGCTGAGGAGATACAGATTTGGACCGACATTGACGGCATGCACAACAACGACCCACGCATAGTCGACAAGACGCAGCCCGTACACCAGCTGCAGTTTGAAGAGGCTGCCGAGCTGGCCTACTTCGGTGCCAAGATTCTGCACCCCACCTGCGTGCAGCCCGCCAAGTATGCCGGCATTCCCGTAAGACTGCTCAACACCATGCAGCCCGATGCCGAGGGAACCACCATCAGCAACCAGACCGAATACGGAAAGATAAAGGCCGTGGCCGCCAAAGACAATATCACCGCCATTAAAATCAAGTCGAGCCGCATGCTCCTGGCCACCGGATTCCTGCGCAAGGTGTTCGAGATTTTCGAAAGCTACCAGACACCCATCGACATGGTGTGCACCAGCGAAGTGGGCGTAAGCATGTCGATAGACAACTCATCGCACTTGGGCGAAATCATGGACGAACTGAAAAAATACGGCACCGTGACCGTAGACACCGGCATGTGCATCATCTGCGTGGTAGGCGACCTCGACTGGTCGAACATTGGCTTCGAGACCCGCGTCATGGATGCCATGAAAGACGTGCCCGTGCGCATGATTAGCTATGGCGGCTCCAACTATAACATTTCATTCCTCATACGCGAGGAGGATAAGCGCCGAGCACTGCAAAGCCTGAGCGATCACCTGTTCAAATAAATGGAGAGTTGAGATATGAAAGGCTCCTTTCCCATTAAGGCGTTTAACAACATCAGGACGCCCTTCTACTATTATGACATGGAGCTGCTGCGCCATACCCTCGACGCCATCAACGCCGAGGCGGGCAAGCACGAGGGATTCATGGTGCACTATGCCGTTAAAGCCAATGCCAACCCGAAGGTGCTGAAGACCATTCGCAAGGCAGGACTCGGCGCCGACTGCGTGAGCGGCGGCGAGATAGAGGCCTGCATGCGTGCCGGGTTCCCCAGCTCAAAAATAGTATACGCTGGTGTGGGCAAAAGCGACTGGGAGATAAACACCGGACTCGACAACGACATATTCTGCTTCAACGTGGAGAGCATACCCGAGCTGGAGGTCATCAACCAGCTGGCAGCCGAGAGAGGTAAGGTGGCTCACGTGGCCTTCCGACTCAATCCTAACGTGGGGGCACACACACATGCCAACATTACCACCGGCCTGGCCGAAAACAAGTTTGGCATTGCCATGAACGACATGGTGCCCGTCATAGAGCACGCACAGCAAATGCGCAATGTGAGTGTGGTGGGCCTGCACTTCCACATAGGCTCGCAGATTCTCGACATGGGCGACTTCCAGGCACTGTGTAACCGTGTCAACGACCTGCAGGACGTGCTGGAGCGCCACCACATTAAGCTGCAGCACATCAACGTGGGCGGCGGACTGGGCGTGGACTACCAGCACCCCAACCGTGTGCCCCTGCCCGACTTCAAGGCCTACTTCGACACCTACGCCCGCAAGCTGAAGCTGCGCCCACAACAGACACTGCATTTTGAGCTGGGCCGCGCAGTAGTGGCACAGATGGGGTCGCTCCTCACGCGTACATTATATGTAAAGGAGGGGGCTGTGAAGAAGTTCTGCATAGTAGACGCCGGCTTTACCGACCTCATACGCCCTGCTCTCTACCAGGCTTACCACAAGATTGAGAACATTAGCAGCGAAGAGCCAATGACTGCCTACGACGTAGTGGGGCCTATCTGCGAGTCGACCGACGTATTTGGCAAGCAGGTAGACCTGAACCGTGCACACCGCGGCGACCTCATAGCCATACGCTCAGCCGGTGCCTACGGCGAAATCATGGCCATGCAATACAACTGCCGCCCGTTGCCTCAGGCCGTCATCAGTGATGACTTGGATTGAAAGGAATTGAAAAGAATGGACATTCTGCACGTCTACGACGAAAACGACACACAAGCAGCCCACTATGTTGCCGTGCTTACAAAGGCCATGCAACAGCTGAGCGCCACTGCCGACGGCGGCAATGGCAACGCTCTTGCTGCCGAAGCGACTGTGACCATGCACGTGGCAACCAACGCCAAGAGCTTCGATGAGCAATGCAAGGAGCAGCGCCCCGACATTGTTCACTTGCATGCCATGGCTCCCTTCACGCTGCCTGCCGGACACCGCCTGGTGCTCACACCACACGGCAGGCCCATTGCCGCCTTCGTCGAGGCATACGCCATCGTGGCTCGAAGCCCGTTAGAATATAACAGCCTGAAGGAAACATTCCTAAGAGTGGAGACAGTGCGCAACCCCCTCATCACCCGCACCACCACCGACAAAGAGTGCGCCCGCCAGATGCTCACCATCTACCAGCGCGTGATGGACTCGTATGTGCTCGAGCTGATGAACGAGCCCACACGCCAGCTCATGGCCCACGCATTGGCTGCCGCCATTGGTGGCGACCGGCGATGGGCCTTTGCCGCCACTGCTGAGAACAACGACATCGGCCTGCTGGAAAGCCAAACAGACTTTCGCAAGCTCTACATATACACTGAGCTTGAAGGGGTGGCCGACGAACTCGACGAGGGGCTTCGCATCTTAGGCATCAACGCTCCGCAACGCATCCCTGTGGTCAGCTACCTGCCCACCGACTACCTTAAGCCGGAGAAACTGGTCAACACCAGCGACGACCCTACCCTACAGGCCATGTCGGTGCTCAGTGACGTACAGCGCCACGGGCCGTCACTACTCCGTCTCACGGAGATGGCGCGCGTTCTGCGTAACGATCAACTCGACGAGGGGGCGCTCATAAAACAGGTCGACGAGCAAGAGTTAGCCCCCCTGCTCGCCTCACTGCTACAACTGCTCAGCGAGCAGGTGCTGCTCACTGAAGGCTTCATGCCCTGTGCTCCCGCCGATACACGGCAAACCGCACAGTTACGCATGCAGCTGGCCACACGCCAGAAGATTTGATTCAGTCGCCTTGCTACTTGCGCATCTCTGCGGCAATAATCTCGGCCAGGCGATGAGCGCCCTTGCCGTTGGGATGTATGCCGTCGCTGAGCATTTTGTCTGCATCGCCGGCAAAGAGCGTATGCAGGTCGATGACCTTCAGCCCATACTGCCGGGCCACTTCCTGCTGTATGGGAATAATGGCGTTGGCAATGACAGAGTCGTTGATGTTCCATGTAGACTTGAATGCCGGTATGGGCGTACAGAGGAATATCTGCGGCTTGATGCTTACGGGCTGTGACTTTGCATTTGACTTCTTTCCCTTCTTGCCTTTCTTCACCGGCTGTGCCAAGTCGGGGCGCAGGGCGGTAATCATCTGCTCCAGGTCGTGGCGGAACTCTGCCCCGTGCTGCCAGTTCTGTGGTTTAGAGTCGTTGGTGCCAAGCTTGATAATCACCACATCGGGCTTGAAAGCCTGTGCGTCTTGCCAAGCTTTCTCCTTCATGTAAGGCTGGTCGCCGTTGTTCAGCATGGTGCGGCCGCTCACGCCAAAGTTCTTCACCCAGTAGTCCTGCCCCAGCATTTTCTGCAGTTCAGCGGGATAGCCGTATGCCGGTGCCATGTCAATGCCGTGGCCATCGGTGATGCTATTGCCTATGCACGCTACGCGTATAGCATCGGGCTTCGGCGTCGGGCGTGCCTTCAGCCAGTTGCCCAAATCAGTAAGCATCTGCTCATGGTACTTAAACCAAGGGCCGAAGCCAAAGCCGTGGTCGCCCGTGGGATAAATATACATGGCGCACTCGTTGCCAGCATTGCGCATGGCGGAGTAGTACTGTACGCCGTTGGTGACGGGCGGCACCAGACGGTCGTCGCTGGCCATGATGATGCAGGCGGGCGGCGTGAGGTGCCTACGAACAGCATTCTGAGTAGAGAAGTCACGCACTATGGCGGGGTTTTTCTGGTCTTCGCCCAAGAAGTTGCGGCATGACCATACGTGCGACACACGCTCGTCCATCGAGATGACAGGATAGAAAAGGATGGTGAAGTCGGGACGTACGTCGAAGGCCGAATGAGTGGAGATGACCGACGAGAGGTGTCCGCCTGCCGAGAAGCCCATGATGCCCACGTCGTGCGGGTTGATGCCCCATACGGCTGCTGAGTCGCGCACAGTGCGAATGCCCTGCTCCACGTCGCCTACAGGCTTGGTGCGGTCACCGTTGGGCAGACGGTAGTTCACTACGAAATAAGCTATGCCCTGCTCGTTCATCCATCCGGCAGCCAGTGTGCCTTCGTGGGTGTTCGACAGCATGGAGTAGCCGCCGCCCGGCACCCCCACAACGGCCTTGCCCGACGGGGCCTTAGGCAGGAAGCACACCATCTGCGCCGCTCCGTCGTCGGTAAGGTTGAGTGTAAACTTACGTGCCGTCGAGGCAGGCGTCTCGTCGTTGCTCCGTGGCATCTGCGCCTGAGCCACGGTGGCTGTGGCCGTCAGCAGTAGTACCGACACCATGTGCCGCAGAAAGTTGAAAGCATTTATTCTTTTCATAACATCCAGTATTAGTATGTTGGCAATGAAACTATATTTTGTCGAGTGCCTGACGGATGTCGGCAAGAATGTCGTCGACGTCCTCTATGCCTACAGAAAGACGGATGAGGTCGGGGGCTACACCTGCCTGTCGCAGCTGCTCGTCGCTGAGCTGGCGGTGAGTGTGGCTGGCGGGATGGAGCACGCAGGTACGCGCATCGGCCACGTGAGTCACAATGTTAATCATCTGCAGCGAGTCCATCCACTTGATGGCAGTCTCGCGGGTGCCCTTCAGTGCAAAAGCAATGACACCACACGAGCCCCCCGGCAGATATTTCTGCCCCAGAGCATAGTACTTGTCGTCGGGCAGTCCGCAATAGTGCACCCATGCCACCTTGTCGTTTCCGTTCAGGTATTCAGCCACGAGTTGTGCGTTCTTGCAGTGCTGGGCCATGCGCAGGTGGAGGGTCTGCAGGCCTAAGTTCAACAGGAAGCTGTTTTGAGGGGCGGGTATGCTGCCCAGGTCGCGCATCAGCTGCGCCACGAGCTTCGTGGTATAGCCCATCTTGCCGAATGCCTTGGTATAGGTTAGTCCGTGGTACGACTCATCGGGCGTGGTCAGTCCGGGGAACTTCTCAGTCCATTCAAACTGTCCGCTGTCCACCACGCAACCGCCCACCTGCGTGGCCATACCGTCCATGTATTTGGTGGTGGAGTGAGTCACAATATCAGCTCCCCACTCGAATGGACGGCAATTGATGGGCGTGGCAAAGGTGTTGTCGACAATGAGGGGCACGCCTTGGCTGTGCGCCAGTCGGGCAAAGCGCTCAATGTCGAGTACTGCGCAGCCGGGGTTGGAAATAGTCTCGCCGAAAAGCGCCTTGGTGTTCGGCCTGAAGGCAGCCAGTATCTCCTCGTCTGTGGCGTCGGGGCTGACGAAGGTGCTTTCAATGCCCAGCTTCTTAAGCGTCACGCCAAAGAGGTTGTAGGTGCCGCCGTAAATCTCGTTGGAGGTAACAATGTGGTCGCCAGCCTCACAGATATTAAACACAGCATAGAAGTTGGCAGCCTGGCCACTGGAGGTGAGCACGGCCCCCACCCCACCCTCCAGTGCGGCTATCTTGGCAGCCACGGCATCGTTGGTAGGGTTCTGCAGACGGGTGTAGAAGTAGCCTTCTTTCTTCAGGTCGAAGAGCTGCGCCATCTCGTCGCTGTCGTCATATTTGAAGGTGGTTGACTGGATGATGGGCAACTCTATGGGCTCACCGTTCTTGGCCTTGTAGCCAGCATGCACGCAGAGCGTGCCCTGCTTGAATTTCTTTTCCATTTTTCAGTTTATGTTTCGTATGATTATTACCATTTGTCGAGAACGTCGCAGGCCTCCACGCGGTCTTCCACGTCATCGGGCAGCATAAGGAAGAAATTGATGCCACTGCGCCGTTCCACCTCGTCCACGCTCACAACCTGCTCACGCCACGGCTGCGGCCGTCCGTGGTTGCCGAAAATGAAGCCTACGGCCTGAGGCTCTGGCTTGTCGCGATACACCACCTTGAAGAAAGCACTGGGCACCGTCACCTTGTTGCGCCCTATCAAACGCGGGCTCTCTTCCTCGAACAGCGGGCCACACACTATAGTCAGCTCACCATAGCGGCGGGCCCAGGTGCGGCACTGCATCTCCAGGTCGTTCCAGTCTTCCTTGTTCAGGCCATGGTTCTGCGGACAGATGTTTGTCATCAGAAACGACTCGGTCATGGCCGCTTCATCCCATTTGTTGTCGCCTGCCGGACACATGTGCCCGCGGTCGTAACGTGAGTTGTAGTAGTCCTGATAGGTGGCACGCGGCTCGGGCACGTCAAAGTCTTCCTCAAAACGCTCGTTGTCACGCAGCTGTTTCCCGTAAGTGTGGGCCTTCGTCAGCTTCCAAGCCACCCAGTTGGGGCAGCGCGTCTGCTTGTTATAGCTGGTCACGTAGCCTATGCGGGTGAGCATAATCTCGCTCACGCCACGCCCCACACGCTGCTTCAGCAGGTTGACGGGCTGGGCCGACTCGGGATGCTGTTCCGACGTGGACTGCTGGGCCTGCTGAGCCTGTTGGTAGGTCTTCGAACTAAAGGTGTTCATCTGGCCTGAGGACTGTGGTGCCTCACGCTTGCAGCCTGTCAGCAGCAGGCCTATAGCCAGAACAAAATAAAGATGTCTTTTCATTGTAGGTGCAAAGGTACGAATAAGTGAGCGAAGAACAAAAGAAAAACGGTTTTTTCTTTTGTTCTTCCGAACGAAAGTACCTTCGGCGCAAGCCAAAGGTACGAATAAGTGAGCGAAAAACAGCCCGTAGGCCTCCCCTCCCCTGTCAGCGGTGCAGTGTTGAATGCCTATCATATATTGTCTGTCCTGCGCCTACAGCTCCCACCTGCGGCAGCAGGCTTTAGAGATGACCTTCATGCCGAACCATCCTTGGTTCAGAAGAGGAGGCCCTCGCGTACGCGCGCGATATATACGCGCGCATGATTGTTTGGTGCTTGCACCTCTTGCACCACATAGCGACCATAGCTGCCCAACCACCCACTCACAGCTCCCGCCACAAAGTGCATAAATATGCATTTCTGGGAAGCCGCCCCGTGAGAAAAAGTGGCCTCCGCGTGAAAAAAAGTGGCCGCCATTTTTTCACGGGGCGGCTCCGCGTGGGAGAATCGGGTCGTCATGGGCTAGCGGCACGCCGTTATGCATAAATATACACACGAAGTGAATAAATATGCAGGATGAAACAAATAAAAAAGCATGAGACAAATGGAAACAGTCAGCTCGCACGAGCCTCTTTGCCACACGGTACATGGCCGATGGAAGGCGGGCGTGGTGCAAGTGGTGCAAGCACCTTTCACTCACGCGCGCGTATATATAGGGAATTTCATCCGGCCAACACATTCAGGGCAGTCAACATTCCACCCCACAGGTCAACTGCTATATCATGGCCCCCCCAAAAAACACTCAACTCCATATTCATACAAAAACTTTGTTCTTAACGTTTTTTTCTATGAAAAAGAATCGTCTTTGAAATAAAATGAGTATTTTTGCATTCCGATATAAAAACACTCTCTGCACACATATTATATTATATAATGAGTAGGATTATCTTGATAACCGGCGGGCAACGCTCAGGCAAAAGCGAGGAGGCCGAGCAGATGGCCTTGAGCCTATCAGACAGCCCGGTATATATGGCTACGGCAAAGGTGCTCGACGAGGAGATGCGCCACCGCGTAAGCCTGCACCAGCAACGGCGTGGCCCCCAATGGACCAATATTGAGGAGCCGCTGTGGCTGAGCCGCCATGACGTGAGCGGTCGCGTGGTGCTGATAGACTGCCTAACACTGTGGCTCACCAACCTGCTCTTCCATCTGTTCCCTAACGGCCAGACTGACCATCGCCCAAACGATCAGCCTGCTATCGGACAGGTGCTTGAGACGGCGAAAGAGGAATTCGACCGCTTGGCAAACCAGCCTAACGCCACCTTTATCGTCGTGACCAATGAGATAGGACTTGGCGGCGTGAGTGCCGATGCACTGCAGCGCCACTTCACCGACCTGCAAGGATGGATGAACCAATATGTGGCAAAGAAAGCCGACAAAGTGATTCTAATGGTAAGCGGCATTCCTGTGACGATTAAAGGCTAAGACATTTGACCACAAACTACAGTTATTAGACTACATAATGAGAGAGTTTAAGATAGAGCGCCCCGACGAGGGCATGCGTAAGGCCATACAGGAAAAGATTGACAACCTGAATAAGCCGAAAGGCTCGTTAGGAATGTTGGAAGAGCTGGCCATGCAGATTTGCCTGGTACAGCAGACGCTGACGCCCCGACTCACTCACCCCTGCCATCTTCTGTTAGGCGGCGACCACGGCATAGAGCGGGAAGGGGTGAGCGCCACACCTCGCTGCGTAACCTGGCAGCAGATGATTAACTTCACCCACGGCGGCGGCGGCGTGAATATGTTCTGCCGACAGCACGGTTTCCATCTGCGTATCGTCGACATGGGCGTAGACCATGACCTAGAGCCCTTTTACATCAACGAGACGCCCATTCCTCACCCCACGCCCATCACCCCTCAACTCGGCATTCTCAACCGCAAGGTGGCAATGGGCACGCACAATTTTCTCTACGAACCAGCCATGACCATGACTGAGTATGAGCGAACCATCAACATTGGGGCGGCACTGGCCGACGACTGCCACCAAGAGGGATGCAACATTCTGTGCATCGGTGAGATGGGAGCCGCCAACACCTCGCCCAGCAGCATCTGGATGAGCATCTTCTGCGGCATTCCTCTGAGCGAGTGCATAGGTGCCGGCAGCGGCCTCAATGGCCAAGGTATCAGCCACAAGCAGCAGGTGCTGCAACAGGCGGTGGATAGTTATTTCGCCAACCATAACACTAACCGTCTCGACAGCCAGACAGCCAAGACGCCAGACAACCTAACGCCCATACGTTACTTCGGTGGCTTCGAGATGGTGGCAGCCATTGGCGCCATGCTGCGAGCCGCCGAACTGAAAATGCTCATCATGGTCGACGGATTCATCATGACGGCCTGCGCCCTGGCCGCCTGCCAACTTTGCCCCGAAGCACGCAGCTACATGATTTTCGGTCACTGCGGCGACGAGAGCGGCCACCGTCGTATGCTCGACTTCCTTGGTGCCAAGCCGTTGCTCAGTTTGGGCCTGCGCCTTGGCGAGGGTACGGGTGCACTCTGCGCCTACCCCATCATCGACTCGGCGGTGCGCATGGTGAACGAGATGAACAACTTCCAGAACGCAAATATCACGAAATACTTTTAGGAGTTAGGAATTAGGAGAATATGGCAAAATGGTATGACAGGCCGTGGGCGGCCTTCCTTTTCTTCACGCGTCTGCCGTTGTGGCGGATGCATCAGCCGCCGCGCGAATGCTACGAATCGGTGGTGGAATGGTGGCCATTGGTGGGATGGCTTACAGGTGGCACGATGGCCGCCGTCATCTGGTGGGGAGCGCAGGTGCTGCCCTACAGCGTGGCACTGCTTCTGGCCATCGTGGCACGCATGCTGCTCACCGGGGCGCTTCATGAAGATGGCCTGGCCGACTTCTTCGACGGCTTTGGCGGTGGGGGCAGCAATCGCCAGCGCATACTCGACATCATGAAAGACTCGCATATAGGCACCTACGGCGTGCTCGCCCTGGTGGCCTACGTGGCACTACTCTTCAGTCTGCTGCATGCCATGCCGCCGCAGTGGGCTGCTCTCACCATGCTGGTAGCCGACCCCTACGCCAAGATGCTCTCGGCGCAGATAGTTCAGATGATGCCCTACGCCCGAAACGAACAAACGGCAAAGGCGCGGGTGGTGTACCGTCGCATCTCTACCCGTGCAGGCGTGCTTTTAGGCATACAGGGGCTGCTGCCCATAGGCCTCTATCTCTGGTATTTCAGCGATGTGCTCGTATGGCACTACATCATCTTCCTGCCCTGTCTTGTCATGTTCTTCCTCTACCGACTGATGTGGAGCCGGCTGCGCGGCTACACCGGCGACTGCTGCGGCGCACTGTTCCTGCTCACTGAGTTGTCAGTACTGCTGGCCTGGCACATCCATCCATAGCGTTGCCGAAGGCACTTCCGCTTCCATATAACAAATCACTTGTTTCATAAACTTCAATTTGAGAGCCTTAAATCTATATTCTGCACAAGAATGACGGCGCCCGTAGGCGCGGGAGTGATGGCGCCCGTAGACGCGGGAGTGATGGTGCCCGTAGGCGCGGGAGTGATGGTGCCCGTAGGCGCGGGAGTGATGGTGCCCGTAGGTGCAGGAGTGATGGTGCCCGTAGGCGCGGGGATGATGGCGCCCGTAGGCACGGGAGTGATGGCGCCCGTAGGCACGGGGATGATGGCGTCCGTAGGCACGGGGATGATGGCGTCCGTAGGCACGGGAGTGATGGCGTCCGTAGGCACTCCCCTCCCATGTACTACTCTTTATACACATCTTTTAACCTTTTAGTCCCCCCAAAAATCGGTGTAAAATTTGCGTGTTTAAAGGGATTTTCGTACCTTTGTATGTGTTCCAGTAATATTTAGCGGCATCGGCAAAGATGCCAGGATCGGAAAACGCGTACAGCGGCTTTCCGACGCGATGGTGGAGAAAAACTCCAGCGTCATCAACTTTTGCTGCGAGAACGCCTCTGAGCGCGTCGCAGCCTATCGTTTAATCAACAATAGTAGACTCGTTTTGGAAGAGATGGTCGGCTCACTGTCAAAAGCATGCTCTAAAGGGTGCGAAGACCTTTCCCACGTGCTCTGCCTGCAGGACACGACGGAAATCGTGTTCAGCCATGAGGGTCGGCTGTCGCTTGACGACAAGGACTTCGGCTATGGCACGAGCGAGAAGGAGAAGTTTTGCATCTTCGCCCACCCCGGTCTGGTGGTGGACGCGGCGAGCCGCATGCCCGTGGGCTTCGGCCATATAAAGATATGGAGCCGCGACAGGTCGGAGAATCGCCGGAAGAAGCAGCGGCGCGGCAAGGTGAAGCTGGAGCAGAAGGAGTCCTACCGTTGGGTGGAGACAGCGGAGAAGACGGTTGCCTCTCTGCCCTCCGGCGTGCGTGTGACGATGGTGGGCGACCGCGAGAACGACGTGTACTCCGTGATGTGCAAGACGCTGGCCTGCGGCTGCGACTTCCTCGTCCGCTCGGTGCACGAGCGCCCGGTGGACTGCGACGTGGAGGACGGCAGCATGGGCATCAGGGAGTACATGCAGAGCCTGCCCGTCGCCCTCACCTACGACCTGGAGCTGCAGGGCCACAAGGGCAGGAAGGCGCGCACGGCTAGGATGCTGCTGCGCTTCGCCAAAGTCACCATCCGCAAGAACGACAAGTGCCTCGACGACGTGCCGGAGAGCCTGACGTGCTGCTGCGTATACGTCGTGGAGGACGCCTCGACCGTGCCCGAAGGAGAGGAGCCGGTGGAATGGCGCTTGCTCACCTCGCATGTGGTGGACACGGCGGACGACGCCGTTCAGTGTGTCGAATGGTACAAGTGCCGCTGGTACATAGAGGAGCTCTTCAGAGTCTGCAAGAGTGAGGGTTTCCGCATAGAGTCGGTGCAGTTGGAGAGCGGCGTGGCCATCAAGAAGTTGATAGTGCTGACGCTGTGGGCGGCTCTGCGGTGCGTGACGCTGAAGCGTGCCTATGACGAGCAGGACGAGGCCGTTCCCGCCAACTGCATGTTCGACGAAGAAGAGGAGCACCAACTCGACCTCGAGATGGAGCGGCTGCACCAGAAGTCGCCAAAAGCGCTTGACGGCCGGAACCCGTTCCGCAAGTACTCGCTGCCATGGGCGGCGTGGATAATAGCACGGCTCGGAGGATGGAGCGGCTACCTGTCAGCCCACGGGAGACCGGGCTATATCACCATGAAGAGGGGGCTTGACAGGTTCAACCAACACCTCGAAATCATAGCCTTCGCCAAGGCTAGAGATGTGTATAAAGAGTAGTACAAGGGAGGGGAGTGCCTACGGGCTCACTGCGCTCCCTGCGCTTCCATATAACAAAAATGTTGTTATTCGGGGCTTCGTTTTAGGTGTTGCCTAATTCATTACTCGGAAAAACAAAAGAAAAAGTTTTTTTCTTTTGTTTTACCCTCGCTTATTCGTACCTTTGGCTGTCGCCGAATGTACTCCCGCTCGGAAAAACAAAAGAAAAATTTTTTTTTCTTTTGTTTTTCCCTCGCTTATTCGTACCTTTG
>JAEEGG010014018.1_pt1 | contig 17043 bp, 9 predicted proteins | sample 9134161 | NCBI WGS metagenome assembly JAEEGG01 (sample SAMN16246543, study PRJNA631951) | gut metagenome | biome: gut microbiome; feature: rumen; material: CR-attached | host: Bos | place: Iran: Karaj | collected 2018-10 | reverse complement strand
TCAGCAGATTAAGCTGAACATGACAAACGAGACCGTTATGGCAATCGCAAACGCAGTCGATGCCAAGGACGTGCGTACCCATCAGCATTCCATGCGCGTGGCAGAGTATTCGGAGATGATTGCGCGGGAAATGAATTGCTTTCCATGGTGGCAGAGGGGCAGGATGCTTTCTAATCTGCGAAAGGCGGCACAGCTCCATGACATCGGAAAAATTGGCATCCCTGACAGCGTCTTAAACAAGGTCGGGAGACTTACAGATGATGAATATGCTAAAATGAAATCGCACGTCATCCGCGGCGCTGAGATTTTAAAGGACTTCACCTTGGTAGAGAATGTTGAGGATGGAACGAGATACCATCATGAGCGCTATGATGGCAAGGGATATCCGGAGGGCTTGAAGGGGAAGGAGATTCCTCTATTTGCAAGAATCATTGGCGTTGCCGATACCTTTGATGCAATGACCTCGAACCGTGTTTATCGAAGCTCCATGGACACCGATTACGTCATGAACGAAATGAAGCGCGGGCGCGGGACACAGTTTGATCCCGATGCGCTGGATGCATTCCTAAGACTCGTGGAAAAGGGCGTGATCAATCCTGATAAGCTCTACGCGCAGAGATGCGCGGAGATCCAGCATGCGGATGAAGAGGCGCAGGCAGAGCTCAAGCGCCGCGTCGAGGAGGATAAAAAGATCCAGGCCGGCGAGATGGGAAAAAAGGATGAAGGCGGGAAAGGAGAAAAGGCATGAAGCGGGTATATATCACAACTGTACTGACCTGTTTGGTAATCTTGGCTGCATTCCTTATCTGCTTCCGCATTTTGAACCTTTCCGGCGGAAGGGATACCTTGAAGATCGGGTTTATTTATGATAATGATGAGAGCACGCCCTATACCTATAACTTTTCCCTTGCGAAGGATGAATTGGAAAAGAAATATGGCGAGCGCGTGGAAATCCTGACCTGTAGCAACGTGCTGGATGATGAGATGGAGGAGCCGCTGAGAGAACTGGCGGGAGACGGCTGTGACATTATATTTTTTAATGGCTACAGCGAATTGGTGAGGCAGCTTGCTCCAGAGTATCCTGATACGCAGTTTTGCCAAACCTCTTACATGGACATGAGTGGTGAGACGGTTCCTGTCAATTACCATACCTTTAAGGGAGAGGCCTATCAGGGACGCTATGTGAGCGGAATCGCGGCGGGCATGAAGATTCAGCAGATGATTCAAGAGGGGACGATTACGGAAGACGAAGCCCAAGTGGGTTTTGTGGCAGCGTTCCCCACGCCTGAGGTGATTTCTGGGTATACTGCCTTTCTGATGGGTGCCCGCAGCGTGGTTCCTACGACCGTGATGCGTGTTTTCTATACGCATAACTGGAGCAGCTATGCGCAGGAGAAAAGCGCGGCAACAAGGCTGATTGATGACGGGTGTGTGGTGATTTCCCAATATACCGATACCATTGGTCCTGCCATCGCCTGTGAGGAGGCTTCGCAGGAACGCGAAATTTATTTTGTCGGGTTTAATCAGAGCATGTCGGAGGTCGCTCCTGGTTCATCCCTGGTCACGGCAAGAATCTGTTGGGAGCAGTATATTCTCTCAGCCGTGAAGGCCGTGATGGCGAATAAAAAAATCGAATCCGTCGTTTCGGGACACATTCGCGGAACGGATGCCTTTGCGGGCTTTGAGGAAGGCTGGATTGAGATGGTCGACTTAAATCTCCAGGTCGCAGCGCCTGGGACGCAGGAGGCCATGAATCGTGCGATTGAACAGTTTAAGCGTGGTAACGGTGACTTTGTATTTAAGGGGAATTACATCGGCGTGAATCCTGAGCACCCTTCGGATACCTGTGATTTGCGCAAAGGATTTCTGGAGAACGAGAATTCCTCGTATCCGACCTTCCATTATGTAATTACGAACGTAATCCTATTTGTGTCAGAGGAGAAGTAGTCCGCGATTTTAGAACATTGAACATATTGTATCATCATGCCATGAAAATATGCATAAGGAGCTTCCCATGAAATCCATACGTTCAAGAATAACAGTTATTATAGTGATTGCCATTATGCTTTCCACGGGTATCACCATGTTGATAGGCATTAATGACGTGATAAAGCTCGGCCAAAGCAGTTCTGAGCAGGCGCTGGAATTACTGTGCCAGAGTGGTGAGAAAAATCTTGATTATTATTTTGAAAGCGTGAGTCAATCAGTGGATTTGGTCGCCGCCTATGCAGAATCTGATCTGGAAACCGTGAGTGAACATGACCTGAAGGAGCACGTGGAAAGAGTAAGCATTTTCTTTGGAAAGGTGGCCCGTCAGACGAATGGAGTGCTTACGTATTATTATAGGATAGATCCTGAATATACGGATGAGTCGGAGGGCTTTTGGTTTATCGATGCAAACGGAAACGGCTACACGGAGCATGAGGTTACGGATATCTCGCTATATGATATTAATGATACCTCGCATATCGTATGGTTCACCATTCCGAGAGCATCAAGAAAGCCGGTATGGATTCCGCCTTATATCACCGAGAATCTGGATAAGCGTGTCATATCCTACAATGTTCCCGTAATGCTCCGAAACAGGTTCGTCGGGGTGATTGGAATTGAGATAGAGTATTCCACCATGGCAAGCCAGGTGGATAATATCAGGCTTTATGAACACGGCTATGCGTTCTTGAATGACGCAAAAGGAAATCTTATTTATCATCCCCATATCGACACTTTGACACTTCGTGAAGAGGAAATACCGAAGACTCCTGCGGAGCTTCAAGAATATGAAAAATTTATCCGCTATGAGTTTAACGGAGTCGAGAAAGAGGTCTACAGACTGCCGTTGGAGAATGGGATGATACTGAACGTATCCGTTCCGGTTTCGGAGATCAATGGAAGCTGGAAAACTCTGATCAGAAGAACCATCATTGTGTCCGTGAGTCTGATCATCATCTTTATCTTGCTGGCCTGGTGGTTTTCACGGCATATCACGGAACCCTTGGAGGAGCTGGCTGAGGCAACAAAGAAGGTTAACGACGGAGAGTATGACATTGAGCTTAGTTATAATGGCACGGATGAGGTGGGAACGTTGACTGCGTCCTTCCGTACCCTGATCGGTAACTTGAAAGTTTATGTCAGTGAGCTGAATGAGCTGAATCAGCAGCTTCAGGATGACAATCTTACGTTGGAAGCAGCAACCATCAGGGATTCCCTGACGGGAGTGAAAAACCGGTTTGCCTTACGGCGGGATTATGATTTTTATTATGAGAAAGACATACATTTGATGATGCTTGACATAGACGATTTTAAGCACGTGAATGATCAGTTTGGGCATTCTGTGGGAGATTATCTTTTGAAAAAGACGGGAGAGGCGCTCATTGATAATTTTGGGGCAGAGTATTCGTACAGGTATGGCGGAGATGAGTTTTTGGTTCTGTTCCCGAATATTGCGGAGGAGGATTTCAAAAAGCTGGTGGTCAATCTGGAGAATCAGCTTGAGGAGATCTATCTGGGCGAAAAGAAGATGCCGGTACATTTCTCCGCCGGTTATGTTTATGGGAAGAGCGTACTGCGCGATGACATCAGACTGATGCTCAGGGAAGCGGACATGCTGTTGTATCAGGTAAAGAAAACGAAAAAGAACATGTTCCTTGGCAAAGAATATGACCGAGAGAAAGCCGAGAGCATACAGAAGAGGGAGGAAGAATCCTTCCGGCAGGGATGAAGATGGTGTGGCATTGGGACGCGGTAACGGCTTCCTTATTTGAGGGTTGATAATCTATGAATTATTACGGAACGAAAAAATACAAATCATGGATGGAAGAGCTTGAGCAACGGATTTTTTCTAAGGTCAGGTTTGATGATTATGATAGGATCAAAGAGTTAGATGAGGGCTATTCCGTAAAGTATTATTACTACGCTGACGAGGAGCATTGTTTACCTGGTCATGCGCCTTTGGATGGAGAAGTATGCAGGCTGTATAAGAATGACAAGCTTGTGTTCGAATGGAAAAATACCGATGGTAAGTCTCGCGTGGCTGATTTGATCCATCATTCCGACGGGAATACCTACTTCATTTTTGATGAAGATCTCTACGGGTATAGTGTTTTGAATTTGAGTGACCTTCAATGCATGCATTACATTCCCGCGCAGTCTTACGGAAAGTATCCTGAGGAGTTCGAAGAGACTTTCCTGTGGTGTAAATGTTACTATAATCCCGTGAATGATCTTTTGGCGGTGGATGGGTGTTATTGGGCATGCCCGTATAGCTTGATCGTATTGGATTTTAGCCATCCCATGACAGCCGTGGAAGCAGAGGATTGGGCGGATGTTTTCCAGTACTGCGGGAACCATCCTGATTTGGATGACATTGATTTTGTGGGTTGGGAAGGCAACGATCTTGTGTGTAAGGCAACCGGAGAAACACCGGAAGATTTTAACCTAAAGGGCATGTGCAACGTGAGGTTTTCTGATCACCAATGATTTTGGAACCTTGTAATTTGACGCTTAATGGCTGGGGAGGCTAGATGGAAAATCAACAACTGTCTGAACAATTTGAGTTTCGAACCATAAAGCAAGCGGAAGCGGATGAGGCTGCGGTAATAGAACGAATCTGCTTTCCTCCGCAGGAAGCATGCACTCCGCAACGCATGAAGGCGCGCATTGCCGTGGCAGCGGATCTGTTCTTCGTGGCAATCGACAAGGAAAACGGAAAGATGGCCGGGTTTGTCAATGGAATCGCCACGGATGAGTTGAAGCTGCGGGATGAATTCTATGTGGATGCCAGCCTGCATGATCCCAAGGGAAAGAACGTCATGATACTGGGAGTTGACGTGTTGCCTGAGTACAGGGGACGCGGACTCGCGAGAGAATTGGTTTCTCGGTATTGTTCGCGAGAATGGATGCGGAATCGGGAAAAGTTAGTACTGACATGTCTTTCTGATAAGGTGGCGATGTATCAGAAATTCGGATTCCGGGATCTTGGGGAATCCATTTCGCAATGGGGCGGAGAGCAGTGGCATGAGATGGCGATAGCGGAAAAATAGTGAGATTTTCGAGGGCGTTAAGCGAAAGCTTGGCGCCCTTATTTTATTGTCTGCAAATAATAATTTTGCCTGATATAATTCAGACAATTATTGCTAAAATTCATAATATATTGTATAATTATGCAATAGAATAATTGCGTAAGGAGGACACCGAATGTTTTGTACGAATTGTGGTAATCAGCTGCCAGAGGATGCAAAATTCTGCACGAAGTGCGGCGCAAAGATAGAAGCGGAAGTACCGAACAAAGAAGCGGAAGCGCCGGAGAAGGAGCAGAAGACGTTTCGTTTTAGCGCGGCTTTGCAGCCTGGGGAGGCTGCCTATGGAACGTTTGGTACGGAAGTCATGAATGCGGTAACGGAAGTGATTCCGGGACCGTGGAAGGTACTGATCTCTAGCATAAAACAGTTTTTTGGCTCGATCAAGGCTGCAATCAAGCATCCAATGAGCTTAATTCCTGCCGCCATCTTGGCGATTCTTTGGCTTGTCTTAAATCTTCTCCAGGTGAACGAAAATGATTCTACTCCAGTGCAGGTTTTGTCTTTCCTGACCTTTGCAAACGGTGGCATGAGAGGCGACATACTGGGCTTCATCGGTGGCATTATTGGAAAGGGCATTTTTGCTGGCGCAGTCACGACGCTTATTGGATCAATCCTGCATAAGGGCGGAAACAAGAGATCATTAAAGGATAAGTTCCTAGGCATGTTTGGTGTTTCTTTGGATACGCTTGGGGCATATCTTACAGGCATTGGCGCGGCAATGCTGCTTTACCTGTTCTTCGCCGGCGGTGCAACGAGGATTTCCTTTATGGGAGGAATTGCCGCGGCATATTTGGCTGCGCAGTCGGCGCTAAATGAAGGATTTCTGAAACGATTGTTCAGCGCGGTTACCTCCAAGGGTAAGACAAAGGTGGGGCCAGGCGCGGCGACTATGATTCGCGGTCTTACGACAGGCTTCCTTGCGGCAGCTTTGATTGGACTGACTGACATTAATCTAGTTTTGATTATCTTGGGCCTTTTGCTTGTCATTGGCGGAACGGTGATGGCGATTTTTCAGGCGAAGGGAATCGTAAAGATTGGTGGAAAGGGGGCACGGGCACAATGAAAAAGAAGCTTAGCGTGATTGTTTTGCTGGCCCTTATGACGTCAATGTTTCTTGGCTTGCATGTGTTTGCAACGGAAGGTGCCAAACCATTTCCTTATGAGGATTTTCCGGATGCCCATTATGGCACGACTACTGCATATCCCGCATGGGAAAGAGATCTTCGGGATAAATCAGGTCATTATGCGGAATTGGGATATACGGTTCCAGTCTATTTGATTGCATATAAGCAATGGTGGACTGATGTTGACCATGAGACATTTGAAAGCTTCGCTAACAGGTTGGCCAAACAATCTGCGGATCTTGAAATATATAAGGTTCCGGGGATGTGGGAAGCATATGAAAAATGTGACGCGGTTTCTCTTTTCTGGGATATTCAGACATATTCAGATACCGGTGACTTCTATGCCTATCGTGAAGGCAAAACCGTGGAAACCCAGATAGAGGAATGGGAGGCTTCCTTTCAAAGGACAATAGATGCTTGGGAAGATTTTGAGGGGACGGTTTCCAAGTCTTCTTATCTAGACGGAACCTTGGTGGAAATGTATGAGGAAAGAATGCGAGGAGGTTATGCGAAAAATTACGAATGCTATTTCATTCGCCCGGTTCCGGAAGTTAAGGGTTTGTATATCTATTATCACTTTCAGTTAAACGACAGACATCAAGGTGATACCTACCATGATGCTGAGTTTGCAGAATTGAAGAGTTGGAGAGATAAACTCTTTAGCGCAAAATATGAAGTTGTTTGGAGGGATGATTTTGAGGATTACACAAAATTAGGGACACATGATGAAGGCGTGACACAAAGCGCAGCGGACACGCCAGGAGAGGATGATGGCGTTGTTGTTTCGGATGATATTGTAGAAGGTTCCGGCAAGAAGGATTCTGATTCCGATAAGGGCAGTTCGAAGTCTGATACCGTGAAATCCAGTCATGATTATGATGACGACGGCATGGGTGTCGGCGGTGCGGTAGCGGTCGGCGTTTTATCGACGGGTGCAGCGGTCGGCGCAGGTGCGGCGGCATCTGGTAAGGGAAAAAACAATAACGGCAAGAAAAAGAAATCCTACAAGATGTATGTGCAAAAGGATTTTGGAGATGCCATTCGTCGAGGTGTAGATCCCGTCAAGATCCGTGCCCGCATGGCGGAGGTTGACGAGGATGGCATCGTGCGTGACAGAAATGATTTGACGGCCCTCATCAGTGTTTCAGGGGACGGCATGACCGTTCACAGTGCGACCATGGCAGGAAGATATTGCGAGGCGACGGTCAGCGTTCCGCTTGATAATCAGGAGGATACGGCAAACATCATCTTCATTTTCAACGGAGAAGGCGGGAGCTTTACCAACACGGTCGTGTTCCGACTGGTCGATGGTCCTTCCCTAAAATTCGTGGAGGAAACGGAGAAAGCAGGGACATACCACCTGTATCACAGTGGCTGTGGCATTGAGGCAATCCCCGGTGACAACTTCACTTATACAAGACAATTTATGATCGTGGATGCGACCGTTGCACCGAAGCTTACGGATATCAGAGCCGTAAATACAGGTGAGTTTAACGTGAAATTCGAAATGACGGATCACCAGTATGTTTACAAGATGATCGTTAAGAACAACACCAAGCCTGAGCCGGAGCATGATCTTTTTGAGAAGGTGAAGGAGGAACATTTTGAGATTCACGTGACGGTGGAGGGAGAAAAGGAACCCGTCAAGGGATACGTCACGATGGAAATGTATCCGGAAGGCATCACCATTTCTTCGCCGCAGGAAGGCAAGAAGGGGAACGTAAAGTATGTGCGCGTGCAGGCCTTCGAGAAGGAAAATGTCGGCGACTTTGATAAGAAGTGGCAGGTGAGCCAGATCAAGTTTACCCTTGCCTTCAAGGGAAAGGACAAGGCGATTATTGACCCAGAAGAGACAGAATTTAAGTTCGCGAAGCTGAAGGGCGCGGGTGGTCTTGGTATGCGCGCAGACAAAGAGGAATCCCTCGCTGAGAAGTATCAATACGAGGAAGCCCATACTTGGATGAACGGCAAATGTGTTTATGAATTTGAACCGCAGGCGCATCTCTGTGAACCAAGTGATGGAAGTTTCATGATGGTATTGCTTCCCGTCACCTGTAAGTATGAAAATGTAAAGTATACGGCAGAAATACCGCTGAGGCTTCGTGGAGTGGACATGGATCCCATGGAAAACTGGGAACTGGAATACAAAAAGCTCTGCGAACGCTTGGAAAAGTATTCACTGCCTGCCGAAAAGGACCGATGGTTGGAGAGAATTGAAACTATGGCGAACGATCCTCGCGCGTCGGTGGAGGAGTTACGCCTTACCAGTAAGATGCTCGTGCGTAATTACATGCGTTATTGGGAAATCGAGGGCATTAAATCGCGCCAAGATGCTGAGTTGTACGACAATATCATTAATCAGCTGGAGTGGGCGAAGTTTTTCGGAGACTGTGCATTTTCCTTCCTTGTCAATGCGTATGCTGGCCCAGTGGCGGAAGCCATACTGTCACCAACAAAGGATTTCCTGACGGAGGCAATTGGGGAGACAATCGCCTCTTGGAGCCGCGGTGAATCGGTGGATTTCGACAAGTTTAACTTCTCGAAGAATGTGCTGGCAGCGGGCGACAACCTTGTGTCCGGACAGATTGGTTTTGAAAATTGGAAGAAGGCGGCATACACCCTGGGTGCGTACTTCGCCTATGCTTCTCTGAAGAATTTCTACATGACGCTTCGCGAGGAGAACAAGTTCGATCTGTATGGTGCCCTTGTCAAGGGCTTTTCCGATATGACATCGGCAGGGATGAAAGCGGCGGCCGGTCACCTGTTTGACGCATGGCTGAAGAATAACGTTCAGTTCAGGAAGAAGATGAGCATATGGTGTGGTCAGTTTGTGACGAAGCACTTTGGCGCCGGATCCCTGCTGCTTGACCTGCGCAACGTGGAAGGAATCACGAAGAGTGAAATCGTGCGAAAGTATCTTGACGGACTGTTCGGCATGGCGGTTGACAAACTGTTTGAAACGACTGGCGAGATTCACGACAAAATCGTCACGAGCGAAAACGGGTTCGAAATTGATCAGAATGGTCACGTGATCATACAGTTTTTCTTTGAAGTGGAAGGATCGAATTACGATTGCAAGATCGACGCAACGCAGGCCGTTGTTTCGGCAGCTTCGGGATTGTTTGGTTACGTCTTTGAGCTGCTGTTCGGCGAAGTGCCGTTTGCGGCTTCCGTGATCGAAATGCCGACGGATCCGCCTCTGCCGCCTGAAAAATAAGGAAGGGATCAGAATGAAAGCAAAATTTAAATTCGTTATGTTATTATTAACCGCAATGTTGTTGTCAGTACTTTTGGCGGGCTGCTTTTCAGATGACAGTCCGCCGGATGATGGCACACCTTCGCCGCCAAAGCTAAGTGGCATTTTTTCCTCGGAATACGGCACGCTTGAGTTTAACGGCGACGGCAGAAGTATCAAAGTGCAGATCAACGATGAGTTTGCCAAGCAATCAGGATTACCAGCCGGACAAAGCGAGGGTATTTACGTATTTTTATTTCACAATGAAGAATACCGCTATGATAAGGCAGAATATTTTCGCATCATGATCGGAGAGAAGAATTATCAATTCAATAACGGATTTGGGGAGACGGGAGAGAACAGGATCGTGTTTTCAATTCCTGACGGAAATGGCAAAGTCGTTTTTGAAAAGAATGATTGACGAATGGTCAGATGCCAAATGACAAGCTTGCTTTGAAGGAATACTTGCATAAGGAGGACACCAGACGTTTTGTGCGAAGGGAGCCGTGACTATCGGCGGAAAGGGGGAAGGAGTATGAAGAAAAAACGGGTTTTGGCAGGTCTTTTGCTCCTTTTAATGATATTGCAAGCATTTTCCGCCATTGCTTTGGCGAGTTCTAAAACAAGAACGGATGACTTGACGCAAAGCTTCAGTGGCGTCAGCCCGGACGGGTATGAGCATCCCTTTCACGTCTTTGATTATGAAAAGGGGATAACGGGCGATGAATTTGAGAGACTAGATGGCGTGTACCTGGCGGCCGTGGCTGTTTTCTCAGATTACGCAGTAGAAGGATTAAAGCAAATTGAAAATAATGGAATTATGTATCCGGAATACTTGAAACGCCTTATGGTAGGCGGAATACCGGACAATGGGCCATATGATGATCGGAATTATTTGTTGGTGCAGGTTTACAGGGGAGTATCCATCAGACGAGATCAGGAAAACGAGCTTAAGCCTTTCTTGGGACAATTCTTTTTTGATGACTGTACTGATTACGTTGATTGGGACCCAAGTGAACCGGTAATCGCCCCGAATTCCGTATGGTACGCGGTGACGTATAGTTTTTACGTTGACGTGGCGTTTAACGTTTCCAACATAGTATTTAACGATGATGGAATTTTCATGGATATTTATGGCGAGCAAAACTATCAGTATTCCGTCAAGACGAAAATGCATGACAATTACGGCGCGTATCATGAACCGCCTGATTCGGAAAAAGTTGCTTATGAGGATTTCCGCGCAAAGACGGAAAAGCAGGTCAATGCTGAGGAAACGAAAAGAACGATATCTGCCAAAGGTGCTAAGGCTAAGTTTGTCTTGTATGACATTGAGGGGTTTGATGATAAGAATCTTTTTTTGGAGGTGGAAGCAGGCGGGATAAAAATAATTTTTTTGGTTCGAGGAGTCATAGCGAATGGAAAAAAGACGTCTGTTGATACAAGTGTTGAACAGAAAGCTAAGGATACGCCAGGCGAGGATGAGGGCGTGGACGTCCCGGGAGAAATTGTTGACAAGGGCGAGGGAAGTGATAAAAAGTCCGGGAAAAGTAAGTCCTCCAAATCCGACGCTGACAAGGCGGATCGGTCTTCGAATGATGACGACGATGGCCTGGGCGTTGGAGGCGCGGTAGCGGTCGGCGTTTTATCGACGGGGGCCGCGGTAGGCGCAGGTGCCGCTGTCGCAGCTTCAGGCAAGGGAAAGTCAAATAACGGCAAGAAAAAGAAGTCATATAAAATGTATGTGCAAAAGGACTTTGGCGATGCGATCCGGCGAGGCGCTCCGCCCGTAAAGATCCGCGCCCGCATGGCAGAGATTGATGAGAATGGCACGGCGCACGACCGGAATGACCTGACGGCACTGATCAGCGTAACGGGCGAGGGCATGACCGTTCACGGCGCGGCCATGGCCGGGAGGTATTGCGAGGCGACGGTCAGCGTTCCACCGGAGAATCAGGAGGATACGGCAAACGTCTGCTTTATCTTTAACGGCGAGGGCGGGAGCTTTGCCAATAAGGTTATTTTCCGGTTGGTTGACGGCCCTTCCTTAAAGTTCGTGGAAGAGGCGGAGGAACCGGGAAAATACCACCTGTATCACAGTGGTTGCGGCATTGAGGCAATTCCTGGGGACAACTTTACCTATACAAGGCAGTTCATGATCGTGGATGCTACCGTTGCACCGCAGCTGAAGGATATCAAGGCCGTAAATACCGGTAAGTTTGACGTGAAGTTTGAAGCAACTGACCATCAGGGTGTATACAAGATGAGCGTCAAGAACAACACGAAGCCTGAGCCGGAGCATGATCTTTTCGAGAAGGTAAAGGAGGAGCATTTTGAGATTCACGTGACGGTGGAAGGGGAAAAGGAACCCGTCAAGGGTTACGTCACGATGGAATTGTATCCGGAGGGCATCACCATTTCCTCGCCTCAGGAGGGCAAGAAGGGGAGCGTCAAGTACGTGCGCGTGCAGGCGTTTGAGAAGGAGAACGTCGGCGACCTTGACAGGAAGTGGCAGGTGAGCCAGATCAAGTTTACCCTTGCCTTTAAGGGCAAGGACAAGGCCATCATTGATCCAAATGAAGCCAAATTCAAGTTTGAAAAGCTGAAAGGCGCCGGAGGCCTTGGCATGCGTCAGGATAAGGAACAGGCCCTGGCTGAAAAATATCCGTATGAAGAGGCACATACTTGGATGAATGATAAGTATGTCTATGAGTTTGAACCGCAGAAAACGCTGTGCGAGCCGGAGCAGGGCTTCATGATGGTGCTGCTTCCTGTTAAGTGTACCTATGACAAAAAGGAATACATGGCTGAGATTCCCCTTCGACTTCGGGGAACTGATCCTGATCCTTACGAGGATTGGGATGAAGAGTACAAAAAGCTGAAAGAGCGCATTGAAAAGTATTCCCTGCCAGAGGAAAAAGAAAAATGGCTCGCAAAGCTTGATGAACTGGCGTTGGATCCGAAGGCATCCACACAGCAGCTTCGCTTAACGAGTAAGATGCTTGTCCGCAATTACGTGCGTTATTGGACGACGGAAGGCATCGCAAGTCTAAATGAGGCTGCTCTATATGACAACATTGTTAATCAGCTGGAATGGCTCAAATTCTTTGGTGACTGTGCATTCTCTTATTTAGTGAGCGCGTATGCAGGACCCGTTGCGGAAGCGCTGATCTCGCCGGCAAAGGATTTCATGACGCAGTCCATCGGTGAGGTTATTGCATGTTGGAACTACGGAGAAAAGGTTGACGTAGAGAAGTTTGAAATCGCAAAAATGCTTGAGGGAGCAGGAGACAACCTCGTATCAGGCGCGATTGACGTAAAGAACTGGAAAAAGGCGGCAGCCACGCTCTCCGCGTATTTTGTATACTCTGCAATTAAGAATTATTTCGCCAGATGGCGTGATAAGGGCGAGAGTGATTTTTACGGATCGTTTTGCCGGGCTTTCTCCGACTTGACCGTTCAGGGATTAAAGGTGGCTGCCGGAGAATTGTTCCAGAAGTGGCTAAAGGACATACAGAAGAACAAAAAACTCCAAGACTGGATTGCCAAGAACGTTACCCAGAATTTGAACAAGTATGCCGGAAATGGTCGTTTCTTCAACCTGAAGGATCAAAAAATCTCCAACCTGCAGTATGACCTGAATAAGAAACTGCAGTTGGAAGGAGAACTCGGAAAGCTCGCAGGATTTGAGGGCGCGTCAAAGAAGGTAGGCATCACAAAGATCGATTACCTCCAGAAGATTGTTACCGAGTACGTTGGGGCGAAGGCCGGAGAAGTCAAGGAAGTTTATGACAAGACGGACGTGAAGGATTACAAGTTTGGCATTTCGGAAATTGGCCACATTACGATCACGCTGGCACTCAAGGAAGAGCAGGAACAAGGCGGTTATCAAACCTATTCCGTTCGGATTGACCTGACGCAGGCAATTCTGGAATTGAACAATGGGCTGTTTGGTGGATTGTTTAACGGTCTATTTGGTCTGATTCCGACGGCTCCTGTAGTGATGGAGGTTCCGACGGATCCGCCTCTGCCGCCTGAGAAATAAAAAAGAAAAACCCATGGTTGCTAAAAGGCATCCATGGGTTTTAAAATGAAAAGAGCGCGAGACGGGAATCGAACGCGAATACCAAAATGGCCAAAACCCAATAAAAGAAAGGAGTTTGGGCATCCCGTTTTTAAAATCTTAACCAGATCTTAACCAATTTAGAGAGAACTATTTTGGAAATTAATGTGGGGAAGAGAGTAACGAGAGGTCTGGAGATAAGGCAAAATATGTTTCGCAAATTCATTTGGAAAATGATGTCGGTTGGTGTAATAAAACAATACAATGAAGACCATTTCTTGGAGTATGGATATGTGGGCTTTTTACAACATGTGATAAAAGAAGACGCATTAAAAAGACTTCTGAAAGGAAAATTTATATAATGTATCAAAAGGCTAATAAAATAAAGGTTTTACTATTAAAGATGAAAATCGTTCCATCATTTTTTGTATAAATGGGACACAAATTAGTATATGGATTTCGAAAAAATAATTTGATTTATCATCAGGTGGATGTGATAAAAATTTTCCCCCCCTTTGGTAAGTAATGGTTAATGCCTTGATATAACACATAAGATTCGCATGCGGCTTTTTCCATGAACTATATTTTGAAGATATTAGAGTGTATTTGAGAATGATATCATGTAATGCAAGAAAAAAGTTTCAAATCATGTTTTAGTAAACGCAAGAAATTGTTAATAAACGAAATAATTTGCTGAATGAGTTTTCGTTTACATAGGTTTGTTTCTATAATGCAGTATAAGTAGTATTCTATCTGAGATATTGTTTGAAATATTATTGATATAGTTTGGAGTTATAGCAATTTATCAAATTAAAGAACTAAAATAGAAAATATTTATAAATATTGTTGTAAAATGATTGATTATTTGTTCATTGATGATATAATAATATATATTATATTAATCATCAGCCCGATAAAAAAGATGATGTGAGTAATAAAATGTGAGATCTTGAGAATTGGAAGGAATTCTATACCTGACTATGATTCCGCGTATTAAGTAATTTAGTGCATGTTATTGATGGAATAATCGAAATAGTAAGTCTTGTTTTCGCAAGGGCAAAATATCAGTAATGCACCATATGCTTTTTCCGTAATGCATTTAGACTGATTGAAGTTTCATATTTTTATGAGTAAAAAGGCATGTTAAAGCCTGAAGTTTAATAAGGAGAAAACAATGGATAAAACAAGAAAGTGGCTATGTACATTTGAGATTAATAACCTTCAGGATGAATATGCTAAATTAATGCGCTTTGTTATTTGGTTGGAGGAATTAAAAAATAATGAGTTCAAAGAATATGATGAAGAATTCGTGGATTTTTACATTTCACGAACACAATTTGAACTTAATATGAGTGCGTATGGTAGAATTTCTCAACTAATAGATACTGAGATAAATATCTCTGAAAGAAAGGAAAAAGATATTAGGCTGATTACTGCAACATCAAATTTTTTACAGGTTGCAAAGAAATATGACAATAATTTCTATTATTATATTCGTGTAAATTTAGTTCAGGATGAAAGCGATATCGCAGAATTGCAGTATCTGATTCTTATGTTTCAAATGCTTCCCAGTATTGCAGATAGAACATCTATTCATATTAAAAAGCACGATCATTGGACAGTAGCAGATTACTATAGGGTCTCAGATTATTTGAGATTTCAGCAGAGAAGATATAATTGCTTCTATGCGTGTATGGGGACTGACATCACATCATTGAATGTGATAAAGGTAGATTCTCGTTGGACACAATCCACCTTTGTTCCTCTTCTGGAAGTAAACAATTCATTCTGTAGGGCCATTAATAGAACTTTATATTTAGAAAATATATGTCAAGATGAAGGTTTTGATAAGTTATATACAGCTATCCGTATTAGAGAATCAAATGCGGATGAGTTTGTTATGCTTATGTTTCAAATTGCTATGCGTATTATGTTTAAGAAACTGCCAGGAAGAAGTTATATAAAAAAAGAATACAAAAAGGACTTGTTGGATTTAATATGTAGAATTGTAAATGAAGCCCAAGGAGTAACAATACTGGATTTGTTTTTTTGGAGCGCAGTTATACCGGTCGGAGTACAACTTGAATATTCCGTCGGAAAAGAATTGTTGGGAAAAGTTCAGACCTATACTTTTGCGGTTGGACAGATACTAGAAAATGTTGTAAATCATTCCGAATTTGGGAAAGGCGTTTTTACTGTTAGGGTTCAGAAAAATGAGAACTACTTAATTCGATGTTATCCGGAATGTGCATCATTAAAGAGTGGTTGCCTTGAGTTATTTATTGCAGATGGAAATGTGCAAGATGGAATGACACATCATTTTTTGAACAGTAATAAGGCCGATGCTGCATTGCGGCAATACGAAGATACAATAGAATTAAGGCACCTATTTGGAGATTTTTATGGTGATGATTTGGTCAAACCAGTTTGGGATAAATGCAGAAACAACCACCCGGAAATGTGCCATGGACTTATAGCATTCTCTAATGGTATTCGAAATTTAAAAGGTGCAATAAAAGTGCGAAGTTCCGCAACTTTCGAGAGTGAAGAAAAGAAGGAGTATTACTATTTTAATGGTTCCGAATGTTCGGAATTATCTGGCGAGACTGGTAAATACTTTATACCAGGTACGCAATATTCGATTGCTGTAAATGACACAGAGTTTTGCAAATCTGAATTTGTTGAGTCCGAGATAAGTCAGATGCAAGACTGGGCATTCGATTTTGATAAATTAACATATGCAACGACATATCAGGATTTAGGGAAGGCGCTTCATTTTTGCAATGAATCCGTTGCAATTAATGTTGATGAGGCAATATCAATAGTAAAAAGTAATAATAATTTTATTCACGATGGTTTATATGATCAACAGAGAAAAGATCAATTAACAGCAGACTATTTACAGTGGTTTAATAATGTATTTGATAAGAACAAGGGTAAACAAGTATTTTCAATTGATTTAGAGCCGATAAATTTTGCTATAAAGGAACAGCGAGAATTGTGGGAACTCTTTTGTAAGGGTTTGTTAGGATGCAATTTATTTATTCAATATGAGATTAATGGATCAGCAACAGACAGACGCAAGAGTGGTACCTCGAATAATATTATTATTGTTATGCTACATCCCTCTGCTCAGTTTAGCTTAGTCTTTCGGGAAATGCTCCTATCGTTCGTTAAAACGGAGAGCTTTTCTACGGATCATTGCAATATATATTTTTATCCACATCAGTTGGTTGGAAATAAGTTATTTTATTCCGATGCAACAATGTATGATTTGCTGAATCTTGATATTGCAAGCAGTATTTATCCGAGAGTATTTCCTTACACATTGTTTTTGAAAAATGAGATAGGGCAGACGATTTTCGAAGAAGAGTTGATTAGACAAGCATCTCATTCTATTTACGAGAAAAGTGAGCAGGGATATAAGCTCGACAATACCCACATGAGGTTGGGAAATAAAGTTCATATTGATGCGTTCTTTGAGATGGCTCTTTTCTTTGGAAACCCTAATTATGCATATTATACTTCATTTCTTCTTTTGAAGAA
>JAEEGG010014017.1_pt1 | contig 17044 bp, 18 predicted proteins | sample 9134161 | NCBI WGS metagenome assembly JAEEGG01 (sample SAMN16246543, study PRJNA631951) | gut metagenome | biome: gut microbiome; feature: rumen; material: CR-attached | host: Bos | place: Iran: Karaj | collected 2018-10 | reverse complement strand
GTCGCTAGACAGATGGAAGCGGAAGGGAAGACTGCCGACAGATGCCAGATCAACAGAGAGATCCGGGAACGGAATTCTATCAAACAACAGATCCGGGAAATAGCCGGAGAGATCACAAAACTTATCACTGAGAAAGCGAGGTCTATATATGGACGATTTGAAAAACTTAGAAGAGCTCTTGGAGATCCTGAAGGCGCAAGAGCAGATGCAGGACATTCTGGAACGTCAGCAGCAGGAGATCGATTCTCTGCAAGAGCAGCTGGAAGAATCGCTGAAGTTAAACGAGCAGCTGACGACACAGAACAAGCGATTGAAAGAACAGATAAACGAATTATCGAACTTAAAAACATGATCAAGGAGGTAAAAGAAAGCATATATGAACGATTTGAAAGACTTAAAGCCAGACGAGCTGCTTACCATGATGGAGAGTATGCAGGATCAGCTGGAGAAGCAGCATACGCAACTGGAAACGCTGCGCACGGAGAACTACAAAGCACTCAAGACAGCATCGGATCTTTCCTCAGAGAACTCGACGCTAAGGAGCGAGCTTCAGAAGAAAAGCGACACGATAGTATCGCTGAACAAGAAACTGAAGGACCAGTGTCTGATCGAAGGGGATCTCGTGAAGAGCGAGGAAGCAAAGAGAGCCGGAGAGAAAGCCCTAAAAGAGGCGGAAACGATTCGTTCCAACTTCGAATGTAAACAGTCCGAGCTTGATGACCGGGAGGCTGAGATCAGGCGCAAAGAAGGTGAGCTTGAGATAGAGATTGATACAGAGGCAGAGAACCGTATTGTCGATGCCCGTAACGAGCTTGAAAAGGAGTATAAGCGCAAGGAAGAGCATATCTGGCATATGTCTCATTTAAGAGAGCAGGCAACCGAAGACAAGTACAAGAAACTGACGGTAAGGTATCAGGTGGAATTCACGATAATCCTGTTCTACAGTGTTATCGTAACGGCACTGCAGGTTATCGCTACACCAAAGTTAATGGAAGGTGCCATACAGTTCATCTCATACTGGTTTCAGGCTCTAGTGGATTTAGACGCGAATGTGATCGGTTTTAGTCACAAGATCGCTAATATCAGCAGCCTTATTCCGAACCCTACAGCATCCGGCATCGTCTTCTGGGTGCTGCTGATACTCATATCCGTTATAGTGATCGGAATCGTATATCTGACGATATACAGCCTCATTATCACCTATGTGAGATATCTGAAGGCGAACCAGTTCGACAGATACACTGTGATAGCCGCTATAACGACCCTGGCGTTCACCATATTCCTTGCAAATGTGATAAAGGGTATTGCACCTATAAATCTCTTCGCGATCCAAATAGGCCTGTTTCTGGCTTATTCAGGAGTACGGGCTTTGGTAGTGAGTAGAAGATAAAGATTGGGGAGAATCCATCGCGGGTTCTCCCCGTTTTTTTTATGCATCGAAATATCTTACGACAAACAAAACGGTGACGAATTAATCGCCACCGCTTTGCTCACCTTTTAAAATTTCCAGGAGATTCCAAATGAATCCATCTACATAATATCAGCAAATCCGAGATTTAGAGTTCCATTAAACGGACTCATAATGAAAAGGAGAGGGCAATGCCTCTCCTTTAGTGTTATATTTCGATATTTCGATGTTCCATAGCATCTCGGATAAATGACTCGATTAGCTCCTTATTGTTTTTATAATCTTCTAACTTGTTAATCTTTATGCGATAAGCCCTGCTTCTGGATCCATAAATCCATTCCAAGTCTGAATTATCTAACAACTCACTTCTTTCTGGTGTTTCAGGACACTTAGCAAGTATATAAATGAACTTTTTCTTGGGCCTGAAATATATAAAATTGGATGCAGTGCCGTTTTTAGCCAAGCCAACATAAAACTTGTTGTACTTAAGTTCGAAGCCGGGAGCATACTGAGAAACGTCTTTGAAGATGGTATCAACATATTTAAGAACAGAACTCTTTTTCTCCCAATAGTTTCTGTCTGTAGGCTCGGTTTCTTCTTCCTCATCAGTTCCAAGAGAGATGCGGTCAAGTACTTTGACAAAACTGAGCTGGATATCATCACCAATCTTGGTTGCCTGCATCTGTAATGCAATGAGCGGGATAGATCCGTTGAATAGCTGAATAACATTCATAAAACGTCCGGTGATCTCTTCGGCAACAATAACAGCGCAATGATCATACTGCGGATATCTCTTTCTCTCATTATCCCAGTATTCGATAGTACGAATGATATGACTCGGATCGGTTGCACCAAGCTGGATCTCGATTTCGTATCTTGTGTCATTATCATCGACCATGAGAATATCTAATCTGCCGCCTGCAGGCTGTGTCTTCTCACGTCTTATCGGAGTTAAATCACCAAGTCCGAGTACCTGAGGATTATCAAAAATGAACTGTTGAATATTGTCTTCTTTGATCTCAGGATTGTTCTTTAAGTAAATCTTTTCAGCACTTACAAGTTTTGCCATATTACTTTTCCTCCGTGAGTTTTTGATACATCTTCATGAGTTCAGCAACAATCTCCGGTTCTTCCATACTTGCGGGGAAACCGTATGCTTTCATTACCGCCTTGTCATTTGCCTCATGCGCCTTAACAAGATCATTATATAAATACATTTTTTCACCATACATATCCGCAAAACTACTGTCTGCATAAGCTGATCGAACATCAAGAATTCTTTGAGCAGCTGATGTTATGATTGATAATTGATCTTCCGAAGGCTTACACCAAGGGAAATTGTTATAAACTATATCTTTAGAATAACGATATCGACTTTCAAGTCTTCCGGCAACAGCTCGCATCCATGCCATATGGACGCTCGAAGTCAAAATAGCAAAATGATACAGAGTAGCATTAGGAATAATAAACACAAGATCACTACAAAGGATATCAGGTGTCATAAATCCAATAGGTATGTACTTTCTTTTTTCGGATGAAACTTTAGGAACCAAAATATACGTTCCCTGAGGCATGTTTTCTACATGAAACCTTGTTGGTTTCTCCGCAATCTTTCGTGTAGTTGAGCTGCTACTATTTAATCGGAATTCTCTAACTGCATCAACACGCTTAAGGCATTCTGGCATTGATAATAATTCTTTTGGGGTACATTCACCCAGCCATAAACAATAACGATAGTATCCATTTATAAACTCATCAGAACCGACCCATTTCCTAAAATAATCCTTTGATCTCGGTTCTTTCTGAATGAAATCATTCATTTCAGATTCAGAAAATAGATAGTTTCCTCCGTCAATCGGTTTATTTCCTATACCTATCTGCGGAACGTCACATATTGGTTTGGTTCTGCTATCTATAGTTACATTATCAGCATCGACAAGATAACCATTTATGTTATTTACAACCCTATAAACGCCCTCATCATACAGAACTCTTTTTTTATCATTCTCAGCAATACTGAAACCAACAATAACACAATGCACATGGGCTTTAAGGCTAGCTTCGCTGTCCCATCTAAAAGTTCTATAGGCAAAATCAATATGAACGCCTTGCCTAAACAGCTCTTTCCATAGAATTGAGACTTGCTCACCCTGACAAATTGAATTAGTAGAAACAAGTGCAGTTCTAATATTGGTTCCTTTCATAAAGTCAGCGGATTTCTTGTACCAGCAAGAAACGTAATCAAGGTTTCCGTTATTCTTAACATCGGCAAATATGGTAAAAACATCATCCTTTTGTTGTGCCCCCATTAGTCTGGCACCAACAAATGGAGGATTGCCCATTATGTATGAACATTCTGAGGGTTCAATTACTTTCTTCCAATCAACTCTCAGGGCGTTTCCTTCAACGATATTTACATAGGATTTTAATGGCAGAAAGTTAATATTGTGATACACAACAGCTTCTGTCTCTTTGAGCATCTGGCTCTCGGCTATCCATAATGCTGCCTTTGATACCGCAACCGCGAAATCATTGATCTCGATACCATAGAACTGAGAAAGATTAACTTTGATAATACTATTGGCAGAACCGAGTTCACCCAAAGCAATCTGATTATCTAGAACGGTTTTATCGAGTTCAATGATGTCCTTAATAACCTCATTCTCAATTCTTCGGAGTGAAAGATATGTTTCTGTCAGGAAGTTGCCGGAACCGCAAGCAGGATCCAAAAACTTTAGTTTGCCGAGTTTAGTCTGAAAATCCCTAAGACTCTGACGTTTTATATTAGGTTGTTTGGATTCGCATATTGTTCGATATTCTTCCTTTATGTCATCAAGGAACAGTGGATCAATAACCTTATGAATGTTTTCAATCGACGTGTAGTGCATACCGCCTTTGCGCCTTGTCTCCTGGTTGAGGGTACTCTCAAAAACCGCTCCGAAGATAGTAGGTGAGATTTCAGACCAGTTAAAATCAGACGTTTCCGTCATTAAAGCTTGCGTCTTCTCGTCAATTTGAGGAATGATTATATTGTGATCTGCAAATAGACCACCATTAACATAAGGGAATGCAAGTAATTCAGGCTCTTCAGTACGATCACGTTCTTCTTCCTTGGTATCAAGTATGCGGAACAAGTCTTTAAGACCATTGCGAAGGTGCTTTGGATTGAATGATGCAACATAATCACGAAACTGGTATTTCCCGAAGAGTTCTGCATCTTCAGCATAGTAGCAGAAAACGAGGCGGACGCAGAACAGGTTAAGACTTCTATATTCTTCCTCTGTAGGTTCGCCTGGATAGAGTGATAACAGGGCATCGTAAACTTTGCCAATACGATCTCCTGCTTCCTGAGACACCTTTAGTTCACGACGTATCTGTTCAACCTGCGGATCGAAGAGAAACTGAAGCATTGGATATTCCTTATCGAGTTTTTCCAGATAGATCTTGATAACACTATCTTCTGGCTTGCGTTTTTCCATATCGTAAACCCAAATTTCTTCGAAGTTGGAAGTAACGATCCATCTGGCTTTCTCGCTTCGAGGGAGTCCATTGTCATACATTTTGGCCTGCTCATATGGGGTCATGCCTCCATGACCGGCTTGAGGCTTATCTAATGCGATGCCTAAACTCTTTTGCTCTATTATTATGTTCGTCTCAGGAATATAAGCATCAATACGTTTGGTATTGCCGTCAAAGCCTATGACTTTTTTCTGGAAATCAATACGATCGGTAACATCGGATTGTGCGAATACGTTCTGGAAAAGGTCTATCCAATAGGAACGATCATCTTCATCTTCTTTGCCACGACCGGTCCATTTCTCAACAAACTTTTTTAATCCTTGCTTATCTACTGTTATTGCCATATTATTTACCTGTTGATAGATACAAAAACTATATGCTGAAACCGACAATATAATTATATCATTGCGGTAAAGCCATTAATGGTACAAAGCAAGCCACCAAAAAGCCACCTTCTGCACTTAAATAGTCAAAGAACAGGTGGAATAGGAAGAAAAATACCACAAGATATTGTGTTTTTTGAATCATACCGACCACAAGATATGGGTGTCGGCAAAGAACTCGAATAGTCTCAAAACGCTGGAAACGCCCTAAAATAGGGCGTTTCAGTTTTTTAAGCCAACATTAAGCCAACATAAAATGGAACACAGGCTTTTTTTGCGATGGTATAATAGGGTAGACAGAAAAGAGATTTCTTTGTCGATTAACTTTTAACATCATCTACGATCTTACTGATGAAGACGGCTATCAGGTACCCGAAGATTACTGTGCGGTCCTTAACGGCGGCGCCGGTGAGATAGCATATAAGACTTATGTTTATTACCATGATGACGGATCAGCTGATCAGCCTTATTACGAATACATCAATGTCACATCCACAACGGTCTCATGGGGTTCAACTTTCTGGAGAGACAGATTCGACTCGTCTGGAATAAAATACTCCAAAGAAGAGATCGTAGAGGTCGCAAGGCAGCACAACTCCTGCGATTGCATGACCCTCCCCGGAGACTACAGAAACGTCTATTCGATCGACGATTTCCTGAAGATGGATCTCACCTGATAATCAGCTGAACACTCCGTCAAGATATTCACGGATGACCGCGGCCGCTTCCATTAAGCCTTCCGGAATCTTGTCACCGTAATAGAATGCATTAAATTGTTTTCCGCTCTCGCCTTCCGCACAGTAATGTATGGAAGGCGTGCGTTTCCTGTCGATCTCCTCTGCAGGCTGCGTGCCGAACATTGTGCCAAAACCGTTGCCCATAATCATCGCACCGGGAAACGGAGAACTCGGGAAATCGATCTGTCCGTTGCTGAATGACCTCAGATCCGTTTCTTCGACGAGTTCGGTAATGCGGTCGTAAAAACCTTCGGGGATCCTTATTATCTTCCGGTATTCCGTTTCCTTGGTCTCACTGTTCCAGATCCCTTTCAGGAAATGCATTGTCGGTTTTCCGTCTTCATCGTCCTGTGTCCTGATCGTCGTATAATCCGTGTGAAGCGGCCATTCATTGTATTCAAGCGTAAACCGTCTTAGCTTGCGGTCTTCCTCGGGAGGAAGCATGTCAGTGATGCCGTGCCGTACCAGCTCGTCACATAAGGCTTTCCTCATGGCCGCACACCATTTTGATTCCGGAGTTCCTTTGGTATCGAAATGAAGTCTTTCACTTGAATCATATAATGCCGTGATAATGTAATTGTTGAATTCCGGGAGGATACCGTCTGTGTACTCGTAGTAACCGTTGATCTTTACCAACCCGAATTCATCGATTATCTCCTGGATTTTAGCGAGAAAAGACGTGTCAGTCTCGACTTTGAGATCGCCTCTCGTAAGGATCAGGGGACCGTTTTCGGTCTCTCTCCGGACTGAGAAAACAACCGGTTCGACCAAGCCGCTCCAAATGTTTCTATGGCGGCAATGCACATCAAGATCCACGATGGTTTTGGAATTAATGACCTTGGGGGCATTGGGATCCTCGTGTTTTTTGGTCCCTCCGCACATCAGATCCTCATCTCTGTTACTCATAGCCATCTTACTTTCCTCCTGAAAAACAAGGGGTGAATTATGTTTCTCCGATCTCTTTCATCTGTTCGTATGTAATGCCGTACTTCTCCGCGATATTCCTTGCATATGAGCTCGTGTCAGGAAAACTGCGCTTGAGCTTAAACGTGTTCCGGTTATCCTTTATCTCCATGACGACACTTACTCCTGAATGATACTCCAAAACTGGTGCATCGTTCAACTCAACACTATCGTGTGGCGGAATAAGCCCAAAACTGATTGGAGAGGAATAAATGGATCAAATTAGAAATTGGTGTTGTAGTCGGTATAAATGACAAACAAATCTTAGCTGCATTTGAGGGTGATTTTGAGCCGCGAATGATTGCAATTGATAAAGAATTATATAATCAATTCTTTTTGCTTTTAGATTGAAATGCTAAGCCAACAAAAAGCCAACTTCTGCATCTGGAAAGCCATAGAACACGTGGAATAGCAGGAAAATAACCACAAGATATTGTGTTTTTTGGAACAAACCGACCACAAGATATGGGAGTCTGCAAAGAGCTCGAATAATGAAAAAACCCTGGAAACGCCCGTAAATAGGGCGTTTCAGTTTTTTAGGACAACAAAAAGACAACAGAAATAAGTTTTTGATTTTAGTGACAGAGTTCAACAAGCTTACCTAACACACTCAGCTTTATAACAAAGCTTATTTTACAGTGGCTCTGATTCTTTTCTTTAGTTTTTCAACTAAATCCTTTTCATCATTCCAAACAACAATGGATTTTTGAGCTATATCAAAATGAGGTTTGCTTTCACTGTTATCAAATACTTCTTTTTTACAACATACAATAACTTGTTTTCCTTTTCCTAATGCATAACCAGCCTCATAATAGGCACCAAAATTCTGCTTGGTAACATCCATTACTAAAAATCTGCTATTATCAATTTCATGCATAATTTCAGGAACAATCTGATTATTATGTTCTTTTTCGTTAATAATCATTGGAAAGTAATTGCTTTCTTTAATTGCTGTTTTTATAGCTTCAGCAATATAAGTTAACTCTTTATCAAAACTCATTGCAATAAATCCTTGAATAAGAGTATTACCATCTCGTGAGAGTTCCTCTATACGTTGAAGGCCCTTACTGCTTATTTTATATGTTTCTCTATTTGTTTCTTTTAGATAACCAAGATCACAAAGAATGGATAAAAAACCTAACCAATTATCTTCTTCTTCAGAATTAGAGAAAACTGCTCTAAAGGGAGTATAAGCATTTATGATCTCATCAGAATACTCGGGAAAAAGCTTATATAGATTTATCAACACTCTATCTGCTTTTTCTGATAGCGATGATGGATAAGGAATATCAGCTAAATTAACATAATACTCCTCATCCTGCTCGTTCAGTTTGTAATCCGTTTGATAAAAGAATCGCCAGTTTTGATCACCACACATAGGTTTATTTAAAACATATTCATATATCAAATTAAATAGTTTTCTTTGGGTAGCAGGATCTGATTCAAGTACAGTATTACCTATATATGCACCTATATATGCTCCGTTGTTTGGTCCAGAACATTCAAAATACGTGTAAGATTCATTTATAATTCTTGATATACATTTATCAGACCCACAAAAAGGACATACATTATTCCCCATTATTAATACCTCCATAATATAATTCTAAGAATCATGTATTCAGTATACTAAAATCTGATTGATTTCCAGTTCTCCCCATTGAGCTTGAATAATTGCAAAACGCTGGAAATGCCCTAAAACAGGGCATTTTCAATTTCAATGTCAACAAAATGTCAACATAATATGGCACCTTGGCAAAAATGCTGACGCAGAAACGAAAATAAAGAAGATATTAGAAGACAGAAAGTAGTTTGATTAATATACAGGATATCATTCAAGAATCCGTCATTCAGTTATTTGTCTCTTCCTGCCGAACCAATATACGATGAAGAAGCCTATCAACATGAACAATAACATAATTGAAAGATAATCCAGGAAAAACAGTATTCTGGGTTCGTTATAATCAAAGAAAGCAAAAGCTACCCTCCCTAACATGTATCCCGGGAATCCTCTTCCTATAAATGCAATGCAGGCATATGCAGATATACTGCCAAGGATTACACATACTATTATACGTGCGACTTTATTCCTTGTTTTCAGTTTATGAAACAACGGACCCAGATGGGAGCCGGCATGAATACTCATCAGCACATATCCCCAGTATGCCAAGATCATGTGGATTCTTCGTAACAAAGAAGAAATCGGAAGTGACGGGAGAAATGTGTATAAATGTTTGGACATTAAAATCCCGCTTAAGGGTTGGAGGATCATTATAACGATAAGTGACAGGTTCAGTATCGTCCGGAAGACCCGAACAGAGCTGTAACGGCCTTTGAGCAGGCTTCCGTACCATTTTCGGTTTAAGAGGTTATGAATAATAAACAGAACGAATAATACCGATCCGGCGACTTCATGAAGAGTCTCCCCGACAAGTGAATATGCCATCAATATCGGAAGCAATATTACCATCAATATATCAATTATTATACGGATATTCTTTTTCACGGCTAAATACAATCCCTGTCAAATAAAGAGTATGGTTTTTCAATCAGTAACCGAGTCCGGTTAACCAGTCATTAACAGTATTTCTGACTCTGTCCTGATCATTCTGAGCATCAGAACCTGATATCGCAAGTCCTTCACCGATAGTGCTATTAGGGCATACATCTGCAAGCTTATCATCAAAACCCGATAGTCCGCTTCCAGCATGTGTAGAGAAAGGGATCAACTTGGTCAGAATATATGGGGATACCCCGGAATGGCTTTCCGGGGTTTTTGAGTTTAAGTCATGGAGATCAGTTAATATCCGAGCGCTGACAACCACTCTTTGACATTGTATCTCACATCTTCTTGTTTGTTCTGGCAGTCGTTGCCCCTTACGGCAAGCCCGTCGAGTATTGTTGAATCAGGACAGACAGCAGCGAGTTTCTTGTCAAAACCGGATAATCCTGAACCCTCATGTGTAGAGAATGGGATAAGTTTTTTCCCCGCTAATGAATCAGAATTGGATTCAAAAAATGTATACATGATCATCGGCCAGTCGCTCCACCATACGGGAGCTCCTATGAAGATCGTATCATATTGAGCAAGATCCGGAACCTCGCCTGCATATTCAGGTCTGGCGTTTTCACCTTGTTCTGTTAATGCTACTTCTGTCAGCTCATCATATGTCATCGGATAATGATCATCAGCCGGCATGATCTCAAACATATCTGCACCGGTCTCTTCTGCGATCATCTCAGCAACGATCGCCGTATTTCCCTTATCGATTACACCTACAGTATATTGTTCTCCGGTTCTGGAGAAGTAAACGACAAGAATATTGCTTTCCGGAACATTTGATTCTGTTATTCCGGAATTCTGTTCGGAAGGGGTCGTTTCTGATGATCCGCTCGTTTCGGTAACTGCAGCGGAACTGCCTGTTGTTGCATTGCTTTCATTAACTGTACTGCTTCCGGCACATCCCGCAGATAAAGCCAAAGGCAGTGTCAGTATCAGACTCAGGATCCTCTTGATGTTTTTCATGTGTTTTTCCCTCCTGTCTCAGGTATCAGCGTGTGCCGTTCACAGCGATCCAATTGCCGTCTCTCAATTCATAGTGATGAGTGCCGTTCATCCTGTACGTTCCTGTTGCACCATATGCGTTGGCATAAAGGACAGAAGTGAAAGTAATCTCAGCGCTGCCACCATTTACCACCACCACGGGATCCTCAATCCCGATAGTGTGATAATCAAGACTTCCGTCAGCGATGTCTGCAAAGTATTCCTCTCTGGTCTGTCTCAACCCGCTCATATGGGTAAATACCATATCTTCTGAAACTATCTGGCGCATCGTATCTATATCTGCATCCGTCATGGCCTGACAATATCTGGCCTGGACATACAGCACTGCCAGTTCGTCATTGCCAAGTGAAGACAGATCGGCTCCCGTGATCTCGACATTCTCGAAAACGGAAAAATCATATTCATCCATAGATGTGCTCCTCTCAGTTTCAGAAGTTACGGTAGTTATAATGGTCTTTTCAGCAGCTGTATTCTCTGTCTCGGAAATTACTATGCTGATAGAGGTCTCTTCCAAAGGGATATTCTCTTCGTGAGAGACCGGTTCCTGACGTGAACACGAAGTTACAAGGAGGACAGGGATCAGTGAGGCAATAATGAATCTGTTCATTTTGAGTCTGCTCATTTGACTTCGAAAGATGGCTTCCATGCTGCGAACTGCACGAGCTGTTCTTCTGTTCTGTGATAATATCTCTGATCCTTATCGAGATTTGCGATCTCAGCCATCTCTTCGTCTGTAAGAGTGAAGTCCAAGATATTCAGATTGTCCTTTATGTGATCTGTGTTCTTGCTTCCCGGGATTACAACAAAGCCCATCTGGGTGTGCCAGCGGAGGATTATCTGCGCGGGACTCTTACCGTATTTCTTTCCGAGCTCAGCGAAAACCGGTTCATTGATAAGTGACTTATCTCCATGGCCCAACGGGTACCAGCTCATGAGCTTTATGTCGTACTTGTCGAGTGTCTTGCGGAGCTCTTTCTGTGTGAAGTAGGGGTGAGCCTCAACCTGAATGAACTGAGGTACTATCTCCCACTTTGTCTGAAGCTCTTCAATGTATTTGCCTTCGAAGTTCGAGATACCGATGCTCTTTGCTTTGCCTTCCTTATATGCCTTTTCGAGCTGGCGGTAACCTGCAAGCCAGTTGCCTGCGGGCTGATGGATATAAAGAAGATCGACATAGTCTACTCCAAGTCTTTCTAAAGTCTCATCAACAGCATTGGGATTTTCATATTCACTCGGCCAGAGCTTGGTTGAAAGGAAGACTTCTTCGCGGTTGATGCCGCTTTCCTTGATGCCTCTTCCGCAGGCTCTCTCGTTGACATAAGCGTTTGCTGTATCCACAAGTGAATATCCCATCTTAAGAGCTTCTCTGACACTGTTTTCAGCGTCAGAAGGTGTCAGCATAAATGTTCCGATTCCTACTGCAGGGCAATTAATACCATTGTTAAGTGTTACGTATTCCATTTTGAATTCCTCCTTATAATCAGATATCTTCTCCTTAGATCTGTCCGTTTGCAGCAAGCCATTTCTTTACGGCATCTTTTGAGCTTGCCGCCTGTGAGCCTGTGATCGAAAGGCCCTTTTTAACATCAGCGCCTTTGGCGTACTTCTTTATGTCGCGCTCGGAAGATCCCATTCCGCTGCCTTCGTTGGTGCAGAACGGGAGGATGGTCTTGCCGTCAAAAACATATCTCTCGAGAAAGGTTGCAACAGCCATGGGTACCGTTCCCCAATAGTTGGGATATCCCAGGATGATGGTATCGTAGCCGTCTATGCTGTCGATGTAAGACGTGAGCTCAGGACGGGCGTTCTCCCTCAGATCTTTCTTGGCTTCATCGATGCAGGTCATGTAGACAGGCGAATAAGGGTTCTTCATCTCGATCTTGAAGGTATCCGCACCTGTCAGTTCCTTCATGATCTCTGCCACGATCTCGGTGTTACCAACCTTTACATATCTCATCGCTCCGCCAAAGTAATTCTCATCAGCTCTCGAAAAGAATGCTATCAATGTCTTAGCCATATATACTGCCTCCGTATTCTGTTTTCTATGTTTACATTCTCACATCAGACCGATAAAATATCCAATAGAAAGACTGGATATCCGATTTAAAATTTAAATAACGAATGGAGCAGCCATGAACACAAAACAGATAGATTACTGCATAGAACTCGCCAGGACACAGAACTTCAGCAGAGGCGCTGAGAATATGTTCGTGAGCCAGCCCACGTTCTCATATCAGATCAGGTTATTGGAAGAAGAGGTCGGGTTTTCTATTTTCGAGAGGAACGGCAAAGGTGCATCTCTTACTCCTGCGGGACAGCAGTTCGTATCATATCTGACCAACATGCGCGAAGAGATGAAGCGTGCGATCGAACAGGGGCAGAATTTCAGTGCCAAATACAGTGACAACATTTCCATCGTAATGTCTGTCCGCCAGGCTTTGTATTTCCTTCCTGAAGCAATACGCATATTCGAGAAAGAACAGCCGGGTGTACAGATCACACCGATGTTCAATTACGGCCACGGTCTTGAGGTCTTCCTGAAAAACGATGCTGATATCTTCTTTGCGCTTACAGAACAGACGAAGCATATTCCGGGAATAAATGTCCACAAGTTGTTTGATTCGCGTATCTATCTGATAACAGACAAAAACGATCCGCTTGCGGCTAAGAATACTATTACGGAAGAAGATATCTACGGCAGGACACTGATGGTCGGAGGCGGTTCTCCGGATGCATTAAGAGCTGTCCAGCAACGGCTTATAGCTTCTGGCAGGATAAGCTATTTCAACAGTCCGGACCACGACAGCACTTTGACTAATGTGGCTGCTGGGAAAGGTATATGCCTCGCGCCCGGATTCCTTAACGATCACAGCGGCCAGTTTGCCTGGATACCGTTTGAGTGTGAGGAATGTTTTCACATCGTGCTTTGCACGCACAAAACAGATAACAGAACGAGCTTGGATATCTTTATAAAGACGCTTCAAAAGCTTTACACTGAAGCAGTTGCATTCCCGCTTTAGTGAATGTAGTGAGGATGCGGATAATAAATGATTAGATACGATGATTACATTTCTCCTGAAGAATATTTGGAATTACGTAAATTGGTCGGATGGAGGCTTTTCCCGCTCGAAGAAGCAAAGAAGTGTGTAGAGAACGCTTATATGGTTCTTTGTGTGAGAGATGATGAAAAAGCCATAGGCGTTGTAAGATTGTCTTGGGACGGCGGATATGTAGCGTTCCTGTCAGACGTAATCGTTATTCCTGAGTATCAGGGACAGGGAATAGGGAAAGCACTGGTTGAGGCTGTCATCAAAAGGATAAAGGACGATATGAAGCCGGGCTATATAGTGAATCTCAATCTTAATTCTGCTAAAGGGAAAGAACCCTTCTATGCAAAACTCGGATTCGTGGAACGCCCGAATGAAGATGCAGGGGCCGGAATGAATCAATGGCTGGTCTTGGAAGAATAAATAAACAGAAATATGGACAACGTTAACCGGACATTATTCTTTCCGCTTTACGGAAAAGCTACTTCTATTTGAAAAACTCTGAAATGATTTCATAATCATAGCAATTAGTGATAATAAGGAGCGTATATGAAAATACTGGTTTTGGGCGGGACGAGATTTTTCGGGATCCATATGGTCAATGACCTTATTGAGAAAGGCCATGATGTTACTATAGCAACCAGAGGGAATACCCCTGACGGGTTCGGTGATTCGGTCTCAAGGATACGTTTCGAGAGGACGGATGAGGACAGCATAAAAGCTGCGATAGCCGGCACACATTACGATGTGATCATAGATAAGATCGCTTATTGTTCAAATGATATCCGCAAGATCATGGAAGCAGCCGACTGTGATAAGTATATTTACATGTCGAGCACGGCGGTCTATGATCCCAAACGCATCAATACCGTTGAAGAGGATTTTGACGGTGCGGGCGGCGGCCTTATCTGGTGTGACAGACAAGACTATCCGTACGATGTGATAAAGAGACAAGCAGAATATGCCCTTTGGCAAAAGTATCCTGACAAGAACTGGATCGCCGTAAGGTACCCTTTTGTGACTGGCAAAGACGATTACACAAAGCGGCTGTATTTTTACGTTGAACACGTTCTGAATCAGCTCCCGATGAAGATCGATAATCCTGATTCACAGATGGCCTTCATCAGGTCAGATGAAGCCGGTAAGTTCTTGTCGTTTCTGGTCGATAAAGATTTCAAAGGCGCCATAAACGGGAGCTCAAAAGGCACGATCTCCATAAGAGAGATCCTTGATTATCTCGAAAAGGAGACCGGAATAAAAGCTGTTATTAGTGACGATGGCGATCCGGCTCCTTATAACGGTGAACCCGGTTACAGTATCAATACTGACAAGGCGGAATCACTCGGCTTCGCTTTTACTGACCTGAAAGACTGGCTATATACCCTGCTTGATTATTATATCGATGTGGCACACGAAGCAATGCTGGGATTGTATGACGTGTTGGATTAGAGCAGAACTTAAAGAAAAGAGCCTGAGAAATTGAAATATTTAGTTTTCCAAAAGCAGCCCGTGATATACAACGTCCTCGTATTCTTCGTATTTTTTCGCTTTCAGCAGGCGCTTGATGTCGCGCTCTTTGCCGTCGAAAAGAGTCTGCCAGTAAGACCAAAGCTCTCTCATCTTGTATAAGACATTAATGTCAGGTGACATGACCTTCTGATACTCGTGATAGATGGTGTCGTGCAAGCGTTTGAACTTAGCGAAGTCGGTTTCCGCCGTAAAGCCCTTGAGCTTGTCTGCAAGAGACGGATCTGATATCAGACCTCTGCCCAGCATTACCGGGTCAAGGCCGGTGCCGAACGAACCAGAGTACTCTTCGTAGTCTTTTGCCGAAAAGATGTTTCCGTTATACACAAGAGGGCATTTGGAATGCTCCAGAGCATATGCGTAATATTCCTTCCGGGGCTCACCCTTATAAAAATCAGATTTAATTCTGGGATGCACGATCAGCTCGCTCACAGGGTACTTGTTAAAGATATCCAAAAGGTCATAGAACTCGTCCGGATTAAAGTAACCGAGTCTCGTCTTGATCGATATCTTCACGCCGTCAGATCCGGCATAAGAGTAGATGTCATCGAGGAACTTCTGAAGCGCCAATGTCTCGGGCAGGAACCCCGCGCCTTTGCCCTTCGCGCAGACGGTCCCCGAAGGACATCCGAGATTGAGATTAATCTCCTTGTAGCCCATTGCCTGAAGCTCTCTTGCGCCTTCGATAAAGTGCTCAGATCTGCATGTGAGGATCTGGGGAACCAGGCAGAAACCTTGATTATTCTCGGGCGTGACTTCCTTCCGCTCACGGGGCGTTATCGGGCACTTCTCAGACGGAGAAATGAACGGCGCAAAATACTTATCAATGTGACCGTAGATCTCATTATAAGCATTGCGGAAAATATGACCTGTGATGCCTTCTAATGGCGCGAAATAGATCTTCATCAGTGCCGGATTCCTTCAAAAGTTCGGTTCGGTTTTTCACGTATATATTCTATTGATTTTACTTCGGGAAGCAAATAAAGATTGGTATAATGAAGACCCAAGCACAACAATCCACATAGAACGGGGTAACCGCAAATGATCTTATCAGATAAAACCATCAACAAAATGCTCGAAGAGAAAACACTTGTTATCGAACCTGTTACCAAAGAACAGATTCAGCCTGCGAGCGTGGACATCAGATTAGGCAACACTTTCAGCGTTGTCGATGACTCTCCGTCAGGTGTTATCACACTGGGATCTCAGATCAACTATAAGACCATTACCACCGATACTTATCTGATATTACCGGGCCAGTTTGTCTTGGCTACGACCATGGAATATTTTGAACTTCCCGATAATCTCACTGCTTTTGTTGAAGGCAGGAGCTCATTAGGCAGAATGGGTCTTTTCATTCAGAACGCGGGCTGGGTAGATCCCGGATTTAAGGGCGAGATCACGTTAGAGCTCTACAACGCCAACAGATGCGCGATCGAGCTTAAGAGCGGCAGAAGAGTAGGACAGTTAGTATTTGCCCTCATGGATGATCACGCCGAGAATCCTTATGACGGCAAGTATCAGGGCCAGAAGGGCGCGACAGGCTCCAGAGTGTTCCTGGACGCGGATAAATGAGGAATTATAGCCTGACGGCAGGATCAAAACCACTATGAAGTACGGTGAATCCACATTTGATATCTTGTATCTTCTTTTCGCGATAATAACAGGCATCGTGATCCTTATAAAGCATCGCAACAAGAACGATGTCCTCATGGGGACGGCGGCACTGGTTTTAGGTCTCGGAGATTCATTCCATCTGGTCCCCAGAGTTTTAAACTACTTTGTCGATGCTGATTTCACATGGTATCTGGGCTTCGGAAAACTCGTCACGTCCATCACCATGACCATCTTCTATATCTTTGTTTTCCGGCTTTATAAGAGTGTCTATAACAAGG
>JAEEGG010014015.1_pt1 | contig 17047 bp, 17 predicted proteins | sample 9134161 | NCBI WGS metagenome assembly JAEEGG01 (sample SAMN16246543, study PRJNA631951) | gut metagenome | biome: gut microbiome; feature: rumen; material: CR-attached | host: Bos | place: Iran: Karaj | collected 2018-10 | reverse complement strand
TCCAGCAGGGAGGAGAACGCCTTACCGTCCACGTACTCACCGCTGTGCACGTCGATTGCGGTAATAAGCCGCTCGTCGGTGGTCATGGTAAATTCCGCTTTGTATCCGAAAAACTGGTCGGTTTTGGATTTGCTTCCCACTCTGGCGTCCTTGTCGCTCAAGGACCGGACGCCCTTCTGCAGCAGAAACTTCTCGTCTGACAGGATTTCCTTCGCTTCCGCAATTGCCGCCTCGGTTTTCTCTCCGGCGTAAGGCTCAGCGGCTTCCATGACGGTTTCCAGGGCGGTTTTCATGGTTTCCTTGGACTCCTGGTGGTCCTCAATTTCCTTGTAATCCGGCAGATCTACAGGGATTTCCTCGGGAACAAATCCAATATCGTCCTTTAAGCCCTTAAAAATCTTCTTCGCCAGATGCTTCATCACCCGTTCCGGCACCTTTTTTGTGGTGTTCGCCAGAATGTGCGTGGTGTCTACGGACAGGCTCTTGCCCTTAATGATGCCATTCTCCACGCATTGCCGGATGATTTCTGTGAGAATGTCATCCAGGGTTGCTTCCTGCAGCCGCTGGGTCCGGAACTTCGCCAGCAGGCTTGGATCCGGCAATTCTTCCTCTGGATTCAGACCAAGGAACCAGAGAAAGGAAAGGTCGAAGTTCCCTCGCTTTATGACCTTCTCGTCGGACAAGTCATAGATGTGCTCCAGAAACAGCAGCTTTGCCATTAACTCCGGCTCCTTGGCCGGCCTGCCGAACTCCCGGCAGTAACTACCTGCTACCATTTCATTGATAAAGCTGAAATCTACCGCCCGGTCAATCACCTTTAACAGATGATCCTCGGGTATCTTGTTGTAAAGCATGCTGTGAAAGCTGTATTGCTTTCCCTCTTCTCGGAGCATCCATATCACCCTTCGCCTTTGATGCTCCGATTATACCATATCCCTGCCCGTTTTGCTATATCCCGCTGACTTTTTCAGTGGTTTTGAACCGTCCCCTGCTTGCTATGCTGTTCTGATCCTCGATTGCTGATATATGGGTGATCCCGGGCAAATTCAAGGGGGGCAATCTTGAAACGAGAAAAAATCCAGTTCAAATCATATGTGCTGACGCCGCCGCCATCCTCTACGCCCATTCCGAACAGAATCACCTGCCGTGTATTTGGCTGGATGATCATCATAGCGATTCTAGCAGAATCAATGTGATAATGTTCCGGATTTCCCGCATCCTCATAACATGAGTTTTGACAGGGCCTGACATCATTACCCAAAAGAAACCACTGGCGACCAATAGGAGCATAAAGATATCCTTCGCAATATGGAAATGGGCGAAGCTTTGTTCCTGACAAAACAGATTCCACATATTGATCAAATTCTTTTAGGGCATCCATGGAGAACTCCAGCGCAATCTCAAACGCACACGCATCCGGACCTTTTTCTGCTCTATAATGATAGACCGGATTTTTAAACGATTCCGGTATGCTTTTCGGGAATAGTTCAGAAAAAATCTCCTCCGCGCGTTCATTCGTACCATTTCCAGTGATAATCCCATAATCATCAATGCTATTGTACTCCGTAATTATATATTCACAACCGGCCAATTGAAAGAAGGCGAAGATAGCTGCCAGAAATAAAAAGAAACGGGAAAACCGGCAAAAAGGTTGAGATCGCATATTTGAAATGACCTCCTTGGATGTGTCGATCAAAAACATATGGGACGTTCTCTGTGCTCTGAGACCTCGATCGTTTTTTCTTTCCCCGGGAGGGCCGAAGCCCTCCCGGGAGTTGGTTTTAGCTGGGGAAACGGTGATTCTTGCCGGAAATCAGGGCAAAATCAGCGCTTCACGGGTCAATCGGAGCACTATCCTCCACGATTTAATGATTGCTAATTATGTTATATAATACATACGCCCCTTTTTGACCAGCGTTGTTCCATTCTCGTTTTCTCCCTTTTTCCCCGACTCCCACGCCCAGAGCTTTGCCAGGGTGTGGTGATGGTTCTGAATCGTGGACAAATCATAGACCTCCTGCAGGGCGAGGGCAGACCTTTTCTTTGCCTTCTCCTCACTTGCTGTTGATTCATTATACCACAATAAAATGGAAAAAGCTATGCCGTCAATGGAAAATCGAATGACGGCACAGCTTTTGTCGGAATGCTATGATTTGGAACATAATCAGTTACGCACGATTTGCCCTCTTCCGTGCCGCAGAGCTCGAAGCCTGAGAAATCCTTTCTTTATGTCCTTTGCAACCGCGGGAATGAGCTGGATAACAAGTAATACTCGCAAGAAAAGCGTATTTGTGTTCCTTGACGTCTCTGCTTTCATAATCATTCCATATATCGTCAAGGCTTCCGGATCGTGATGATAAACCCGTCCACGTTGTTACCGGAGATCGTGTAGCTTCCGCTTGTCGGAACGATCATCTGGCCTTTGGGGCAGTAATAGAGCTCATAGCTTGTTCCGAGGCAAGTCACGGTGAGGTGTTCACCGGAAAAGCTGTAATTACGCAGATAGTCGATGTATTCCTCCAGGCAGAGGTTTTCTGCTTGCATGATATAAGCGTGCGGAAGGCCGACGTAGCGGAAGTGCCAGGATTCATAGTCGATGCCGGTGATGTCGCTTTTCTCGGGCGGGTAGCGCTGGATGAAGCCGTATTCCCAGGCGTGCTCCACCGCCCAGGCATAGGCACCCTCGCCGTCGAAGCCGCCGCTGGTGCCGTCTTCGATGTTGTAGGTATCCAGATCGACGGCCAGCCCGGTATGATGCTCACTGCAGCCGGGCAGTGCGAGATAGGCGTCCGCGTGGGCCTGACCCTTGGTATCCACCGCGTTTTGGTACAAGTAGACCTGATCTTCATAGCTGCGCCAGCCGGCGACGATGTTGACGTCTGTTTTGCCGCTCTCCGCGGCGAAGGCATCCATCCACTGATTGAGCGCGTCCGCTGCGTCTTCGCGCAGACTAAGTATCTTATCTTTCACGAAGTAGCTCTGCGTCTTTTTGTCGAAGACGCTCACCGTTTGCGGCAGTTCAGGGTCGTAAGCGTGATCCCGGTTGACCAGCACCAAGGTCCCCTGGGACAGATCCTTCTCAGCCATTTGCTGCCAGCTCCAGCCCGCAGGAAGTTCCGACATCGAAGAATTTTGGGTGGTATCTGTCCCAGGATGCGTTCCTTCATCAGCGTTTCTCCTTCCAAAATGGGACAGGAGAAGCGCTGCCAGCAACACAAGACAGAGCGCGATCCCCGACAGGACAATCCTTCTGCGTTTGCGCTGTTTTTTCCGCCTCATTTGTATTTTCGCCCTGCGCAGCCGCTCTGCGTCAGCGCTTGCAATCGTGAGATAGTCCGTATTCCGGTCATCGCTGGCTCGATACTGATTTGACAACTCAGGATGATGGGTATTTTTTCTGTTTTCAAGGAATCATTGCCTCCTGCGAAAATTCTTTATGGCCTTCACTAAATTAACGCTTGGCAAAGTAAAAAGGTAACATACAATCCAATCATATTTGCAGAAAGTACGGCTTTCGTGGCAGTGAACCCAGGAGAATGCTCTTGAAAAAGCAGTCAATGCAGCAAGGACAATCTTACTTTTTTATGAGGCTGCCTGATTTTGCTTCGTGTCAATTCCAGAATCCTCCTCTGCCTTGCTGCACTGTGTCGCTGTCCCCAGAGAGTATTTGGATACGCCATCTGATAACATGCCGGACAATAACAAATCTCAACAGGCCCTTTGATTACTTGACCTTGGATTCCACACACAGCGCATCTTTCATCGGAGCTCATGGAAAGCACCTCCTCTGGAATATGAAATCTGGGTAAGCCGTTTACTTCTTCTCACGTTCTGTGACAATTCCGTCGCTGACCTTATAGACCTTATCGCAGAGCAGGTCGATGTCCTCTGCCGCATGGGAAGCGAGCAGAATCGTTGTTCCATTATCTCGCAGAGAACTGAACAGCCTGCGCATCTCCTCGACGCCGCTGCGGTCGAGGCCGTTCATGGGCTCGTCCAGGATCAGCAGCGACGGATGCTCCATGATGGCCTGGGCGATGCCAAGGCGCTGGCGCATGCCGAGAGAATACTTGCCGACCCACTTTTTGTCCGTGTCGTCCAGACCGACGGAGCGAATGGCGGCGCGAACCTCCTCCGGAGTGATCTTCTTTCGGATGGCCGCCAGATCCCGAAGGTTCCGAAAGCCGGATTCATAGGAAATAAAGCTCGGCGTTTCGATCAGAACGCCCACGTCCGGGGCGAAATCGCAGTCCTTTCCGAGCTGCTTACCCTGCACGGTGACCGTACCGGTGGTGGGCCGGAGCAGGCCGCAGATCAGTTTGAACAACACCGTCTTGCCGGAGCCGTTTCTGCCGACAAAGCCGACGATTATGCCGTCCTCAATGGTCAGGCTGGTATTTTGCAGGACGGTTTTGTCCTTGAAGGTTTTTGAGATGTTTTCCAATATAATCATGACAGGGCTCCTATTCTTTCAGATTTCTGTGGCGTACCAACCGCCAACCAAATAATACAATCGTCAGCAGCACCGCGGTGTTTAGGGCTACTGCTGCCCATAGAGGGAAGCCACGGGTGAGGCTGCCGCCAAATTCCACTGTGCGGACCAAAGCGCCCAAGTTGCCCGGAAGGAGCATGGGGAGAGCGCCGGGAAGCCGGTTGCTCAGCAGCAGGGACGCCAGCTGCGTGAGAATCACTGATACCGTGGCGACCATGGTGTTCTGATACAGTGCGATCAAGAATACCTGCACCGCGGCAAGCATCTCCATGTGGACAAAAAAGAGCATCCAAGCCCAAAGCGTCCTCCACGTCGAATCACGCAGCAGACCAATGGGCAGCAGAAGCAGGCAAACCGCCGACACCGAAAGAAAGCATCGAGAAAGAATCCTCCAAAACCAACGCCGCCATCCGGCACGGAGCAAGACAAAGCTCTGGGATTTCAAAATCAGTCTGGCAGCCGGAATCCCGCCGGCACAGTCTCCAAGCAGGAGCAGCAGAAGATACAGCAGCAGCCGGAAATAGCCGACAGACGCCACGTCATAGGGCAATCCGCCAAGTAAAGAAAAACTTCCGTTCATTGTTTCACCCCGCCTTGGAAAGATCTTCCCGCTGGAGGCGTATTGCGGAGAGAAGACCGAGAATGCAGATCTGTAGCACAAAAAATAAAACGATATAAACGATCCAGGCGGTATCCAACGGTTTTTGGTTTATATCCATCAGGCTCATTGGAGAAAGCCTCGTAAAGTCTTTTTGTGTCGTCAGCGCAAGCTCTTTCACAACGCGGCGCAGCACCCAAAAGCTCACCGTGATCATGCAGCCGTAGCTGCGGCGGGTCCAGAGATTGAACGCCAGTGACCACAGCGCCATGGCCCAGAGCAGAAGGAGCTGAAACAGGAACAGCCAGCCGAAACGGACATAGGGGCTGGTTCCCTCGAAGAGATATGTAGTCGGCGCGTCTGCGAGCCCCATTCCAACAGTCTCCATAGCGCCGGGCGAACGGGCAAGGGCCTTCAGAAAGATGCTCCACTGGTTTTGAAAACTGATATGGCCCCAAAACACCAGAAGCGTACAGGCCAGCAGAAATAACAGCCACAGGACGGCTGCCCCCATGGCGGCAAAAACCTGGGCCGCCAGCCACTTCCGTCTGGAGCTGCGGATCGCCGTGATCTCCATACCGGGATAGAGAAACGGGATATCTCCAACCAGCAGCAGAAAGGATATCAGCAGAAGGATCTGCGGGAAGAAGCTCGGAAGCAGGATCAAAAAGGGCTCTGCCGCCTGGACCTGATACCCGCGCTCGGCGAGATAGGGGGGCACCTTGAAGAAGACGATCAGAACACAGCCCAGCGCCAGCAGAAGAGAAACCCAGAAGCGGGGGCGAAACAGCAGCCTGCGCAGACTGCTCCGGGACATAGCAAGGATCTCAGCCATGACTCAGCCTCCTTTTCAAGCGCAGGAAAAAGCCTCCTCCCGCCACGAGCGCAATGACGGCCACATAGATCGCCAGGTGAATCAGACCGCCGTCCCGGGTTTGCGTCATGACGCCGCCAGGTGTACACTGACCCGGATCGAGGGCGTAACATACAAGCCGGGCTTCTTCCGGGGCATACCGGGCAGCTGTCTGGGCCAGAACGGAGGCCACGATCCAAAACGCAAAGCCGGACGCCGCACAGATATACTGGTTAGAGCTCAGGCCGGAAACCCCATAGGCAATGATCGCGTACATTCCGGCATTGACGGCATAAACGCCGATCCTCAGCAGATAGCCCGCCTGATTGGACATAAGAGAGTAGAAGTAAATCCCGTCAAAAAGCGAATACGCATAGGAAACGGGACCTTTCAAGAAAAGGACTACGTACAAATGGAACAGCCCAGCGCTAAGCAGCATGACCAGCGCGCCGGACAGAAAGGCCGCAGCCAGTCCAGCGAGGGTATAGCGGCGCGGTGTGATGTGCAGCAGCGGGAACTGCCATGCGCCTCCTTTTCGCAGCGCCTGCCGGAGAAAGGAGATCGGCAGCACCGCCGCCACCGGCATGAAATATGTCGATAAGCCGAAGGCATAAGCGTAATCAAACAGATAGGCCGGCTGCGCGGTGGCTTCCGAATTAAGACTCAAAACCATCGACAGGAACAGGAGCGCCGCACTGATGTATGTCGCCGGGCAGACGACGATTTTTCTGAAATAATATCGGAACATGGTCACCTCATCCTTTGCACTTTCCCGGAGATAGCGTCGATCAGCATCTCAACAGGCGTCATTTTCCCGGTATCATAATCGTATCCGGTCCCGGTGAGGCTCCAGCCGGGGCGGATCGTCATTTCATCTGAATCAAGATAATAGATCAGATTGCATTCCGTCAGCTCCATTACCATGGGCAGGCTAGACACCCAGCCTGTCTCTGCCGTTTTTCGGAGCTCGTCCACGCTCATGCAGCTTTGCAGATCATAGCTTTCCTGCGCAGCGCCAGGGAGGATCGGAAGCTGCAAACTGATCGTCCCGTCAGGCTGCGCGAAGACGCTGCTCACTGGGGCCGGCGAGTCCGTCTTCACGTCCAGAGGGACCCCGTCGATTACAATCCCAAAGCTCAGCCATTGGTCTTCCGGGACCGGGCCGGTCCATGGACGCAGGGCAAAGCCCAGCTTCCGCTCCAGGAAACCGCTGATATCAGCCAATGCTGTTTGCGCCTGCTCCCGGGGCAGCCCTTCGAGATAGATCGAGGCGGCGTTGATCTGAACGGAGAAGCTCTGCGTCCCGTTTTCGTATTCCAGAATGCTGCTTCCGTCTTTTTTCGTTTCTGCGTGTTGGATTGCCTCCGGGAAGACGGCCTCCCGCAGCTCCGACCACAGTGCGGCGCAGTCCAGTCTGCTATAGGAGCGCACAGACACGGTTCCTTCGGGCTGAAACTCCGCCGGGATTCGCCAGAGGATGCCGGAGGATCTGCTCTCGATGGCCTGGCGCAGCTCTGGGTCAAGATCCAGTTCATCCCAGTCGTTTGCCGTGGGCCGGGTTGGCTGTGTGATGGGGTTCCCGTCAGAATCTACGATCTCACAACCGACAAAGCAGAGCAACAGCGCCAAAAGCAGCAGTAGGACGATAGTTTTTCTTACGACCAAATCAAGCGCCTCCCATGTCATATCTACGCCCTGTTTCGGCATCGAAAACATATTCAAAGGGCGTCCCTTTCCCGGTTTCCAGATCAAAGTTTACGCCCTTGACCCACCAGACGGGAATCAGCAGCTCCTTCTCCTCATGGATCAGATAGCAGAGCCGGCTGGAACGATAGACTTTCACCAAGGGTTCACTGGGATTGAAATACGCTTCAAGGGTCAGGCGGAGTTCCTCCTGTGAGAAATCGCCGTCAAGCCGGACGGTTCCGGCTTCCTCACCGACAGAGATCGGACTAACAAACTCAACAGATCCTGAGGGCGCCAGAAAAACGCCGTAAGTCCCTTGGAGTTTGCCGTTGATCGGAAGGATGGACGCCGCGCCGATCTGCAAACCATCCACTTGGCCGGTATAGTATGCGATGGCGTCTGTGCGCGCCGTATCAAAGTCCGTCCATTCGCACATTTCCACGCCGGTTTTTTGGGAAAGCCATCCCACAGCCTTTGGCAAGACAGTCTCGCCCAGATCACCCGGCAGCCGATAGAGATTGATGAAACGTCCACTAACTTCTGAAACGCAGCGCAGCGTGTTCTGGCCTTGTTTTAACTCGATCACGGTGGCACCAAGCGATTCTTCACGGTTCTCTACCGGTGCATTCGGAAACAACTCATCCAGCATTTCTTCAAAAAAGCCGTTGCAGTCCACCAAGGTATAGTGCCAAATCTTAGCCTCTTTCCGTTCCTCCACGAAGCAATCCTCAGCCCAGATCAGCGTAGGCTTTTTTTCTGCCAAGGCCGCTTGGATTTCAGCAGCAAGAGGATCGTCCTCCTCCAAGATATACGGCGGCTCCGTGTAAATCTGCCCGTCCTCAAAACCGTCGTGATCGGACGCTGTGTTCTTTTGCGCTTCCGCGTTGGTATCATGGATGTTTGTCCCGATGGGACCGTTGCTTGTGTCAGTATTTGCAGAGTGTTCGTCACTGCCGCAGCTTGCCAACAGCAGCAGGCAAGCCGCTCCAAGAAGTATCATAAGAATCCATCGTTTCACGTGCATCATTGAGTTCCTTCTTTCTGTTTCGTTCAATTCATCAATACCGCGTCAGTATCTTCAACGGGAATCAGCCCGGTCATGATCGTTACAAGCTCCTCGACGGGGAACCGTTCCGGGCCAACGGAGCAGAGCGTATAATCCGCGCCGTCGAGCTGCCAGAGGAGCTGCGACGCCCATTCGCTCTCGAAGCAAAGGATTGGACTTCCGTTCACATCTCGTTCCGTTTTTTCGTAGCTTCGGTTCAGAGTTTCCCAATCCTTTTTGATCCAGTTGTTTCTGCCTTCCATCGAGATGCTCAGTTCCAGAACGGTGGGCTGGTGGGGGCCCTCCTTCAGCCACAGGAACAGATACTCGCCGTTTCCGTCCCTGCTGCCGCAGGACTGCTCATATCCCTGCGGAATCGTTTCCGGAAACAGGATACGGTCCAATATCAAACTTGGCCGGGGCTCCGGCGAAGAAGTGGCCTGTTCTTCGGTCACGACGTATTTCGTCGCGTCGCTGACCGGCTGGATGCTCTTTAGAATCTCCGCGAGTCTGGCGTCTTCCATGGAGTAATTGACCTCCATGGAGAAGAGATAGAATCCATCCGACCAGTAGAGCTTTTGCAGACCGGGATGTTCGGCGTGGACGCCGTTTTCGTCCTTTTCGGAGGGCTCCACCACGAGCCGCTGCACGGTATAGCCGCCCAACTCCGCCTGCGTGATGGAATAGCCGGCGTCAAAGCCGGTGCTGACGGTATCAAAGGTCTGCCCCTTGGCATAATCAGGCCACGCGACCTGCCGGAACAAGACGTATTCTCCGTCTTCGTTCTGCCATTGGAGCAGGCTGTCCGTGCGGAAGTTGATTACAGCGCCTTTCATCACCGTCAGCGGAATCGGCTCCATTTGCTCCGCGGGAAGCATCGGCACGTAACAGGTCAGAAGCCTGGAAGGCGCATCTTTCGACATCTGAACGTCCAGGGAAATATTCAGGGAGCTTTCGCGGACGTCGATGGGTTGACCCTTCTCAACAAAGATTCCGGATATGCGGTATTGCTCCGCTGTTACCCCGAACAACGCGTTCCAGATCGCGGGGGCAGCGAAGGCCGTAAAGGACAGCAGTGCGATGATGGCTGCGGCCATCAGGATTCTTATCTTGACCCGATGCTTCCCGGAGGCCAGCCGCTCGCTGTGCTCCAGATCCTCATCGCTGGCCGCGCCGATGGCGGCAATGAGATCCAGCTTCGTCATGGCAGGTAGCCCTCCTTTCGCAGATGCTCTTTCAGCTTTTTCCTGGTACGGGACAGCAAATTGAGTACGTTGCTCTCCCGCATGGCGTAACGTGCCGCGATTTCTTCCGTGCTTTCAAAGAAAAAGTAGCGCCGCAGGAAAACGTCCCGCTGGGTCTTTGTACAATCGGAGAGGAATTTTCGGATCGTTTCCTCCAGCTCCTTCCTCTCGACTTCCCCTTGGGGCTCGTCTCCTTTGCTGACCAGATCAGGAAGCTCTTCCAGCGCCAGCGTCATTCCTGCGCCTCGTTTTTCCGCTGTGTTTCGATGCCACCGGTTAATGGCAAGATTTCGCGTGAGCCTTGCGAAAAACGGACGGAGCTTCGGCGGCTTCTTCGGCGGCATAGCGTTCCAGGCGTGCAGCCAGGTATCGTCCAGGGTTTCCTGCGTATCCTCGTGATTCGCAAGCACCCGCTGGGCAATTCCATAGCAGTAAGCGCCGTATTTTCTCTCCGATTCGGCAATCGCCGCTTCCTCCCGCGCCCAGTACAGCGCCACAATTTTTGCGTCCTCCATCCGCTCACCTCCAATCACTCTCTACTATTATATACACAAAATGAAGGCCATTTCTATCACATAAAAACAAAATAACAGCAGCGGTTCAGTGTACCGTTGCTGTTTCTCTTCATGCAGCGGCTTTTTCCGCATGATTTCCTTCAATCGTACTGCAGCTGAAGCACATTCAGTTACTCTCACAGGAATGTGTTCATTGGGCAATTCTTTGGGCACGATACCTGTAATCGAAACACTTTTCTCTTGGGTATATCATTCCACAAAACGTCTTGACATGCAATTTGTTTCTTCCGGGATTTCAGCAAAACCCGCAAAATAGCAAGCGCAAATGACAATTTTTGCTGTACCGTCAGATTTCGACGGCCTTTTTGTTTCAGTTTACATATAATCGAAAGCAAGGGAGAAACCACAGGCAAAACATCATATTTTAAAATAAAATGTAAAAGCCGGGGTGTGTGAATATCACTTGCTCCCGGTGCGTGCATGCCCCGCAGGAGGTATGCACATGTACAAATCGAATATTGATCCTGCCGAGAAGCTTCGTGCGGAATTCACATCCTGGCTCGCGACATTGATGCGGCGAGCCAGGATTGATTATTTCCGAAGCAAAGAAAGAGAGGTAAAAACAATATCGCTGGATGAAGTAAGTGAGACCGACTTTGCGGTCCAGGATAAGTACACCATTTTGGAGTCATCATTTCAGTTTGAGGAGGAACGCCTTGCCCGGGCGTTCTTTTCTTTACCCCTGCAGCGGCAGCAAATTCTCACGATGCTGTATGTCGATGAACTGCCGCCGGAAGAAATCGCCAGGATCCTGCACTGCTCTGTAGACAACATCTACAAAATCAAGCGCCGGACGCTGAACTCGCTTAGAAAACTGCTGAATGAATTGGAGGGAACAAAATGAATCTATCAGCTGAAGAATTCCAGAGGATCCTGGAAGGCGCCGTTGCCGGCAGGCATTCAGATCTCGAAACAATTCTGGAGCTATACCTGCCGCTGATCAATCGGTTTTCTATGGTCGATGGAGAGATAGACGAAGATCTCCGTCAATATCTGATGATACATATTGCGCTGAACATCTCAAAATTCGTTCTGTGATGATTGCCTGTGGAAAAGACAAAATATTTTCCCCACGGTGTCCAATTTACTGGAAATCTGATCGTGGTTATCAGTAGAGGCATCCCCATGCGACTCTTTGCTGCGTAATTGCAGTGATGCACCTTGACAATTTCAAACGCCTGATCTTTCCCTGGAGGCCGAGCGGCTATCTCTCCTGTCGCCAGCAGGAGCAAGAGCACTCATGTGCAGATGGCAACCGCGCAACGCGACGACGCTTCCGAGGGGTACAATGATACTTCCGCCCAACGCGGCCCGGTCGGAGTAGACGGGGAGATGAGATTTCTATGTGTCCATTCGCCAGGCATCAGGCGTATTTCAAATAATACTCTCTTAAGGAGGCTACCATGACAAAAACAAGCAAGGAACCAAACGACTTCCCCCTGGTGCTCAAGGTGGAGGAATTGATGTCGATTCTTTCCATCGGAAGAAACACGGCCTATGAGTTAGTGCGATCCGGACAGATTTCCAGCATCCGGATTGGGCGTATCTATCGTATTCCGAGAGCCTCTCTGGAAGAATATCTGCAAAAAATGTCGGAATAAGTTGTAAAACAACCACGCTGCCGGTATAATATAAGATAGAAGCAGTACCTGCTGTGTGGTTGGAAAGGAGGGCTTTATGCCATGCAGCAAGAAAAAACGGACCGCTGCCGGAAACGGCACGATTCGTAAGAAAACAGTCATGAGGAAGGGAAAGCAGTATACTTACTGGGAAGCCAGGTATACAACCGGGTACGATCCCGGGACAGGCAAGCAAATACAGAAGTCTGTTACTGGTGCTACGCAAAAGGAAGTCGCGGCAAAACTCCGGCAGATCACGATGGAGCTGGACCTGGGTACTTACCACGAAAAATCCAAACTCACACTGGCAGAATGGCTTGACCAGTGGACTTCTGATTATCTGTGTCGTTTGAAGCCGCTTTCCCAAAAGACTTACATGGACCAGGTCAACAACCATATCAAGCCGGCGCTGGGTGCTGTAAAACTTGAGGAACTGACGACACACATGATTCAAAAGTTTTATAACAATCTTCAAAACGGCAAGCTGGCGAAGTTGTCGGCAAAGTCCATTAAAAACATCCATGGAGTATTGCACAAGGCACTGCAGCAGGCAGTTGCAACAAACCAGCTAGCTCAAAATCCAGCGGATGCCTGCTGCCTCCCGAGAGTTGTAAAGCCGGAAATCTCTGTGCTTGAGCCGGAACAAATCGCTCTTGTACTGAAAGAAGCTGAAAAGGACGACTATCACAATCTGTTTTTAGTTGCAATGTTTACAGGAATGCGCCAAGGAGAACTCCTGGGACTTGCTTGGGAGGCTGTGGATTTCAAAACTGGATGCATTACGGTTAAACAGCAGCTCCAGAGAAAAGATGGAGAGTATTTTCTGCTGACTCCTAAAAGTGGAAAACCGCGGAAAATCTTTCCTGCTCCGGTCGTGATGGATGCACTGCGCAGAGAGCAGCAGCAACAAGGATTGCGGCAAGCTCAGGCAGGGAAGCTATGGAATAATCCATTCCATTTGGTCTTTACGGATGAGTCCGGAAAGAATCTTGTGAGGCGTACTGTTGTGAAGCATTTCAAGTCTGTTGCAGCGCGAGCGGGGGTCTCGGAATCTCGTTTTCATGATCTTCGGCACAGTTTTGCTGTGACCTCGCTTCAGGCAGGAGACGACGTGAAGACCGTTCAGGAGAATCTTGGACACGCAACAGCGGCGTTTACATTGGATGTTTACGGACATGTGACCGCTAAAATGAAGCAGGAAAGCGCGGCAAGAATGCAGAAGTTTTATGAAAACCTTTCGGCGTAGAAAAAAGCTCTAAAGGGAAAACTAAAGGGAAAACTTTTTTCGGGATATGGTTTTCAAAACGCGAAACAGTCAAAAACGTGAGAAAAACAAAGAAAATCGCAGGTATTTGAAGTAAATACCTACGATTTCTCTGGCAGGGGCACAAGGACTTGAACCCTGAGCCTACGGTTTTGGAGACCGCCGCTCTACCAATTGAGCTATACCCCTATATGGTGGGCCTTCGGGGACTCGAACCCAGGACCAACCGGTTATGAGCCGGGAGCTCTAACCAACTGAGCTAAAGGCCCGAATGAGGAATCGGTCTTGCCGACCACGCGTGTATTATACAGCATCGACCTGCAAAAATCAAGCCTTTTTTTTCATGGATGGCCTGATTTGTTTCGCAGGGGAATTTCCAACAGGTCATCCGCCGTGGATTTGTCTTTGGAAATTCCCCTGTTTGGTATACGGGGCAGGGGAGACGCCCGGTCTGTTTGTCCGCTTGCGCGCGGTGATTTGGGCGAACGGTCTATCCGGTCAGGCGTAAAGACGGATCAGCGAGTCCAGCGAATCCGCGTCCAGCCGGAAGCAGGCGACACCCGGCAGGCGGGCGGTCTGCTCGTACCAGCTCCAGAGCCGGTTGATATTCGGCATGGGAAGTCCGGCCAGGGCGCCGACGTCGCGGATGATTTTCAGGCCAAAGGGGAAATCGGCGGTGAAGTACCGTGAGCCGAAATCCGGGATCCAGCCGGCTGCGGTCTGCTTCATCGGGCTCGTAATATCGCGGAAGGCGCGGATGCTCTGGATTTTGGCGGTCAACTGCGCGGCTGTCTCGGATTCATAGTGTACGCGCAGGGAGCGGACCTCCCGCAGGTCGAGGGGCAGAAGCTCGCACAGCGCCTGCAGCTCGGCGTCGCAGGCCAGCATGATTTCGCTTGCCTCGTCCGTCCACTCCACGTAGAAGCGGATGTTGTGGTCCCAGACCATGCCCGGGGCGTAGTCGCGGAACATGGAATACAGCCGGGAAGTATGGAGGATCGGATTGGAAGGCGTCAGCGTGACGGAGAGGTAGTTGGGCAGCGGCTCGCAGGGAATGGCAAGCAGGCGCTCGATCTCCTCCGCGCAGCGCGGAGCTTCGCCTGCGGGGATCGCGCCGAGGGCAAGAGACGGCTTTCTGCCCAGCGCGTAAACGCTTTCGCCCTTCTGCTTCAGCCGGGCGATGCAGTGGACCCGCTGCAGGCCGCAGAGGATCACGCCCTTTTCCAGCAGCGGACGAAAGGCGAATTCCGCGCCGCCGCTGCCGGGGATGACCAGAAGCATCTGCCCGGCACGAACGTGGGGAAGGAGCTGCGCTGCAAGCGATTCAAACAGAAAGGCCGGATGCGTGATCCAGATCTGGGCCGCGCCGGAAACGGCCTCGGCAAGCTCGTCCGTCGGCTTCACGCCGTCGGTTTTCAGCAGCAGCTTCTCGTCGGCGTCGTAAACGCTGATGGTTTTCGACCAGGCTTCCGGGCGGGAGGTGAACATGGCGACCTTGCATCCGCCGGCCGCCAGCTCCGCGGCGCAAAGCGTGCCGATGTTGCCGCCGCCGATGACGCAAATCTTCATGTTGCAAGCTCCTTTCGCAGGGCTGCCAGCAGGCAGTCGTTGTCCTCGGTGCTGCGCACGGCAAAGCGGAGATACTCCCCGCCCGTTTTTCCGGTCAGCTCCTTGACCAGCAGATTATACTTCGAGAGCAGGACGGCCAGGAGGTCCTTCGCCTTCAGCCCCGGCTTTGTCAGCTCGACCATCATATAGTTTGCCTGGGAGGGGATCACCCGAAGACCGGGAAGCTCCGCCAGCTTTGCGGCGAAGCGGGCGCGTTCGGCACGGAAGCGGGCCATGCCGCTGCGGTAATCGGACTGATATTTTTCCTCGATTTGCAGGTAGAACTCCGCAAAGGAGTTGATGTTCCAGATGGAGACGTCCTTTTTCAGTGCTGCGATCGTGCTGCTGTCTCCGGACGCCAGGACGCCGAGACGCAGGCCGGGTACGCCGTAGGACTTGGAGATGCTCTTGATGACGAACAGATGCGGGTTCCGGTCGAGCAGATCCTGATCGAGCAGACTGTTATCCAACTCGTCTGCAAAATCCGCAAAGCTCTCATCCACCAGAAGGGTGGTTTTCCGCTCCCTGGCCCAGTCAACCAGGCGCAGAAGGCCGGCCTTCGGGATATAGTTTCCGCTTGGGTTGTCCGGATTGATCAGAATCAGATTTTGCACCGGATGCGCGGAGAAGAACGCCATCACGTCCTCCGCGGTATAGGAGAAATCCGGGTTTTCCGGGCGGAACTCGACCTGATCCGCATAACGGTGACCGTATTCCTCAAAGCTCGGGCGGATGATCCCGACCTTGCCGGAAAGACGCTCCATGAAGGCCTTAATCAGCTCCGCGGCCCCGTTGCCGACCAGAATGCTCCGCTCCGACAGGCCGAAGTTCTTGGCCGCCAGCAGGGAATTGATGTGCATCCCGGAGGGATACTGCGTCAGCAGCGTCTCAAAGCTGGCCTTGATCTCGTCGCTCATCCGCTTGGGCGGGAAGTAGGGGTTGACCAGATAGCAGAAGTCCAGCATGCCCGGATAGCGCCAATAGCCGCCGTAGCGGGACTGGAGCTTTGCCGCGCGATCCGATACACTGTCGGTGAAGATGGATTCCGCAATGTCAAGATCCTGCACGTCGTCGATCTCGTACCACCGCTGACCCGTCAGCCGCTTGGCCCGGATCGAGGTGTGGTTGAGCATCGTGATGACGCGCAGCACCTGCTCGTAGTATTCGTTTTCTCCCAGTGCCTTGACGTAAGCCTCCAGGAAGGGAACGTACTGGTTTTGGGAAAACTCCCAGCTGAACCGGTAGATATTGACAGTCTTGTAGTAGCTTGCGATCTCGTCGTAGCGAAAGCTCTGCTTGGGAACGAAGGCAGCGATCCCGTCGTTCTCGTCGAGCAGGGCGCAGGTCCCGTCCATCCAGCTCTCATACTTGTCTACCAGGGCCAGATTCGGCCTGGGGTCGTCCAGCAGAAGATCCAGCACGGAATCCTCAAAGATCAGATCCGATTCGAGCAGAATCGTGTCCTCGGCGCAGAGGTTTTCTTTCGCCAGCGCCAGAGAATAGATGTTGTTGGTCCGGTCGAAGACCGGATTGTCAATGAATTCGACGGGGGTGGAGATGGGCAGACTGCGGACGTGAGCCTTGAGCTTTTCGCGCTCATAGCCGACCACTAAAACGATTCGTGACAGTCCGTGCCGGTCAAGCTGGGCGAGCATCCGGTCGATCATCGGAACGCCGTTGACCTTGACCATGCATTTGGTGTTGTTAGCCGTCAGATGCTTCAGCCGCTTGCCCATGCCGGCTGCGAGAATGACTGCTTGCATATCTTTCTCCTATCGTGTGAAAAGATGATTCCACGTACGTACCTCCCAATTATACCACGCCAGTGCACCGGATTCAACCGGAAAAACCAAATCGGCGAAGGAAACCTGACCCTTGCGGCGCAAATCTTTTCTTGACAAGTAAGGCCTTCTAATATATTATATTAAATTGGTTTATACCGCTTAAATTGGTTTATACCGCAATCTCCGTTCCCGGAAGACATAAAGGAAGATAAGCATGAGTTTTGGATCTGCGCTCTACCGGCTGCTGATCGGGCCGCTGGAGCTGATGTTTGAAGTGAT
>JAEEGG010014010.1_pt1 | contig 17055 bp, 13 predicted proteins | sample 9134161 | NCBI WGS metagenome assembly JAEEGG01 (sample SAMN16246543, study PRJNA631951) | gut metagenome | biome: gut microbiome; feature: rumen; material: CR-attached | host: Bos | place: Iran: Karaj | collected 2018-10 | reverse complement strand
GAATAACTATCAGCTGGCTGTGCTTTTTAATGTAACTGCAACACCTGCTGCATTCTTGTGCACAAAAGAAGGCTATGTGTATGCTGCAATTCAATCAGAAGAGTTTTCAGATAAATCGTCTTTTGTAAATAAAGTAAATTCTTATGACGGTGAACTCAAACGATTTAATTCACTTGTTGCCTCAACAAAAAAGGGTTCTGCCATTGAAAAGATAGAAGCAATTGACGGTCTTTTTATGGCTACAAAAGACAGTTACCGTTCATTCCTTTTGCCGCTCATTCAAGATGCAATAAAACTTGATAAAGAAAATAAAACAGGTCTTGTCGGAAAGTTTATTCTTGCACAGGCAGAAGCACAGGCAATGTCTGCATATTCACGAGGCGATGTTGAAGAAGCTGTAAAACAATATCTTGTTGCCGCAGATAATGACTTTTTGAAAGCAGAAGAAAAACAGGAATGCTTTTACACTGCTGCATATCTTGTTACAGCCAGCGGCTCTGATGATTATGAAGGAATAATTGAATATATGCAGACAGCATATGACCTTGCTCCGAATTCCTCAAAAGCCGAAGCAATCAAAAATGCAATATCATATTTTGAAACTGTAATTGATTATTCTTCGGAGTATGATGGCGAATAAAGGATAGTTTGTTTTGGACGACATACCCTCGTATTTATTTATAATTGCATTTTCTCTGATTGTGCTTTCCATGTTGTTTTCAATTTCGGAAAGCGCATTCTTGGGAATGAACAAGCTTCGCCTGCGAATCCTTCGAAAAAACAAGGATAAGCGTGCCTTGCGTGCGGGCAAGCTTCTTGATAAAAAAGAACATCTTATAAACACAATCCTTATTTCAAATGACCTTGTAAATATTTTTCTTTCTGCAATTTTAACTTCAATTTCACTTTCGCTTTTTGGTCAAAAGGGTGTTACGATTGCAACTTTTACTGCAACTATCCTGCTGCTTATTTTTGGTGAGATTACTCCAAAGACTATTGCAACCCGCTGTCCGGATCCAATTGCGTATGGGCTCAGCGGCTTTGTAAATGTTTTTGTAAAGCTCATGCATCCGCTTGTTTTTGTGATTACTGCTTTTGCACAGCTTGTTCTACGCATTTTTGGAATAAAGCCAGACAAGCATAAAAAGTCATATACAGAAGAAGAAATCAAAACCTTTTTTGAAATGAGTTCTGAGTCGGGAATTATTGAAGAAGATGAAAACCGCTTTATGAATCAGATTTTTAAGTTTTCTGATTTACAGGCAGAAGACATAATGGTTCCGCGCACAAGAATCAAGGTTGTTCCATATACTGCAACTTACCGCGATATTATTGAACTTTCGCAGCGCCTTGGTTTTACCCGCTTTCCTGTTTGTAGAAAATCTGTGGATGATATAATTGGAATTATCTATTTAAAAGATATGATTAAATACAAAAACTGTCCCCAGGATTTTAATTTGTCTCAGGTGATGCGTCCGCCACTTTTTATTCTTGGTACAAAAACAATGTCTCAAGTTCAGCAGATGATGTTTGATAATCATCAGTCTATTGCAATTATTGTTGATGAATATTCGGGCACAGATGGCATTGTAACAGAAAAAGATATATCGCGTGAAATTTTTGCAATGCCTGGCGATGACTCTTTACGCGGTAAAGTTTTTGATTTTGATAATGTTGAAGACAAACGCGATTTTGAAATAAATGGTTCTGTTCTTTTACGCGTGCTCAAGGATGATTTAAAAATAAATCTTACGAGCGATATTAACGAAACAATTGGCGGATGGTTTACAGAAAAAATAAACCGAATGCCTGTTGCGGGTGATGTTTTTGAATACGAAGGCTGGACCTTTGAAGTTAAAAAAATTCAGGCACACAGAATTGAGCGCATGAGAATATATAAACAAAAAACTACAGAGGAAGAAGAATAATGAGTTTTGAGATTTATGACATTATAACCTTCCTTGTGATTATTGTTTTGATTTTCTTTGTTGGATTTTTTACGTCTTCAGAAACTGCATATATTTCTCTTTCAAAAATAAAACTGCGCCGAATGCAGGAAGAAGGGAAGAAGGGTGCACGAGTTGTAACAAAGCTTCATTCAAATATGCCGCGCCTTTTAACAACTGTGTTAATTGGAACTAACTTTTTGAATTCACTTATTTCGGCACTTGCAACTGCTCTTGTTGTTAAGATTTTTGGAGGAAGGGGAGTTGGACTTCCAACACTTCTTACTGCTTTTGTAATAACTACTTTTGGTCAGATTATTCCAAAAACAATTGCGGGACGTGACCCGGAGAAAAAGTGTCTTTCGAGCGCTGTGCCTCTTTTTGCACTTGAAAAAATCTTTTTCCCTCTTGTATTCCTTTTTGAACGGTTGTCTCATGGAGCAGTATGGCTTGTTGAAAAAATCATAAAACCTCGTGAACACCTTATTACAGAAGAAGAGCTTAAAACATTAATTGATGTTGGCGAAAAAGAAGGCACAATCGAAAAGAATGAAAGCCGCATGCTTAATAAGATAATTAAGTTCAACGATCTGGCGGCTACAGATATTATGAAGCACCGTTCTTTGGTAAGTATGGTAAGTTCTTCTGCTACTTATGATGAAGTTGTTCAAGAGTTTCTTGATTCCGGATTTTCTACACTTACAGTTTATAAAGACCAGAGTGAAAACGTTGTAGGAATAATTCATTATAAAAAAGTATTGTATGGAAATGATGATATAGAAAAAGGCGAAGGATATGCAGGGCGTATTATGGATGATGTTTTGTATGTTCCGGGAACCTTTAGTGCACTTGAACTTTTACAAAAGCTTCGCGAAGATGAAAATAAATTTGCTGTGGTCTTGAACGAGCAGGGACAGACTGCAGGTATTGTAACCATAGAAGATGTAATCCGCGTAGTATTTGGCAGAATGACAGATGAAAATTCTTACGACAATATTCCTGCTGAAGAAAAAATACAGTTAGTTAGTGCTAACGCTTTTGTAGTTCCTGGTGACCTCAAGTTAGACGAGGTTAACTCAATTCTACATTTAAACCTTCATTCAGAAGAAATGAATACTCTTGGTGGCTGGGTTCTTGAACAGTTTGGATATTTGCCGTCACCAGGAATGGTAGTTGTAAAAAATAAAGTTTTATTTACTGTAGAAGATGTTGTTCAGCGCAGAATTACAAGCGTAAGAATCAGGATTTGATTACATAAACAAAGCTGTAGTTCCACAGAAGGCGGGAAGTTCCGCCAAGTGTAGATGAGTCTGGGCTTGTGTCTGTTTTGGAATTATATGTAAATCCATATGCGTCTGGAATATAATTTATGCCACCTTTTAATCCAAGCTTGTTGTGACTGTTGATTTTGAAAAACAATTTGAGTTCTGCGCCAAGACTCCAGACATTTTCAATTCTGTCATTGTAATAGGCATTTTTTGCATGATGCAAATCAATACAATCAAGCTTTTTTATCCATACTGCAGAAAGATTTAAGCAGGTTTCAAAAAATCTGCCAAAATTAAAATCAGAATTTAGCAATAAAACAGGAGCCGCATAAGACTGTGAATAGGAAATTACTTTTTCGCCTTCGCCAAAATACATTTTTACCCAGTTGTCTTTTTTATAAGTACGCCAGCCACCAATACCCGAAAAATTAATGTGTTCAATATCTAATCCAAAATATGGTGTAAGTGTTATGTTGTCTTTGGCGCCAAAATAAAAAATCTTTCCAAACATAAAATTGATGTGTGTATAATTGTTCAGATAATTTGTATGAATCGAATAATTAGTAAGCTCATCAGGCGGATCATTTCTCCAGATTCTTGTTATTGGATTAAGCCAGTCATAATCTTCCATTACACCACAAGTGTCGGAAATTGCATTTTTGATAGATAATAAAAGAGTAATATTATCATTTATAGTGAAATCGGAATCAAAGCCCCAATAAAAGGAATTCTGCACCTGCCAGTCAAGGCGACTCATTCTGGTCGTCGGAGTTAATGTTGTTGTGGTTTCTGTATTACTGACATCTGCATACCACACATTTTCAATAATCTTTCCCGATAAAAATCCAACTTCCGGTGCAATAGAAACTTTTACCTGAGAGTCTTTAGAATACATTTGTGTTTGAAAAATTGCTAAAAAGAGAAAGCTTAAGATTGCAGAAGTTGAAAATTTATTTTTCATAAATGTAAGTGTATCCTAACAAAATCTTCCAGGTAATCTGCTTTATGCCACAAGGATTTACTGCTTCCTGCCAGTTTTGATTATCGGCACTTTGAATAAGTTTTCCTTCTTTTACAGAAGCTGCGGAAAAATTAAAGCCTGCGGTCAATGCATTTTTTCTGTTCAATTTATATTCTAACAAAAGAGAGGAATCAAAAGCAAGTTGAAAAGGTAAGTCAAAAAGTGAATAAAGGTTTCTTCTATAATGAATATCACGGGCTTTTGATTTAATAACTGGTAATGCATTTGCTAAAAGGGTTATAGAAAAATTGTCAGTTGGTATATATGTAAGGCTTGCACCAAGGCCTGAAAAAATATTCAAAGCCTCAAAGCTTATGATATTTCCCTGCATGGGAGTTTGTGGAATATCTGGAGTCCATGAAGAATAAATGTTGTGTCCTTTTTGTTCTCCAATTTTTTCGCCGTATTGTTTGAAGCCGTTTTGAGCAGTAAAGCTGTAATAAGAAAAACCAAATGTAACTCGGGCCGCAAGTTTTATTGTTTCCAAAAATGATTTTTCTGCTCCAAAGAAAATTTGCGCATTGTAATAATTATCAAGATGATTATCGTGTTTTGAATAATGAGTAAGCTCGCTTGAGCCTGTAGAAAAAAGATTAGCGCAATCAAAATCTTCAATAAAATCATAAGAAGCTGGAATTGTATAAAAGCCCTTTAGGCCTGCAAAAAATATTTTTGAAAAATTAAATTGAGTATCAAGGGAAATTACAGGAGCAGCATAAGTCCTCCATTTTAGAAGACTTGAAATCTCTGCATCGTCTCCATATTTGTCCCATAAAATTTCATCGGTGTTAGAACCAAGCACTCCTGCTTTTGCAGAAATCCTTATTTGCGAAAAGCAGAAAGCATTTACGAGAATGAAAAGAAACATCAAAAGGAATAATTTTTTCATTCTGCAGAATAAGTAAAGGGGTCAACTCCAAAGATTTTGGCGAGCTGATTTCTGGTGGCTTCCATGTCTTTAGGGTAGGGAGCAGTAAAACAAACTTTTTCACCTGTGACAGGATGAGCGAACTCGATTTTATATGCATGAAGTGCGAGTCTGCTCAAAAGAGGACGCTCTTCAAATTCATCACCATTCCATTTGCGTTTGATTTCGCTAAGTCGTACAGGTTTTTGATTTCCGCTGTAAAGAGGATCGCAGACAATAGAAAAACCGTTTGCGGCAAGGTGTGCACGAATCTGATGTGTGCGTCCTGTTTTAGGTTCCGCAATAATCCACGAATAAGGCCCGCAGGAACCAACATTGTAAAAATCAGTAACAGAAGGCTTTCCATATTTTTTATTCACAACTGTTCTGTGGCGAATATCTCCGTCCGGCAGTAAAGGCAAATCAACATTAAGCTTATCCCAAAGCGGATGCCCATAAACAAGTGCATGATAAGTTTTATGAACCATTCTCTTTTCAAACTGCTGCGAAAGATTCTTGTGCGCCTCCGGTGTTCGTGCATAAACAATAAGCCCAGAAGTGTCTTTATCTATTCTATGAACAGCATATAATTTGCCAAATTCTTTTTCTGCAAGTAAATCAAGTCGTGGAGCCTCTTCATTATACCTGTCAGCCACAATTAAAATGCCTGATCGTTTGTTTAGTACAACAATATTATCATCTGAGAAAAGGGTTGTATAATCATTATTCTTTGCGCACATATAATTATTGTATCAGAAATGTTTTTATATATAAATAGTACATTGAAAAAATATATGCCACGTGAGCAGCATATATTTTTTCCTTATGTATAGACTATTATAATTGAAAAACTTTTTAGTGAATGCATATAAAAAAAATAGCGCGAGCCGAATTACGAATTGCAAAAAAAACTCTGAATTGCTGCCGCGCGAGCGGCAACGTATATAGTTCCAAGGCAATTCAGCGTTTAGGCGGTTAACCGCCGGTTTTTGCAAGGCGTAATTCGGCGGAAGCTATTTTTTTTCTACATGGACGCATTCTATATTTATCATTGTAAAAACAGTAATTATAAATTATAATTATATGTACTCAAAAAAGAGGAATATATGATAAAGGAATTTCTTGAATACGACACAGTTCGCAACAATGCACTAAAACTTGCAAATAAGATTTATAAAGACGGCTTTATTCCAGATGTTATTTACTGTTCGCTCCGTGGTGGCGCTTATATGGCAAATATCATCAGTGAATATTTCAAAATCATTGCAAAAGTAAACAAATTTCATCCTGTTTTGTACGCAGGTGTAGTTGCACGTTCTTATTCTGATGTTGCACAGCATACAAAGGTTTTTATTGATGGCTGGACTTATCCGCCGGAAAATCTTCGTCCGGGAGACAAAATCCTTCTTGTAGATGATATTTTTGACTCAGGTCGCACAATCAACTGCCTGGTAGAAACTCTTATGAACAGCCGTGGTATTCCTCGCGAAGATATTAAGGTTGTTGTTCATGATTACAAATACTTTACATATTACAAAGAACAGCTTCCAATTCAGCCTGACTACTACTGCCGCAAGTTCGAAATCAATACACCAGATGAAAACCGCTGGATTCATTATATGAGCCATGAGCTTGTTGGACTTTCTAAAAAAGAGCTCGAAGAATACTATTTCAAAGATGATCCAGAACTCATTGATGTTCTTGCACCTTATCTTGGAGACAAATGAAAAAACTGATTTTTCTGTTAGTAAGCATATTTTTCTCCACAGCAGTTTTTGCAAATCTTAAAGTTATCAGTCCTATAGAAGGAACTTTTGCAAACAGACAGATGCTTGTGCTTGAAACAGATGGAGTTGGGGAATGTTATTATTCGCTCAACGGTTCTGATCCTGAAACTTTTGGTTTTGCATACGACGGACCTGTTCTTATTGATATTGATGGTCCTGTAGAAATCAGAATTGCAAAAACCGGAACTTATAAAGAAGAAACCCTTGTAAAATACACCGTCATACCCGATAACGCGCTGACAACAGCTTATGGAACTTTTATTTCTTCCTTTTTTGATACCGGAATTTTAAACTATACCGCAGGTTCAATTCTTTCTGTTCCAGAGCAGTTAAAGTTCAGTTTTGGTCTTCCTCCTGATTCATTTTTGCAGGGGCGCGACCTTTCAATTTCTCAAGATTCTGTTCTTACAAGATTTATTCCCTGTACCTTGCTCGACGAATCCAGCGGAAAAAAATGGCGTTTTATAATCAAAACATTCCCTCAAACTGCAGGCCTTTATAGCCGTCGCGATGTTCCATTTATAATTACAGACTGGAACACTATCACTTTTACAAACGACAATTATATTTATAAAATTGATTCTGAATATTGGGAGCTTCCTAAAAACAGCATAACTCTTGACCGCTCAGTAAGTCATATGATCCGCTGGCAAAATCTTGAGTATGATGCGGGAAATCCTATAGACTTTTTTGTTCTTCCTCCAATGCCTCAGCTTAATCAGTCAACTGATGAAAACGGAGGTTTGATTTTTACCTTGGACGGAGATCCTTCTTATTCAATGAGCGTGCTTTCCGCCGGAGATGGTTCTTCAGGCCTTCTTTCTCCTTCTCAATATCAGGAATTGTTTACAACACTTGGCGTTGATACTTTCTATGGAGACTGTATTTCGGGTCAGCTTGAAATTGGTTTTTATACAAATTCAGTTTATCAGGGAAAGCTTGAAGTTCCATATTCAATAAATAAGAGACCACCTTCTGTTCCAATTATTTCTTCAAATTCACCATCATTCTATTCTCGTGAACCGGTTGCCCTTACAATTAAGGGTGAAAGCATGAGCGAGTTATATTATGCCGTAAGTGAACCTTATACAATTCAATCTGCATCAGAAACCTATTCTGAAAATTCCAATATATTCGCTTCTATTCGTGCTGATGATTTTGTGAAGGCAGATTCTTCTTCGTTGAGTATGGTGCTTGCTCCAGAAGGAAATGGCGCAGTATATTTTAAGGTTGCTGCTTTTTCAAAGAATGAAAAAAATATTGGTGCAGTTGCAACTTACAGCGTGATTATTGACCAGTATAATTATTATTATAATTCTTTTGCCGATGCTTCAATTTCTGACGGAACTGCTTTAAGACCTTATGCAACTTTTGATCAGTGTCTTGAAGCAATCAACAAGGGACGTTATGCATGTCTAAGAGTAAAGGGCCCTCTAAGAGTTCCAACAGGCCTTCATTACATTCTTTCAAATTGCGTTTTTGAAAATGAAGATGATGCTTCCCTTGAGTTTGAACAGGGCGCTTCTCTTGTTGTAAAAAATTCAAATCTGACTCTTGATAATTTCACAGTTTGTCCTGCAAGCAATGCAAAGAATATTTATAAAATCGACAGCATTATTCCTTATTTCAAACTTGAAGATTCTGTGCTTGATATTAACAAATGTCAGATTGCTGCTTTGTATGATACAAATGGACTTTTCACAGAAGCAATCCGTTCTTCTGTAAATGTTGATGGAACTATTGCTTCTGTTTCTGCGTCTATATATGCTTCCTTTGTTTCGGGTGTAAAGACAAATGTAAGCATTAAAAATTCTTCAATAAATGCTACTGCTGCAACCTGTGTTGTTGTTTCTCTTAATCAAGGGGATGTTTTGTTCAATAATAATTCCTTCAAAATTTCAGGCGAAAAGGGGAGAGTAGCAGAGTTCTTTGGAGTAAACGGTTCTCTTGTATCAAACAGTTTTAAGGCAAGTCTTCGCAATTCTTCAAATGCGGCTCCTGTTTATACAGACAAGAAATCAAACATCAAGCAATCAAATGAAGACAGCTATGGATTCTAGCAAATCAAAAATTCTTTTAGTTGGATTTGATGAAGCGGGGCGGGGCCCTTTGGCAGGACCTGTTTGTGCCGCTGCTGTAATTCTGCCTGATGATTTTCCTGTTGAAATTTTAAATGACTCTAAAAAGCTTTCTGAAAAAAAACGTGAACTTGCAGAAGAAATTATAAAAGAAAAAGCCTTTTGGGGAATTGGTCTTGTTGATCATAAAAAGATTGATGAAATTAATATTTTACAGGCGAGTCTACTTGCAATGAAGCTCGCGTATGAAGATCTTGAAAAAAAATATGATTTGGGCTCCCTGAATGAACTGCGGTCCCTGAGGCTCTCGAAGGGCCAGCAATTGCTATCCGGTATTGTAGACGGAACCTTTATTCCTGATGTTCCTTTTGAATGCCGATGCGAACCCAAGGCCGATGGAAAATATCCGCCGGTCATGGCTGCTTCAATTTTAGCAAAAACTTGTCGTGACCGACTGATGATTGAAATGGACAAAAAATATCCGGAGTATGGATACGCAAAACACAAAGGCTATCCAACCCCGGAACATAAAAAAATATGCCGCCAGTTAGGCCCATCCCCAATCCAGCGGCTTTCATTTAAATACTAGTGTCGTCCTCGGGCTTGACCCGGGGATCTCTATTCTTCTGTATTCTCAGGTTTCTTTGATACGACATGAACTCTGCCTGTGCGTTTGATTCCGTCATCAACTTTTTCGGCAGGTTTTTCGCTCTTTACACGATAGATTTTTTTACCAGAGCCAGATGCAGATTTTCCTTTTGAATAAGCAGCATCCTTTGCGGCACGTTTTTCTTTTGCAGCCTTCTGGCGTGCTTTGCGGTCTTTCTCAATAAACTCAAGCGATTTATCCATTCCCTGAAGGAACTTCTGCATATCTTCTGCAAAAATTGCAATCTGATGTCTGTCTGCTTCTACACCGTCTCTGCTTTTGCTTTCAACAATCTGCAAAAATACATCGCCAGTTCTGTTTTCTTTTACATTAAAAAAGTATGAACGGTTATCCAAATAGATTTGTGTAGTAAAAAGTTCTCCGCGTGCTCCCATAAAGTGCCCCCAATAAAAAACTAAATGAACAATATCATAGATAGGAATAAAAATCAATTGAGTAAAAATCTAAAAAAAAACTTGCATTATTGTATAACTCCCTGTATAATCACCTTTGCTCAAGTGAATTAGTCAAAATTCAATTCAAAAAACTTAAAAATCAAAAAAAATTAAAAATTTTCGCGTTTTTGGAAGAATTTACTAAAAAAAGTTTAAATTCTGCCGATAATTTTGTGCGTTTTTTTGGCCCCTATGCCGAAAATATATATGTAGACGTGTGTAGAAAATGAAACGATGCAGTCTGTTTATGTCATGTGGATTTTCTCTAGTCTTTGCTCTGGTTCTCCTTTCCAGCTGCAAAAACGACGTTAACGATATGCTAAACGACTACAACGGCCATTATGAACCCGCCACAAACATGGAACTGATTAAGAATCCTGGGGATGCGGGGTTTGAAGAAAAAAGAATGCTTGATGATCTTTACAATGTAAGTTCTGATGGCAACTTTAATATTGCAGCTCCATATAATTGTAAGGTTTATCAATGGAATTTCTATCAGACAGAAAATAGTATTTTACGAGAGTCAGGACCTAGTGCAATTGATACGACTCTCACAGATATTACCGACAAATTGGATTTTTTTCCAAACAGCGGTAAGGATAAACGGGAGTTCAGGTTTTATGTTCCAAAATCCCAGTTGGGACCAAAGGATTTTTTAGGACCAGGAACTTATATTCTAAAGCTTACCGTTATTGGTAATGATGATAAAACCTACACCGATTGGTGTCTGGTTGTTATTTACGAGCAAATCTATGGAAAGGAAAATTTCTTCAAGGAGGAGTAATATGAAGAATATTAAAAACCTTAGTTTCATTCTGATTGCGTTTTTGACAATTGCAATCTGCTCTTGTAATCATGGCACAACAGCCACATTTACAGGCGGCAATCAAAAACCTTTGACAATTTCAATCACTTCGAATGAAAACATCAAACTTTTTGATACCTCAGCAAGTCAGCGTACTATTGTCGCAGATGCATTTACAACAGGTTCAGGACTCACCTTCTATTTGTGGGGTACTGCACAAAGTGGACAGACTCTTGCTCCTAAAACTGTAACTGTTACACCAGATAAAATTCAAGGTACAGATAATGATGACCCATATAATGGAAAGGTTATACTTGATATTGACTGTTATAACTGGGAACTTACTCTTGCTGCTTGTAAAACTACTGGTTTAACTACAGAAGCGGACATTCTTGCTGATGCAGTTCTTATTGGTTATGGAAACGTAGATATGATGTTTACAAATAATATTAAATTTACGCTTTCTCCAAAAGGATTGTCTAAAACAGGTACTGTTGATTTGGATATTGTTCTTGCAGAGGGAATGTCTATTCCATCTGGTTATGATGTAAAAGCTTATATTTACGATATGACTACAGGAAAAGAAGTAAAAGCTAGTGATGGAACATCAGCTTTGTCTCAAGTATTTACATCATTCCCTGCCAATTTTACTGCTAATAGTAAAGATATTAATCCAGGTACATATTTATTCCAGGTTGAGTTTACAAAAGATGGTGAAAACCGTAAATATGTATATAATGATACACTTATTATTTTACCGGGCAGTGAAACAGAAAAGAAAACTGCAGATAGCAAAGAAATTATAATTCCAAATCTTCTTGGTAAAAAGCCTAAGGTTCCATCACATTTAAATGTTACCTTTAATCAAGATGCAAATGATAAGGAAGAATCAAAATATAGCGGTTACTATCCTGTAACATTAACCTGGACAGATGAATCAAATAACGAAACAAACTTTGCTTTGCAGATTGCAGAAGTTGCTGATTCTTATACACCTGCAGCCGTTGTAAATGATAAAACTTCATTTGAGGCAATTTGGGATACAGCTGCTAATAATAATGCAAAATACGAATTCAACTATTTGAATGATATTCGTGCAAATACAAGATTCTATAAAAATGGTTCATTGTTTGCAAATAACCATGAGCTCCAACTTTATCTTGAACTTGGTAAACGTTATGTTGTTCGCCTTTATTCAGAAAACAATGCCGGTTATTCTGTTGATGATCCAACTGCCGCTAATCCTGTTGAAACTGCTGCTTATGCAACTATTACAGCTTTGGAAAAAGATAATTCTAATAATGATGCGGTATTAAACACAATCAACCGTTATCGAGTAAAATACTGGAATCAGGGTGGTATTTGGAATACAGGTGAAAATCTTGGTGCTGAAAATGGTACAGAAGGTTACAATTTACCAAGAATTCAATATTGGAGTATGAGTAATGTGTCTTGCCCAATTCTTAATCCGGTAGCTGGTAATGATGGTAAAGGTACAACTGCTGCTCCATATCTTTACAGATCTCCTGCAAAGTGGCTTTATTGGGTAACAAGCCTTTCTACAAGTGCAAAATATCCTGATGCAAACTCAAATCCTTATGCGCCAGATCCATATTCTGGTTATAAAAACCTTGACCTTTTTGCTGTATACTCACGCGAAGGTCAGATCGAAATCTGGAATGATGTTGATTATGATTTAAAAGCAGATTATATTTCCGGATTTGGAAAAACAGCAGGTGGTTTACCAAAAGCTACAACAACAGTAATTTCTAAAACTGCTACTGGGGTAGAGCAGGTTTATTCAGTAGATGCTGAAGATGATAATATAGCTGCAGAAAATAAACGCAAATGTATGAATCTTTCGGTTACATTACCACAGACAAAAGCTGATCAACCTGATACATGGGTTTATGATACCGTAACACTTGAAATTACATATTCTGGTTATACATACTTTGTAGAAACTCAGACAGGAGCTGCAAGAGGACTAAAAGATGATTCACAAAGCATAGATACAGCAAGCGAATCAAATACTTTTGAAGTTCTTCTTGGACAGTTGCCTACTGGTTATACTTACTTATGTAAAGTTACAGCTCAGTATCAGCTGACTACAGTTAGTTATACTTTTGCAATTGAATTGAATAACTAAAGATTTTTAATGTGTAGATTTTCACATTATTTTTTTAATCCTTGCAATGACATTAGTCGTTGCAAGGATTTTTTTTTACAAATGCTTGTTTATTCCTGCAGCGACGGATCTTCTTCCTGGATTGTCCTATTAAAGATAATGTTCAAATTGTATCCAACGCCAATGCTGAAGCCAAAGCCTAAAACGGCGTCGTAGTTGCCTTCGATGTAGGCCGAGAAATTTTTGTAGGTGGCACCTGTTCTTAGAGCTCCGTAGAAGCCTGCGTATAATTTGCTTGAAATTGATTTATCAAACTTTGCATTCCAGAGGACGTTCATTGCAAGACCTGGAGAAAAATCTATAAACACTTCGATGTTTTTCTGGAATGGGAAAACACAAACTCCGAATGGGAAATAAACTTTACCACCCACAATGATAGGACTCGAAATTGCAGCTCCGTCTAAAGAATACTTGTATGGAAAATCTTTTTGAGGAAATCCTATGTGGGGTTCTAAAAATCCGCCAAAGTAAAATGGCTGAATGATTCTATAAGCTGTGTAGCCCGCAGCCAGACTTAGGCCAAGAATATATGGACCTGGTGTTACACTTCCTTTTAAACGGAAGCTTATTGCATCAGAGTTTTTGTAGCGGATCATTGCAAGGGCTTCGTAAAGCTGTTTGCCGTCATCTTCTTCTGTAATTTCTTCTTCGTTTTCTTCAGACTCTTCATATAATTGCTCAAGGGCATCTTCTGAATCCATTGAAATAAGCTCTGGCTCAGGAAGCTTTGCGTTTTTTGGAAAAAGAACCTTGCTGTTTTCTAAAACAAAAATTGTGTTGTCTTCATGCGCAATCAGAAATTTTGAAAGTGTAGAATCAATCTTACAAAGTGTAACAGGGCTTTGGGAAAAGCTTGGAAGTAAACCAATAAGTGTTGAATCTTTAATATTATAAATGCTAAGTGTATCGGTCTGATCAAGAATAAGAATAGTTTTGTTATCAAGCGAAAGTGAATAATCTTTTATTGGAGATTCTGTTTTTATATTTGATTTGAAATCACTTTGTGCATAAAAATCAAATTTTGTAATTGAAGTTTCAGAGTCGGCATGCAAAATAGGGTAGATGTTATCATCATTAAAGAAAATGCGGCCAGACTTTTCAATATCATAAGGAATCTGTGCAAGCGGCTGCATATCAAAATCCCAGATATAAATCATACCATCCATATCGCTGGCTTTTGCAAAATCATCAGCTTTTTCAAAATCATCCTCTTCGTCAAAATCTTCACTTTCGTTGGCTTCTGCTGGAGTGTCATTCTTTTTGATATTATCAACGCAGGTAAACATCATGGATTGTTTTGAATTAATTCCAATAGCTTTTATAGGCGTTTCTGCAAACTTATATTTTTCCTCTATATAATTAAGCTCAAGTGTGTTGTACTTAAAAAGGCTTACTGAACCATCCTCATAACCAAATGCAAAAATCTTGGCATCAGGAGTATAGGTGTAGCAGCTGGCGTTAGATTCTCCACTGCGCTGCAATTGAAATACAACTTCATCGGAACAATGCTTTTCGTAAAAATCATCAATCGTATAAAAAATCCTTCTGATTTCTATTGTGTTAGAATCTGATATTAAGAAAATAAAATAAACGTCTTTTTCGGAAGCATAATTAAAAACAGGATTTATAAAGTTTATTTCAACAATGCCCTGATATTCAGTCTGGATTTTGTGAGTGATACTAAAATCCTGTGAATCTCTGATTACAATTTCGGAAGCGTCTGTATATGCAAAAAGCTTTGAATCAAGACTCCACGAAAGGCTGTTTACATTCTGATTGCCTTGAATCATAGGAATTTTTAGTGATTGTGCGTAAAGTGCGGCCGTAAAAAGCAGTAGAGTAACTATAAGAAGTGATTTCTTTTTGAATAAATCAGTAAAAATCATTGAAATCATTATAATTCAAAAATGCCATTTTTTAAAGGGTTCATTTTTATTGCTAGAAAAGTAAAAACATAATACAATAGAAGAATGGAACAAATAGTAAGAAAAAACGGGCTTTTGTACACTCCCGACCTGCATACGGTTCTTGGCGTTGATGTTGAAACTGATGAATTTAAAGGACGCATTCCTTTTGGCGCTCACTACGTTGATGAAGAAGTTTTTACCGAATGTCCTTATGAAAAAATAGATTTGCCTGATTCTGTTCTTGGAATTGGCGTTGCTCTTTTTAAGGATTCTCCAAATCTTAAAAGTGTAAGACTCCCCGAAAAAGTTACTGAGCTTCCTCCTTATTTGTTTTCGGGATGTACTTCGCTTGTAAAAGTAAAGATGCCTAATGTTGTTTATTCTTTTCCTGAAGGTTTGTTCCAGAATTGTTCCAGCCTGCCGGAAATTCCTTTTAGAGCAGGTATTCGTGAGCTTCCTCAGTTTGTTTTCCAGGGCTGCACTTCTCTTGTTTCTCTTGTAATTCCTTCTACAGTTGAAAGAATCGAAGCACATTCTGTTGAAGGTTGTACAAATCTTACTACACTTGTTCTTCCGGAATTTTTGCATGAGCTTGATGAAACTGCATTTGATAATTGTCCGAATATCCGCAATATAAGGATTTCTGAAGACAATCCGTATTTTTATGTAAGTGAAGAAGACGGATGTTTGTATGAGCATACTAAAGATGGTGATAAATTACGTCTGCGTGTTGCAGGATCTAAGCCCGCTGGAGTAAGCTTCCTTAAAGAAGACCTTGATGATTCTATTGATAAAGAAATAGAAGATTTTTATACAGACGAAGATATTCTTGAAGATGATGATGACTTTAGTGCAGAAATCTCTGGTGATGATGTTGCAGAACAGGCTGTAGCACAGGAAGCCGAAGAGGAAGAGCAGGAAGAAAAATTCCATACAGGTGCAGTTTCTAATGAAGAGCTTGCAAATCTGTTTGGAGGAAGCAGTGGTTCTGGTGGAGATGCTGGTGCCGGCGCTTCTGATGAAGAAGAAGATGAAATTGCTGCCGTTACTGTTAAAATAACAGATTCAAAAACTCAGGCAATTCTGGACAGTGTTGGATTTAGCCGTGTAATTGAATGCGAACCTGCGGGAACTCCACCTGCTGATGCCGATTTGTTTGTAATTGCAGAAATGCTTGAAGATGGTGATTTTACTAAAAAGCTGGAAGCCATTGCACGCCGTTTTGCACAGATTCAGGATTTCAAACGCATCTTTATGCTTTATGGGCTGCCTGTAGACAACGATGAGTTTATGGAATTTTACAGACTTTATGTAAGCAACAGAAATGTTGTGTTTGCGTGTGAAGCTGCAAATGCATCTACACTTTCTGATTACGGTCGTACTGTCTGTGAGTATTCAAGAATAGATTTGACTGCCAGCGCTCTTGCTGAGCAAAGAAATAATATTCGTGAAAAAAATTCAGAATTAATAAAACTAATATTACAAGATAGAAAATAATTGAGGAAACAAAATGAAAAGCGACAACGCAAAAAAGGGTGTAGAACGTGCACCGCATCGCTCATTGTTTTATGCAATGGGATATACTAAAGAAGAATTGGACCGCCCACTCGTTGGTGTGTGCTGTGCTAAAAATGAAATTATTCCGGGACATATAGAACTTGACCGCATTGCTCAGGCTGTAAAGGATGGAATCCGCATGGCTGGTGGAACTCCTGTAGAGTTTCCTGCAATCGGTGTTTGTGACGGAATTGCAATGGGCCACGAAGGAATGAAATATTCTCTCGTAACACGCGAGCTCATTGCTGATTCAATTGAATGTATGACAAAGGCTCATCAGTTTGATGCTCTTGTTATGATTCCTAACTGCGATAAGATTGTTCCTGGTATGCTCATGGCTGCTGCTCGTCTGGACCTTCCTACAGTATTCTGTTCTGGTGGTCCTATGCTTCCAGGACGCATTCCTGGAAATGATCCTTCAAATCCTTATGCGGGCCGCAATCTTTCGCTTAGTGATATGTTCGAAGCAGTAGGCGCTGTTGCAAGC
>JAEEGG010014009.1_pt1 | contig 17055 bp, 20 predicted proteins | sample 9134161 | NCBI WGS metagenome assembly JAEEGG01 (sample SAMN16246543, study PRJNA631951) | gut metagenome | biome: gut microbiome; feature: rumen; material: CR-attached | host: Bos | place: Iran: Karaj | collected 2018-10 | reverse complement strand
CCGGATCTGCTGGGAACCCTGCGGCTCCGGGCGGAACAGCCGGCGGCGGAATTCTTTTCCCAGGTGATGTGGCTGACGGAGAAAAAGCATCTCCCGGTCCGGGACGCCTGGGAACGGGCGGCGGAGGAAACGGAGTCCCTTTGTCTGCGGCCGGAGGAGACGAAGGCCCTGTCCGCCCTGGGAGAAGTTCTGGGCCGCTACGATGCGGAGACCCAATGCGCGGCCGTGGAACGGGCCAGACAGAGGCTGGCTTTGTTCCGGGAACTGGAAGAAAAGGATCGGGCCCGCAAAAATCGGCTCAGCGCCGCTCTGGGCGCCGGGGCGGGGATCACCCTGGCCATTCTGCTGCTTTGAGGATACGTCATGGATATCGACCTGATTTTCAAGATCGCGGCGGTGGGGATCATCGTCACGGTGCTCAACCTTCTCCTCACCCGCTCCGGACGGGACGAACAGGCGCTGATGGTGACCATCGCGGGACTGATCACGGTCCTCCTGCTCCTGGTGCGGGAGATCAGCGTCCTCTTTGACCTGGTCCGCACCCTTTTCGGTTTCTGACGATGGAGCTGGTTTGGAAGGCAGCCGCCCTGGCGGTGGCCGCCGCGCTGCTGGGCCTGCTGCTGCAGAAGGCGGAGCCCGTCCATGCTCTTCTCCTGGGCCTGGCTGCCGCCGGAGCGGTCCTGACCCTGACCCTGGAACTCTTCCGGGAGCTGCGGGACGTCTTCGGCGACCTGTGCCGGGAGGCGGGGCTCAGCGCTGCCCTCACCCTGCCCGTTCTGAAAAGCCTGGGGATCACGGTGGTAGGCCGCAGCTCCGCGGCGCTCTGCCGGGATGCGGGCCAGTCCGCCGCCGCCTCCGCCCTGGAGACCTGCACGGCCGCCGCCGCTCTGTATGCGGCTCTCCCTCTGGTGAAGCTGACCGTCTCCCTGCTCTCCTTCGGATCGTGAGACGGTTGTTCTTTCTCCTGCTGGCGGCCCTCCTGCTGGCCGTGCCGGTGTGCGGGGAGGGAGAGCGGGAGGCTCTGGAGGAGGCGCTGGGCGTGGAGGCGGTGGAAGAGGCCGGTGCCGCCCTGGAGGACGCAGACCCGGGTCCCCTGCAGGACTTTGAGCTCTCCGGAGCCATGCCGGAGATCCTTTCCCGCGTCCCCGTGGGCGGCCTTGTCCGGGAGGCGGTCCGGGAAGCCGCGGGGGTACTGCTCATCCTTCTGTGCTGCGCGGGGGTGGACGGCGTCTTTTCCCTCACGGAATCCCAGCTCAGCGCATTGAATCTGGCGGGGGCAGCCGCCGTCAGCCTCCTGCTGGCCGGGCGTCAGGAAAGTCTGATCACCCAGGGCTTTTCCGCCGTCAGCAAGGCGCTGGATTTCGGCAACGTGCTTCTGCCGGTGCTCACGGCCTCCGCCGCGGCGGCGGGACAGGCCGTCTCCGCCGGGGCGAAGTATGCCGCGGCGGCTCTGTTCCTGAACGTGCTGATGAACGCCCTGCAGCTGCTGGCCGCTCCGGTGATCCGTCTGTTCTTCGCCGCCTCGGCGGTGGAGGCGGCCTCCGGCAGCGGGGCGGTGACCGCCGGGGTGAATCTCCTCCGCTGGCTGATCGGCGTCATGCTCACCTGTCTGATGCTGGCCTTTACGCTGCATATCAGCCTGACCGCCCTGGCGGCGGGCTCCGCTGACGCCGCCGTGCTGAAAACCGCAAAAACCGCGGTGAGCGCTTCCATCCCGGTGGTGGGGAGCATCGCGGCGGACGCGGCCGGTTCCATCCTGGCGGCGGCGGGAGCCATTCGGGCCGGCCTGGGGACCTACGGGATCGCCGCCATTCTGGGTCTGCTGCTTCCCCCCTTCCTGCGGGCGGGGGTGGGTTTCGTGATCTACCGGGCTGCCGCCGCCCTGACCGCCGATCTGGCCCCAGGCCGATTGTCCGTTCTGGCCCGGCGCTGTTCGGATACACTGGGGCTGCTGCTGGGCTGCCTGGGGGCCAGCGGACTCATGCTGTTTTTCTCGATTTACGCCATGATGGGAGTGTGGAACGGATGACCGAAGGCCTGGAAAGCTGGGTGCGGGGACTGGCGGCGGCGGGACTGTTCACCGGGGCGGTGCTCGCCCTGGCCCCCCAGGGCAAGTCCGGGAAGGTCCTGCGTCTGGTCTGCGCCCTGCTGCTCCTGGCGGTGCTCCTCTCCCCTCTGGGCCAGCTGGATTACGACGCCTATGCGGAGGAGCTGAGCCGCCAGCGGTTCCTGGGGCTGGACCTGAGCGCGAAGGGAGAGGCGGAATCCCTGCGTCTGCTGGGAAGCGTCATACAGCAGCGGACCGAAGCGTATATATTGGATCAGGCGGCTGCCCTGGGGATCCGGGTCTCCCGAGCCGAGGTGACTCTTGCCTCCGGGGAGGAGATCCCCTATCCCCGGAGCGCGGAGGTATGGCTGGAGGGGGAACCGGCCGGAAAGGAAGCATTGAAGGAGATCCTGGAGGGGGAGCTGGGGATCCCGCCCCGGAGGCAGATCTGGCATGTGGATAACCGGGATGAAAACTGACTCCGGCAGCTTTCTCCGATCCCTGATGGGGAAGAAAGGCCTGATCCTGGGCGCCCTGGCGCTGGGCGTTCTGCTCCTGCTGCTTCCCCGGGGAGCGGGGGCAAAGGAAAGCCCCGCCGCCACAGAGCCGCCCTTCACCCTGGAGGAGGAGGAAGCCCGGATCGCAAAAGCCCTGAGCCGGATCGCCGGAGCGGGCCAGGTGACGGTGGTCCTCACCCTGGACACAGGTCTGCAGAGGGAATTCGCCCGGAATACGGAGGACAGCCGTCAGAACGGCGGCGGGGACAGCCGGGTGCAGTCCAAGAGCGAAGTGGCCAGGGACCAGGACGAGGCCCTTACGGTGCAGTACGCCTATCCCCGTTACCGGGGCGCGCTGGTCATCGTCCAGGGAGACGGCAGCGCGCTGAAACTGGAGATAACCCAGGCGGTATCCGCCCTGACGGGCCTGGGGGCCGATCGGATCACCGTGGTCCGGGGCGGATGAACCCGGACCGGGAAATCATTGCAGCCGCCCCAACGGGCGGGATGGAGGGAGACATGAAAATTCTCAGAAGAAACGCGATCATCATTGCGGTCATCCTTTTCGTCTGCGCCGCAGTTTACCTGAACTGGGCCTACAACCGGCAGGAGGCGGAACTGGGAAACGGCTCCGCCGGGCGGGAGGGTTCCGCCGCCGTCCTGGCCGATGCGGGCGACGGGCTCTGGTATGAGGCGCCGGCGACTTCGGCATCGACGGCGGCTGCGTCCGCCCAGGCCGCGTCCGGCCTGGGATCGGAGGTGGCGGACTATTTCACCTCTGCCCGGCTCAACCGGCAGAAAGCCCGGGACAGCGCCATTTCCACCCTGAGGGAAGCGGCGGAGACGGAGAGCGCCTCCCAGGAAGCGGTGGATGAGGCCCTGGGCGCCATCACCGCCATGGCGGGCTACACGGTCTCCGAGGCGGAGATGGAGGCCCTCATCACCGCCAAAGGCTTCCAGGACTGCATTGTGTTCCTCAGCGCGGATTCCGTGATCGTAGCGGTGCCCGCCCCGGCGGAAGGGCTGGGGGACAGCGCCGTGAGCCGGATCACGGACATCGTGCTCCAGGAAACGAACCTGCATACGGAGCAGATCAAAATAATCGGGGTGAAATAGCTTCCTTTTTCCCCTCTTCTGTGTTATACTGAGCTATATTACGCAGGCGCGGGATCACCCGCGCAACAGGAGGGCATCATGGCGGACGGCAAAGAGTATATCAGCAAGACGGGAGAGGACGGCAGCGTCAATATCTCCGAGGACGTGATCAGCATCATCGCCATGGAGGCCATGCGGGAAGTGGAGGGCTTCGGCAGCATCTCCAATCCCCTGAGCAAGGACCTGGCGGAACTCATCGGAAAAAAGAGCGCCGCCCGGGGCGTGAGCGTACTGCCGGAGGAAGACAGCGTCAGCATCGACGTTTTCATCTCCGTCAAGTACAACTACTCCGTGGTCCAGGTCTCCCAGGCCATCCAGGAGGCCATTCGGAATTCCGTTGAGGATATGACCGGCATCCCGGTAAAGGCGGTCAACGTCCATGTGGGCAGCGTAGCCTTCGAAAAGGGCAAACAGGCATAAGGGAAACGGGGCGGCGCTCATCCGGCTCATGCCGGGGAGCGCAGCCTTTTCCTGTTCTGCAGAAGCGGAGAGATACGATGAAAAGAACCACCGCGAGAGAGATCGCCATGCACCTGTCCTATGCATCGGTGATGAACCCCGTCCCGGCAGCGGAACAGCTGGATCTTCTGCTGGACCCGGAACATTTTGCCTCCTTGGGCGATGAGGACGAGGCTTACGCCGAATACCCGGATCCGAAGCAGGAGGACTATATCCGCCGGTTGGCTTCCGGCGTGACGGAGCATGGACCGGAGCTGGATGCCTATATCCAGAAGTATGCGAAGAACTGGAAGTTTGAGCGCATCTCCCGGGTATGCGCCGCCATCCTGCGCATCGCCATGTATGAGATCCTTTATCTTCCGGAGGTGCCCTATAAGGCGGCGGTCAACGAGGCGGTGAACCTGGCGAAGCTGTACGAGGACAGCGCCACCGCCTCCTTTGTCAACGGCATCCTGGCTTCCTTTATCCGGGAGGAAAAGCGGGAATGAGCGGAACGGTCTATTCCGTCGGGGAGGTCGCCGGCATCCTTCGGGAACTGCTGGAGGGGGACAAACGCCTCAACCCCATCTACGTGCGGGGGGAGATCTCCAATTACCGGCCCGCCTCCTCGGGCCATCATTATTTCACCCTGAAAGACGGGGATGCGGCGCTGAAGGCGGTCATGTTCCGCCGGGAGGCGTCGCGGCTTCGTTTCCGGCCGGAAAACGGCATGAAGGTCATCGTTCTGGGCCGCATCTCCCTCTACCCTGCGGACGGAGCGGTACAGCTCTACGCCTCCGAACTGAGTCCGGACGGGATCGGCGATCTGCATATCGCCTATGAACAACTGAAAGCCCGGCTCCAGGCGGAGGGACTTTTCGACCGGAGCCGGAAGCGGCCCCTTCCCCCCTTCCCCCGGCGGATCGCCGTGGTCACCTCCGGCACCGGGGCGGCGGTTCGGGATATCATCCGGGTTGCCACCGCACGGTATCCTCTGGCCAAGCTCATGATCTTCCCCGTCCGGGTACAGGGGGCGGAAGCGCCGCCGGAGATCGTCTCCGCCATTCGCTTTGCCAACCGGCATCGTCTGGCGGACGTGATCATCGCCGGGCGGGGCGGCGGCTCCATCGAAGACCTGTGGGCCTTCAACGACGAGCGGGTAGCCCGGGCCATCTATGCCTCGGAGATCCCGGTGATCTCGGCCGTGGGCCATGAGCCGGATTTCACCATCGCGGATTTTGTGGCGGACGTTCGGGCTGCGACCCCCTCCAACGCGGCGGAGATCGTCGTGCCGGACCGCACGAAGCTGACGGAAATGATCAAGGCGCTGGACAAGCGTCTCGCCGCCGCCATGACCTCCCGGCTGGAATCGGAAAAGCTGCATCTGCGGCGGCTGCGGGAACGCCGGGTCCTGCAGGATCCCGGCGTCTATCTGGATGAACGGCGCATCTCCCTGGATCATATGGCGGAACGGCTGGGTTCCTCCATGCAGAGACTGATTGCCGGGCGGCGGGGCGCTTTTTCCGCCCGGGCCGCGGCGCTGGACGCCATGAGCCCTCTGAAAGTCCTGGCAAGGGGCTATGCCATCGCCAGCCGGGAGGACGGCGGGCTGGTACGCAGCCGGAAGGAGGTCAGTCCCGGGGAGCGGCTACTCCTGCGGGTATCCGACGGGAGCATTCCCTGTGCGGTTCTGGACTTGGCAGGAAAGGATGAAACAGATGGAAGAGAATAAACTGAGCTTTGAGGAATCCATGCAGCGGCTGGAGCAGATCGTCCGCCTCCTGGAAAAGGGGGACGCCCCCCTGGAGGATGCCATGAAGCTGTTTGAAGAGGGCACAAGCCTCGCCGCCCGCTGCCAGGAAATGCTGGAAAAGGCGGAGAAGCAGGTAGTCCGGCTGGCCAAGGGGCCGGAGGGAGAACCGGTGGAAACGGAGTTTGAGGATGCCGGAGAATGAAGCGCGCCTCCTGGCGCTGCGGGAGCGGGTGGAGACCCGTCTGAAAACCATCCTTCCGGCGGATACCGCCCTGACGGATGCCATGCGGTACAGCCTCCTGGCAGGGGGGAAACGCCTGCGTCCCATCCTGGCCCTGGAATTCTGCCGGATCTGCGGCGGGGAGCCGGAGTTGGCGCTGGACGCCGCCTGCGGCCTGGAGATGCTCCACACCTATTCTCTGATCCATGACGACCTCCCCTGTATGGACAACGATGATCTTCGCCGGGGCAAGCCCACGAACCACAAGGTTTTCGGGGAATGGCAGGCGCTCCTGGCGGGGGACGCCCTCCAGGCAGAGGCTTTCCGGGCGGTCCTGTCCTGTTCCGGTCTGCCGGACAAAGCCCGGGCCGACGCCGCCGCCGTTCTGGCGGAGGCTGCGGGGATCGCCGGCATCTGCGGCGGCCAGTATCTGGACCTGGCGGGAGAAGGCAGGATCCTGCCGGAGGCGGAGATCCGGGAAATGTACGCCCGGAAAACCGGCGCGCTTTTCCGGGCTGCCTGTCAGATGGGCTGCTGCGCCGCCTCCGCGCCTGCGGAAAAGCTGGCGGCGGCGGGGGCATACGGCGACGCTCTGGGTCTGAGCTTCCAGCTGCGGGACGATCTGCTGGATCTGGACAGCACGGAGGAAGAGCTGGGCAAGCCCATCGGTTCCGACGACCGGAATGAAAAATCCACCCTGGTGGCCTGCCTTGGCCGGGAGGCGGCGGAGGCGCTCCTGCTCTCCTCCAGCCGGGAGGCAGAGGAGATCCTGGAACGGGAATTCGGCGGCGATCCCTTTCTGATCTGGCTCACCCGCTCCCTGACAAAACGAAGATCCTGAGTTTGCGCAAAACGGCGCTGTGCAGAACGCACAGCGCCGCAATTTTCTGTTTCCGTTACAGTTCGTACAGCTCCGAGTACTTCTCCGTCAGGTAATCCGTGTACACCGTGGGGTCGAAGGGCTCCCACAGGCTCTGGGCCAGGATATCCGCCGGATCGTACAGGCAGCCCTTGGACCAGATGCGCTCCGTGAGCCACCGGTGGATGGGGGCGAAGTCCCCCGCCGCAACGGCAGCGTCCACGTCCACGGTGCGCTTCATCACCTTCAGCATATGAGCCCCGTAAGCCGAGCCCAGGGCGTAGGAGGGGAAATAGCCGATGGCTCCGCCGGACCAGTGGCTGTCCTGCAGGACGCCGCTGCGGTCGTCCGGCACCTCCAGCCCCAGGTAGTCCCGCACCTTCTCCCGCCACAGGGCGGGAAGCTCCGCCACGTCCAGATCTTCCTGGATCATCCGCTTTTCCAGCTCATACCGGAGCATGATATGCAGGCAGTAGGTGAGTTCGTCCGCCTCCGTGCGGATGAGAGAGGGCCGGGCGATGTTCACCGCCCTGTACAGCGCCTCCGCCGACACGCCGGCCATCTGATCCGGGAACAGCTCCTTCAGTCTGGGGAGCAGGGCATCGGTGAAGGCCCGGCTGCGGCCCAGCAGATTTTCGAAGAACCGGCTCTGGCTCTCATGGATGCCCATAGAGACCCCGGTGCCCAGGCAAGTATCCGCGATGTTCCCGCCGATGTTCAGCTCGTACAGGGCATGACCTCCCTCATGGACCACGCTGAACAGGGAGCTGGCGGGATCGTTCAGATGGTAATGGGTGGTGATGCGCACGTCCGTGGGGCCGAAATTCGTGGTGAAGGGATGCTCCGTCTCCCGGATGCTGCAGTACTTCCGGTCGATACCGATGAATTCCATAAGCCAGTCGGAAAGCTGCCGTTGCTTCTCAATGGGATACTCCCGGTGCAGGAAAGCGTCGTCCGGCTGTTTCCCCTTCTCTGTGATCCGCCGGATCAGGGGAACGAGCCTCTCCCGCAGCACGGCGAAGAAGGCGTCGCAGTCCGCCATGGTCAGGCCCCTCTCGAATTCATCCAGGAGGACGTTGTAAGGTTCCTTTTCCGGATCCAGCCAGGCGGCGAATTTCCGGTTGAAGGCGACGATCTCCCGCAGACAGGGCTCGAACATGGCCCAGTCGCTCTTCTCCTTGGCCTCGTGCCACACGGCGTCCGCCTTGTTCAGCAGCACGGTGTAGGCGATATATTCCTCCATGGGGATCTTTTTGGTCTTTTCATAGGAGCGGAGCAGCTCGCTCACCTGCCGACGGGCGACAAAGTCCAGCTTGTCCTCCTGCTCCTTCAGAGCATGAAGCAAAGCCCCGGTCTCCTCCCCCGTCTCCAGTTTATAGGATACCTCGGAGAGCACCGCCATGGTCTTTCCCCGGCGGTCCGCTCCTCCCGCAGGGGCGCCGGTGAGGGCGTCGTAGCTGATGATCCCCATGGCCTGGCCGTAAGCCTGTTTCTTTTTCTCCAGTTCCTTCAGTTCCCCCAGCAGGGTCTCCAGAGATTTTGCCATTGTCTCTTCTTCCTTTCCTGAGTTTGTTTCTTCCGTTATTCTAGAGATGCGGGCGGCTTTTGTCAACTTCCAGCTTGACAAGGCCGCAGACCGGGGAAATAATGAAAGAAACTGCAGAAACAGGAGGCTTCGCCCCATGGAAGACGTACTGGACCGTTTCCTCCGCTACGTGCGGATCGATACCCAATCCGAAGAGAATCAGCAGTCCCCCACCACCCGGAAGCAGTTCGACCTGGCCCGGCTCCTGGCCCGGGAACTGGAGCAGCTGGGCGCCGCCCAGGTGCGGCTGGATGAGGAGCACTGCTACGTATACGCCCGCATCCCCGCCAATCTCACCCCCGGGAAGTCCGCTCCGGCCATCGGCTTCATCGCCCATATGGATACCTCCCCCGCGGTGAGCGGTGCCGACGTAAAGCCACGGGTGGTACGGTATGAAGGCGGCGAGGTCGACCTGAGCGGGGACGGGACCTATGTCCTGCGCCCGTCGGAATTCCCCATTCTGGACCGGTACGTCGGCCAGGAACTGGTGGTCACGGACGGCAGCACTCTGCTGGGGGGCGATGACAAGGCCGGTGTGGCGGAGATCATGGCCATGGCGGAATACCTGCTCAGCCACCCGGAGGCGGAGCACGGCGAAGTCTGCATCGCCTTCACCCCGGACGAAGAGGTGGGGGGCGGCGTGAAATACTTTGATCTGGACCGCTTCGGCGCGGACTTCGGCTATACCGTGGACGGCGGTTTCCTGGGGGGCATGGAGTACGAGAACTTCAACGCCGCCTCCGGCCGTGTCACGGTGTACGGCCGCAGCACCCACACGGGCAGCGCCAAAAACGCCATGCGCAACGCCGTCCTGATGGCTATGGAATTCCAGTCCATGCTCCCCCAGGCAGAGGCGCCCATGTATACCGAGGGATATGAGGGCTTCTACCATCTGGACAGCATCCACGGGGACGTAGAGAAATGTGAACTGTACTATATCATACGGGATCATGATCTGGGTAAATTCAAGGCCCGGAAGGAACGATTCGCCGCTATCGGAGCGTATCTCAACGGCAAGTACGGGGAGGGGACCTTCACCACGGAGGTGAAAGACACCTATTATAATATGAAGGAGATCATCCTGCCCCACATGGAGATCGTGGACAAGGTGAAGGAAGCCATGGCGGACCTGGGGATCGATCCCATCGTCACCCCCATCCGGGGCGGCACGGACGGAGCCATGCTCTCCTATATGGGTCTTCCCTGCCCTAACCTCTGCACCGGGGGCTGCATCTGCCACAGCCGGTTCGAATTCGTTTCCGTCCCCCATATGCGCCGGTGCGTACAGCTGCTGGTAAAGATCCTGGAAAAGCACGTCGCCTGAGGATAAGCAAGAAAGACCGCAGGTCCGAGGACCTGCGGTCTGGCTTTTCTTTCTTTTCTTCCGCTTATGCCTGCGGCGCTTCCGGCGCTCCGGGTGCGCCGGGCGCTCCGGGGCCGCCGGGCATGGGCATGGGGTTCTTGATGAAGTCGTGGAAGTTCACGCGGTTCTTCTTGCAGAACTTCTCCAGCTGCTCCTTGTAGCCCTCCCAGTACTTCTCATCCGCCTTGGTCTTGATGATGGGCGTGCCCATGGGCTGGGCCTTCTTGCGGATGGTGATCATCTCCTGCATTTCCTTCTTGAAGAGCTTCTTGACCTCCATCTGCATGATGGTGATCTCCTGCAGCTCATCCGCCTTCCAACTCATGCGGGTCGCCTGGTTGCCGAAGGTGACGCCGGCGACGATCTCGGTCTGATCGATGAATATTCTTTCCTTGTTTGCCATTGAAGCTTTCCTCCCAATCTGCTAGCGGGTATTCCCGTATTTGTTACTTTGCTGTAACCTATTGTATGATGCTTTCACGGGAAAAGCAAGAGAGAATTTGCCGAAATTGGATATTTTGTGAATCTTTCATATTGTCCTATCCGGGGAGATATGGTATAATCCCGTTTGCTGCTTATAGTCTGCCGGGCAGCCCCTGCCGAGGGCCGGTCCTGTCAGGCGAAAAACGAATTAAATAGGAGTGAAACAGAGCATGGAATTTATCCTGGACAACCTCTGGCTTGTCAGCCTCATCGCCTCCGTCATCGCGCTGGTGTTTGTGGCCATGCAGGCCAAGAAGGTCCTGGCCGAGGATGAGGGCACCGACCTGATGAAGCGCATCTCCCAGAATGTGCGCAAGGGCGCGGGCGCATTCCTCCGCCGTCAGTACAAGACCGTCGGTATCTTCTTCGCCTGCATGGTCGTCATCATCTGCGTCATGGCGGCCCTGGGTCTGCTGACCTGGTACGTACCCTTCGCCTTCCTCACCGGCGGCCTGTTCTCCGGTCTCAGCGGCTTCATCGGCATGAAGATCGCCACCAACTCCAATGCCCGTACCGCCGCTGCCGCCCAGAAGAGCCTGAACAAGGGCCTGCGGGTGGCCTTCTCCGCCGGTACCGTCATGGGCTTCACCGTGGTAGGCCTGGGCCTGCTGGACATATCCATCTGGTATGCCCTGCTGACCAAAGCTTTCCATGAGACCCTGGAGGTCACCACCGCCACCATGATCACCTTCGGCATGGGCGCTTCCTCCATGGCCCTCTTCGCCCGTGTGGGCGGCGGCATCTTCACCAAGGCCGCCGACGTGGGCGCGGACCTGGTGGGCAAGGTCGAAGCCGGCATCCCCGAGGACGACCCCCGGAACCCCGCCGCCATCGCCGACAACGTGGGCGATAACGTGGGCGACGTGGCCGGCATGGGCGCCGACCTGTACGAGAGCTACGTCGGTTCCATCCTCTCCACCTGCGCTCTGGGCGTGGTCGCCTTCAACGGCATCCCGGATGTGAAAGCCATCAACGCCGTGGCTCTGCCTCTGATCATGGCCGCCGTGGGCGTCATCTGCTCCCTCATCGGCTCCTTCCTGGTAAAGACCAAGGAGAACGCCACCCAGAAGGCTCTGCTTTCCGCTCTTTCCCGCGGCACCAACTTCTCCGCCATCGTCACCGCCGTACTGAGCCTGCTGGCTGTGCTCTGGCTCCTGCCCGGACACTTTGGCGTGTACCTGGCCATCCTGGCCGGTCTGGTGGCCGGCGTGGCCATCGGCAAGGTCACCGAGTACTACACCTCCGATACCTATAAGCCCACTCAGAACCTGTCCGAGTCCTCCAAGACCGGCACCGCCACCCTGATCATCAGCGGTCTGAGCCTGGGCATGATGAGCACCCTGCTGCCCATCCTCATCGTGGGCGCCGCCGTCATCGTTGCTTACTTCTGCGCCCAGATCGGTGCTGACAAGAACTCCACTCTGGGCCTGTACGGCATCTCCATCTCCGCCGTGGGCATGCTCTCCACTCTGGGCATCACCCTGGCCACCGACGCCTACGGCCCCGTGGCCGACAACGCCGGCGGCATCGCCGAGATGGCCGGCCTGCCCGAGGAAGTCCGTGAGCGCACCGACGCCCTGGACTCTCTGGGCAACACCACCGCCGCCACCGGCAAGGGCTTCGCCATCGGCTCCGCCGCCCTCACCGCCCTGGCCCTCATCGCGAACTTCGCGGAGAAGATGGAGGCCAACGGCGCCTCCTACTCCCTGTCTCTGATGGATCCCTGCGTGCTGGTGGGCATCTTCATCGGCGCCATGCTCCCCTTCCTGTTCTCCGCCATGACCATGAGCGCTGTGGGCCGCGCTGCCCAGAGCGTGGTGGTGGAAGTCCGCCGCCAGTTCAAGGAGATCAAGGGCCTGCTGGAGGGCAAGCCCGGCGTGGAAGCGGACTATGCCCGCTGCGTTGACCTCTGCTCCAAGTCCTCCCTGAAGGAAATGGTCGCCCCCGCCATCGTGGGCATCGCCTCTCCCATCATCGTGGGCGTCATCCTGGGCGGCAGCGGCGTCATCGGCCTGCTGTGCGGCGCCACCGCCTCCGGCTTCATCATGGCCGTGTTCATGTCCAACTCCGGCGGCGCATGGGACAACGCTAAGAAGTATATCGAGGCCGGCCACTTCGGCGGCAAGGGCTCCGACAACCACAAGGCCGCCGTTGTGGGCGACACCATCGGCGACCCCTTCAAGGATACCTCCGGCCCCAGCATCAACATCCTGATCAAGCTCATGAGCATGGTCTCCATCGTGTTCGCCGGCCTGATCGCCAAGTGCAACTGGTTCTAAGCCGCTGACGCGGTTAGTATCGGCGCGGCCCCCGCAAGGGGCCGCGCCGTTTCTGTTTTCTTACAGCGTTTTCGTAAAGCAGATGATGCGGTTTACCACAAAGGCGCGCCGCAGCTTGCGGCGCGCCTCGGTTTCCGGTCAATCCTCCGGTTCCTCCTCCGGTTCGGGTTCCTCCTCGGGACCTTCCTCAGGCTCCTCCTCAAGCTCATCCATGGGGAAGGTGCCGGTGGGATGCTCCGGGGTGACCTCGTCGAAGGTCAGCTCCGTGGCGATGGTCTCCCCATTTCTCCAAAGCTCCATACTGACGGTATCCCCGGCCCGGTAGGGCTTCTTCGCCTCCAGAAGCTCCTCGGTACTGGTCACCCGTTTGCCGTCGATGCTGAGGATGATGTCCCCGGGCTTGATCCCGGCCCGGTCCCCGCAGAGGCCTTCGATCACCTGGTAAACCATCACGCCCTCCGGGCTGTCCAGCAGCTCCTGCTCCCCTTCCCGGTAGTTCCGAACGGTAATCCCCATGAGGGGGCGGCCACGGACGAAGCCGTACTCCCGCAGGTCCTCCCCGATCTCCACCGCGGAATTGATGGGGATGGCAAAACCCAGGCCCTCGGAATAGAACGTGGCATATTTGGCGGTGGTGATCCCGATGACCTCTCCCTGGCTGTTGTACACCGGTCCGCCGGAATTGCCGAAATTCACCGCGGCGTCCAGCTGGAACATGTCCAGGGCGGTGCCGTCGTTGAAGGTGATGGTCCGCCCCAGGGCGCTGATGATGCCGCTGGTCATGGTGAAGCGCAGGTCTTCGCTGGGATGACCCATGATGTACACCTGCTGGCAGGGCCTTATCCGCTCACTGTCACCCAGGGTCGCCGCCTCAAAAAGCTCCCGCCCCTTCACCTTCAGCAGGGCGATATCGGTCTCCTGATCCGCGCCAACGATATCCACCGGATAGACCCGTTCGTCAAAGGTGCGGACCTGCACCGCCAGGTCCAGATCCACAGCGTCGCTCACCACATGACAGTTGGTGATGATATATCCGTCCCAGGTGATCAGAAAACCCGCGCCGTACAGCCGAAAAGACTCCGGGTCATCCGCATTGGCCACCTCCACCATCACCGTCTGCCTGGAGGCCCGTTCATAGATCTCGGTGGGGTCGATCTCCGCCTCGGAATCGCCCCAGTAAACAGCCGTCTTGGACGCCTGAGTGCTGCGGCTGCTGCTCCCCGCCGGAACGATCTTCGCTCTGCCGAAGGTCCCCACCAGGGCCAGGCCGCTCAGACTGAAGGCGGCGATCAGGGCCAGACACAGGGCCAGGGCGGCAAGCCGGTTTTCTCTTCGTTTATCCTTCATCGCTTTTGACCTCCTTGGGCCGGTTTCTCTTAGTATAACACGAATGCGCGGAACAGGAAAGACTTTTCCCGCACCTGACCCCCTTTACCCGGCGGCGGTTTCATAGTATACTGTCCGGGAGATCGGAGGGATAAGCATGATCTTACCGAAAGTCAGCCGCAGAGCGGCATACATCCTGGGAAAGGCCGCCGGGACGCTGATCCTGGCCGCCGTGGGCGGCACCGTGACCTGGCTGCTGGACCAGGGGCGGAAGCGCATCCTGGAGGAAACGGAGCTGGACGAGCAGGAGCCGGAGCTGGTGATCGACCTGCCCCGGGAGGCGGAGCCGGAAAACCGGCCGGAGGCGCGGGATGAGACCTGAGATACAGATCTCCCTGGGGGCGAATCTGGTACAGAATTACCCCAGGGCGGTGGAGGCCTGCGGCGGCGTCCCCCTGGCCGCCTATCTGCCGGAGCCGGAGGCGGAACGCTGCGCGGGCCTGATCCTCACCGGCGGGGAGGACGTGGTCCCCGCCCGGTACGGGCAGGAGAACACCGCCTGCTTCGGCGTGGATGAAAAACGGGACGAGGCGGAGTACCGCCTCATTGAGGCCTATATCCGGGCGGGCAAACCCATTCTGGGCATCTGCCGGGGCCACCAGGTCCTGAACGTGTACCTGGGGGGCACCCTGTGCCAGCACCTGCCCACCGCCATGACCCACATGCCCACCAGGGAGGGAGACCGGGTCCACGATACCCGGGCCCTGTCCGGTTCCTTCCCCGCCCTCCTCTATGGGGAGAGCTTTCCCGTGAACAGCGCCCACCACCAGGGGCTGGACCGTCTGGCCCCGGAGCTGGAGGCGGTGCAGTGGACGGAGGACGGGGTGATCGAAGCCTGCCGCCACATCCGGTATCCCATCTGGAGCGTGCAGTGGCATCCGGAGCGCATGTGTCTCGCCCACGCCAGGGCGGACACGGTGGACGGGCTGAAGCTGTTTCAATGGTTCACGGACCTCTGCCGGGGATAAAGAAAACCGGGGTACAGGCTTTGCCTGTACTCCGGTGTCATTTTTCGTCACAGCTGCAGGCTGCATTGATAGACGAGCCCGCGCTTGAAGCTGGGTTCCGGCTTCAGCCGCTGAAACTCCGGCGCATACCCCTCCGCCTCCGCCGCCACCTCCAGGTGGGCCAGGGCGGCCCCGCAGTCCACACACTGGTGGAACTCCGTCACGGGGTTGGTCATAAGGGACTTCTTCCGGAACAGGTGCAGGCGCTTCCGGTCGTCGGAGACGAAGGCCCAGGGCTGCCGGTTGAAGGAGGAGGGGGCGATCCGCGCCGCCTCCAGGATGGGAGTATACTCGGGGTCCCGGTTGAAGATCACCTTCTCCGCCTCCCGCCGTTCCGGCTGCTCGCCGGGCTCCCGGAAGGCGTCCTCCCCGTAGCCCATGGCAAAACAAGTCACATAGGGCAGGCTGCCGTGGAAGTCCTCATTGGGGTCCACCTGGGCGCTGCCCTGCCAGCAGGTGGCCACTCCCCTGCCGGTGAGCCAAAGCACCGCCAGCTCTCCCAGATAGCCGCAGTTCTGCAGGCTGAAATTCTTCCGCTCCGCCCGGAGCACCAGGTACATCGGGGCCCGTACCGCCGGAGCGGTGCGGCAGATGCGGACCATGTCCAGATAGGGCAGGGTATCGAAGTTCCAGTCGATCTCCGGCACCGGGGCCTCCAGGGCCGAGAGGAAATCCACCAGGCCGTCCATATCCTCGTCCTTCAGCGCTTCCTCCCGGAACCGCTGGCAGCTTTTCCGCCGGAAGATGGCCTCCCGCAGCTCGCCCTTCATTCCGCCGGTTCCTCCCGAGCGGGTTCCTCCAGTACGTTGATCCGCCTGGCTACGTCCTCCATCGCCCCAGAGGCATCCCGGAGGGAGGTCACCAGCTGATTCAGCTGCTGGTCCAAAAGCTCAGCCTGGAAGCCCATCTCCTGGGCCAGCTTGACAAATTCTCCCTTGAACCGGCGGAGCAGCTCATCCCGCTCCTGCTTCATCCGGGCGGTCTGTTCCTCTGCGCTCCGGACCTTCTCCGCCGCGTTCCGGGCGGCGTTCTGCTCGATCTCCACGGCGCGGCGGCTGGCGTTCAGCTCCAGCTTCAGCACCCGGTCTTTCACGATGGCATATTCCTCTGCCTCGCCGGAGACCCGGCTGAGTTTTTCCCTGCATTCCGCCAGTTCTCTCTCCAGCCAGGCGCTTTTCGTTCTGAGGCCCTCCAGCTCCGCCGCCACGGAAGCCTGGTCCTCCGATGCCGCCCGGAGGTCCTTCAGCCGGCTTTGGAGCTTGGCGCAGCGGTCCTCCGCCTCAGCCAGGGCGGCTTTCGATTCCTCCTCCCGCCGTGCTGCGGCGGCAAGCTGCCCTTCCTTCTCCTCCACGCTGCTCTCCAGATCGCGCAGGCGTTCAGCGTTTGCGTCAAAAGCACGGGTAAGCTCGGCCACCTGCGCCTCCAGCGCGTTTGCCTTCTTCTCCAGCTCGTCCCTCTCCTCACGGCAGACCTTGCTTCTCTCTGCCATGCCCTCGATATAGGCTGCCACGTCCTGCCGGTTGAAGCCGTTCAGGGCGCTGCGGAATCGGTTCTCACTCATGCTCAGCCCCTCCTTCCCCGCACGGGGCGGGGTCATAATCTTCCAAATTACCTAGATATTATAGCAAAACCCCGGGAAAAGCAAGACCGGGGGAGATTTTGGAGAAGGATTCCTGCCTATACCCGGTCCGCGGCCTTGACCGGGACCGTACAAGCGGGTATAATAACTATGTATGGACATAGGTAAAGCAGGTGAACTGATGAAGGATAAATTCACGCCGGAAAAACAGAGCCTGGTGAGCTTCAGCCTCATGGGACCGGAGAGCGGCGGGCCCTGCCTGGTGGACTCCGCCGACGGGCGGATCACCCGCATCCGGCCTTACTTCTACGATACGGCCCACACGGAGGCCAACTGCAACCCCTGGAAAATGGAAGCCAGGTGCAGCTGCTTCATGGCTTCTGACCGGGTGACCATCACCCCCT
>JAEEGG010014007.1_pt1 | contig 17056 bp, 7 predicted proteins | sample 9134161 | NCBI WGS metagenome assembly JAEEGG01 (sample SAMN16246543, study PRJNA631951) | gut metagenome | biome: gut microbiome; feature: rumen; material: CR-attached | host: Bos | place: Iran: Karaj | collected 2018-10 | reverse complement strand
CGATGGTGAGGAAGTCTATAAGGCATAAAAAGAACTGATATAAAAACAAGAGAAGATATGAAGAAACAGACATTTCGTATGAGAATGATGAAGGCGATGCGCTCATGCGTCGCAGTATTGAGTGTTGTCATCGGCATGGCGATGCTTACTGGCTGCAAGAGCAAGCCCACAGCCGACCTGGTGGTCTATGGTAAGATCTACACTGCCGAAGACAACAAGATCGCGGAAGCCTTTGCCGTGAAGGACGGCAAGTACATCTACGTAGGCGACAAGGCAGGAGCCGAAGCCTTTGTTGAGGAGGGCAAGACCGAGGTGATCGACTATACCGGCAAGGGCCTGATAACACCGGGCTGCGGCAATGGCCACGCACACTATTCGTCGGGTATTGCCATCCAGGCTGTAGGAACGTTGGTTAGTTCGCAGGATAATGTTGATAAATTCCTCAAGGAGATCCTGCCTGCCGCTGTCAAGAAGGCCAGGGAAGCAGGTGCCAAGTCTATCTTTGGCTACGGCTGGAGCTTCCATACCTTTCATGGCAACATACCTACCCGCCAGCAGCTGGATGCTGTCTGCAACGACATTCCCATCTACTTTGCCGACGAGGAAGCCCACAAAGGTCTGGCGAACAGCCTCCTGCTGGTCAAGGCTGGCATTATGAAGGAAGACGGCACACCGCTCAAGAAAGATATACGCGGAAGCGAGATTCAGATTGGCTCCGACGGCACGCCTACTGGTTTCCTGAAAGAGCAGGAAGGCACTTACACACGTTCCTTCCTTGACAACGAGGATCTCTTCTCCGTTGACATCGCAGCAGCCACCATGGCAAAGATCGAAGAGCTGTTGCTGTCAGAGGGCTACACAATGTATATGGATGGTTGGTCAACCTATTTCAACAACTCCAGTCTCTATAAGGCTGCCCAGCAGAGGGATCAGACTGGTGACTTGCACATCGTGATGGGCTTGACCTACGAGATTGAGAGCTGGATGAATGTTGACGAGGCTCTGGAGAAGGCCAGTGACATCCGGAAATTCGCCTCTACCCGTGTAAAGCCCAACTGGATCAAGCTCTTCGTTGACGGCACCGTAGAAACCGGCACCGGATTTACGGAACCACCGTATCCAGATGGTCATCAAGGCGGTTCCAACTGGACGGAAGAGGAGCTGACCGACATCACGCGCAAGGCGAATGAGAAGGGCATCACCATGCACGTACACGTGATGGGCAACAAGGGTGTCAATCGTATTGTCAACGCCTATGTCAACGGCGGAAAGGACGAGATGCGCAACACGCTGGTGCATGTGCGCAACGTGGATTCAGCAGATTTTAAGCGCATGGCAGACCATAACATCTATGTCGCCGCAGGTATGCTCTGGCATCATTTCTCTGATTCGGAACAAGCGTATCTGCTGAGTGGCATCATTCCCGAAGGTCAGGGCGACAAGGGTTATCCTATAAAGTCTTACTTCGACCACGGCATCAACGCCTCAGCACACACTGACTTCCCAGCCTTGAGCAACAGTCCCGACGATCCGTTCGGCATTATGGAGATTGCTGTCACGGGTGTCTATCACGCTTATAAAGGCAAGCCCTGGTGGCCCGAGGAACTCATCACCCGCGAGCAGGCCCTCCAGGCCCTCACCATCAATGTCGCTAGGCAGATGTTCCTTGAGGATGAGCGAGGCAGCATCAAGACGGGCAAGTATGCCGACTTCCTGCTTCTCACCAAGGATGTGCTGACCTGCCCCGTGACGGATATCCACGAGGCAAAGCCCGCTGCCACCTATTTCGAGGGCAAAAAAGTATTCGCAATGTAAATCATAAAAACATAGGTAACAATGAAAAAGACTAAGCTATGGATGATTGCCGTCATCCTTATCTGCGGCACGATGACTATTCTGACTGGCTGCAAGAGCAAACCCACAGCCGACCTGGTGGTCTATGGCAAGATCTACACTGCCGAAGACAACAAGATTGCAGAAGCCTTTGCCGTGAAGGACGGCAAGTACATCTATGTAGGCGACAAGGCAGGAGCCGAAGCCTTCGTTGAGGAAGGCAAGACCGAGGTGATCGACTATACCGGCAAGGGCCTGATAACACCGGGCTGCGGCAATGGTCACGCACACTACTCGCTGGGCTTTGCCATCCAGACTGTAGGCACTACCGTCAGCAGAGACGAGGATGTGAAGACATTCATGTCTGTCAGCGTTCCCGCTGCGGTGAAGAAGGCTAAGGAGGCTGGTGCGCCAGTTGTCTTCGGCTCTGGCTGGAACATGATCACCTTCCCCAGGAATCTGAACTACCGTCAGCAGCTGGATGCCATCTGCAGTGATATCCCCATCTACATTGCCGACGAGGAAGGTCACAAAGGTCTGGCAAACACCATCCTGCTGAAGAAAGCCGGACTCATCAAGGAAGATGGCACCGCTGGCAAGACCGAAATACGCGGCGGCGAGATTGTGTTGGATGCCCAGGGCATTCCTACCGGTTATCTGGCAGAGCAGGCAGGCACGTACGTGCGTTCCTATTTAGATAATGAATACATCTTCTCTCCCGAGGTAGCCAAGAGCAATCTCGTTGACATCCAGAAGCTGCTGCTGTCAGAGGGCTACACGATGTATCAGGACGGCTACACCTCCTACTTCTTCAACGACAACTTCTTCAAGGCAGCCCAGCAGATGGACCAGGCCGGCGACATCCACTTCGTGTTAGGCACGGCATGGGAGCTGGACAGCTGGATGGATGTGGACTCTATCCTGACAATAGTCAACGACACCCGGAAATACACTTCCGAGCACATCAGGACCAACTGGTTCAAGCTCTTCGTGGATGGCACGGTGGAAAGTGGCACGGGATTCATCGATCCGCTCTATGTCGACGGGCATCAGGGCATCCCCAACTGGACGGAAGAGGAACTGACCGACATCACGCGCAAGGCCAACGCAAAGGGCATCACCATGCACGTACACGTGATGGGCAACGAGGGTGTCAACCGCATTGTCAACGCCTATATCAACGGCGGAAAGGATGAGATGCGCAACACGCTGGTACATGTCTATGGCGTCAAACCAGAGGACTACAAGCGCATGGCAGACCACAACATCTATGTCACCTCTGGCATGCTCTGGCATCATGCCGACAAAGAGATGCAGGATGAGCTGGCGCGCATCCTTCCCGAAGGCATGAAGGACAAGGGCTACCCCATGAAGTCGTTCTTCGACCACGGCATCAACATCTCCTCACACTCCGACTTCCCTGCATTGAGCGGCAGTCCCGACGATCCCTTCAGCATCATGGAGATCGTTGTCACGGGTGTGTATCAGCCAGAGAAGGCTAAGCCCTGGTGGACGGAGGAGTGTCTCACCCGCGAGCAGGCTCTCCAGGCCCTCACCATCAATGTCGCTAGGCAGATGTTCCTTGAGGATGAGCGAGGCAGCATCAAGACGGGCAAGTATGCCGACTTCCTGCTTCTCACCAAGGATGTGCTCGACTGTCCCGTGACGGAGATCCACGAGGCAAAGCCCGCTGCCACCTATTTCGAGGGCAAAAAGGTATTCTCAATGTAATTCATAAATTCTCAGATAAATTAAAGTTTAACACCTAAATTCAATTTTTAAAGTATGTAGAAATTGTTCGCATTCTTTGCAGTCGCAGCACTCCTGCTAGGCTTGGGTGCCTGCTCAGTGACGGACAATCCGGCATCTGGCGATGTCGCTGATAATCCCAACCTGCCGAAGCAGGGCGTATGGACGGAGTATGACACACTTCTTGTAGCCGCAGGCAAAAACACCATGGAGGAACTGGAGGCGATGCCTGGCGTCGGCATGATGATCAAGGGCGATAAGGCCTACTTCTTTACCTACACGGAAGATGGCGCGGACAACCTCGTGGAGGGAGCCATCACCTACGACAAGGAAAAGGGCACAGGCACCATCGCCTTCCCAACCATCAAAGATAGTCCAGTCTCAGGCCAGACCGTGAACTTCACGATGATTTCCAGCGAGACGATGGAGTTTGAGCTGGAGTACGAAGGACAGAAGGCAACTGCCACCTGTGCATGGCTCTGCAAGGATCTCGACAACTGGGATACAGAAGGCGACGAGGGTGATTGGGAAGAGTTGCTGACCTACTATCAGAATTTCCCCGCAGATGCAGGCCCCGACCCCAGCATCGACTGGAGCGGTGAGCAAGTAGTGGAAATGGATGGTGAAGAAGTAACAGTGACTGACCTCGACGAGCCGCTGGAGTGGGACGGCGATGAGGTAGCAGCCAGAGGCGGTACCAGAATGGTGACTGCCGTCATGGAAGGCGTATCTGCAGGCTTGGACATTTTCTCATCCCTCTTTGATGAAGACCCTGCTGATCAGATTAACGCAAAGCTTGACCAAGCCCTCGGGAAACTCGACAAGGTGCTGGCTGGTCAGCAGAAGATGATGGCGAAACTCGACACGCTGGGCGCACGCCTCAACGCCATCGCCCTAAAGATGCATCAGGACAAGATCCTGGATATTTTCAACAACCGCGATGAGAAATTCTACAATAAGCTGAAGGTGCGCAACAGAAACTTCTTCAACGATGCCTTCGACCTCTATAATGCCAACAAGAACGACCTGAGCAAGGTGAAGGATAAGTTAGGCGAATATGGCAAGGAGTGGGCTGGCACCGACGATGCGTATGTCAACCTGACTTGGGAGTATATCGAGCACCTCAGCAGTGTGCAGAGTTCCGCTTACGGCAAGGGTATGGCAAACATCTACGACGGACTGACCTTCGACAAGTATCCCTGGGAGCACATAGGTACAGGCGACCGCAAGAGCTATCGCGCCTACGACATGTACATGATTGCCAGAAGCCTCTTCATGATCAACATCTATGCCGCTTATGGCGGTCTGTCTGACATCCGCCAGAAAGGAATCTACGACAACTACAACGACTACAAGACCCAGCTCAAGGAGTTCTGCCTGTTTAAGGTATCCGACCCCAATAAGTTCCGCGTCTGCCAGATTCCAGGTGCCCACTTCATCATTCACAAGCAGTTGCAGAAGTATAACTACTGTGGAGAGAAAGTAACTACCGCTAATTCTTCTGCTTTCGGTAATGGATGCAAGGCTCCAAATCCGAATCTTGGTGAAAGTGTCCTTTATAGACCAGAATGGCATGAGGCTGGTAACATCAAGATAGAGAATCCCAAAGAACTGGCATCGAAGTTAATTCTTGATGACGAAGCTATTGCTATCTACAATTATTATAAAGCTGCTGTCTATCCTAATAATGAGAAGATCTTGTGGACGAACATGCTGGTTAAAGATAAGAATATAGCTGATAAAGATAATAAAGCAGGCGGTGCAATCTATGCCAAGGATCCGACCGATTCTAAGGATACTAGGCCATTCCTGATGTTGCATTCGAAAAAAGCAAAAGGGGCTACGGGAATGCGATATGATTATAATATATTCACTACCCGAATATCTTTTAGTCCCTTATGGTTAGACGAGAAGCTTGATATTTATGGGACAAGTGTAGGAGCAGTAAAAAGAATCGTTGGCTCAACTAATTATCATGATATACCACATTGGGATTTATATTATAATGAGCATGAGTATTACGCAGCAATCGTAGCGAAGCGCTACTAAGCCGCATCCCATATTCCGCAGCAGATAAAAGCTGCCAGACAAACCGCCCGAAAGCCATCCCGCCGCTTCCGGGCGGTTTCCTTTTGGGGTGTAAGGTGCCTGTCCCCTTTGCGCCCGTGATCAGCAGTGCGCAACTTGCAAAATCTGCAAAAACAGTCCCCAAATCAGCAAAAATAGGACTGGTATCAATTGACTTTGCCCAAAGCACATTAGTTTATTAGACTCAAAGAGTAAATATTCTTCAAAAACTCTCATTTTCCATGTCAATTTGATGAATAGATGCTGATAATTGTTTTCTGGGGAAGTTTCAATTTTTATGCAAAGTATCACTATTTAACTTAACTAACAGATAATAAGTATGTTAGATTTAGTGATGCTTTTTCTTGAAGTGTCACTACTATTTTGTGATAACAAAACAACTTGTTTTGCTGTGTAAAGTGGCATTTCTTCAGTGTTTAAAGGTAGTTTCTTTCATACCAAAACAACTTGTTTTACTTTTTAAGCAGATATCTCTTGATGCCAAATCCTGCATATTTTATTGCGCTCCCTATGTCTGTAAATCTGAGAAAAAGGTATCTGTTTCATCTATATATGTTAGTTATTTTCAAAATAGTGATGCTTAGTGTAAGTTTGAAACAAAGTGTCACTATGCATAAACCGTTGAAATTCAGATTGTTATGCCAAAAGGTGATACTTTGATTATTATGTTAGAAAAATTTTTTTGTAGTTTACGATAGTCTGATGTAGGAGCTCCTGCCCAATTAGAGTGTTTTTGGGTGATGCATCGCCGAAGTCAGGAGAATGAGTATTACGCAGCAATCGTAGCGAAGTATGATTCAGCTTATTGCTGCAAGAAGAGTCTGCGATATTCCTGAGGGGTGATGCCGGCTACCTTGCGGAAAAGGCGGATGAAGTAACTGTGGTCACTGAAGCCCAACTTGTAGGCTACCTCTTTCACAGAACTGTCGGTAGTGAAGAGGAGCAGTTGTGCCCGTTCCACCTTCTTCCTGTTGATGTACTGAATGGGCGACAGTCCAAACTCTTGTTTGAAAAGGCGGATGAAGTAGGTCTTGGTAACAGACGCTACATCCGCCAATTCTTTTACGTCTATCTCATCGGAGATATGTTCATGGATATGCCTGAGAACGCGTTTCATGCGCTCATCAGATGTCCAGATGCGCGGCTTCGCCTCCTTGATAAACTGCGACATCATCATCAGCATGGCACCTCTCAGTTCCATCTTCTCCCATAATGCCATATTCCTGTAACGCGCCACGTAATCGGAGGTCTGCGAGGAGGTGTCGTAACTTTTTGGGTCTGCACCAGGTAGCCTGGCATCAGGATAATGCAATGCCAGATGCTCGAACAGTTGTTTGATGTCCTTTCCTGCCGGAACCTCAGTTGGCAGCTCGTAGGTTTCATGCAGGTTCAATTCGTTCTTGAACCCCTCGTACATGTGGATGTAATACAGTTTGAACACACCGTGACACTCATACGAATGGATGGTATAGGCAGGAATGATATACATGTGTTCAGGTTTCAGCCTAACATCTGTTTCTGGCAGATGAAGCATGGCCTCTCCCTCTTCGATATAGAAGATACGAATAAAGGGGGAACTCACTTTCTGCCAGTTCCAATCTGCATGATGCGTGGCATAGCCTACGTTCAGCATCATCAGATTCATGGACTCAATCGGTATCTGTATCAATGCCTTATGATGATGGTTCTGGCTACAAAAATACGAATAAAATCTGATTAACGGTTATTTGAATAGGACAAAATTGCGATATAAAGACCGCAATCATAATATTGTCCTATTCTTGGATAATATTTTAAACTACAATCAACTATTTGTTTCGTACCTTTGCAGACGATATGAAATCAATGCAATACCATTATATGAAGCCATTACTTATATTGTTGTTGACCACCATGACTGCTGCATCGTTGAAAGCGCAGGTGGAGCCCTGTGGTCCTGTGCCCACGGAAAATCAGCTGCGTTGGCAGGATATGGAGATGTATGCCTTTATCCATTACTCACTGAACACCTACACCGATGAGGAATGGGGGTATGGTAACGAAGACCCGCAGTTGTTCAACCCCAGCAGTCTGGACTGCCGACAATGGGCACGGGTGTGCAAACAGGCGGGTATGCGTGGCATCATCTTCACAGCCAAGCACCACTGCGGGTTCTGTATGTGGCCATCGGCCTATACGGAATATTCGGTGAAGAACTCGCCTTGGAAGAATGGCAAGGGCGACGTGGTGCGTGAGTTGGCTGACGCCTGTCGTGAAGAAGGACTGAAGTTTGCTGTCTATCTATCGCCATGGGATCGGAATCACCCGGCATACGGACGACCTGCTTATGTGGCGTATTTCCGTAACCAGCTGCGCGAATTGCTGACTAATTACGGCGAGATCTTCGAGGTGTGGTTTGATGGTGCCAATGGTGGCGACGGCTGGTATGGCGGAGCCAACGAGACACGGAAGATCGACCGGACCACTTATTATCAATGGCCCGAGACCTACAAGATGATTCGGCAGCTGCAACCTAATTGTCTCATCTGGAATGACGGTAGCGACCGAGGTGATCTGCGCTGGGTGGGAACAGAGGCAGGTAACGTGGGCGAGACCAACTGGAGCTTACTGAACCATGACGGTGAGGTGGAGTGGCACATGCTGCACTACGGACTGGAGAACGGTGACTCTTGGGTGCCAGGTGAGACCAACACCAGCATACGTCCGGGCTGGTTCTACCATGACACTGAAAACGAGCACGTGAAGAGTCTGTCGAAGCTGATGGATACCTATTATAAATCGGTGGGGCGTAACTCTACGTTGTTGCTCAACTTCCCCATAGCGCCTAATGGACGCATACACCCCAACGACAGTCTGCGTGGCATCGCCTTTAAGAAGATGATCGACGAGGTGTTTAGGACAAACCTCGCGGAAAAAGCCAAATTGCAAACCAAGGGGGATGAGACAGTGATCGACTTTGGTAAGCCTACCACCTTTAATCGCTTCCTTGCGGAAGAGGATATCCGTTATGGTCAGCGTGTGAAGAAGTTCCTGTTGGAAGCCGAAATCAACGGACAATGGCAACAGCTGAAAGATGCACTCGTGGAGAATGGTGACGGACTGACCACTATCGGTCATCGTCGCATCATCTGCTTCCCAACGGTGAATGCCACAAAGCTTCGTTTCACTGTCCTGGATGCTATGTGCAAGCCTGTCATCAAGAAACTTGGCGCTTATCTGGCTCCTGAACTGACAGCCGACATCCCCGATGCGGGTGAGAAGAAATCCAGCAATCTGCATCTGTTCTTCAGCAGTCCCACTCAGATGATGATTGATTGGGATACGGAGCAGACGATCACTTCCTTCCGCTACCTGCCACCGCAAGAAAGCAAGAATGGCACTGTGACCCACTATACCCTTTGGGCTTCCACCGACTGGACGAATTGGACAAAGCTGGCATCGGGCGAGTTCTCGAATGTTGTCAATAATCCCATCTGGCAGACCATCAGGTTCCAGCCCGTCAAAGCAAAGATACTCAAGTTGGATGCCGACCGACTGGCCTCTGGCGAGCGCATGGGTTACGGTGATGTGGAAGTCATAACAGCGCAAGCCCCTGACTGGGAGAATCCCGCCGTGCTGGGGATTAATAAATTGCCGTATCACGCAACGTTGCAACTGCCCTCGAAGTGGAAGGCGTGTAAGGAAATCGTCAGTCTTGATGGCGACTGGCAGTTCCGTTGGAGTCGCAATCCAGAGGAAAGGACTGTTGATTTCTACCGTGAGGACTATGACGTGAGCAGTTGGGGGAAGATAAAGGTGCCAGGCAACTGGCAGACGCAGGGTTATGGCACACCTATCTATACGAATATCGACTACCCCTTCCAGCGCAACCGGCCCAGCGTTACCAGTGAACCGCCAAGGGACTGGACAGCTTACGAGAACCGTAATCCTGTGGGACAGTATGTCACTTTCTTCGACGTGACGAAGGAGATGCTTTCGAAAAATCTGATTCTCCACTTCGGCGGTGTTCACTCAGCGATGTACCTTTGGGTGAACGGACAGAAGGTGGGCTATAGCCAGAACTCCATGTCGCCCGCTGAGTTTGATGTGACCAGCTATCTGCGTGAGGGGAAGAACAGACTTGCCGTAGAGGTGTATCGTTGGTGCGACGGCAGCTATCTTGAGGATCAGGACATGTGGCGACTCTCAGGCATCTTTCGTGAGGTGCAGCTGTGGGTGCGTCCGTTGGTGCATATAGCCGACTATCATGTGACGGCAGTGCCTGACAACGACTTCTCGAAAGCTGAGGTTAAGGCAACCATCAGTATCTGTAACACAGGAAAGACGTCGGCTAAGGATTTGCAGGCTGCATTACTACTTGACGGCCAGGAGGTGAAAGACGGACTGAAGCTGTTGTCTGTTGGCGATACGATAACTGTTGAACTGACTACCGCCATTGACAAACCGTTGCTCTGGTCGGCTGAGGCTCCCAACCTCTATCCTTTCAGTGTGGAGCTTCGTGATGTTAACGGCACGGTTGTTGAACACTTCGACTACCATCTGGGTGTGAAGAAGGTGGAGGTTGTCGGAGAGGTGTTTAAGATTAACGGCAGGAACGTGAAACTGCGCGGTGTGAACCGTCATGACCATCACCCGATCACAGGCCGTTGGGTGGATGATGCAACCTATGAGCAGGATATCCGCCTGATGAAACAAGCCAATATCAACTTCCTGCGTACCAGTCATTATCCTGACCGCGAATATCTGTATGAGCTCTGTGACCGTTGGGGAATCTACGTGATGGACGAGGCTAACCAGGAGAGTCATGGCTATGGCTATGCCAACGAGGAGATGGGGCACGATCTGGCATGGCAGCAGGCTCATGTTGACCGTGCCGAATCGTTGGTGAAGCGCGACTTCAACCATCCTTGTGTCATCTTGTGGAGTTTGGGAAATGAGGGAGGTGTTGGCCCCAATATCCAGGCGATGTATGACAAGGTGTGCGAGCTCGACTCAACACGTCCGCCTTTCTACGATTGTCATCCACGTTATTCTGCCTTGCACGACTTTGGTTACCCGGCACCCGACGAACTGCGCAGTGAGGCTATCAAAGAAACCGAAAAACCAATGATAGCCCGTGAGTATGCCCACGCCATGGGTAACTCGATGGGTAACCTGCAGGAGTATTGGGATGTGATCTATGCCGATAGCAGTATTGTCGGTGCAGCCATCTGGGACTGGGTGGATCAGGGACTCTTGAAGAAAGAAGGCAATACGTCGTTTTGGGCGTATGGTGGCGACTATGGTGACAAACCAAACCTTGATGCCTTCTGTATCAATGGATTGTTGGCTCCCGACCGCACACCTCATCCGCACTATTATGAGGTGCAGTATGTGTATCAGCCTTTGCAGTTTGTACAGGAGGGTGACAGCATCCGCGTCATTAACCGTAACTATTTCACCAGTATCGATCAGTATGAATACTATTGTGAGGTCTATCATAACGGGGAACTGGTCACAGGCGAACTCGCGAGAATGAATGGCGACAAATTCGGAATACACTATCCATATTACCCCTATAACGAACCAGAACTGATTCTGAACGTCTATGCCCGTCTGCGTCAGGCTACACCCTGGGCAGAAGAAGGATTTGTGGTTGCCCGCGAACAGTTCATCCTCAAACCTGAAGAGTTCTGGTTTGGCGTTAGCGAAGGGAATGCTCAGCCACAGGAATCGGCTGGGAACATGGTCTTTCCAACTCAGAATGGCTCCGTCACCATCGATCCTACTGGTGCGCTTACCTCATGGATCGTCGATGGCAAACAGCTGCTGCAGGCTCCTTTAGAACCCTACTTCTGGAAACCTGAGAACGACAATCAGCATGCCGCTCATTTCGCAGAGCGTACAGCGGCCTGGCGCGATGCTGCAGATAACCGTACCGTCAAATCCGTTCGTGTTGAGGGTAATCAGGTGATTGCCGACCTGACACTGCCAGTGGGAGCTGATCTGACATTGACATATACAGTAAAGACCGATGGACGTATCATGGTGGATATGGACTACCGTCCTACAGCCACCGATATTCCTCTGATTCCCAAATTCGGTATGCGGATGCGTCTGCCTGCCGACATGACTCATATCGCCTATTATGGTCGTGGACCATGGGAAAACTATCCAGACCGTAAGCGCTCAGCGTTTATCGGACGCTATGAAATGCCGCTGTCGGATTATCAGACAGACTATGTGAGACCACAGGACAATGGCAACCGCTGTGACGTACGTTGGTTCGAAATCGGTTCTGAGGAACAAACAATACACATTGACGGCAAGCAGCCGCTCTGCATCCGTGCCTGGGACTATGGAGAAGAAAATCTGGAGGGAGCTCGTCACCCGCAAGATATTACCCGAGGACGTTTTGTCAACCTGAACATTGATCTGAACATCCATGGGGTAGGAGGTATTGACACTTGGGGGCGCCGAACACTACCTCAATACACCATTCCTGGCGACCAGCCTCATCACCTCGGTTTTGTCATGTATAAAATTAACGCTGACTGAGGTGATACGACGGCTTTTCCGCCTTGAAGAGTTCCCAGCCCTTGCTCGTTGATCTGACCGTTGCAGCATGCGATGGTGTAAGTGCCTTCAGGGATGGTGACTTCTGTCGCTGTCTTGTTGGCATTGAGGATGACGATGATGTCGCGCCAGTCGTCTCTGCCTGCATAGTTTTTCAGGCGATAGACCACAGTGCCTGCCGGGGCATTGAGGAACTCGAGGTGCTTACGCACAAGGTCGGCATTGCCCAGGCGGAAGGCGGGATGATGCTGACGAAGGGCGATGAGGTTCTTGTAATACGCAAAGACCTGCGGATATTTCGTCTTGTGAGTCCAGTCCAGTTGGTTGATGCTGTCAGGCGATTCAAAGCTGTTATGTACGCCTTTCTTGTCGCGTAGCAGTTCCTCACCACTCAGCATGAAGGGCACACCCTGTGAGGTGAATACGGCTGTCTGTGCCAACAGGTCGAGACGGATCAGTTCCTCTTCCGTGATGCCTGGGATGCTGGCCTTCAGACGGTCCACGAGACACATGTCGTCGTGACAGCTCACGTAGGAGATCATCTGTGTAGGTTCGAGAGCCCAGGGCTCTTTGGCGTAGTTCACCTTCGTCATGTCGATCTGGGGATGCTGGATGGCACCTGCAATGCCGAACTTGATGGATTCAGTCTCGTCCTTACCCCCAATCCAACCTGTCATCGTATCGTCGGAGAAGGGACCGCGAAGAGCGTCGCGGATCTCGTCGCTGAAAGCAGCGATGCCTGGCATCCGGTTGATGTGGGCTTTCATGGCGAGCTGCTCCTGAGGATAGGCACATGAGCCTGCGCTCCAGCCCTCACCATAGATATAGATGGTGGGATCGATGGCATCCACCATCTGGCGGATCTGATTCATCGTCTCGATGTCGTGGACACCCATCAGGTCGAAACGGAACCCGTCGATATGGTACTCGTTGATCCAGTATTTCACGCTCTCCAGCATAAACTGGCGCATCATAGGCTTGTCGGAGGCAGTCTCGTTGCCACAGCCTGAGCCGTTGCTATACTGTCCGTCAGCGGTCTTCCGATAGTAATAGTCGGGATAGGTGCGCTGGAAGTTGGAGTGCTCGATGTCGTAGGTATGGTTATACACCACGTCGAGGATCACGCGGATGCCTGCATCGTGGAGGGCTTTCACCATCTGCTTGAACTCGCGGATGCGCACCTCAGGGGCATAGGGATCGGTGGAGTAGCCCCCCTCTGGCACGTTGTAGTTCACGGGATCGTACCCCCAGTTGTATTTATTGTCGCTGAGGCGTGTCTCATCCACCGAACCATAGTCGTAACTGGGCAGGATGTGGATCGCATTCACACCAAGTTCCTTCAGGTGACTGATGGCCCAGGGCTCTGTCAGCGCCATGAACTTACCGGGATACTTCGCATCCTTGCGGTTGATGGAGAAGTCACGATGGTGCATCTCGTAGATCACAAGGTCGGCAGGCGACTTCGTGACGGGGTGCTGATCCTGATTCCAGCCCTCCGGGTCAGTCTTCGAGAAATCGATGATAGCCCCTCGCTTGCCGTTCACACCCACGGCCTTGGCGAAGACACCAGGGCACTCGCCCAGTCCCATGTCGAAGGTATAGAACTTACCCATCAGGTCGCCTTTGACGGTGGTCTGCCACTGTTCGTTGGCGATGCGCTTCATCTTCACGCTTTTCTTGGCCTTGCCACCAAGTCCTTCGTCATAGATACGCACCACGACCTGTTTGGCATCGTTGGGCGCAAAGAGGGTGAACACGGTCTTCTCAGGAGAATACACCACTTCCTGAAAAGGCTGTGCTGCTACCTTCTGGGGTAGCAGCATAGACAATATACTGGCAAATATTAACTTGATCTTCATAATTAAAAAGTCCTTAAGTCCTGTAGTCCGTTGCAAATTACTTTGCAATGAGTGAAATCGCGAAACCGCCTCCGGGGGCTTCCTTGAGCTTGAGCACGTCCTTGGCTGTCACCACCTTCTTCGTGATGGTATAAGCCTGCGGATTGGTCTCGTAGTGGGCATCGTTGGCATCGGCGTAGATGGTGCAGTCATACTTGCGACCCTTGTCGAGGAAGTTGAGTTTCAGCGTGGTCTGATGACCGTTCTCGTCGCACTTACCACCCACAAACCAGTTGTCGGTACCCTTTGCCTTACGGGCCACGGTGATATAGTCGCCAGGCTCAGCCTCCAGATACTTCGAGTCGTCCCAGTCACAAGCCACGTCGCGGATGAACTGGAAGGCATCGTCGAACTTCTCATAGTTCTCAGGCAGGTCAGCAGCCATCTGCAGGGGCGAGTACATCGTCAGATAGAGGGCCAGTGAACCCACGAGGGTGATACGTGCCCAAGAGGTATTGTTGCTCCATTCAGAGAGTTTCGTGACGAAGATACCGGGGGTGTAGTCCATCGGACCGCCCTGCAGGCGGGTGAACGGCAGAATACAGGTATGATCGGGGTTAGAGCCTCCGAAAGCCTCATACTCTGTACCACGGGCACTCTCACCACCCACGAGGTTCGGCCAGGTGCGACAGAGACCTGTCGGACGGGTGGCCTCGTGTGAGTTTACCATGATATGGTGCTTGGCAGCCTCCTTGATGACATAGAGGTAGTGGTTGTTCATCGACTGCGAGTAGTGGTGGTCGCCACGTGGGATGATATCTCCCACATAACCTGTCTTCACCGCGTCGTAGCCGTATTTGTTCATCAGCTCATAAGCGGCCTTGATATGGCGCTCGTAATTCTGTGTCGAACTCGAGGTCTCGTGGTGCATCAGGATCTTCACACCCTTCGAGTGGGCATAGTCGTTCAGCATCTTGATATCGAAGTCGGGGTAGGGCGTCACGAAGTCGAACACGTCGCGCTTCCACATGTTGGCCCAGTCTTCCCAACCCACGTTCCAGCCTTCCACCAACACCTGGTCGAGACCGTTCTTGGCAGCGAAGTCGATGTAACGCTTCACGTTCTCATTGTTGGCCTTATGCGTGCCGTTGGGCTTCACCTTGCTCCAGTCGATCTGGTCGAGTTTGATCGAGGGGAAGTCATTGGTGTAGTGCCAGGAACCACGCCCTACGATCATCTCCCACCACACGCCACAGTACTTCGTGGGATGGATCCAGGAGGTATCCTCAATCTTACAGGGCTCGTTCAGGTTCAGGATGAGGTTGTTCGAGAGCATGTCGCGGGCATCGTCCGATACCATCACTGTGCGCCAAGGTGTCTCACAAGGTGTCTGCATCGCACCCTTCAGACCTGTGGCGTCAGGGGTGAGATGACTCACAAACGTAAAGACCTCCGGCAGGGGATAGGGCGTAGGCTTCGGATCGGGGGTATAGGCATTGCTGCCGCCCATCAGCTTCTCGGAGAGGTTCTTGGTCTCGGCATCCACGAGTTCGAGATGCATCGTGGCATAATCCTGACAGGCGGCCTCATGGATGTTGATATACAGACCGTCGTCGCTCTTCATCTGGAGGGAGGTCTGCACACCAGTGGGTGAGAACACAGCCACGGAGGAATTGCCCCAGTTCACGGCCTCGCTGAAGCGTTTACGAATCTCAGAGAGCTTTGTCTCCTGTGTCTCTTGCTCCTGGGTGTCGTAGTCGCCGGGGAGCCACCAAGCCTTGTGGTCGCCAGCCATTGCGAACTCCGAACGCTCCTCCTTGATGAGGAAGTAGTTGAGGTCCTGCTGCTGTGGGAACTCGTAACGGAAACCGATACCGTCGTCATAGACGCGGAAGCGGATGATGATCTGACGCTGATGAGGTTCCAGGAACGTACCCGGTGCAGTACCATCGCCCGTATATTTCGGTATGGAAAACTCCTTGGCCAGTGTGACAGCCAACTCATTGTAGTGGTTACGGATGTCCTTGGTCTCGCCCCAAACGGGTTGCCAAGTCTCATCGAAGGTCGAAGTCTCTTCCTTCGCGATGACAAAGCCGTCCATCAGGTCGTCTTCGTTCAATCCCATCGAGGCGTGCTTGTCCTTGGCCAGTTCGAGTCCCAGGTGCGAGGGCTTCACCACCGCCCGTCCTTTGTAGGTCATCTCATAGACGGGACGGCCCGTGTTATCCACTGAAAACTTCACCTCAATATTCCCATTGGGTGATTTGATGCTGCCTGCCATTGCCATCATCGGCAAAAGCATCAGACTTAAGAATAGCTTTTTCATTTTCTTCCGCTTTGAATAATTAATGTGCTGATTTCATTATTGAGTTCGTCGGCTGCCAGCAGCTGCTCGATGCTCAGGTGCATGCGATAGCGCCAGTAGTGACGGGGATTAGCCGGGATGTTGATACGCTCTGCATTCTCATCAGGCAGGCGCAGACGCTCGTCGATACTCATCCAGTCTTGGAAGGAGATCAGACAGAGCATTGAGGGCGATGTGAGGTGACGGCTCACGATGTCCTTTGCCAGCCAACCGGGCAGCGGACGGGGTGCAGGACCGCCACGACGCAACGTCGTGTTGAAGTAGCTCTGTGAACGTTCTTCGTCCTCGTCCCACCACTGACGCAGCGTGGCCATGTCATGGGTCGAGATGGTATCCACTGAACGGTAGGGGTTATGTGAGAGCTTGCCGAAACGGGTGGTCGGATCCTTCGGCATCGACTGGATCTCCAGCGAGAGGATGCGCAGCTCGTTCATCACCCAGGGCACACACTCAGGCACCATACCCAGGTCTTCCGCACACACCAGCATACGGGTGGCCTGCGTCAACTTCGGCAGTTTCTTCATCGCCTCCTGATACCAGAACTGGTTGTTGCGACGATAGAAGTAGTCGTTGTAAAGACGGTTGAAGACGAACTTGTCGTTGTCCCACAATGCCTGATAGATGAAGT
>JAEEGG010014002.1_pt1 | contig 17057 bp, 17 predicted proteins | sample 9134161 | NCBI WGS metagenome assembly JAEEGG01 (sample SAMN16246543, study PRJNA631951) | gut metagenome | biome: gut microbiome; feature: rumen; material: CR-attached | host: Bos | place: Iran: Karaj | collected 2018-10 | reverse complement strand
CGATGTCTACTCCGTCTCAGGCCAGCCTTCCGGCCATTCCCTCGACGCCCTCCGTCCCGGCATCTACATCCTCCGCCAAGGCCACGCCACCAGAAAGATCATGATCAAATAAACCGGCCCGTTTTTTATGCTACCTTTGTATCGTGCGCAGAAGATGCGTTGCAAAAGATTGCATTTTTAGTAAAATTATTCTGCTCACAATGTTGCAGTTTTCAAAAATAATGCTTATCTTTGTCCCGTCATCTGAAAACGTAAAGCTATAAACGAACAAATGCAAAGGGGTTCGCTTCTATATGATCTGTATTCTATTCACGCTATGACAGGGCGCGAATGGCCGATGATAGCTTTCATTCGGGAGTATGTTTCGAGGCATATTCCTGAGGCGGAGATCAGGATGGATAGGCTTGGCAATCTTTATATCACCAAAGGCGAAACAGGAAAAGGCTATCCCACACTTGCCTGCCACATGGATCAGGTTCAGACTGTTCATAGCGAGGACTTTGAAGTACGCCAGGAGGACGATATGCTTTATGGTTGGAGTGAACGGAATCAACAGCGTGAAGGCTTGGGGGCTGATGATAAGAATGGCATCTATATATGCTTAAGGTGTCTTGAAACCAGTCCATGTCTGAAGGTCTTCATGGCGGTTGGCGAGGAAAAAGGTTGCATCGGCAGCAATCGGGCTGATATGAGATTCTTTGAAGACAGCCTTTATGTGTTGGAACCCGACTGTAAAGGTGGGAAGGAGATACACACAGTGCTTCGAGGCATTCCCTGTGCCAGCAAAGAATTCGAAGAAGCCTTGCAAGTAGAGTCTAATGGCTATGAGATTACAGATGGCAAAACCAGCGACATCCTGGCTCTGACGCTGAATAACATCGGTGTCTGTTGTGCCAACATCCCTGCAGGCTATCACAATCCTCATAAGGATGATGAATATACATTGCTCTCAGAACTGGAACATACGCTTGCTTATATCCAGCAGACAATCACCCGACTCCAAGAGCGATTCCCTCATACTTATCTATCGGAAACCCAGCAATGGGCAGAAAAAGAACTGAATAACTAATTATATATGGCAAAGGAACTGATATTTAAACTGAACGGGACAGACTATGGTTCTGCACCCGTGAAACTGGAGAGAAAGAAGATCTATGGTTGGACAGACGTTGTGGCTACTGACCGTAGTGGTAGTGTGTGTGGCTCTGCCTATCTGTCGCCTGACGATGCGCTGATTATTCCCAAAGGCGGACTGGATCAGGGCACAGTCGATGAAGATGGGCGCTGGTTGGAAAAAGGCGAACTGACGGCTTATAGCGAGGACGGTCAGAAAGTGCTGCCCAATCTGCCTTCGTCATTTGATGCCCCTATCGAACTGAAACAGAAAGCAACGGCAGAAGAGTTCCTCGACAACGACTGGGAGGCAGTCTATCAGTTGGTGAATGCTGATCTGGCTACTGCCGTTGGCGATGACATCTATAAGTTTGAGTTCAGTTATCGTGGAGGTACGAACCACAACGACGGCTATCTGATCAATACACCAGGCGGATTGTTCCTCTTTGCTGGCGATCGTCAGGAGTTCCCCCTCGTCTCTTTGGCCGAGGAAACCACCATCGACGACACAGAGGAGCCCGTAGAGGAAGAGATTGATGAACTGGATTTCAGTATGTTCTAATAATAAAAAGGTATGGCAACAAAATTATCGAAAATAGAGACTTTGCAAGAAGCAAAGGAGAGAGTGAGAAAAGTATTCCGTCCATCAGACGAGGATCCAGTAGTGCGCTTTATTGGCGAAAACGGCAAGATGGGTCTGCGCCATCTGATGAGTGAAGAAGTGGTAGAGGCTCCCACCCAGGACTTTATTGAGATGCCTGAGGCGGAGGTCATAGAGCCCGTTATATCTGAAAAAGATCAAGCATGGAATCAATGGAGAGCTGCATTTGATGAAGCAGAGAAACATGTGCCAAGCGGCTATAAATGGTTAAATTATGATAGTGAGTTCAACAAACATTATCCTCCCTTTGATAGCCTGTTTGTTGTCGAGAAAGACGGATTGCAGGGTGTCATTAACACAAAAGGAGAGGTTTTGGTTCCTGCTATCTACACTTCGCTTGCAGTTGAGACATGGTGGGATAAGAAAGCCTATAAGAATTGGTATCTGCCCAATATTCTCTACATGACAAAGGGTGAAGGAGAGAATGAAACGATTGGCTATGTCAGTTTAGACGGCAAGGAATTAGTTGCAAATAAAGCTGACTCTGATTTCGATGAAGATAAGATTCGTGCCTCTGTGTTAGCGCTGAATCCTGATAAAACAGAAATTCCTGGATGGGGCTATCGTGCAGGTGATTTCTCCTATAGCGAGAACGGGAAGTATGGTTTGAAGCTAAAAGGCAAGAAAATTACGGATGCGATTTATACCGAAATAGAGTATCGTTACCTGGTTGGTGATAAACCACTGTTTAAGGTACGTGGTAAGGGCGAATATGGCGACGATGACATCGCTGGCATAGTTGATGAAACAGGCAAGGAGATTCTTCCCTGCAAATATGATAAAAGCGAATTTCGGGTGGATGAGAATCGTGGTCTGATTTTTACCCGCAAGAAAAAGAAGGAAGGCGTATTCGACCTTGAAGGAAAGGCTATTGTGAAGTGTGCCTACCGTCCATGTGAATTGTTGGAGGATGTCAATGTTTACGCTGGCTATACCAGCAAGGACGTTACCCTATTCAACTACCTTGGACAAATTATCATCGACAAGGGTCAATATGATAAAATTAAGACCTTCAGCAAGGATGGTTTGCTGTATATCAGATCCATTGACTGCAAATGGTGGTACATAGATCTCTGGGGTAATAAGAAACAAGAATAATAAACGTTATGCGAAAGATAAATCTATCCAACGATGTGAAGCGTGATGCCGAGGTGGCTTTTGGTACCACGTTTCATCGTCCGTCGCCTGTCTATAAGACAGCAGACGGTGAAAAGAGTGTGAATGAAAGACTGGTGCGTGCCACGATGAAGACTACCGACGAGGCTCTGCTGGCACAGTTCGGCGCAGAGGGCTTGGCTGATGCGCTGATTGCTGGCGACCCAGAGGTGGATATGGAGCAGTTTGGCCTGAAAGTTGAAGGACTGAAGAAGGTCTATGTTACGCCTGAGCAGAAAGTGGCCTATGGCGTATCGCTGAGCGAGCATGTCTATCTGGCTGATGGTACAGAGAAGGAAGTGCGCCCAGAACAGAGCACTGCGGCTAATATCGCTCTCGATGGTGTACCTCTTCGCTGGACGGGCAAACTCATTCCCCGTCAGAAGGCGATGCGGATGTTTATGTTCAAGAAGAGTTATCAGGTGCAGCATGTCAATGGCCTGACTTACGATTTCCTCTTCGATATGGCGAAGAAATTAGCTGAGGCCGACTCGATGATGCTGGTGGGTGGTGGCCAAAAAGGCACCGACCCTATTGTAATGGCCAATGGCGGCACCCCCTATCGCGCTTTCCTCGAAGGTCGCGTCGATGGTGACCGTTACGCCCTCATCCTGCGCCTGACAAACATGGAATTGAAATCAATAGAATAACATAAGACTCATTAACTATGGCAGAATATGAAATAAAAGACGGAGTTGCCATCATTCCTGAGGGAACAACAGAAATAAAACAAAGTGCATTCCATGGCTGCAAAGAACTAACCACCATCGTGATTCCAGCATCAGTAATTAAGCTGGGAGATGTCCACTTTTGTTTTAAGGGATGTACAAACCTTACCAAGATTGTCGTTGCTGAAGGGAATCCAAAGTATGACTCCCGAGGCGACTGTAACGCTATCATCGAAACGGAGAGTAACGAATTGGTTGCAGGCTGTGGCACTACTGTCATTCCTGATTCGGTGACGAGCATTAGATTTTGGGCATTTAGGGATTGTGAATTACTGGAAAAAATTGCGATACCAGCATCCGTAAAGAAGCTTTCTCGTGACTGTTTCACTGGGTGTCCTAATCTGAAAAGCATAACGGTGGCAGAAGGAAATGAAGTATATGACTCGCGCAACAACTGCAATGCTATCATTCGCACTGAGGACAATGTGCTCATCGTTGGTGGCACGGAAACCGTTATCCCAGATTCTGTAACTGAGATTGGTCCGTTTGCTTTTGATCATCGCGCAGGAATAAAGAAGATCGTCATACCTGATTCGGTAACGAAAATAGGTGATTTAGCTTTTAATGAATGCTCTGGACTGACCGATATCGTGATACCTGCATCGGTAACAACCCTTGGCGATGGAGCATTCTCTGGCTGCGCAAATCTGAAGACGGCATCTGTTCTCGGCCCCGTCAAGGCGCTGACAGAAACGTTCAGCAGTTGTAAGGCTTTGAATACAATAACATTTGGAGCTGGCATCAAGAAAATAGAAAGAGCCTTCCCATACGATTCAGGCACACTATATGATGCTAAAGAGGACTATTATCTGAAGACCATCAATGTGCCTGCCAAGAAAGCCAACTACTACAAAAGCCGCCTGCCAGAACAGTTGCATAGCATTATTGTAGAACTTCCAGCAGAGAAGGCTAAGAAATAGAAGAATTGAAAAAGAACATAAAACCTCTCGATGTATAGGCAATCGTTAAACTGACCTATGGCAAAATATGAAATAAAAGACGGCGTGGGAATCATCCCAGAAGGAACAACTGTTATTGAAAAATATGCTTTCGAGAAATGTGCAGAGTTGACAAGTATCGTTATTCCTGACTCGGTGACAGAAATTGGAGAGCAGGCCTTTGCAGGGTGTACAGGCCTCAAAAGCATTGAATTTCCAAAATCAGTTAAAACGATAGGAAGAAGAGCTTTTGAAAATTCTGGTATTACAGATGTTGTTATTCCCAAAAGTGTGAAGAAGATTGGCGATATGGCTTTTGTTGATTGCCACGATCTGAAATCCATTTCAATTATGGGCTCTCTCAAGATACCATCAAGTTTCTGTTCGGATTGTGAATCTTTGAAAACTGTCACTTTCGGCTCAGGAGTCGTGAGTATTGACGACACAGCCTTTAACTTGTGCAAATCTCTTCGTGTTATTAACATTCCAGAGAGTAAAAAGGAGGTTTTCAAGACTCAGTTCTTGTGGAAGGTGAACAGGATCAAGACTGATTTTGACTGGGCACATCCTGGCAGAGACTGGGAACCAGTAGAATTGAAAAAACTTCTTAAGGTGATTCCTGCAGAAAAGAAAAAATAGAGAACAATATGATAGAACAGAAATATATCCAAACCGCCATAGATTATAAGAAGAATGTGGCAGGGAAGTTTGTGCTGGTGGAAGGCGCAAAACTGAAACAGCGAATTGACGGACAGCGTTTTGCTGTGACCCGTAAGATCGACGGACACATGCAAGTGGTGTTCTTTGTCGATGGAAATGTGTTTATGCTCAATGCAAGTGGCAAAGAGCGAGCAAGCGGGTTGAATTGTCTCGATGTCTTTGCTGAGGCAGTGAAGGCAGCAGGCCTGAAGCAGGCTTTAATTGCTGCAGAACTCTATTTGCCTCGCGATGGGGAAAGGCCCCGTTGTGGCGATGTGCAGGCTGCATTGGCTGATGATGCCAAGCGCGACCAGCTGGCCTTGGCTCCTTTCGACATCATTGAACTCGATGGAGAGGCGTGGAAGGCAGCGCATTATGCCGATACGCATAACAAACTCTGCACCATCTTCCAAAATGAACAGGTAAAGCCCGTTCAGATGCGCAATGCATCCTCTAACGATGAGGTGCAGCAGATTTACGAAGAATGGGTAGAAGGCGAGGGTGCCGAAGGATTGGTGGTTCACTCAGAATCCCCCATCGTATGGAAGGTGAAGACTCGCCACACCATTGATGCTGCTGTCATTGGTTATACCACAGCCGACAGAGGTATTCGCGACCTGATGTTTGCCGTGCGTCGCCCTGATGGTCTCTTCCAGATGTTTGCCTTAGGTTCTACTGGTATGACAGATGAAGATCGTGCAGACATCGCCAAGCGTCTGAGCGAAAAGCATGTGGAGTCGCAGTATGTACTCTCAGATTCTCGCGGCATCGCCTACCAAATGGTGAAGCCGGAACTGGTGTTCGAGATCAGCGTGTTGGAACTCGTGGCTCGTGGAAATGACGACAAGATAAAGATGAACCCGTTGCTTCGCTATGACGAGGAGCAAGGCTGGCTCATGGAAGGCACAACACCTGGCGTATCGGTTCTTGGTATCACCCTTGAGCGTGAACGTACTGATAAACAACCCAATGAGACGGATGTGCGCATCTCGCAACTCACAGACATCTGTCCTTTCGAGGAACCAGAAGGTGGCAAGGCAGAGATGGCAAAGAGTGAACTCTTGGAGCGTCATGTTTATAAAAAGGTGTCAGGTGAGAAAGTCATGCTTCATAAGTTCCTGCTTTGGAAGACCAACAAGGAACAGAGTGGCCGCTATCCTGCCTATATCATCTATCATACCGATTTCAGCTCCAGCCGTAAGGAACTTATCAAACGCGATATGCTCTATTCGAATGATGAGCAGCAGATCCGTGACCTCCTCGCCGCCGAAATCGCTGACAACATCAAGAAAGGTTGGGAAGAAATAAAGTGAGAATTGAAAATAAGAACCTCACGATGTACAGGTAATCGTATATTTATTTATGGCAGAAAACAATAAAATATATACTTTAGATGAAAGAATAGAGAATAACTTAAAGGAAATTTATGATAATAAAATTGTTCCATTGAAAAAAATCATTGATTTTGTGGAACAATACAAACAGTTCAAATTGTCTGGAGCAGAGAAACTTTGTGAACTCTTTAAAGTTGAAACAGAAGAGGACGAGGTTATCTCCACACATGGATTGCCAGGTTTCTTTGCAGGAGATCGTGATGCAGACACGGTGATGCTAATGCTGAACCCTGGCCAAGATGTAGCCTTGGCAAATAACCCTATGGTTACCTATGAAAAAATAAAGAGCGGTCTTGAGATAGGGAAGGGTATTAGTATCAATTGTCTTAAAGATTTTATTTCCACGTATAAGGAAAATAGTATCAATTATGGAGATATAGATAAAGATCGCGCCGATAATTTCGATTTAAAGCAAGCTGCATTCTTAAAACATTGGAAAGATTGTGGCGTTGATTTTGCTGGTTTCCTTGATGATGATTATAAGAAGTTGGGAACAAGTAAAGAAGATGTCGCTGAAAAGGATATAATTAACAAAGAAGCCAAGAGAAATGTTTTAATGCAGAAATTGAGCATGGATTTAATTCCTTATGCTTCGCGAAAATTCGAAGGCATCGATCCTAATCAAATACATTTATTATTCCCATATTTGGAAACTCTATTTGACGAAATATTAAAAAAGAAACGTAAGTATGTGATATTTTGCTCTGACTTCTATAAAAATCTTTTCAAACAATATAATGGGAAAGGAAAATGGATAATTGAAGGAGTTGATAATGATGATAATAAAAAATCCACCAATACAGTTTTTGACCAAAAGGCTGGTAAAAAAGAAAGGCTCGCTTATTGTACTCCAATCATAATACGTCAAAAAGATAATGGTAGGAAACAGCCTGCAATCATTGCCCACACATTTCCCAATCAATCTCTGCCTAATGCATACGAAAAAATGGAGGAGTATGGTCGCTTCTGCTTTAAGGTATGGACAGATGAATTTGGAAAAATATAAGGAAGTTATAGCTGGCAATTTTGCTGAACCGTAATGTATAAACAATGCCGGCATTTTGATTGAATATCGAAGATTGTTACTTGCCCTGCGGGCGAGCCGTGTTTATAATCTATTCAAGCCAATTACATCATAGCAATCTGTATCGAAGGCATACTGTAATATACCCTTCAAACAGGATAAGACCATTTCCCCCTCTTAAATGATGTTAAGCAGAAGAAAAATGGTACTAAATTGGTAATCAATTCAAAATTTACATTCATTTACCACAAAGTTACCAAGTGAAATGCCACAAAGTTGCCAAGTGAAATGCCACAAAGTTACCAAATAATTTTGTGATTTGGAAAAAAAGTATTATCTTTGCATCCAAAAAGTATAAGTATGGAGTATTTACCGAGAATAGCAGATGAGATGCTAAGAAAACGACTTGAGGCATTTGGAGCCGTTCTCATCGAAGGTCCGAAATGGACAGGGAAAACAACAACTGCAGAACAGCAAGCTAAGAGTGTCCTTAAGTTGCAGGATCCTGACAAACGGGAAGAATATCTCGCTACAGTCGCTACGATGCCTTCTTTGTTATTGAAAGGAGAGTCCCCCCGGCTAATTGATGAATGGCAAGATGCTCCAATGCTTTGGGATGCTGTCAGAACTGCTGTTGACAAGGTAGGCGGGATCCCTGGGCAATATATACTGACTGGCAGCAACACGGTTGATAAGGATAAAGTATATCATACTGGCACGGGGCGTATCTCGCGAATGAAGATGTATCCTATGAGTTTGTGGGAGTCGCAGGATTCCACTGGCGAAGTATCTCTTAGTGAATTGTTCGACAATCCTGACTATGACATTAATGGTGCTACTAGTAAGTTGGACATCCCTGCACTCATTAAGGTGGCTTGTCGTGGCGGTTGGCCTGCAACACTTCAATTGCCCATTGATGCAAGTATGATGATAGCCAAGGATTATGTTAACAGCGTCTGTGAGAATGATATTTCTGCTATTGACAAGAAACAACGAAATCCCAAAATTGCAAAACAGATATTGCGCTCTTACGCTCGTAACATCAGTACTATCGTCAAGAAAACCAGCATTCTTGCCGATGTTACCGCATCTGGAGATATCAGTATCTCAATGAATACTTTTGATGATTATGTAGGAGCCTTGGAGAAACTTTTTGTGATTCAGGATATTGATGCCTGGTGCCCTGCCATTCGAAGTAAGACAGCCATCCGTAGTATGCCTAAGCGCTGTTTCACCGATCCGTCTATTGCGATTGCTGCGATGGGAGTGAATGCCGATGCACTCGAGTCTCAATTAAAAACTTTCGGTTTCATCTTCGAACAGATGTGTGTTCGCGACTTGAAGGCATACACGCTTGATTTTGACTCGCATATCTCGTATTACAGAGACAGATATGGACTGGAGTCAGACCTTGTATTGCACCTTGGAGATGGTCGCTATGCGCTTATCGAATGTAAACTTGGTAGTAGTGAGATTGAAGAAGGTGCTTCACATCTTTTAGATTTAAAGCGTCTTATCCGCGAATACAACCAAAAAGAGAAGCAAGTGCCTTTGCGCGAGCCAGACCTGATGATTGTGGTGACAGGAGGCAAGATGGCATATACTCGTCCTGACGGCGTGAAGATTATTCCCCTCGCCTGTTTCAAGGATTAACAGTATCATGTCTATGATACGATCACTGCAAAAACAGTCGAATATTCGACCATTTTTGCAGTACAAATGTATATGCAGCTAAAAAGTGAGGGCTTAAATGATGTTAATTGCGTACGCCATAAGAAGAAAAAACTCCCAAATTATTGATTTAATTTCCAAAAATCACTATATTTGTAGAGTTTTAGAAACAAAACGGGTGTTATAGACTTTCTGACATTCCTGGAACGGAAGTAAGTGTCTAAAAATTTAAATTATAAATATGTACAGCGGAATACGTCTTTTCAAGACAGCGTTTTTGAACACGCGACGCCAGATATGCGTGTCTGGTATCTTCTTGGTAATAATCACCTTTCTGCTAACGGTCGGCCTATATCTGGCAGAAAGTAGCGTGGATCCCAACTTCGGTTTCTGGGATGCATTTATCTGGCCATACGAGAAATATCTTGGTGACCCAGGTAAAGTCGTTGACGATCCCTTGATGTCTCCGATTGGCAAAATTATCGCTACACTTGTGGGTATCATGGGCGTGGCCATCTTTGCCGTACCGGCCGGTCTCATTGGTTCCGGACTTACGGATGCGATGGACGAGGAAAAGCGAGAGAAAGATTTAGAGGGTTTTCGTCGTCGAATGAAGAAGGCTTTTCGTCGCTCAAGCAATAAAGGCCTGCGTGAATATCTAAACTCGTTACCAGATGGTGGCGGCGAGGATTTTAAGACGTTGAATTTCGTGCCGCAGCGTGTTCCCATTGCCAAGATGCAGGTGAGGCAGGGAATGAATATGAAGGACATCATCGACACCTGTAACAAGTTTGAGGAGTTCCGCTTGAAGAATCTCGCTGATACGCATAGTGCCGAGGACGATGCCGAAGATCGTTTTGTGGTGGAGCATTTCCCCCTGAACAGGAAGTACGGCTGTTGTATCCCGAGAGATTCCAAGGTAACCATCGTCTGCACCAGCAGCTTCGATGAGGTGGGTATTGGTTGGTTTACCTACTATCTCGCCAAAATGGGTGGCTTCAACTATATCAGTAAGGAAGTAGAGGCGGATAATGATGAACTGGATTCATTCTATAATCTCTCTGAGAAGCCCCTCTACGACAAAAAAAAACTTTCGGTTTACGAAGCTATGGATAAAAAGGATAAGGACGTGAAAGAGGCTATTAAGGTATTGAAGAAAAAGGAAGAGAACCGCAAAGAATTTTTTGCAGACCTGAAAAAGGTTGTTGCTGATGATTCTTGGGTGATTATCTTCACAGAACATCTGAGAACAAAGGATAATCAGGCGGACTTCCATTTCGAAGATTGCCTGAAAGATGGCTCTGCCTCTACGGTCAACGATCAGGGTGGTTTCATGCGTTTGTTTGAACAGTTTACAGAGACCATGAAGAGCGACTTTTCATTGACTTCGATGCTGCGTTCTCCACGCTATCCGTTGTTAAAGAAAAATCTTGGCTACAAGATTCGGGAAAAGAAACCAAATGCCAATGTTTTCGTGCTCCGTCCGTCATCCGAACTGATGAATTTCAACGATCGCAAACTGGCCATCGCCTATCGAATGGCAACTATTATCAGTCAGCAGTTAGATGGTGCTCGCGGCATTCAGGAAAAAGATGTTAAAGACTTCAAGGAAACAGGCTTCGGATATAGCAAAAATGAAGAATCGGAACAAATTAATAACCAATAAGATATGAAAGGACTATCAAAATCACGTTACACGGCTTTCTGCCAGTGCCCGAAGAATCTCTGGCTGAAGGTGTTTAAGCCTGAAGAAGCAATAGTTGATGCTGGTGCTCAGGCTCATTTTGAACAGGGAACTTTTGTGGGCAAACTTGCTATGCAGCTATTTGGCGACTTCAAGAAGGTGCATGCTGAATTGCCAGATGGCAGACTTGACCTTGCAAAGATGGTGGAACAGACGCGTCAGTGGATGGAGGAAGGTGTAGAGAACATCGCTGAGGCTTCGTTCAGTTTCGAATACAATGAGATGTCACAATATTGTGCTGTGGATATCCTGCGCAAGACGCCTGACGGCTGGGCTATCTACGAGGTGAAGAGCACCAGCTTCCCAGAGTTCAACGGCCAGCCATCGAAGTTGGAAAAATATGCCCCAGATATCGCTTACCAGAAGTGGGTGCTTACGCAGTGTGGCGTCCATGTGACAGGCACCTATCTGGTTTGTCTTAATAGTGATTATGTGCGCCAGGGCGCCCTCGATATCCAACAGCTTTTTGTAGTCAATGACATGAAGGTGATGGTGGATAATGAGTATCTGAAAGTACCAGCCCGAGTGAGTCAGGCTTTGAAACTCCTCAAGAGCGAGGAGGAACCTGATCTCGACCTGTCGGAATGCTGTATGAAACCATACGGCTGTGCCTTCCTCGACTATTGCAAGCGACAGCATGGTATCTCTTCGCCCTCAGTATTCGATCTCTATGGTGTTGGCTTCAGTTTCAAGAAGAAGTTGGAGAGCTATCATCAAGGACTTACTAAGTTTGAGGACTTGCGATCAACAGACATCGGTCCCATTCAGAATATGCAGATAGAGGCTGCACTCACTGGTAAGGAGTTTATCAATCCTGCAGGCATCCGTAAGTTCTTGGAGAAGATTACCTATCCAATCTATTTCCTCGACTTTGAAACGATGCAGGATGCCGTGCCGCAGTATGATGGTGCGAAGGTCTATGCCCAGATTACCTTCCAGTATTCGTTGCATATCAAACCCAGTGCAACAGCCGCTTATAAGCATAGTTGGCACCTTGCCCTCAGCAATGGTAAGGATCCTCGTCGCGCTTTGGCTGAACAGCTTTGCAAGGACATTCCAAAAGATGCATGTACGCTGGCATATAATAAGACGTTCGAATATAACCGCATTTGTGAGTTGGCAAAGCTCTTTCCAGACTTAAGTGATCACTTGACGAATATCGCTGAACACATCATCGACCTCATCGATCCTTTCCGTGCTGGCGACTATTACGTGCCTGCCATGGGAGGTTCGTTCTCCATCAAGAGTGTGTTGCCAGCCCTCTTCCCTAGTGATCCGGAGTTGGACTATCATAGCCTCGATGATCGTTGTCAGAATGGTGGCGATGCTATGACCATCTTCCCGCGTATCAAGGATATGGAACCTGAAGAGGCACTAGCCAGCCGACAGGCTCTCCTCAACTACTGCAAACTCGACACCTGGGCAATGGTAAAGGTTTGGCAGAAGCTGAAAGAAAAAGCCGGAGTCATCTGAATAGAATGTCATGTTGTTTTAAAAAAGTTCCTCCGATTTTTGAATTTTTTCCAGAAAGTAACTATATTACTCTATCAAACAAAAAAGTGAGATATGGAAGTACTTGGAATTATAGGAATTATCGTCTTGTGTATTTTCTTCTTTGTAGGAGGCGGATTATTGGGATGGATTTTTAAGGGGCTTGGAGCTATCTTAAATTTCCTGATGCAAGGCTGGTCATCGTGTTTGGGAGTCATCGTCTGGATCTTTATCATCTTTATTCTTATCTTAGCACTCATATGATATGATAATAAAGAGCCTCCCGATAAGGGAGGTTCTTTGATTTGTTAAGCTTTCAGGAACTCGATACGCCTGCGGTTATCCTGCGGCCTTACTGCGAAATGCAGCCAACAGACTGAGCCATGCTGCTCTAATAGCAATTCATCAAACTCCTGTTTCGTCCCATCCGCGATATCTAAAAGAATCGCCGCATAGCGGATCATCTGCTCCTTCCCAATGCAGCGGATATCCACTGCGCACCCCGTCAGATGATTGGACGTTTTCGACCCACCCGCAAGCAGATTCACCGCCGGGGATCGATAGCCGCTATTGATAATAATCGGCTCGTCTTTCGCCTCGTGAGTATTCTCATTCCACCTTCCACATTCCACATTCCACACACGTCGCAATTCCTCCAGCCAAGGACAGAGCCTTTTCAGATTCTCAATCACTACATGCGATGGGATATTCCCATCCGCAGTAACATGCTTCGTCTTCGTCAACTCCCCGAGCGTAAAGTGCTCGGAGAGTTTTGCGTTCTTATTCATCATAACTTCTTCCATCTTTATATCGCCACCTTTCCCGTTTTCTTGTACTTCGCCTTGGTGGTGCCGTTTTCCACGTACTCTCCCGACTTTTCTGCCAGTCCGTCTTTCATCAGGCGGTAAGCCCTGGAGCGGGCCGCACTGACGCTAACCAATGAAAAGCAGCGCATCACATCGTCGATGGTATACTCCTCTGGCAAGCGGATAAAACCTTCGATAGTCCTCTGACGGCGCTGAATATTGGCTACGGCATCCTTCAGCTTGTTGTCAAAATAGGCCTCGGCCATCGCGCCAAAGTAGTGACGCTGGCAGGCAAACTGAATGTTCGTAATGAGCTCTGCCAACCGCCAATCGACCTCATCCGTCTCGAACTGACCACACCAGAACTCACCATCTTTCTGTAGCCTTTCCCAGTGGCGCATCATGATAAACGGCGCAGAGAAGTTCAGCCCATGATAGGCACAACGCTTCAGCAGCATCTCGTCAGCCTTGGATTCGTTCTCCTTGGCATCCATCATGCGGCGGGCCGTCCAGTCGTAAAGTTCATCGACGATTTTGTCCAGCGACAGGATACCCTTGGTGCGATCCAGTTTCTCAGCCCATGTCTTCAGGCGTTCGTCACTCTCAAAGTCCACTTTCTGCTCGCGCTCCATCATCTCGAAGTTGGTGGCTGGCAGGGGGATGCAGGTCAAGCGAGTGGCCAAGCCGCTTCCAAAATTCTGCTCGTTCACCTTCTTCTTGAGAGCGATAGGCGTGCCTGTATAAATGAAATTCCAGGTTACGTAGAAATCCTGCAGGATCGAGTCGTTGTTCGAGTATGCCTGACCATCCTCCTCGTTGTGGAAGGCTTTCAGCTCCAGCGAATGCTTGTCAATCCACGACCCGCCCCTCTGAACGGTCACCGTGTTATCCAGCTCCGTGTCGAACGTCAACATGTGCAGCTGCATGGGCTGACCATCAACCTCCTCTACTGAGTTCACCATATCCTGAATGAACTGGGCATTCGAGGTACGAGCCGGATGCACGCGCACGATGACCTTGGGTTTCTTCGGCTTCTCCTTGTTAGCCCCCTTGGTGCGCATCTGTTCACGATAGGCGTTGATGGCATCCTTGCCCACCATGTCGGCAGCCACGATAGGTGCAGCCAAGAGCTTGAATAGTCGCGTGGCGAAACTCTTTCCACTGGCAGGATCGCCAATGATGAGCGTCGAGTTGTTCAGTCTGCGAAGTTCCTCCGGTCGATGGTAGAAGCGATACGTACACCTTGTCATCAAGGTCATCATCAGTCCACCAGCGACGAATAGGGCAGCAGGATATTGGTTCTTCTTCAAGCCCTTGCAGATGTCCTGTAGAATAGGATAATCCTCAAACATCTTCTCAATCAGCTCGCCCCAGTCCCACAGCCACTGATTCATGTCTTGCTCTGCCGTGAGGGCTGTCGTATTCATGCCTAAGATCTCGCGCATGGGTTTCGAGATACCCTTGGGTGTCTCCTTGCATGCAGATTCCACGATGCTCTGCAACTCCTGTTCGTCGAGTCCCAGTCGGGGCATCACCTGGAGCAACAGCGCTTTGTTGTTGTCGCAGATGGCACGAAGATTCACCGCCAACTGATACAGTTTCACATTCCGCTCACCCTCCTGCGGCACACCCCCATTACGCTTCCACCACTCGTCGATGATCTCCGAATAAGGTCTGCCCTTAAATTCTTTTTCTTGGCACGGATTAACACGGCTCTCATTTTGAGAGACGCTGCTTTTATTATCTCCAGCAGGATTATTACAGCCGTGTAAATCCGTGAAATCCGTGCCTAATAGATCCTCCTTCGAACCCTGTGAATGACCGTCTCGATATAGAGCAGTATATCGCTCACTAAATTCCTTGTTCTCATACGTAAACAGTTCCTTGTCAATATACAATATATCCGATTCCTTGCAGATGAACGACATGCGCGATGCGTCCTTGCAACTTTCGTCAACCTCCACGCCAAGCACCTTGGCCATCGCGTGCTGGTTGTCGATGAGATTACCATCTTTGGGGTCAGCCTTGAAAACCACCTTGAGCCCCTTGCCACTTGGCGTAATGTAAACGAGCAAAATCCGTGACCATCCGTGTGATCCGTGCCAAGAATCAAAAACCGCCTTGGGGTCGTCGACATGGTCAATGTCCATCACCACAAGTCCAGTCAAGTGTGTTGCACTCTGCTTGCGCCAGGCACCCACTACCCCCTTTTTCGATTCCGTCTCGTCGAAGGTGGCTTGGAAGATAAACGCAGGCAGCCCACGTTTCAGCTTCTGATCGCCAGTCTCACGGAACTTGTCAATGGCGTTGTTCCATTTCGTCGCCCTGACGAGAGCCCAGAACTGGGCCTCGTCCACTGGCAACGTCGGATTAAAGAAATTCTTCTGATAACAAAATCCCATAGTCTTATCTTCTTATGTCAAAAAACTAACAAAACTCGATGATGTCCAATTCACGCTCAATCAGAGCGTTCTTCGCATCGCGGTTGTTCTCTTCGAGCAATCTCATGACGCTCGCCGTACCCATATCCTTCGGGAAACTGCCGAACACCTTGATACGCTCTAGCGACTCCCTGACCCAGCCCCAAGGCAATTTCTTGACCAGCACATCCTTGTGCTTGATCTGAGGCTTACGGCTGTACGCCTTGAAATACAGCTTACCTGTCCACTCGTCACGGTGCAAGGCACCCTTGACACAATTACCACTCTCTACCAGACGCATCAGCGCCTCTTCTGAAATTTCAATGTTAATTTTGCACGTTGTGCGAAAATTCTCACGCTCGGCAGAGTTCAAACCCGTTTGACTCTGCTCTCTCTTAATCGAATTTTTCATAATTTTGTCGAATTTGTGAGCATCGGAAAGCGATGTGTTTTTCAGTTGAGCTCAATTTCTATCCGGATACTTTCCCACCTTCGCTCATTCCTCCGACTCGGGTTAATGAATAATGACCTCTTGCGTTCCTTTTAGGCGAACCACACCTCCCCCTTTACCAGCATTCTCCATGCCGTCGCTCATCTGCCATTTCGGACAGATGAAGTTCTGCGGCACCTTCAGCATCATTCCTGAACAGATGCGCGTCCCTTCATTGTCCACCTCCTTATGCTCGCACGAGGCGCACCACTTCCTCACGCGAATGTGATACCGATTCAATACCGTCTCCATTAATTTTCAATAATCTTCAACAAGAACTGTCTCCCTGCATCCGTCCACACCAAGTGCGGCACCAGCTTTCTGCGACCGTTCCTGTCATACTTGCAAGTATAGAAGTAGTCGGTGTATCCCTCATGCACGTATTTCGTGGCAATCGTCCACACCCCGCCACATTTGTAGATGACCTTCTGGTCTTTAAGAAAAGAGTTCAGGTCAGCTCCACTCATCCCGAACCTCCTACCGATCTCCGCTGGTTTGTGACAGAACTTGCTATTGCGGTTCAGCATTGCCAGCTGATCAGCGATGATCTCCTCGGCTGCATCGAGCACAGCCTTATTGTCCAGCAGGATTCTAACCTCCTGCTCATAATTGATGTTACTGTTGATTTTTGTAATTGCTTTCATAATTTCTAATGTTTAATATTTAATGTTTAATGTTTTAATTTCGTCCGGGCCTTCCCGCCGTGTCCTTTGTTTCAGTAAG
>JAEEGG010014001.1_pt1 | contig 17058 bp, 14 predicted proteins | sample 9134161 | NCBI WGS metagenome assembly JAEEGG01 (sample SAMN16246543, study PRJNA631951) | gut metagenome | biome: gut microbiome; feature: rumen; material: CR-attached | host: Bos | place: Iran: Karaj | collected 2018-10 | reverse complement strand
ACATAACGGGCATTCGAAATCATCTGGGAGGAAATCTCCTTCATAGATGTAGCCGCATACCTTGCATTCCCAGCGACGTTTGCCGTTAGTGGGCTTGTCGGCCTGGGGTTGTGGTTTGGGCTTGATGTTTTGTTGGTAATAGTCGTAGGTCACCGAGGGCTTGTCGGATAGCACCTGGGCATCCAGCACGTCGGCGATAAACATGGTGTGGGTGCCGAAGTCGATGCTTTTGTTGACACGGCAGGCAAGGTAGCAGTTGATGTACTTGGGAAGATAGAGCACATGGTTCACGGCGCGCAGTTCGGTCTCGCAGTCGGCGAATTTGTTCACCGTGCGACCCGACTGGAATCCGAAATGCTCGAAGACCTTCATGGGGGTCTCCGTGGTCAGCATGTTGATGTTAAAGACACAAGAGTCCTTGATGAGCTCGTGGGTGTAGTTGTTCTTGTTGACGGTCACCGACACTTGCAAGGGGTTACTGGTGACTTGGATCACGGTGTTGACGATGCAGCCGTTGTCGATGTTGTCGTAGTTGGTGGTCAGGACATAGAGTCCATAACCGATATTGAATAGGGCTTTGTTGTCCATTGGATTTGTTTTGATGATGGGCTGTCAAAATTAGGTAGGGCTGCCACGGTGTGACAGCCCTAAGGGATAGTTTATTCCATGACTGAGAAACTGTCTTTGCCAATGCCGCAGAGCGGGCAGCTCCAGCTGTCAGGGATTTCTTCAAACGGGGTGCCGGGGGCGATGCCGCTGTCGGGGTCGCCTTTTTCCGGATCGTAGATGTAACCGCAAACGTCACAAACGTACTTTTTCATGGTCATTTAAAATTTTGAATTAATAATTTAGAGCGTTCTCTAGTGTTTAAAAGAAGGTGTAAAAATACGATTTCTTTTTGATATGGCAAGAAAAATATGCTGTATCTTTGCAAATCGAAAAAAAAGAGTTGCGATGACCGAGGAAAAGAATCAAGTCAAGCCATGGAGACGGTGGCGTAGGAGGGAGGAGAAGCCTAAGGAAAAGCCGGTCTATTTTCCTGAAGGTCATCTCTCCGACTTTGTGGCCATCGACTTCGAGGCGGCCAACGCGGCCTTTACCAGCGCTTGCAGCATGGGCCTGGTCATCGTGCGTGACGATGAGATTGTGGAACGCTTTTACGGTTTGATGAAACCGGTGCCAAATCATTACGACTGGTATAATAGTAAGGTGCATGGCATCAAGAAAGCCGATACCGAGAAGGCCCCGGCTTTCCCTTACCTCTGGAATCAGGTCGCTGACAAGGTGGCGGGTCTGCCCTTTGTGGCCCATGGGATGCTCTTCGACCAGCATGTGTTGCGGGCGCTCCATGAACTGTATAAGATCCCGTATCCTAATTATAAGTTTTATTGCACCCATGAAGGTTCGAAACGCTATCTTCCTGATTTGGAGAATCATAAACTTCAGACGGTGGCAAAACACTTCGGTTTCGACCTGACTCAACATCACAACGCCATTGCCGACGCCGAGGCTTGTGCGGTGATTGCCATGAATATTTTTTAAAGGTTAAAGGTCGCTTTCACTCACCTCTAACCTCCCCAAAAACTTTCCCCAGTTTTTTTTAAAACCAATCACTTTATTTTCTATCTTTGGCCATCTTTTAAATTAAAATAGTATTACCATGTTTGAAATCATTCGTAAAGAGACTTTCGCCGCCGAGACCTACCTGATGGATATCGTGGCGCCGCGCATTGCGCATTCCGCTTTGCCGGGACAGTTCTTGATTGTTAAAATGGAAGAAAACTCCGAGAGAATACCCCTCACTATCAGCGATTACCATCGCGAGAAGGGTACCGTGACCATCGTCTTCAAAGCCATCGGTGACTCCACTCGTAAGATGGCGGAATATAAGGTCGGCGATGGTTTTGCGGATGTGGTTGGCCCTCTGGGGAGACCCTCTGAGTTCGTCAACATGACCGCTGAGGACCTGCGCAAGCGTTCCTTCGTGTTTATCGGCGGTGGTGTGGGCATTGCCCCCATTTACCCACAGGTGAAATGGCTCTATGAGCATGGCTGCATGTCGGACTGCATCATCGGCGCCCGTACCAAGGACCTCCTCATCTTCGAGAAAGAGCTTTCGAGTGTCTGTAACCTCTATGTCACTTCCGACGACGGCTCCACGGGTCGCAAAGGCTTGGTGACGGATGTGTTGCGCCAGCTGGTGGCCAGCGGCAAACGATATGATGAGGCGGTGGCCATCGGTCCTATGATCATGATGAAGTTCGCCACCAAGACCTGTGAGGAGCTGGGCATCCGTTGCACCGTCTCGCTCAACAGCATCATGGTCGATGGCACTGGCATGTGCGGTGCCTGCCGCGTCAGCATCGCCGGCAAGACCAAATTCACCTGCATCGATGGTCCCGAGTTCCTCGGCAGCGAGGTTGACTTCGACGGTGCCATGAAACGCCAAGCCATGTATAACAACGTGGTGACTCGTAAACAACTGGAGGCTGAGGAGAAAGCGGAAGGTCATCAATGTCATATCGGAGGCATCTCTGAAGAGACTTTCGACAAGAAACACCGTGTGCCGGTTCCGGAGCAGGACCCCAAGGTGCGTGCGCATAACTTCGACGAGGTGTGCCTGGGCTATTCCGCCGACATGGCCATCATGGAGGCACAACGTTGCCTCAACTGCAAAGACCCGCAATGTGTGAAACACTGCCCCGTCAACGTCAACATCCCGGGCTTCATCGCCCGTGTGGCTAAAGGCGACTTCGAGGGTGCCGCCGGTGTCATCAGCTGTGACTCGGCCCTGCCTGCCGTCTGCGGTCGTGTGTGCCCGCAGGAGACACAATGCGAGGGCAGCTGCATCATGGGTAAGAAGTTCGAGCCTATTGCCATCGGCAAGCTGGAGCGTTTCGTGGGTGACTATGCCATCGAACATGACCTGCATTTCGACAACCCGGGCTTGAAGAACGGACATAAGGTGGCCATCATCGGCAGCGGCCCTTCGGGCTTGACCTGCGCCAAGGACCTCCTCGCCATGGGCTACGATGTCACCATCTTCGAGGCATTGCATGAGCTGGGTGGCGTGCTGGTCTATGGCATCCCCTCGTTCCGTCTGCCTAAAGACACGGTGGTGAAGAAAGAGGTGGAGAGCGTTCGTCGTCTGGGAGCCAAGTTCGAGAAGGACGTGGTCATCGGTCGTACCATCACGATTGACGAGCTGATGCACCGTGAGGGCTTCGAAGCTGTCTTCGTGGGCTCTGGCGCCGGATTCCCGATGATGCTCAACGTGCCGGGAGAGAACCTCTGCGGCGTGGTTTCCGCCAACGAGTTCCTGACCCGAAACAACTTGCTGTTTGCCTATAAGGAAGGTTACAAGACTCCGAACTTTGTGGGTAAGAAAGTCGCCGTGGTCGGCGGAGGCAACGTGGCGATGGATGCCGCGCGTACCGCCTTGCGTCTCGGCTCTGAGGTGCATATCGTCTATCGTCGTTCCGAGGCTGAGCTTCCCGCACGTGTGGAGGAGGTGCATCATGCCAAGGAAGAAGGCGTGCTCTTCGACTTGCTCACGGCTCCCGTGGAGGTGCTGGGCGATGAGAACGGCTGGGTGAAAGGCTTCAAGTGCGTCCGTTGTGAGCTGGGCGAGCCAGATGCTTCAGGCCGTCGTAGCCCCGTCCCTGTACCAGGCTCGGAGTTCGTCCTCGATGTCGATATGATCATCATGGCCCTGGGAACTTCGCCGAACCCGCTCATCGGCAGCACTACCCGTAACCTTGACCTCAACCGTAAGGGCTGTATCGTGGCCGACGAGATGGGTGCCACCTCGCGTCCCGGTATCTTTGCCGGCGGTGACGCGGTGAGTGGAGCCGCCACCGTCATCCTCGCCATGGGCGCCGGCAAAAAAGCCGCGAAGGCCATTGACGAGTATATTAGAGGGTAGGTGGCTCTCACCTCTAATCTTTAACCTCAACGTAAAAGACCGTTGGGTCGTCGTCTTCACAGAAAGCCTCGTCAGTGTAATACTGGCCAGGCTTTCCGTCTTCTTCAAATAACAGTAAGGTGACTTTCTTGAAGGGGATGGGCTTGCCTTCGTCGCTGTATCTTTGGATTTCTTTCTGAGTCAGACCCTCTATCTCCATCATCTTGAGCATCAGGGCCAGGTCGAGATTGACGTTGAGAAACTCCTGCTTCCACTCAACGCTGATGACAGCCGTGGTGTAGAGCTTGAAATTCTTGACTTCTACTGTTTTCATGACTTCGTGTTTAGAGATTTTTTGCAAAGATGGAAAAAAAGCACGATTGTTGCTTGTGTTTCGTCCGTTTTTTATAATTTTGAACCCAAATTTAAATAGTATTATTATGCGTAAAGGATTGAAGATGTTAGCTGCTGCCATGTTGCTTTCATTGGCATCGGTGGCTCAAAACCTTGAGACAGTGGATGTCTCAAGAGAATCTGACGGTAATTATTCACGGGTGTTTGGCGAGTATCGTATCGAAGGCCAGGTGAAGAATGGCAAAAAAGAAGGCACATGGTGCGAATACTATGCTGGCAAGAACATGCTGCGCCGTATGGCACAGTACGACAACGGTAAACTGAACGGCCCTTTTATTGAAGTTGATGAAACGGGTTCCGTGTTTAAAAAGTCGGATTATAAAGATAATAAACTCGATGGCGCGCTCTATCACTGGGCTGCCGGCGGACGCCTCACCTCGCTGAATCACTTCAAAGAAGGTGAATACCATGGAGAACAACATCTCTACTATGACAACGGCAACCATCAGGAGGTATCTACTTACAAAGACGGCCAACGTGACGGCGTGACGGTATGGTACAACCGTGAAGGCGCCAAACGAATGTTGATCACCTATAAAGACGGCCTCTTCGACGGGAAACAGGAGACCTACTATCCCAACGGGAACATCAAGACCTCCAAAATGTATAAAGACAACGTCCAAGAGGGCGAAGCCGTGGAGTACTATGAGAGTGGTGGTGTGAAGTCAGAAGCCAAATATAAAAAAGGTGCCCTCGTGGGTAAAGTGAAGAATTACAAGGAAACACAAGCTGTTAAAGAGACCAAAGAGGACATGGACAAGGCTTTGAAGAAAGACACTAAAGATGTTCCGATAGAAAGCAAGAGAGTCATCCTTGATAGCAGCAAAAAAATGCAGCCAGAAAAAAAAGTCGAGGAAAAAGAGGGTCTCAAAAAGGCTAAGAAGGGCTGATAACAGGCGTTTTCTTGGATGAAGAGATCTCTGATTCGTTTTGTCTTGACACTGATGGTGTCTTGGGTTTGGATGACCGTCCATGCTCAGGACACCATCACGCTTGATGCGGTCAACGTAACCGCTAACCAGGTCGCCACGGAAGCCCTGAAGCCTTTGGTGTCACGCAAGGTGGACTCGTTAGTGCTCGAAAACAAGAGCACCGCGGCACTGTCGGAACTGCTGATCCAACACAGTCCTGTGTTCATCAAGACCTACGGGCCTGGCGGGGTCTCCACCGCCTCGTTCCGTGGGACGACAGCCAGTCATACCCTGGTGCTGTGGAATGGCTTCCAACTTAACGCCCCGACCTTGGGTCAGGTGGACTTCAGCACCATCCCCGTGTTTCTCGCCGATGACATCGACCTGAAATGGGGTAGCGCAACCTCCAACAACAGTGGCGGTCTGGGCGGCTCGGTCAATATCGACAGCAAGACAGGGTTCGGGAAAGGAATGCTTCTCGACCTCAAACAGACATACGGCAGTTTTAACACGTTGGGTAGCTTCCTCACCACAGGCTATTGCGGGAAAAACGTCTCGTTTCGGCTCAAAGCCTACCGTAACTCTTCGGACAACGACTTTGAATATTATAACCTGGGCGTGCTTCCACATCAATGGATGCGCCAACGTAACGCGGATTTCGTCGATTTCGGGTTGATGCCAGAACTCAGCGTGATGCTCCAACATGGCATCCTCTCAGCGTCCTCATGGAACCAATGGAACAACCGTAACCTGCCTACCATCATGCCGAACGTGTTTAACACCTCTACCGAGGAATGGACTCGCGACAACTTCTCACGTAACATGCTTTCTTATAAGCTGTTCTGGGATTCGGGCAGCTTGCAGCTGAAGTCGGCGGCTTTCTTCGAGAACCAACGCTATTACCTGAATGTGTGGAATCCTCAGACGGGTGGCATCGTCACCGGAACCGACTCTCAGAATCGTGCCAGGGTGTTTCATCAAATCGCCGATGCCGAACAGCAGGTGTTTGCAGCCTGGAAGGTGAGAGGCAAGCTGCAATGGGATCATGAGACGGTGGCTTCTAACAACTACATAGACACCAAGCAACGGGATGTGGTCTCCTTGTACACCGCCGTGGAAGGAACCCCGACGGAGCGTCTTCAGGTGAATCTGACCGCCCGTTACGACATCGTTGATGGGAAGTCGATGGGCGTGTTTCCCACGGCGACCTTCTCGTATCGTCTTCCGATGGGTCTGGGCATGACCCTGGGCTATAGCCATAATTATCGCAACCCCTCGCTTAATGACCTCTACTGGCATCCAGGGGGCAACCCCGACCTTCTGGCTGAAAACGGTCGTACTGTTGACCTTGCAATCAGCTATTTGATGAATAGGGCAGGGTGGAAGCTAGACCTCCGCACAGGGGGTTATCTCTCCAGAGTCCGCAACTGGATTCAATGGGTGCCAACTTCTTATCGGTTCTGGGTCCCCGAGAATGTGGCGTCGGTATTTGCTCGTGGTTTGGAGAATCATCTTGATATGAGTTATTCGCAGGGCGACTGGAAGGCCAGCCTTTCGGGTAACTATGTGTTTACCGTCACCACCGATGAGAGCGAGAACGCTCATCTTCTCGGAATAGAGGGGAGACAACTGATTTATATTCCACGACATCATGGTAATATATTCTTTAATCTCCGTTGGAAGACATGGGATCTCAGCTATACAATGGAGATGACGGGCAGTCGTAGTACCTCATACGCCGACCAAGAGACTTTCCCTCTGAAAGCATATATGCTTCATCATGTCTCCTTAGGCAAGCAGCTCGCGAAATTCAGGGTGGAGCTGCGCTGCAACAATTTCACCGATGTCGATTATCAAAATGTCATCTGGCGTGCCATGCCCGGACGCAGTTTCGAGGTGATGGTGAATTATCGGTATTGAAATTCTCAATGCTCTTACAGGTCGGGAAAGAAGGACTCGGGGGTGGAGAAGAGCGAGTCCTGGGCGGCTTTTAAACGCTCTTCCTCGGTGCCTTTGTCTATACGCTCCGATAAGGCATGAACCACACTGTCAATCTCATGTTCTTCATGGGTCAGATACAACAAGGCTTTGGGAAGGAAGTCGTTGCTGAAGACATACAGCTGGCGCGGCGAATAAAACAAGTTGATGATGTCTGTGTGGAGGATCTCGTCCAGGAAGTTCACTTGACTTGTGTTCTTATATTGCTCGTTGTAATAGACGGTGCTGTTGTAATACCAATATTGATATTTGCTGAAGAGATAGCTTAAAGGCACAGACTCGGCGATGTTCCAGAAAAAAGAGTCGCCAATGACGAGATAAGAGGGTCGGGTGGCTGTCGGGTCAGGGGTGACTTGAACCTTAGCATAATAGTTGGTGTTGGGCTTGATGGGACGCATCAAGTTCATGACTCTCTCCAAATCGTTGTCAGGATATTTGGTTTCCTCCACGTGTTTCTCACCAAAGGTGTAATGCAACAGCTTCTTATGGCTGGTGTGCTCGACATATCGCATCATGGTGTCGAAGGCATGTTGAGCGGCGAGATGTGACCAGTGCATGCCGGTCTTCGGGAACAATGGGTAATCCACCTTGCCTTTTTGTTCCTCGAAGATCTTCTCCACGTTGATATAATGGATGCCTAGGCTGTCAAAGAGGTGGGGATAGTATTCGATGGCGTGAAAACACTCCGTGGGAGGCTCGGGGTTCCTGGGGAGTTGTTCTGGATAGACGAAGGCTTTGCTGGGAAGCAAGGAGATGAAAATGAACACCCCATGTTCCTCAAGAAGGTGCTGCACCTTATATAATCGTAATGCCTCGCGCTCGAGTTCGCTTTTCGTGACATGTTTGCCGTTGGTGTATTTGGAATTGACACCCTGATAGTAGTTGAACATCTCATCACGTCCAAACAGCCAGTCATCCTTGCCGACCTTGATGGTTTGGTTGGACGACTTATGATAGAAATCCCAAAGGTATTGGTTGTAGAGCCTAATCAGCGCCTCCCGGAACCCGTAGTCGAACCGCAGGTTATACTCGAGATTCTTTTGGAACTGGCCGTTTTTAAAGCTGTTGAATGTGAGCTTGGTTTCTCGCATCTGGTAGAAGACACCATTCAGCTTCTCAAACTTGAACAGATGCGTCCTGGCCTGGACGTATATCATGAGGAATACGCCTAACGTCAAGAAACATAATATGGTTGCCAGGGTCTTTTTCATGTCAGAATCGGAAATAGATGAAAGGACTGAATCCAACGATGTTGAATGCGGTTAAACAGAATAGGAGTAGAAAGATGGCTATTGGCCAAGCGATGAGATGACCGGCAAAGGGGTATTCTTTGTAAAACACGGCATCTTGAAGTTTCTTTCCCCAAGGGAAGAGTGTCAGGAAGGAGAAAGCAAGTGCAAAAATCAACATGGCGTAGAACTGCATGTCGTTGATCGTCCCAAAGCCCTTGAAGCTGAAGGCGAATAACCGAGAGATAAAAGTGAAGGCATCCCCGAGATTCTCAATTCTGAAGAGTGCCCAGCCCACCATGACGATGATGAGCGTTAAGAGATGAGAGATGAGCGTTGAAAATGTACCTCTACCCTCAGTCCTCTCACCTCTAACCTTTTCCAGGCAGATGAAAAGCCCATGGTAGGCGCCCCAAATCACGAAGTTCCAGGAGGCTCCGTGCCATAGTCCCGAGAGGAGGAAGACCACCCAAAGGTTAAAGTACATCCTGCGTTTTGAGCAGCGGTTGCCCCCAAGCGGGATATAGAGATAGTTGCGCATGAAGCTGCCGAGGGTGATGTGCCAGCGTCGCCAGAACTCGGTGATGCTTCGGGAGTTATAGGGGTTGTCGAAATTCTCGGGGAAGTGAAATCCCATCATCTTGCCGAGACCGATGGCCATGTCAGAATAGCCCGAGAAGTCGAAATAGAGTTGCATGGTGTAGGCGGCGATGGTGATCCATGCAGTTCCAGTGTCCATGAGGGTCAGGTCGGTCGCAAGAAGCTGATCGACTTGCGCGCCAAGCACGTCGGCAATCAGGACCTTCTTGGATAAGCCGATGATGAACCGGTAGAATCCCTGCATGATTTCCGTAGCGCTGTAATGGCGTTGCCGAATCTCGCCTTCGATGTCGCAATATCGCACGATGGGTCCCGCGATGAGCTGTGGGAACATCATGATATACACGATGTAATCCGTCAGCTTCTCCATAGGCTCGTTGTTGCCACGGTAGGTGTCGATGACGTAGGTAATCGACTGGAAGGTGAAGAAAGAGATGCCGATGGGGAGGAGAATTGAGAGAGGAGAGGTTAGAGGAGAGCGGTTAGGGTTGAAGAGGTTGTATAATGATAATACATTATCAATGAGGAAGTTGGCATATTTGAAATAGACCAAGAGGCTGAGACTGATGCCGATGGCCAAGCCGCAGAACAGTTTCTTGCGTTTGGCGTTATCGGTCTTTCGCATGGCTTTCACCAAATAGAAGTTAGCGATGGTGGTGGCGAGCAGCCATAGGATGAAGTCGGGGGCTCCGTATGCGTAGAACACGATGGAAAACAGCAGGATGACATAGTTCCTGAATCTCTTGGGACAGGCATAGTAACCTATCATGAAAAGAGGCAGAAAAAACAACAGGAAGACGTTGCTGCTAAAAACCATGATCAGTATGAATATTTACGGCAAAAATAGTTTATTTCAGTAAATCTGAAAAATATAATCAAAATAAAAAATACGCCAAATAAGCAGGCAGATATCGCACTGGTCCCTCACTGGTGTAATCTTTCGTATATATCAGATAGCGTTCGTTGGTGATACGCGACGGGTATTTCTTACAGAAAGCATCCAACGAAACATGTGTTTTATAGGAGGAAGACTTCACCTCGATGGGCAGGATTTTGGTTCCCCGCGATAAGAGGAAGTCAACTTCGTAATTATGTTTACCACTTTCTGTAGGCCAGGTATGATAGAAGAGCTTGTTGCCAGAAGCCGTGAGCATCTGGGCAACGATATTTTCATATAGGTATCCAAGGTTGGTGGGGAGTTTGTCGCTGAGAAGACGTTCATAAATGATGTTCTCAGTGAACGCTTTGTCGCGGAAAGCCAACGTGACAAAAAGGCCGGTGTCGCCGACAAACATTTTATATTGTTCCATATCTTCCGAGCTCCCAAGGCCGACATTCGGGTCATCACAGTGATGGGAGATGTTCACCGTTTTGGATTTCTCCATTTCAGAGATAAGTTCAAGATAGTCTTCATTCCTTGCCTTGGGAATCACACTGGAAATTTTGTATCGAGAAGCGTTGTTGTTGAGCTGTGCTGGGATGGCTGCGAAGATCCTGGCAGCTTTCCCAGAAGGGTCAATCTTTCCAAAGTCTTCGTCGTATAAATCTAGAATGAGTCTTTTGGTGTGATCCACCATCTCGAAATTGTTGGATTCCAAATAGGTGTCCACAGCCTGAGGCATGCCTCCGACAAGCATATAGAGCCTGAAGTCACGCATGAGCTTGCGATGGGCTTCCTTCAAGGGTTGTGGGTGCTCCCAGACGCTGCGGAGCAATGGGATGGTTGCAGTATCACCCATGGCCCATCTGAATTCTTCATAATCCATCGGATACATGCTGATGCGTTCCTCTTCACTTGGGATGAGTATGTTCTCCGTGTTCTTACGGATGGAAATCAAAGAGCCGGTCTCGATGTAATCGTAACGATGGTCATCCACAAACGACTTGATTGCTTGGCGGGCGAGGGGTTGAAACTGAACCTCATCGAAGACGATAAGGGACTTGCGTTCAATCAATTTCACACCGTATGTCAGCTGAAGCCTCAAGAAAATGTAGTTTAAATCGGAAACATCATTGAAGAGATTTTTCACTTCCGCGGAACATCGAGTGAAATCAATGAAGATGAACGATTCGTATTCGTTGCGGGCAAAGGCCTGGACAATGGTGGATTTGCCGATGCGTCGCGCTCCTTCAATAAGAAGCGCACTTTTACCCTTGCTCTCTTGTTTCCATTTGAGTAGGCGTTCGTATATTTTTCGCTTGAAAAGTCTCTTGGATTCCATAACTTGTTGTTTTACCGTGCAAAAATAGTTCATATTTTTTTATCCTCAAAATTTTTTCTGCCCAAAAACACAAAATTCTCAAAATGTTTTTGGCCGAAAAACACAAAATTCTCAAATTGTTTTCTTTTCTTTGGAATGAGGATGGTGGTTGTCGATAGTTTTTGTATCTTTGCAGATTCTATCAAACTTGTTAAAAAATGAACAATAATCTGCTGAATAAAGACCTGAAATACCTTGTCGCGGACATCAACCTCGCCGACTGGGGAAGAAAAGAAATAGAAGTCTCTGAACATGAGATGCCGGGCCTCATGGCCTTGCGTAAGAAATATGGCGACACCAAGCCGTTGAAGGGTGCCAAGATTATGGGCTCCTTGCACATGACCATCCAGACGGCCTGCCTCATTGAGACATTGGTCGAGCTGGGCGCCACGGTGCGTTGGTGCAGCTGTAACATCTATTCCACGCAGGACCATGCCGCTGCCGCCATCGCCCAGACTGGCACTTCGGTGTTCGCATGGAAAGGGGAGACCCTCGAGGACTACTGGTGGTGTACCAAACGGGCCATCACCTTCCCTGATGGCACTGGACCGGACCTCATCGTGGATGACGGCGGCGATGCCACCCTCTTGATTCACAAGGGATATGCCTGTGAGAACGACCCCAAACTGCTGGATGCCCCCACAGGTAGTGAGGAAGAGAAAGCCTTGATGAGTGTCATCCAAGCCACCTATAAAGAAGATCCTGCCTTCTGGCATACCGTAGTGAAAGGATGGAAAGGCGTCTCCGAAGAGACCACCACTGGCGTGCACCGCCTCTATCAGATGCAGGAACGCGGTGAGCTGCTGGTGCCTGCCATCAACGTCAACGACTCGGTCACCAAGTCCAAGTTCGACAACCTCTACGGCTGCCGTGAGTCATTGGCCGATGGCATCAAACGTGCCACTGACGTGATGATCGCTGGCAAGGTCGTCGTGGTATGCGGCTACGGTGAGGTGGGCAAGGGCTGCTCACACTCCATGAAGAGCTACGGCGCTCGTGTTCTCGTCACTGAGATCGACCCCATCTGCGCCCTCCAGGCTGCTATGGAAGGCTTTGAGGTCACCACGATGGAAGAAGCTGTCAAGGAAGGCAACATCTTCGTCACCACTACCGGCAACTGCGATGTCATCACCCTGGAACATATCTTGCGGATGAAAGACCAAGCCATCGTGTGCAACATCGGACATTTCGACAATGAGATTCAGGTAAGCCGCCTCGAGACCGCCAAAGAGCTGAAAGAGAAAATCAACATCAAGCCCCAGGTGGACAAATACGTCTTCGAGGACGGTCACTGCATCTTCCTGCTGGCCTCAGGGCGACTGGTCAACTTAGGCTGCGCCACTGGACACGCCAGCTTCGTGATGAGCAACTCGTTCACCAACCAGACCCTGGCACAGATGGACCTCTGGGAGAAACGTGATGAGTATAAGGTCGGCGTGTATTGCCTGCCGAAATACCTCGATGAGGAAGTCGCCCGTCTGCACCTCGAGAAGATCGGTGTGAAACTCACCAAACTGACCCAGAAACAAGCCGACTACATCGGTGTGCCCATCAACGGGCCGTTCAAGTCGGACATCTACAGATATTGATGAAGATTGCTGTCAACACACGGTTGTTGCTGAAAGGCAAGCTGGAAGGTATTGGATGGGTGGCTTACGAGACGCTTCGTCGTATGGTGGCCGCTCATCCCGAAGTGGAGTTTTATTTCCTCTTCGACCGCCAGCCTGACCCGATGTTTTGCTTCGCCGACAACGTGAAACCTGTGGTGTTGTTTCCTCAGGCACGTCACCCTTTCCTGTTTATCTGGTTCTTCGAGTTGTCGGTTCCCCGGATGCTGAGAAAGCTTAAGGCAGACTTGTTTTATTCGCCAGATGGCTATCTGAGTTTGCGCTCCAAGGTGCCGCAGGTGGTGGAGTTCCACGACCTCAACTTCGAGCATTTCCCGGGCGACATGCCCAAAATCCATCTTTGGCATTACAAGACGTTCTTCCCGAAATTTGCCAACAAGGCACGACGTATCGTCACCGTATCGGAGTTCTCCAAACAGGATATCGTGGATTGTTACGGGGTCTCTGCTGATAAGATTGACGTGGCTTACAACGGAATGAATGAGGTCTTTAAGCCATTGGACATCAGTCAGCAACACCAGGTGCGGGCGAAGTACAGCGGGGGCAGCCCCTATTTTATGTTTGTCGGTTCGCTGCATCCGCGCAAGAATCTGGCGAGGCTTTTCACCGCCTTTGACAAGTTTAAGAAACGACACGCCTCAGAGGTGAAGCTGCTGATTGTTGGGGAGAAACGATGGTGGACTGAACCGATACAGCAGGCTTACGATGCCATGAGCTGCAAGGACGAGGTGGTCTTCACAGGCAGGCTGAGTGCAGAAGAGCTGCATCAAGTGACTGCCTCGGCGTTGGCCTCGGTGTATGTGTCTTATTTTGAGGGATTTGGAATACCTATTCTCGAGGCCTTCAAATGCGACACCCCGGTGATTACCTCTAATGTCACCTCCATGCCTGAGGTAGCAGGTGATGCCGCCTTGCTAGTGGATCCCTTCAACGAGGCCTCCATCGCTGACGCAATGGAAAAAGTCTTGGATGAGCGTGTGAGACAAGAATTGATAGAGAAAGGCCGAGTGCGCGCCCGTGATTTCTCATGGGACCAGACGGCAGAAACGATATGGAATTGTTTGATGAAAGGTTATAACAATGGAACAAATCATCATGTACCCAGGTGACACCCAGAAAGACGTGGTGGACTGGAAAACGACACAAGGACAGCATATTACAGCTGTGGTAAGAAACATCCTCGTGCTAGGCTCTGGCGGCCGCGAGCATGCCTTGGCTTGGAAACTGGCTCAAAGCGATGGTGTGAAGGTGTATATCGCTCCTGGCAATGCGGGTACCGCTGAGGTGGGAACGAATGTAAACATCAAGGTGAGCGACTTCGAGGGTGTCAAGCGGTTTTGTCTGGATCATGAGATCAGCCTCGTCGTCGTCGGTCCCGAACAACCACTGGTCGATGGCATCGTCGATTTCTTCAAGACGGATGAACAGCTGAAGTCCATCCGGGTCGTCGGTCCCGACCGCAAAGGCGCGCAACTCGAAGGCAGCAAGGCCTTTGCCAAGGTCTTCATGGAGAAAAACGGCATCCCAACGGCACGTTGCCTCACTGTCACCAAAGACAACATGGAGGCTGGTGTGGAGTTCCTGAAGTCGCTCAAGGCTCCTTACGTGCTGAAAGCCGATGGCTTGGCAGCAGGCAAGGGAGTCCTCATCCTCGATTCGTTAGAGGAAGCTATCCATGAGCTGGGTGACATGCTGGAAGGCAAATTCGGCAACGCCTCTGCCACCGTGGTCATTGAGGAGTTCCTCAAAGGCATTGAATGCTCTGTGTTTGTGCTGACTGATGGCGCACATGCTGTGCTGCTTCCCGAGGCTAAGGACTACAAACGCATCGGAGATGGCGACAAGGGCTTGAACACCGGCGGTATGGGGGCAGTGTCACCTGTTCCGTTCTGCACACCGGAGTTCATGAAGAAAGTGGAAGACCGTATCGTTAAACCCACCTTGCATGGACTGAAATGTGAAAATGTCGATTATAAAGGATTTATCTTTCTTGGACTGATGAACTGTGGGGGAGACCCTTACGTCATCGAATACAACGTCCGCATGGGTGATCCCGAGACTGAAGCGGTGATGACTCGTATCGAAGGCGACTTTGCCGACATGCTGTATGCTTGTGCTGACGGCATGCTTGACAAGGTTCATTACGCCCAAAGCAAAGACACTGCGGTCACTGTCATGCTGGTGTCAGGAGGCTATCCTGAGGCCTACGAGAAAGGTAAGGTGATGACGGGCATGAATCGGTTGAAAGACTGTGTGGCTTTCCATGCAGGCACAGCCTTTAATGCTGAAGGACAGGTCGTTACCGCTGGTGGACGTGTCATTGCGATTACCGCTCATGGCAACACCATCGAGGAAGCCCGCGATAAAGCCTATCAAAATGTAAGTAAAATTCACTTCGATGGCGAAACCCACCGCTCCGACATCGGCTTAGACCTAACAATAACCTCTACCCTCTAACCTCAAACTATAACCCTCCCCTTGATTCGTTTTTTCAGAAATAGCTATATTGTTCAATACGTGGTGATTGCCTTGTTATGCATCGCCATTTGGATTCCATCGTTCATCACACAAAATGTCGATGTGGCCTATCGCAACCCTGTTACACCTTTGTATAATTTGGTGGCGGATATCCTGGACTTCTGGCCATACGCCATGTTGCTGTTTGCTTTTTTCCTCAATGCCTTTGAGGTCTTGTTCTTTAACTCCATTTTGGCCTCCAACCAGATCATCAACAAGGTCAACACTTTAGGTGCGGTGGTCTTCCTATTGGTGATGAACCTCACCATGGAGCAGACCACCTTTTATCCCGTGCTGTTTGCCTCCGTGTTTTTGTTGATGTTTATCCATACGCTGTTCTCGATATATCAGACACCCCGTCCGGAGCTGTATTTGCTTAACGCCGGTTTTTATTTGTCTCTTGCCTCGATGTGTTGGTTCCCTTCTTTGCTGTTGGCCGTGTGGGGCATCATCGCTTTGGGCATCATCCAAAAAGGCTCGTTACGGTTGCATCTGATTCCGTTTATCGGCCTTTTGCTCCCTTATTTCTTTTATTTCTCGATGCATTTCCTCATGGGCGATTTGCTTCCCAGACTTCATGCCTACGTTGACTTCTTTAATAATATTGAACTGAGTATCAGTGGATTCACATTATTCAAGGCGGGCTTGTTGATATTCTTGCTGCTGGTAGTGGCCATGCCATTGTTGACACCTCGAAATTATAGTTTTGAGAAGACTATTTCGGTGAGAACGAAGGTCACGATGACCATCCTTTTATTGTTTTTCGGGGTTTTTATGTTGCTGTTGGAGCGTAACCCCATGCAAACTGGAGTGTTGTTTATCACCTTGAGTATTCTGTTCTCCTACGAGTTGGCTTATCTTGATGGCTTACGTTGGTCGAATGTCACTTTCGTGGTCTTTCTTTTGGCTGTGTTAGCTTTTCATTATTATCCTTTATTTGCTTGATTATGAATTTGCTAACTCATTATTCTGATTTCGTGGAAGCGGGCTGTGACGAGGCAGGTCGAGGCTGTTTGGCAGGACCCGTGGTGGCGGGTGCGGTGATTCTGAAGCCTGGGTCGGACTATCCTGAGCTAGATGATTCCAAGAAATTGACAGAAAAGAAACGGGTTCAGTTGCGTGAGCTGATTATCAACGAGGCTTTGGCGTATGGAGTGGGTGTCGTGACGGCGGCGGAAATCGATGAGATTAACATCTTGAATGCCTCTTTTTTGGCTATGCACCGTGCCCTCGACCAGTTGAAGGTGAGGCCTGAGTTCCTGCTCATCGACGGCAACCGTTTTAAAAAATACCAAGACTTGGATCATGTCTGTGTGGTGGGAGGTGACGCCAAATATCAGGCCATCGCGGCGGCTTCCATCCTGGCCAAGACCACTCGTGATCGGCTAATGGAAGAGTATGACCTGCGTTACCCCCAGTATCATTGGAAGAAAAACAAAGGCTATCCCACACCAGAGCATAAACAAGCCATCGCCGATTATGGCATCACGGAGCTGCATCGCAAGTCGTTTAACATGGCGATACAAATGAAATTGTTTTAAATAAATTAAGCGAATTTTTTTTGATGTCGTCTCATCAAGAGAATCAAATCGCTTA
>JAEEGG010013997.1_pt1 | contig 17062 bp, 9 predicted proteins | sample 9134161 | NCBI WGS metagenome assembly JAEEGG01 (sample SAMN16246543, study PRJNA631951) | gut metagenome | biome: gut microbiome; feature: rumen; material: CR-attached | host: Bos | place: Iran: Karaj | collected 2018-10 | reverse complement strand
CCGCGACACCAACATCGGTTCGGGCGGTATCCTCGGTAACGTTGGTGGCTCGGACACCAAGCTGCTCAATTGCATCTATGCCGGTAAGATTAAGGCTCACGACCGTATCGGCGGCTTCGTGGGTTGGTATGATGACCCAGGCAGTGTCATCGAGAACTGTCTGATGATTGGTGAAGTCGAAGTGGGAACCTTTGAAATAGATGCAACCAACGAACTGGCTTCCAACGTCATCTGCCGCTATGGTACGCATCCCATCCGCTGCTCCATCCGCAATACGTACTATGTACGCCAGGAAGGAGTGCCTGAACAATTCTATGTAGGCCGTCAGGGCGAGGTTATGGGCGACAGCAACGGTGAGGACAACATCAACAACATGACACAGGGTGCCTTCGAGGTAACGAGGGAACAGCTGGCCAGTGGTGAAGTTTGCTTCGCGCTGAACAACAATCAACAGGAAATCAACTTCTATCAGACCATTGGTACGGACGAAGTGCCCACTATTCTTTCTAACGGACACAAGCGCGTGTATGCTAAGGGTCAGGTGAAGTGTAACGGTCAGAAGTATGGCGAGGCTACCTACTCCAACTTAGCTCCCAACAATATTGACCAGCACCAGTTTGAGGACGGCGTTTGCGTGGTTTGCGGCGCTACCGAGGGCGAGACCGAGTTGCCTATGGATGAGGATGGCTACTATGCAGTAGCATCTGCCATTCAGTTCAAGCAATTCTGCGACTTGGTGAACGAAAAGAACATGATTGAGGCCAAGGTGCGCTTGTATGATGACATCGACCTTACTGACGAGAAGTATTCAAGGACCCGTCTGAACACCTTCGGCGGTGAATTCGATGGACAAGGTCATGTGATTACCACAGCATGGAACCTCCCCGGTGCTGCCGGTCTGGTAGCTGCCCTGAAAGGTGAGGTACACGATGTAATCATGCGTGGTACGATGATTAACTCGCAGTCCTATATGGGCGGTATTGCCGGTTCTACCATTAGCGCCCGCATCCGCAACTGTGTAGTTGAGACAGAGATTACCTCTACCTATAATGGTCATAATGGTAACGTAGAAGGTGGTGGCTTCATCGGCCGTAACGAAGGTACGAACACTCTGGTTGAGAACTGCGTATTCTCTGGTAAACTCATCCAGGGTGAGAACGATGACGCCAACCTGCATGCCTGCGGTGGTATCCAGGGTAACAACCGTGGTACGACCATCATCCGTAACTGTATCGTGACAGGTAGTGTAGAGGCCCGCAGCTCAGAGGTTGCCACGTTTGCCCGCGATGGACAAGCCACGACGACCAACTGCTACTATCTGAATGGCTTCCCAGCAGGAACCTTCGGTGACTGCACCCAGATGACAGCTGAGCAATTCAGTACGGGTGAGCTTACCTATAAGCTGAACGGTGGCGAGATTGATCCCGACAAGGTAGTATGGCGACAGAACACCTACATCTACGAGCCCAGCATACCTATGCCCACCGGTGGTGATAACTATGGTATCGTCTATCGTCTGCAGAACGGCAGGTGCATGGGTGTCTATGACGAAGGATCACTCAAGGAGTTCCAGGAAATCTTCGACATTGCAGAAAATGAGTTTGCAGCCAACGTGGAGGCAAATGCCGAGGCGGTTGACGCATACCTGCCCTTCATCGAAGAACTGACTTCCATAAAGGACTACAAGAAGTTCTGGTATGCCTACATAGACTTCAACCAGAAGAAGCAGATTCTATTGGATAACGCGAATGCGTATGTCACTCTCTTTAAGCGCGCTGAGGATGCCAAGGTCTACCTCGCTGAGAACGAACTGGCCGGCGAGGCTGCTGAGATGCTGAAGACATATGTCACTGACTTCATCGAGCCGGGCGAGCAGTTTGCCAATGGTTCTGTAGAATACATCCGCGAGAATTACCAGCTGGGTACAGAAGCTGTACGCGGCGAGATCACCTATCTGAACAGTCTCTTTGGCAAGGCCATCGGTGATGGTTACAAGGCTGGTACCGACATTACCCTGTTGCTTACCAACGCTGACTTCAGCAATGGCTTCAACGGATGGCAAGGCTACGGTGGAACCGGCACTTACTCTAGCCTTGAACCCGCTGTACGTGAGGCTTGGGACTGCACGCTCGATCGCCACCAGAAACTCACTGGTCTTAAGAACGGTATCTATGAGTTGCAGATGAGCTCGTTGTTCCGTGCTGCCGACGATGACTTCAACCTCAACTACGCCGCCTTCCTCTATGCCTACTCAGGCGATTCCAAGAACTGGGTACCCATCATGGGTATCAGCGAGGATGCACTGCCTGCTGCAGAGGCACGGCCCGGTGAGAACTGCTACATCGTGAACATCAACAATCATCCTTATGACAACGAACTCCAGTTCGAACTGGAGGGTGACATCTTCTACGTGCCCAACAGTGTGGATGGTGCCAGCATCGCCTTCAAGGGCGGACGCTATCAGAACCGCATCCTGGTGAACGTAACCGACGGTACGCTTGAACTGGGTGTTTATGTGCCTGGTACGGGTGCCAGTCGCGACTGGTGTCCCTTCGGTGGAGCCAAGCTCGTTTATCAGGGTGAACTGGGTGAACCGACTGCCACTGAAGCATTGACCGATGTGCTCAACGGTATGGTGGCTCGCGCTGAGACACTCATTGACTACCATGGTGAGACAGTCAACTATATTGCCAAGGCTGGTTTCAGCCAGCAGGAGAAGAATGAGTTGCAGGCCTGCATCGACGCCTACGGCACTGCCGAAAGCGACGCAGCCATGTATGACGTTGTGAAACGCTTCTCAGCTGTCTTCCAGAGCATTCAGCAGACCAAGCAGGACTACAAGCGTATGTTCCTCTACTCCAATGCTTTCTTGGATGCTGCCAGCAACCTCTCCAGAGCTAACGTCATCTCTCAGAGTGAAATGACGAAGATCTTCGGCATCATCGACGATATCGGCTATGGCTTCGAGACTGGTGCTCCCACTCCCGAGGAGGCTCGCAACCTGAACTTCTTCGACGGCATTGAATTTGTTCCCGCAAAAGTCGACGGCATCTACCAGATTGGTTCAATCAGTGAGTTCGCCGTATTCGCAGAGTTCGTACGCCAGATTGACAACAACCTGAGCGCCAAGCAGACGGCTGACATTGATGGCGTAATCTACGATATGGGTCTGACCAACTTCGGTGGCACCTACGACGGTGGCTTCCACACCATTACGGTTAACATGAACACCGATCAGGAGCGTGCAGCTTTGTTCAGGAGCATTAAGGGCAGCGCAGTCGTGAAGAATCTGGTTACACGCGGTACCATCGATACCAGCAACAAGTATGCCGGCGGTATTGTAGGTGAAGCAAGTGACAACGCCAGCATTTTGAACTGCGAGAGCCACGTGGCAATCAACAGCACTGTCAGTGGTGACGGCACACACGGCGGTATCATCGGCCTGACCGGTGGCACAGGTACCATCAGGGTGACCAATGCTTTGTTCGCTGGTAGCATCAATGGTGACCAAACCACTTGCTGCGGCGGTATCTGCGGCTGGTCGGGCAATAGCGGTCAGAATGTAATGACCAACTGCCTGGTTGTCGGTGACATCACCACCAACCCAGAGAGCTGTGCAACCTTCAGCCGCAATTCGTCTAACTTCACGATTGTGAACACCTACTACAAGGATGGCTTCTATGAGATTTATGACAACAACAAGGGAACCAAGGTAACCGCCAGCCAGCTGGCAAGCGGTGAGATGGCTTACCGCCTGAACGGCAACAAGCAAGGTCAGGGTGTGGCATGGTACCAGAATGTAGGTACGGATGCTTATCCCACCATCGTTCCCAACGAGCAGTACATCGTCTACATGCAGGAGAACGGCACGTTCAGCAATGTGCCCACCGCTATAGAAGGAATCACTGCCGACAACCGTGAGAACACGGCCATCTACGACTTGACCGGTCGTCGTGTTGAGAAAGCCCGCAAGGGACTCTACATCATCAACGGCAAGAAAGTGTTGGTTAAGTGAGAGGAGTAGCGGAACTAGTTCCGTCCTAAAGAAAGGGGCTGCCCAAATGGGTGGCCCTTTTTTCTTGTGACGCCCTTCTGCCTACAGGTTAAGATGCATTCGTTTTTCGAGCCAACGAAGGTTGGTCTATCGGAAAAGCCATTTCCCTATAATCAAAGAATTGGAATTCTTTGTCCTTCATTGTTGTGCATTCCGAAAAAAATATTTAATTTTGCGTTCATTATGAATGATTTCGAGACAGGAAACGATAGATGGAAGATAAAGAATACAGTTAAACCGGAATAAGACAAGATGAACAGATTCATCAAAATCCCAAGACCATCGTGGCTGAACTGAGCCAGAAGGAGCGAAGAGTAGTCAACGATGACACAACACGTTGTGATTGCAATCTCAACACGTGGCCTGATAGCAGGAGAAGCCGAAAGCGACTGTCAACGAAATCAATCTATTCGCTCTGAACTTCACCGACGAGAAGATAGACGTTTACAAAAAGAGAAAAAAAAGGTCGAAAGAGAACATGAAAAAGGTGACGAGAATATGGATGTCAGCTGCTGCCCTCACCTGCTGTGGCATCTGCATGCTGATCTCATGCAAGAAGACCAACGCCAACGAGGCCGAGCTACCGCAAATAGAAGCAACTGAACTAATACGCACCAGCCAAAGCTGGGATGGAAAGGAGCTGCCAGACTATCCGCAGGGACGACCTGAACTGGTGGCCATGAAATACGAAATCCCTGCTGGTCAGAAAATGGGATGGCACCATCATCCTGTGATGAACTACGGAGTGCTGGCGCAAGGCGAGTTGACGCTCTTCGGCCAAAACGGTGAGGAGAAAGTTGTCCACGAGGGTGAGGCTGTCGTGGAGATGGTAGGTACCATTCACCACGGAGAAAACCGCGGCACAAAACCGGCTATCCTCTACGTGTTCTACCTCTCGCAGAAGGACATGCCCCTGGCTGTACAACATTCCGACATCCCATTGGAATAAACATGACAAGGTAAAGATGAAAGAAAAAAATGAATAATTGAATATGCAGAAAGTATTATTATTGGCAGCCTTCGTAGCAGCCGCGATGCCTTCTATGGCACAACTGGAGAAGTATTCCGTCAGTGGAACATACACTGACAATGGTAAGAAGGTCTATCTGATAGACCGGTTGACAAACCATGCCATCGACAGTATGATTGTCGCCAACGGCAAGTTCTCTTTCAAAGGCAGTGCCCCAAAGGATGCTTTTATGGCCATCACGGCAGAGAACAAGAAGTGGCAGGTACTCTTCTTCAACGATGGTACACCTGTGACTGTCAACCTCAACGACAGTACACTGAAGGGGTCTCCGATGAACGAGCGCCTGGTGAAGTACGATGTCGAGCAGGACATTCCCACCAAGGCATTTAGGGCAAAAACCTCCAAGATGAGCAAAGAAGAGATGAAGGCACACCAGGAGGAACTCATGGGAGAGTACAACAAGATAATAGATGGGCAGATAGCTTTTGCAAACAGAATCTTCCAAGAGGAGCGCAAGTCACTGATTCCACTGGCTTACTCGGAATTGTATTTCTTCGACAATGGCGTGGAGGAGTACGACAAACTGGTCGAGGAACAGGTGGTGTTTGCCAAGCATCCTTATCTGAAGAAGGCAAGAGATGAAGTAGCCCAAATGCTGCAACCAAAGGAGAGTCCCAAGACAGCTTTTATCGGCCAACAGTTTACCGATCTGGAAATGGCCGACCCAGACGGCAAGATGCACAAGATCAGTGAGTTTGTCGGTGAAGGGAAATGGGTACTCGTAGACTTTTGGGCCTCGTGGTGTGGTCCCTGCCGAGCTGAAATGCCTAACGTGCTGGAGGCCTACGACAAATACCATGCTAAAGGCTTCGAGGTAATTGGCATTTCTTTTGACCAGAAGAAGGAGCCATGGGTAAGAGCCATCGAGCAACTCAAGATGCCATGGATGCAACTCTCCGACCTGAAGGGATGGAGCTGTGCCGCTGCACCTGCCTATAAAATTGACGCCATCCCCGACAACATCCTCATCGACCCGCAGGGGAAGATTACGGATCGCGCACTTCGCGGCAAGGCGCTGCAAACCCGTCTGCAGAAAATCTTCGGAGAATAAAGTCGCAACAGATGCCGAAGATGATTAAGAGCCAATTGGGCAAAGGTTGGTCGGAACAGAGAAAGACCACCTGCACTGACGAAGGAGACAAAATCACAGCAACAAGGCAAGAAGGACATCAAGGCCTTTGACATGAGCAAGGACGGCAATTCGATATCTTTTGCAAAGGAGTCTAAAAAAGAGAATAGAAAAGTTACCTTGAAACGTATTAAACAACAGACACAATAAAAAAACAAATAATCTGACATGAAGAGAATCATCAACACAGCAGTACGGACAGCCATAACCCTGATTCTGACGACAACGGCTTTCACGAGTTGCCAATCCGCACCTGAGATACCGGAGCAACCCTGCATCATCAACTTCGTTAACTTCATCCGTCAGGTGGAGCCGCGCGACGAGCGTTTCACCAACGAGTATCTTTTCCAGACCACTGCCAACGAGTTGGCGCAACTGAACGAATACGGTTTCCGTGGCACCTTCCTGCTCCAGTATGATGCGCTCGTCGATTCTGCCTATCAGCAGCTGATGAGGGAAGCCAAAGAAAAAGGGCATGAAGTGGGCGCATGGTGGGAGATCACTGAACCGCACGTACGTGATGCAGGCATGACTTGGCGCGGAAGATACCCGTGGGACTGGCATGCCAACGTAGGTTTTGCTACAGGTTACACACCCGAAGAACGCGAGCGTCTGGTGGATACCTATATGAACCGCTTCCACGAGATTTTCGGCAGTTATCCTGAGTCTGTGGGTTCTTGGTTCATCGATGCCCACACGCTGCAGTATTTTTCCGACAAGTATGGCATCACGGCTTCCTGCAACTGCAAGGATCAGTATGGCACCGATGGCTATACCCTTTGGGGAGGCTACTGGAACCAAGCCTACTACCCAAGCCGCGTGAATGCTTACATGCCTGCGCAGACCAGCGAGGGACAAATCCCCGTTCCTGTCTTCCGCATGCTCGGCAGTGATCCTGTGCTGCAGTACGACAATGCTCTCGACAGCCGAGTGCAGGGTGTCATTACCCTGGAGCCTGTCTATACGGGCAATGGGGGAGGCGGTGGAAACCGCCAGTGGATTGAATGGTTCCTCCCCGCTATGGCCAACAGTAAGAGTCTGGGATTCAACTATATCCAAGCCGGACAGGAGAACTCGTTTGGTTGGGAAGCCATGAAGAACGGTCTGACGATGCAGATGCCAATCATACGTCAACTGGCCGACGAAGGGAAGGTCCGCGTAGAGACACTGGCAGAGTCGGGTCGATGGTTCAAGGAGCGCTATCCGCTCACACCTGCCACATCCGTTACCGTAGACGATGACTTCCTGCACGACGGACGAAGCGCAGCGTGGTACGACAGCCGTTTCTACCGCATCGGACTCTTCTGGGAGGGCGACTTCTTTGTCATCCGCGACATCCATCTCTTCGACGAAAGCATCGAGTCGGATTATTTGCGTCAGGCAGGAACATCCACCCAATGCGTCTACACCACCCTACCCATCGTGGACGGATACCTGTGGAGCACATCCGACGAGCGTGCCGGACTCCGTCTCGTAGCCCTGCAAGGAGAATCGGGCACAGAGGAGATTCCAGTCTTTTCCCATTCCTTCCGCCAGACAGCTGCCGATCAACTGGTGGTTGACCAGAAGACTCCCTACGGCACGTTCACTCTAACCCTGAACGAGGACAATATTACCTGCAGCCTACGCGCGAAGAAGAAAGTGAACTGGGCAATGGAGTTCACCGCAGCCCCCAAAGCCTCTCTTCCTTTCGACGAGCTTTCTGCCCAGGAGATGCGTGCGACATGGAAAGGTCATCCCTATGCGTTCCATCTTCAGAAAGGCTCATTCGAAACAGCATCCTCTTCCTCAGGAAAACCGACATCGTGGCGTATGCATCCCCAACGCGGCAAGATTGTACTCTCGTGTCAGCTTTCTGACAGAGAATGTAAGTAACTAATGATAATACAAAAATAGATAAAAACATGAGAAAAATTCTGTTATTAATCCTCGTTTCTGTCTGCACAATGACAAAGGCCGACGAGAAAGTGCTGCAAATATGGCAGTCCGATGGTCAGGTGATGAACATCAGCTTGAACGAAGAACCCAAGACAACGTATGCCGATGGAAATCTGGTGATTACGACCAACAAGACCACCATTACATTTCCCTTGGAGAAGGTGAAGAAGTACACCTACACCACTCTTGCCGATGGCATCAGTACAATACCAACAATGAAAGCTGCTTTCTCGAAAGATGGCGAGACTCTCACGTTCACCAATGTGAAGCCTAATAGCATCATTCTCCTCTATAACATGGCAGGTCAGCTGCTCCGCAAGATTGATTCTGGAAAAGACGGCAAAGTCACTGTATCAGTCTCTGTTTTCCCCACAGGAGTCTATGTAATTAAAGCCAATGGTGCAACCTATAAAATCACGAAGCGATGAAAAACAAGATACTCAGAACACTGCTTACCGCCGTCATGACCATAACAGTATTACCTATGGTTGCCAACGATTATCTGAAGATTTACTTCAAAGATGGTCATACAGAACGACATTTTATGCATCTTGTGGAATCCATATCTACAACGAAATATGACTTGGAGGGCAATCTGCATGATGATTATCAGATGCAGCAAATTGTTATGCCTGACACTACTTACTCCTATTATCTTGCAGAAATAGATAGCATGACATTCAGGAAAGTGGATGAGGAACAGGTTAAAAAAAATGTGGAAAAAATAAATAATTATGTAATACCTATTTTCGAGCAATGCTCTACTGTTGAGGAGATGGAAGAGCATATCGATGAGATAACAAGTGTCGAAGGAGTAGAGAATATAATACGTTCAGGTACAGATATTATTGTTAAAATTCGTGATTGGTATGATTTCGTTTTCATGTACCCCATAGTGCCCGATGTTGAAAATCTTTATGTAGCAAGGAAAGCGAAAACTATAAACATTCAGAATTCCAAACCTCTAATGCAACAACTTAAGAAAGATGGTACACCAATTAAAGTTGCTATTGCATGCCAAATGATCAATGACACAAGATTCAAAGGACAAGTAAACGACCTTATAGAATTAACCGAAAGATTTAAGGCGATGGGGTTTCAGGCGGTTTTTGTCCCAAGTGAAGAAGGGGGAAATTTAGATACTGATTTTTACAGAAGAAGAATGTTCGAGTATGATATTGTTGTTTTAGATACTCATGGTGGCTACAATGAAGATACGGGATGGCACGGTTTTTTAACAGATGAATATCTCGGCATATCTACACCCGAAATTACTATTTGGAATTGGTTTGTTAATAAGTTAGATAAATTAGGATTAAATGAATCAGGAGTATTAGAGCCTATACATACTGATATAGAGGACGCATTTGTTGGTTACTGTAGGACTGGATACTTTTCTTCTGGCGTTTTTATTGGTGTTTCAGATAGCTTTATTGCGAAAAGTAAGTTTAAGTTTGGAGAAGGTCCACATATAGTTTTTAATGGAGCCTGTAGCTCTTTGAATGGTAAGGATACAATAGAACGTAAACTTGACAGTAAAACATTCTCTGGTAGTGATGCAGTAGCTCAAATATTCCATGATAAGGGGACAGATATCTACATGGGATACAACAATTCATGTTCATACTCTGGCTATGCAGCTTTCTATTATTTCAATGCCATGCTTCATGGATTATCCCATAAAAGTGCTTTTGATATTATATCGGATGATTATAAAACGGAGAAAACAACCTGGGAAGCATCTTTAATTGATTTAACAAAATCAGATTCTGCTAGTCGCATTTTCATTGTTAATACTAATACGGTTGCCAAAACTGATCAAGAGATGAATGATGATTATTATAATCAAAAACAAGTAGAATTGAAAGGAACAACATCCTGTTATAATTTAGATAATATCGGTCTCTCATGTGGTTTTAGAATAGCAACTGAACCCGACATTAATGAATACACGAATGGTATAGATATCATAAGTAAAGATGCTCACCATATACGAGAGGATTATAAAGAAGTTGCTTTCTCTGCAATTTTTAAACCAGAACCAGGAATAACCTACTATTACCGTGCCGTAACTTATGACGGCTTCTATTTTAACTGGGGAGAAGAAAGGATTTTCACCATCGAGAAGTTTAAAGACATGGAACTTTCAGTTGGCTCATTCTGCATCGACGAAGGCAAAAGTACAACGATTGACATAACTGGCAACGGAGACTATGACATCTTCAATGGCAATGACAAGGTTACGAAAGTCACACTTGATGGTGAGAAACTTATAATTGATGCCATTGGTGCTGGTGAGTCCACAATAACCGTGACAGACAAGAAGACTAACCAGGCAGCTAGCATCGAGGTGATTGTTTGGGCAAAACTCTCCATTGCCATTATCGGGAATATCGATCTGGAAGTAGGGGCAAGTGCCAATGTTAGGATAATGTCAGGTAATAACGATTACAACCTCCAGAGCAGTGACCCACAAGTGGCAACCCCCTCTCTTGTCGGAGATTTTGTAACTGTGGAAGCTCTTTCTGCAGGTACGGCTACTATCACCGTGACTGACAACAAGACTGGCCAAACAGCCAGCTTCACAGTAACAGTTGCTGAGCCCACCCCAATCGACATCCCTGCCGAGGCCATCGACCTTGGACTACCCAGTGGAACTCTTTGGGCAAGCTACAACGTGGGTGCCACTGCACCTGAGGAATATGGCAGCTATTATGCCTGGGGCGAGACGGAAGTGAGAGATCAATATTACTTTACCACTTATAGTCTTTGTGATGGCACTGTCAGCTCATGCCATGATATTGGAGAGGACATCAGTGGAACTCAGTATGACGTTGCTCACATGAAATGGGGTGACGAATGGTGTATGCCTTCTAAAGAGGACTTCAGAGAACTTGTTTACAATTGCAACTACAAGGAAACCACGCAAAAAGGCGTGAAGGGTTTCTTGTTCACAGGACGCAATGGCAATTACATTTTCCTTCCATATACTGGGTATTGCTGGAATACCGAGAACAGCAAGGCTGGTAGCGAAGGCTGTTATTGGTCTTCCACCCAAACGACAAGTGTCAACAAAGCTCACGAAATGAGTTTCAAAAATGGTGAAATGCTTTGGGATTGCTACATCAATCGTTTCGCTGGCCTGACAATTCGCCCAGTCAAGCATGTCCCACCCGTGCCTGCCGAGGCCATTGATCTTGGACTACCAAGTGGTACTCTATGGGCTAGCTACAATTTAGGTGCACATAAACCTGAAGATTATGGCCAATACTTTGCATGGGGAGAAATCAAACCAAAGGATTGGTACTCGTGGGGCACCTATGAACACTGCGACGGGACTAAGGAGACTTGCCATAATATCGGGGCAGAAATCAGCGGAACCAAATATGATGCTGCACGTGCGATATGGGGAGTACCCTGGCAGATGCCTACAGCCGAACAAATTGATGAACTGGTAAAGAGTTGCCAACATGAAATAACCACGTTAAATGAAATAAATGTAATGAAGGTAACAGGTCCTAACGGCAAATACATATACCTGCCCCTTGCCGGTTTTATGTCGGGCGATACACTGTATCATCCAGGAGAATACGGCCTATACAAGTCTGGCAGTCGTTGTGACGATGACCTACGAGAGTCGTGGCTCCTCAATTCTGATGCCGATGGTTTCGTGCGAGTCGGTATTTGGAACAGCACAGGTCATACGATACGTCCTGTGATAAAACCATAATAAACACCAATAAGTTTGCAATAGCCCGAGTACCCAAGTGCCCGGGCTATTGCTTATCATATCCCATTCACCACGACATACAAGAACTACCGAAAAAGGCACCCTTGTACCCACAGATGAAAATTTCTCTGTAGCCAAGGCCATCGTCGTAAGAATTCCGCCGCCCGTCCTGTCTCTTGCTTCATTTCCTAAACGTGAAGCGGTCTATGTTGATGCAGTCTTCATTGTCGCCCAGGCGGTCTGCACTGAGTTTTATCTTGTCGCCCTTGGTGTAGTGAATGAGGATCTTCTTCTCTCGCCACTGCTGCCAGGTTTCAGTTAACGGGAACTGCTGTGTCGTCTTCTTTGTCCCGACGGATAAAGTCAGCTCGCGCCTGTCCCAAGACGCGTTCATGGGGCCTGCCGAGTAAGTGATGCAGAGTTCGTAATCGCCACTCTCCAAAGAGGGAACGAACGAGACGGAACCTTTCTTGCCAAGTACGTCAAGGCCTGCCACGAAACCCCGTCCCGTATAACCGGGATGAACGTTCATCACCTTCGCCGTGCCGTGCAGCCTTGTCTGACAAGCATCAATGCTCCCGTCTGGCTGAAGCATGACTTCAGTCTCCCCTGAAAGCGGACGATACCGGGCATTGACAACCTGAGAGCCACGAAACTCCACTTGGTCAACCACTGCATAGTCGATGTCGCCGAAGAAATGGTGCTCTCCGTCGGGCAGTTCTCCCTGGAGACTATTGTAGGCTATATCATCCGCATCCATACGCAGGGAAATCCTGTCGCCAGGCCGTATCCTCATGGACACATAGTAAAGATGGCATTCGTCTATGTCGCCAGAAGGTTCGGCAAGAAGTTTTGCGCAGAAACGCCCGTTGAGATAAACGGATAGACGTTTCGAGGCGGACAGCTTGCTGAGAACAGCGACAGCCAACGCATTTCCTCGACTCTTTGAGTAAAACTCCAGCCCGTCGCCCAGCCGCGAAATGTCTGCCACTCCAGCTCCGTTTGATAGGCCTGTGTTTATCAGCAGCGAGGTGTGCCCCAGACGTTGCATCCCTTCTGCCTCGTACTTACAGGCTTTGGCTTCGTCCCTCCCGTCGAGCGTGAATTCCGTGAGGCACATTGAGTATTGCGACCCTCCTATGGTGGGAAGCGGATTGTTCTTGTAGTTGTAGTTGGAAGAGTAACAGAGCCACATCGTCCGACCATCTTCGGAAATGAACGGGGATGGGATATTCATGAAATAGGATATCGTGGCGAAGCCCTTCAGGTATTGCACGACACGATACTTGCCGTCGATAGCCTCTGACTCCAGTATCAAGGTATTGAAGAAATCGCGATCAGCATCGTCCACCCTGCTGAGAGTCATGATGAAGCGATCCAGTGCGGCATTGTAGGTCAGGCCCACGTTTCCGAGGTAGCCTGTGGCATCGACGATGGGTTTGATATGACGATAGACCTCCTGCAGGTCGTTGCGGTTCCAGGTCCTGTACGAGCCATCGCGGCTCAGGTACTGCCAGTTGCCTGCATCGTTCATGTAGCGGAAGTTTTCCTGGGCGTTCCTGCCTTCGGGCATCAGGATGCGCAGCAGGTAGATGTTGTCCCCGGATATCCAGCTGTTATGGGCCAACTTGCATCCGGCGTCTGCTCCATGAGCCACCATATAAGCCCACCGGCGACCTGTCTGCTTATCTATGGGAGCATGTTCCAAGTTCCGGCCGAAGTCCACGAAATGGGGTGCTCCTATCATGACTTCGTAGGGGTTGTTGAACTCTACCCCGTGAACACGGACCCACTTGTCATGTGGATTCTCGAGCAGAGGGAATTCGGGTGTCGTCTGATCAAACCACTCTTCTCCGAAATTATCTGAAACGCGGAATCCTACGAAAGGCTGCAGGATAGGCCAGTCGGCATTGGGGACGAACCAGGAACGGTCATTCTGCTCCAGCAGGTAGGTGCCGTAGTACCAAATGTCGTTGTACATCAATTGGGCACAAGGATAGCGCCCGTACTTGCCTGCTATCTTCTCGTTACCATTGTGACTGACTCTTTCCCCCACCACATCCACTTGCAGGTTCAACGGATTGTTTCCCACGATCCTCCCACTCCACGGATTCGGAGAGCCAGTCCCCTGTCCGTTCACGCTGCCGTCGGTAAAACAACTGTATATCGTACCATCGGAAGCGTAGGCGGGATACCAAGTGTCAGCATTGGTATAGGAAGCATAGCGACCCGTGAAGGATATGCCTCCAAACGTCTTGGAGAGGGGGAGCGGACAATCTTTAGGCAAACGGTTGTTCCCCCAGCTCGTCCAGTTATACGTCTCGCTTATTTGCTGCAGGCTCCTGTCTTTCTGCGCACATAGGATGCCTGGGCAAGTCAACAGCAAACAAATCAGGATTTTCTTCATCATATCGTAATATTTTTCCCGTGAGACCGTCGGAAATGGGACAGGCAGAGAGCTTCCGCATTATTTACCGATGACAAAATTACAGAAATATTCTTTTGAACCAATGACTTTTCCAAAGTTTTATAGGTGTGGCGGCAAAAGTTGTCCCTTTTGACACAACACGTTGACTGGACTCACACGACACGTTGTTCCACCCGATGAAACGTGTTGCCTTCATTTCGGTCTACACTCTACACCACACACCCCTAACACACTGGCTATCAGAAAGAAGACGGGGTGTAGAGCATCTGATGACTCTACACCCCGTCTACACCGCCCTACACCCTGCCTACACCCGTGTATCCCACTGATTCAGAGTACATTAAAAACCCTGGTGTAGAGTGTAGGGGATTTTTGAGTTGGTAGCGTTTGCTTCAAAAAAATGGAATGATCCGACTCTTCAACATTGGTTATTCTTCGCTCCAATCATCCCAAGTCTGCTCCTTGGTACGGGCGACGGTGTTGCCACTGCCACCTCCGTATTTAAGACCGGTAGAGTTGCTTTTGATACTTTTTACAGAGTCGGCAATAATGGTTTCCAGGTTCAGTTCAGCCACGATGGTCTCTGGATTCTGATATATCTTCTTCATTGTTTGTCTATACAATTAACGTGAGTTCGACGAAATATAATTGCCTGTATATTTGGTGATTAGCGAAAATTGTTGTACCTTTGTAGTGCTCAATTACAAAGTAGTACAAACAATAATCGCTATGTTCACCGAAGACAAAGTTACAGAAATTTTCTTTATGGCAGACGAATTTCACAAAGTTTTTTGCCGTATGTTAGACAAATATAGTCTCAATGCCCCCAAAATATCGGGAAAGAGGTCTTACCATAGGGCGGGAAGGCTCTCTGTTCCCGAGATTATGACCATTATGATACTGTTCCACAATTCTGGCTACCGTTGCCTGAAGCATTTCTATCTGAATGAGGTCTGCGTGAACCTTCGCCACCTGTTCCCGCAGGTTGTCTCCTACAACCGCTTCGTGGAACTGGAGAAGGAGGCGGTCATACCGCTCACCATCTTTATCAAGAAGGTACTTCTGGGAAAATGCACCGGCATCAGTTTCGTTGACTCCACGCCTCTGCGTGTGTGCAAGAACCAGCGCATCCATATCCATAAGACTTTCAAAGGTTTTGCAGCCAGAGGCAAGTGCTCGATGGGATGGTTTTTCGGTTTCAAACTGCACCTGATCTGTAACGAGAGAGGCGAATTGCTGAACTTCATGGTTACGCCTGGCGATGTGGATGACAGGAAACCTCTGGAGAACAAGAGATTCATCGAGATGATATTCGACAAGCTTGTGGCAGACAAGGGGTATATCAGCAAGAATCTCTTCCAGAGGCTCTTCGTGGATGGCATACAGCTCATCACAAAGCTAAAGAGCAATATGAAAGGTGCTCTGATGAGTGTCTCGGACAAGGTGCTGCTGCGCAAGAGAGCGATTATTGAAAGTGTCAACGACGAGCTCAAGAACATCGCACAGATTGAACACTCAAGACACAGGTCAGTCTGCAACTTCGCTGTCAACCTGTTGGGAGCTGTTGCTGCCTACTGCTACTTCCCCAAGAAACCATCAATACAGGTGGTCAGAGTGTTTGATAATCAGCTTACTCTGTTTTGAATCAATTTCGTCGAACTCACGTTACAATTAATTGTTTTCTTGTTACTTTATTTGATGACGAGTTTTCTGCCATTGCTGATATAAAGTCCGCGCTGAGCAGGTTTCTTGTCGAGCTTGCGACCGTCTATTGTATACCATGCGTCAGCCATATTCGTCTGATTCGTGAGATTCGTGGCCGTTATTCTCGTTTCCCCATCGCTGATATTCACGACGAATGCCTTGACATCACCGCCACCGATGGGAATGAACTCATCACCGCCACCGCTTCCGCCGCTATCAGGATCTCCCATCTCTATACCGTCTTTAAGCTTGAAGTAGGCTCGACAGGAGTTCATAGAGACATTGCCTGCACCGTTGGGATAGTAGAGCATGTTCGATATACCCAAGAAGAGGATGCTACGGTCTTCTTTGCCCCATACGATTGGTGCATAGGTGGGCTGGAAGGTAAGTTTTCCGTCATTAGAAGAAACAGGCTGAAGTGCTTTGCTGATGGTCATATCTGCAAAGACAGGGTCCTGGTAATCAAATGCAGGGTCAAGTGAGTTGTAGTTTTCTACTTCCTTCCACTTCACGATGTAAGGGGTTCCTGCACTGATGGATTTAGCTTCCTTGAAGAAGATGTAGAGTGTACCATCCTGTACACCTGTCTTATAAGGCTTCTCTTGCTCATTGTCATCCTTCAGATAATACGTCCGAGTGACGTCCAGTTCCATGATCGTATATTCTTGGGCGTTTGTAAAAAGAGGAGCAGTCAAATTACTGGTAAAAGGCAGACAGAGGGTGTTCCAGTTGCCGTCCTTGAAGAGACGACGATCGCGTAACTTGACGTCGAAGGTCTGTCCATCGTACTGCTCGAGAAGGGGAGTAAGGTCTTCGTCGTCAGGCAAGACAAGAACAGTCTCCAAATAGCAGGACTCCTATTTTCGATTTGAATATCAGATGGTTACCTTTGAACGAAAAAGATGAAGGTAACACTTTAGAAACGAGAGGACTTACATATTCCTACACATTTCTCACCAAACCAAAGAACGCTCATCGTGAGTGCAAAGGTACAAAACAAATTCCTTCTTGCCACATGGTGTCATATACTTTATTCAAGTTTATTTAGA
>JAEEGG010013996.1_pt1 | contig 17063 bp, 14 predicted proteins | sample 9134161 | NCBI WGS metagenome assembly JAEEGG01 (sample SAMN16246543, study PRJNA631951) | gut metagenome | biome: gut microbiome; feature: rumen; material: CR-attached | host: Bos | place: Iran: Karaj | collected 2018-10 | reverse complement strand
TATTTCACGCATATATGGAGAATTATTATGCAGTATAAACAATCATAAAACGTTGCATTTTCAATAACTTATAATCTAGGAGATGCGTGATTCTTCATTTTGCGTCAAATAGTCTGCAAAAATAGGAAGGAAAACACCGATTTTTTTCAGTTGCGTTCCTGTGAATTCTTCTGCCGATGCTTCCTGAAGTGCTATTCCCGCCGCAAGTGTACCGGCGAGCACTGATGATAAAATGATTTTTTCTGCTTTTCTTTTCATTTTGACTGTCTTCTTCATACACAAAATGCCTGAACCGTCATTTGCGGTAACTGTTGCTGCAGTCCCGTCAGTTCAGACATTAGTCGATTTTTTGAGTTAACCTGAAAATCTGCACGGCTTTTCTGTTTTATTCTTAAACTCGGAACTGCACAGACAAAATTCTTTTTTCAGAAACTGTTTTATTCTACATCCGGATACGGCTTTGGATCCATATCAAGGGATACCAGCGACCAAGTGTTCTTTCCGTTCCATACATATGGTCTTACAACAGCCCTGACGTTGACATTGCTGTCAGCCTCCTCCACTTCGGGATAGTATGAGGATCCCGTTATCAGTATGGTTCCGTCATTCTGCTTTTTGGCAGTGACTACCTTTACATATGGAGTCTCTTCACCGTCTCCGGCAGGCATACAGTAGGTATATCCGTCATATGAAATATAATCTTCGTAGCCCTGATGCTCCTTGAAATCATAGTCCAGATATTTTTTTATTGTTTCCCTGATAAATTTAGGATCAATGTGAGCGTAGAAATCGCCCTCTGATTTTTCTTTTCCGCAGTTCTTTCTCAGATTGAATCTTTTTTGATTGTTGATCCAGTTGTGGCATACAGCGAAGTGTACCATCTCAGACGGGTTGTCTATAAAACCGCCCCTGGTAATTTTTGTATAACTGCACTCAGTGAAATTTGAGAGGAAAATACCCATTTTTTTCATCTGATCCTGAGTGAACTCGGCTGCAGAAGCCTCGTCTGGCACAATGCCTGCAGCCAGAGTGCCAATCAGCATCATGGATGATAAAAAAACGCTTTTGTTTAATATTTTCATTACTTTTTTCCTGTATTAAAAGATGTATTTAACCTGTGGAGCCGCACCGGCCGCCGGATCCGGTACCTGACTCATTTGCTGATTCGAAATTTCAGTCTGCTGCTCCTTTACAGGTGCTTCTGGCTTTCTGAATGACTTTTCCGCCCCGTCCTGCAGTTCATCATATTCTGCATCGGCTTTGTTCCTGAGGAGATCAGTAATTCTTTCAACCGAATTCAGTTCAGGATCCCGGGGTGTCGCCGGTAATGCAGTATTTTGGCTGGAAGAACACCCTGAACTCCCTTTCGGCAGGAGCACTGTTCATTTTCAGGTTTTTTATACACAAAATGCCTAAACTGCTCTTTTCGGCAACTGCTACTGCAGTCCCGCCAGTTCAGACATTTCCCGTTTTATTTTTGAGTAAACCTGAAAATCTGCACGACTTTTCTGTTTTTATTTTAAAACTCGGAGCCGTACGGACACAGTTCGTTTTTTTTCAGAACTGTTTTATTCTACGTCCGGAAACGGCTTTTCCTCCATGTCCAGATTTACCAGCGACCAGGTGTTCTTTCCGTTCCATACATATGGTTTTATAACAGCCTTGACGTTGATATTACTGTCAGGATCCTCCGCATCAGGATAGTATGAGGATCCTGTTACAAGTATGGTTCCGTCCTTCTGCTTTGTGGCACTGACTACATGTACAAATGGAGTCTGTTCACCGTCTCCGGCAGGCATGCAGTAGGTATGTCCGTCATATGCAATATAATCCTCGTAGCCCTGATGCTCCTTGAAATCATAGTCCAGGTACTTTTTTATTGTTTCCTTGATAAACTTAGGATCAATGTGAGCGTAGAAATCACCTTCTGACGATTCCTTTCCGCACTTGTTTCTCATATTGAATCTCTTGGAATTGTTGATCCAGTTGTGGCAGACAGCGAAGTGAACCATCTCAGACGGGTTGTCTATAAAACCGCCCCTGGTAATTTTTGTATAGCTGCACTCGGTGAAATTAGAGAGGAAAACCCCCATTTTTTTCATCTGATCCTGAGTGAATTCGGCTGCAGAAGCCTCGTTTGGCACAATGCCGGCAGCCAGAGTGCCTATCAGCATCATGGAAGATAAGAAAACGCTTTTGTTTAATTTTTTCATTGCTTTTTTCCTGTATTAAAAGATGTATTCAACCTGTGGAGCCACATTGGCGGCATGTATCCGGTTTATGACTCGTGAGAAGATTCGAAATTTCTGCCGGCTACTCCTTTACGAGAGCTTCAAGCTTTCTGAATGACTTTTCCGCCTCGTCCAGAAGTTCCCCATAGTCCGCATCGGATTTATTTCTGAGCAGATCTGTAATTTTTTCAATCGGCTTCAGCACCGGATCCAGGGACAGGTTGGCAAAAACGCCTTTCATGCTGTGAACTATTTCAAACGCCTTTTCGTAGTCTTTTGCGTTCACAGCCGATCGTAACTGATCGAATTTCGCATCATCCAGAGACCTCCTGACAAGATTAAGATAAAAGTTCTCCATGCCTGCACAGCGTTTTATGCCTTCGTCCGTGTTGGCACCGAAGGCTTTCAGACTTTCAACGGTCAGCATATCATGATTCCTTTATTAAAAGTTTTTCGAATTCCTCCGCCGGCAGAGGCTTTGAGAAATAGTATCCCTGTATTATATCGCAGCCCGCCTTTTTGAGCATGTCGTACTGCTCCTTTGTCTCCACGCCCTCGGCGACTGTCGGAACTTTCAGAAACTCGGCTATCTGCATCATTATGAGCAGAAGATTATAGTCCTTCCTGCTTCTTGTTATGTTCTTTATGAACTGCATATCAAGCTTAAGAACGTCTATGGGCAGGTTTGACAGCATGCTGAGAGAGGAGTAGCCGCTGCCGAAGTCATCCATTTCTATTTTGAACTCGAGCTGTCTCAGCTTGTCCACGGTTTCGACTATCTGCTTTGTGTTGTCTGTATAAGCCGATTCCGTGATTTCAAGATACATGTCGGCCGGTGCCAGACCGTGATCCCTTATAATGGATTCGATCCTGCCTGTAAGATTCGTGTCGTAGATGTCCGTTCTTGAAACATTCACTGATACCGGAACATATTTTCCGAGTCTGTCCTTCCAGTCCCTGATCTGTGCTGCGGTTTCATTCCATACATATTGATCCAGCTTCTGGAGAAGTCCGTTTTCTTCAAAAAGAGAGATGAAAATGCCTGGACTGATAATTCCAAACTCAGGGTGGATCCATCTGATAAGAGCCTCGGCGCTTACCAGCTTCGGAGTGTCGCCGGTAATGGAGTATTTCGGCTGGAAGTATACTCTGAAATGCTTTTCTGCCAGAGCTCTGTCCATTTCCAGGATAAGTTTCTCATTGAAAAGTTCCTTTTCGTGCAGCTGCGAGTCGTATAAGCTGTATCCGCTGGTGTAGGTGTTTTTCAGCCTGAGGCAGGCGTTTTTCGCCATGTCAAGACGCTGCTCAATGGAAAGGGAGCGGTCAACGGAGTCGTAAATGCCGAGTCTCAGAGTAATTCTTGAATTGTCTATGATTTTTTCAAATCTTGAGATGAATTCTGACGCGAAGGCACCGTGATCCAGAATATGCGGGCAGTAGATGTAGAACGTGTCCGAGTCGCATCTGCATGCTATGCCGTCGGTGTTTTCCAGGTATTCCCGGATCACGTCCGCAATCGTCCTCAGTATTTTGTCGCCGTATGCTGAACCGTAGAGATTGTTTACCAGGCGGAACCGGTTGACGTTTATTACAACCGCATCCATGAGCATGCTGTGGCAGAAGCGGTCGTGCAGTCTTGCGTACTGAAGGAAGAAGAGCCTGGTGTAGAGACCGGTAAGGCTGTCTCTTTCGTTTTCGTTTATCAGAATGCGATCTTCGGCAAGCTGTATGGCTTTTTTGCATCTTGCCACGATAACCTTCGGATCCTCATAAGGCTTTGGCATGAAATCAGTGGCTCCGAGACTGAGACACTTCACCTCGGCCTCCTTGTCCACCGTCACAACAATTACAGGTATTTTTCTGTATTCCTCGGTTTCCTGAATTTTCTGCAGAAGCTGGTAGCCGTCCATTTTCGGCATCAGCAGATCCAGCAGAATGAGCGAAATGGTGTTCTGGTTCTCCGCAATTTTCTGAAGCGCATCCTCTCCGTTTTCGGCCTGGATCACCTCGTACTCATTGCTGATAATAACCTTGAGGATCTGTCTGTTTATCGGTTCGTCATCAACCAGCAGAACCTTTCTGTGGATGTTTCTCTCTCGACGCAGCGTCTCTTTCATTTTTGATTTATGCCTTGTGTTTTAAATTTTTTCAGAAACATGAACTAAAAATTTTCTCTGACCGGAAAATGATATCCTGTATTTTTCGGTCAGATCATGAATTCGTACAATCAATTTATGAATGTCCGTCAGTCGCCAAATCTGTAAATTTTTGATTTCTTTCAGACTTGACTTCAGTTGCTTTAACCGCAAATTCAACCCGGACCTGGACTCTCATTCAGACCAGGTTGCAGGCTCTGAAATTTTTTTATTAAAAGCTTTTAAAGGTTTCAGTTTCTGCATGTTTTCTGCTGCTGGCAGCGAACTGTCAGAAGAAATTCATGCAGTCCGGCGGAGAACTGGAAAGCAGTTAATCTTAACAGATGCAGTACAGTTCCCATTTTCGGATAAACTTTAGCACTTAGTCAAAACTCTATCGATTAAATGACGATTTCTGATGTAAAAAAAGAGACTGATCTCACTGAATTCATGCAGAACGATCCGTTCCACGCCCGGAACTGCTGCTGTGTATAGGTTTTGCAATCTGTTCTTCCCTGATTTCTCCAGCTTTTGCAGATTTCCTCTGCAGGTCGTCTGGTACTGTGATTCAAAAATGCCGGTTCGCAGCCGGCTCGGCATTCTGCCCGGCAAATTCTTTCCGTGCCCTTCAGACTTTCAGCAGAAAAACGGAAAGCAGGAAAACAGCAGAAACATGTGTTACGGCCGCGGACGAAAATTCCGTCAGACCAGGGATGTACGATAATTGACTGCAGAAGCAGTGAATAATGCCTGTTACGATTTCGGAAATGGATTCCAGGGAAGGCGAAAAATCATGCAAAGCAAAACATAAAAAGATCCGACTGTGTTTTTGCTGTGTTTTTCTGCCGCTTCCTGCGCCGGCTAAACTGACGATACCGAAAATTCCACTGCCTTAGATCATGCTTTCCCGGATCCTGAGGTGATTGCAGATTCGTGTACGGAGGATTGGAAACTTATGATGTGTCAGCAGTTAAAGACTTCTGAATATTTCAGGATCGCGCAAAAGGAATCAGGTTTGGCACCGCAGGCTGTAATCAGTTGCTGTTCCGGCATAAACATCGGGAAGATAATGGAACTGTCAAAGCGACAGGGGTATTTATGCCTGGTGACCTGGATGACCGGACAGATCTGCAGCAGGCAGATGTAACTGCAATCGTGAATCTGGGTTTAATTATGTCTGATGACCGTACAGATCTGCGGTAGCTTGCGTTGCAGCAGGAAAACTCTGTACATGACGGCTGATGATTCGCGTCTTCTGTTAATAAAAAACCTGCATGAAGAACGGACTGCATCATCCCTGCTGTTCGGTCTGTGACGCAGCAGGCAGAATATTTACGTCGGTTTTCCGAATTTGTAATTGTACAGATGATGTCACAAAAAAGCTGTTTTTAAAACTGTATCATCTGAATCGTAACAATCGTGCGGATGATTTGTCTTTTGGAGGCTATGTGCTGTCAAGACTGAAAATCGAATTCACAACGGACAACCAGTCCTTCAGTTTTCGTAAATCCTCAAATATGCACGGTCTGCTTATGCAGATCCTATCGTCAGAATACTGTGAAAAACTTCATTCCATGCAGCCAGTTCCCTGCAGTCAGTATCTCGATCTGGGAGAAAAGAAATTCTGGATTATCACCGGACTTACGGACGAGGCCTATCACAATGTTCTTGAACCGGTTCTCAACATCAGGGATTCCGAATTTCAGCTGGACGATGGTTCATCTCTGAAATTTGTCAGCAGGGAACTGAAACTTGGCAGCAAGAAAGAAATTGTAGAAAGGTTCTATGACACGTCTTCAGAGCCTGACAGAAGTGTAACCCTGGAATTTCTTACCCCCGCCTCCTTTAAAAGTGCTTCCCGCTATGTAAATCTGCCTGATATGAGACTGCTGTATCAGAGCTGGATGAACCGGTTTACCGCAGCCTCGGATATGGAAATGTTTGATGCCGGGACGCTGCAGCAGCTGACGGACAGTACTGTCATTACAGCCTACCGGCTCAGGAGTGAGTATTTCCCTCTGGAGCAGGTTCGTATTCCGGGTTTTATCGGAAGAATGACATTCAGAATAAACGGCCCTGCAACCATGATCAGATATGCCAGGATGCTGGCTGAATTCGGGGAGTACTCCGGCGTCGGCATAAAGACCTTTCTTGGAATGGGTGCCGTGCGCATGGTTCAGCACGGCGGCGGAGCGTCCGGCGGGAAAACCGGACATCAGGAACAGGGCAGAGAGTAGGCAAAACGGCAGGCGGACAGATCTGCTGAGGACAGACAAACAGGAAAAGAACATGAAAGAACGTCAGATAAAAATCGCACTGGCTTCCCTGTTGTCCAATATCGGACGACTGGCTGTGAGAGCATCATCCGGAAAGGACAGTTCGGGCAGGGAGTTTCTCTCCGGATGTTCGGTTTCCGATGAACTGATGCTCTGTGCCGGACTGATGGATTCAGATGCGGAATCAACATCCGGAACACCGGACACAGGCGAAAATGTTCACGGAGCAGCGGATCCGGAAACTGCCGGACTGCGTGCCCTTGTCAGGATGGCTGATGACATAGCCGCATCCCTGACAGGACATTCCGGAGGAAAGTCCGGATCAGCTGCGGAGGATCCCGACTGTCAGTTTGAAAGCATCTACAATCTGCTTAACCTTGACGAGCGGGAGGCATCCGGCGCGGCAGAAGAAAAGCTCTACTACAGCGCTGGAACTCTGAAGGACGGCATCAGGTTTCCTCTTACCCGCACTGCAATAGATACCTGCTGCGATGTTTACGGAGAGGATTATGAGCCTCTCAGCGCCGAATTCTATCAGCATCTTCTTGACGAAACAGGATGCAGACTGAAAACCCTGGAATTTACCGATTCCTTCCTTTCCTCACTGATGAACGTTCTTGAGGTTAACCTCACATACGTTCCAGCGTTCTGCTCATCTTCGGCTCCTTCAGATATTTCCATGTACGACCACATGAAAATGAGCGTCGCCGTTGCCCTTGCTCTTGACGAATACCTTGAGGAACGTATTCCTGAAGCTTCCGAAAGCGGGAATCAGCGGACTGCGGAGTTTCTGAAACTGCTTTCCGGTTCCGAGGAACTTCTCGGGAGCGGCGCGTTTGTCATGTTCTCCATGGATCTCTGCGGCATTCAGGATTTTATCTACACCATTACTACGGAAAAGGCTCTCAAGACCCTAAGATCCCGCTCTTTCTATCTTGAACTGCTGATGGAGCATATGATTGACATGCTCCTTGATGAATTCTCTCTCTGCCGTGCAAGTCTGATCTATTCCGGAGGCGGACACTGCTACATTCTGCTGCCGAATCTGCAAAGTACCGGGCAGAGACTTGCCGACTTCTGCCGCGGCATCAACAGATGGCTGACAGATACCTTCGGCATCTCCCTTTTCCTGAGTTCCGGCTTCAGCCCGTGCTCTCCGTATTCTCTCTGCAACAGACCAGAAGGATCCTTCAGCAGGATCTTCACTGAAATCGGTGACATGATTACCCGTGCCAAGAACTGCCGATACAGTGCGCAGGATCTCATGAGACTGAACGGCCAGGAGCATGAGGACTATACAAGGGAATGCAGAATATGCCGCAGAACAGGTCATCTGGACAGTGACGGAAAATGTATGTCCTGTCTTCAGTTCGAGGAGTTTTCAAACCGCATTCAGAACGGAGGGGACTACTTTGCCGTACTTCGCGGTTCGGAACCGGATACCCTGCCGCTGCCCGGAGACTGCTGTCTTGCTGCATTAACCGGCCAGGAGCTTAAGGCGAGAATGAGCCGGCATGGAGAAAAACCGGCAAGGGTATATTCCAAAAACAGCTTCACGAATGAGCTTGATGTTACCACAAGACTCTGGGTCGGCGACTACTTCTACGACAGGGTAATGGAGAATCTTGCCGGCGCAAGTACCGGCATCCGCCGCATTGCCGTGCTGAGAGCCGACGTGGACAATCTCGGCCAGACGTTTATCAGGGGCTTCGAAAGCCGGAAATACGGGACGAGGTTTGTGAATCTGGCCAGAACGGCGGCGCTTTCCAGATCTCTGTCCATGTTCTTCAAATACCATATCAACACCATTCTCAGCCGCCGGGAATTTTCTCTCGGTGCGGAAAAAACGGATCCCGAGCGGAAGGTTACCGTGGTCTACTCCGGCGGCGATGACGTTTTCCTGATCGGCGCCTGGGACGAGGTGGTTGAGTGTGCGGTGGATCTCAGCAGGGCTCTGAAAAAATATACCTCCGGCGCCCTTACGATTTCAGCCGGCATCGGCATCTATCAGCAGTCATATCCGGTAAGCGCCGCGGCGGAGGAAACTGCCGCATATGAGGACGCATCAAAAAGCCGTCCAGGCAAATCCGCCGTCACTCTGTTTTCCTCAGGCTCGGTGCATGATGAAAACGGCGCTGCAGTTGATGACGGGACATACTCATGGGATGAGTTTAAAACTGTTGTTGCCGGTGAGAAGTACAGGATCCTTGCCGATTTCTTCGGCTGTTCATCTGTCAGAGGAAACAGTTTTCTGTACCGGATTTTGGAACTGATTGAGGGCAGAGGCGAGAAAATTAACTTTGCCCGGCTTGCCTACCTTCTTTCCCGGCTTGAACCCCGATCCGGAGCGCCGGATGCGGAGAAAAAAGCGTACAGCAGGTTTGCACAGAACATATACAGATGGATGGGCAGCGGGAAGGACTGCAGACAGCTTAAAACTGCAATTCAGTTATACGTATACATGAACAGAGAAAGGAGCGAAGAAGAGGCATGAATGACAGAAAATCCTGGAGTAACCAGAATCAGAACCGAAGAGGAGGCGATCAGCATGGGGGGAGCAGCTTGCCAAAGCCGGACATAAAAATTACGGAGAGCAGCTATGTGGAGGATGCCGAGAAGGTCATTCTCCATCTGAAGAATGCCAATGGAGGCAGACTGAAAATAACCACCTCTCAGCTGAGAAATATTCTTTCCATGGCGGCGGACATATACAATCAGCTCCTGACTGATGACAGCTGCGGAGATGCCCTTCAGTCCGAAATTTCCCAGAGAATTGATTATTTAAGGGTAAGATGCGTTTATTCCGCAGGACGTGACAATGATGTAAGAGATTTTCTTGATGTTTCAAAGCTTACGGAGCAGATAGGAAAAATAGCCGGCAGCAGAAAGATGTTCATGCTGTTCTATCGCTACATGGAGGCGCTTGTTGCCTATCACAGATTTCATGGCGGAAAGGATAACTAGGAGGACAGGATATTATGTTTGCAAAAATTCAGATTACCGGAAGAATTGTTGTTAAAACCGGCATGCATATCGGCGGTGCGTCAGCCTTTGCCGCCATCGGTGCTGTGGACTCTCCTGTTATGAGGGATGTATGGACCAACCAGCCGATGATCCCTGGAAGCTCTCTCAAGGGCAAGCTCAGAACTCTTCTGGCCAGAGATTTCGCCGCTTCGGAAGGAAAGGTTGTCGGCGAGCCGAACAGCGACTGCGAGTGTCTTCTGAGACTTTTTGGCAGCTCTGAAAAGAATAATATCAGAGCCAGCCGTGTACTGGTATCGGACATGTTTCTCCTGAACTACCGCGACTTAAGACAGCACGGTCTTTCCAGCGCAACGGAGGTCAAGTTTGAGAATACCATTAACAGGCTGACGTCTGTTGCCAATCCCCGGCAGATTGAGCGTGCCGTAAGAGGATCCGAATTCGGACTGGACATGATTTATGAACTTTCGAAGGAAGAGGAAGTTAAGGAGGATTTCGAGAATCTGGCACGCGGTCTGAATCTTCTTACCTATGACTATATCGGCGGTCACGGCTCACGGGGTTACGGCAAAATCGCTTTCCGCGATCTTTCATGCCGTCTTGTGGCCGGAGAAGCAGATCCCGGTCTGATTGAAGATCTCAACAGTATTTTGAATCAGGTCACTGCTGAAGCTGCAGAGTAATATTTCCGGAGGTGTCTGATGAACTACAGAATTGTAAAATTCCGATTTTCCTCTCCCTTCAGATTCGGCAGAAACTTTATTGACAACTGCGAGACGGGGTTCGCGGCCGATACCTTTTTTTCAGCTCTTTACATCGAGGCTCTGAAATCGGGAAAAAGCGAAGAGCTGTACCGCAATGTTCAAAACGGAACCCTTCTGTTTTCCGATGCATTTCCATGGTACGGAAACACTCTCTGTCTTCCGAAGCCCCTGTCTGCCGGTGAGACGGAACGCCAGGCATACGGCAGTTCGGTAAAGAAAAAGAAGCTTAAAAAACTGAAGTATATCAGCGCTGATGATTTTGACAGTTATCTCAATGGAACCTTCAGCATTGAAAATCATTCAGATCCTGTCGCTTCATACATCAGACAGTATCTTAAGGTTAACGCTGCGGTGAGGGGAAATGATGAAACTCTACCTTACCGGATCCGCATGTGTGAGTTCAGATGTACTTCCGGTGCACCTGCGGATGGCAGGACTGAAACCCCGGCTGGTGAAACAGGCGGCTGCAGGGCGGAAAGTGACGGAGCTGGCGCCGGCTACTTCGGCTCTAATGATTCAGGACTGTACATCATAGTCAAATGTACAGAAGACGGTGCTGAGAACCTTTTCAGGGAACTGCTTTCATATCTGTCATTCAGCGGTCTCGGCGGAAAGCGATCTTCCGGCTCCGGCAGATTTGAATTTGAGATTCAGGATGCTCCGGCGTCTCTTGCGGCAAGACTTGAGTCCACTCAGGGAAAGGTAATGAGTCTCAGCATTTCTCTCCCCGAGGACAGCGAACTGGAGAATGCGCTGGAGGGCGGAGTCTATACTGTTGTGAAACGCTCCGGCTTTATCGCATCCGAAACCTTTGCGTCTCAGCAGATGAAGAAAAGGGATCTGTACATGCTTAAATCCGGAAGCTGCTTCAATACAACATTTCAGGGGAGCGTCCGGAATGTAGCCTGCAGAGGTGGTTCTCATCCAGTGTTCCGCTATGGTAAACCTATTTTTCTGGGGATTGATTCATGAAATCACATCTTGATGTCTATCAGGCAACTCTGACGGCTCTTTCTCCTGTATTTGTCGGCTCCGGCAGGAGCATTATGAAGCAGGAGTATCTTGTAGATCAGAGTCTTACAATTCACGTATTTGATCTGCCGAAACTGTACGCCAGACTCAATGAAAGGAATCTTGGTGCGTCATACGAGAATTTTCTCAGGCGGTCCGGCAGATTCAGCGAGTGGATGACTCAGAATCACATTAAACTGCAGGACATTTCAGACTGTGTCAGGTACCGGCTGAAAAATTCAGATCTGTCATTTGAGGAAAATGAACTGAAAACGCTGGAAATACAGGAGTTTGCAAAGGATCCCTACGGACTTCCCTATGTTCCGGGTTCCGGTATCAAGGGCATGCTGCGGACGGTTCTTCTCAGCTCTGAAATCATGAATGATCGTCCGGGATTTGATCATTTCAAGGATGAAGTTCGCAGAGAGCTTGACGAGTACATTGAACGTGATAACAAGTTCGACAGACACAAGCCGAACCGCTTTTTGCTTAAGTCACAGGCAGACAGTATTGAAGCCAGGGGATTTCGGACGCTGGAGTGCGACAGAAAGAATCGCAGAAATGCCGTAAACGACGTTCTCAAGGGATTCATAGTCGGTGACAGTGAGCCGCTCAGTACAGATCAGCTGTCTGTCTGCCAGAGAATCGAAACCCACAGGGACGGCACGGAAAGCAAGCTTAATGTAACCAGGGAATGTCTTAAGCCTGGTACAAAAATTAATTTCACTCTTACAGTCGACAGATCCGTGTGCAAATATACGGCTGAAAGCATTCTCGGTGCAGTACGTCTGTTTGGAGAGTCGTACAACACGTATTTTGTTGAAAAATTCGAAGGCGCGGAACCGCTTCCTGAAGACTGTCTGCTTCTTGGTGGAGGATGCGGTTTTGCTTCCAAAACTGTGACCTATCCGCTTTTTGGCGAAGACGGAGTTCCGCAGGTGATTGATATTTTCTGGGGAACCCTGCCGGAAAAAATTTTTACCGCACACAAGCATGATGAAAGCGAGGAGTACGACCTGGCTCCCCACATTCTGAAAACTTCCAGATATCAGGGAAAACTCTATCAGACCGGGGTCTGTAAAATAGAATTCAGGAAACTGAAATGAAATAAATGAGGGATCTGTTTTTACCGAGAACTCAGAATTTAATGAGTTTTACTGATTTTTTTGATTTTTATTGAGTTTTATTGTTTATATGGATAGCCAATTTTTCTGACTCTTTTGGTCAGTCTGTTTTTTTTTGATAGTGTACTTTTATCCAGTATCTCTGAAAATTCAGGTCTCAGCAGATAGAAATCGTTCCGGTTAAGTTCTTTAACAACTCATGATCTGTACTTTTTTATCTGATGCCTTAAAACCACGTCCTTAAGGGCGTGGATGCAAGGCATAATCAGGTATAGACTTTCCTGCTGAAAGGGACAGACTTTGGCGTTCTCAATGAAGAATTATCTGGACGCGGCATAGCCGCAGTTTCTGTGAAGTTAAATGTTTTGTCGGTCAGCAGCAGGAATCCATCGAGAGCACTTTGCAGTCTGCTGTTGGAGCAGTAGGAATCCCCAGTCTAAAGTCATGGGAGGATGTCAGGGACTCATTTGATAACGACTGTTTAAATTTTGAACAGTATATTTGTGAATCGTATTCAATATCTGTAAAAAATGAGAAATACATCACCGTTCTCGCTCGCGCGCTTTAACTTGTTGAATTTGTTAGGAGATTTGTTATATAATTATTACGAAGTTTGTTGAAAAGGTTTTTTTTAGTTTTTTTTCATTCTCACTCGCAAAAGTCTGTCTGCGTCCTTTATTTGCAAGGTTTTACAGAGGGACTGTCTCATTGACCTTCTCCCCGACAGGGGACGGAAATCTGCAATCAGTAGAAAAGATATGCAGTATACTGATGTCTCATTGACCTTCTCCCCGACAGGGGACGGAAATTTACTTCTTCTTTATATGTATCAGTTGTAGTATTTGTCTCATTGACCTTCTCCCCGACAGGGGACGGAAATATCATAAATACCGATGCAACCTTCAGCCTTTATGAAGTCTCATTGACCTTCTCCCCGACAGGGGACGGAAATCCCAAAATTGGGTCCAGCTGTCTACTGAATTCTTATAAAGTCTCATTGACCTTCTCCCCGACAGGGGACGGAAATAATCTATCGCAATCGTCCTCGTCTTCAATCTCCACACGTCTCATTGACCTTCTCCCCGACAGGGGACGGAAACTCATACTGAGATCTTGTTAAAGTGCGAGCCGAGAAATCGTCTCATTGACCTTCTCCCCGGCAGGGGACGGAAACTGAGCTTAAGTTCCTTGATTTCTGCTTTGATCTCTTTGTCTCATTGACCTTCTCCCCGGCAGGGGACGGAAACATCTGTTGTTTCCTGTGCATGGGTTAAATAAGGAGTCTCATTGACCTTCTCCCCGGCAGGGGACGGAAACAAAGGGTAAGCAGTCCTCCTATTTCTGCTTACCCTGTCTCATTGACCTTCTCCCCGGCAGGGGACGGAAACTTTCTCCTCTTTGTTAATAAATGAAATAAACCTATCGTCTCATTGACCTTCTCCCCGGCAGGGGACGGAAACTTCAAGTGGCTATCCTTCTGATTCTTGAAACGATACGTGAGTCTCATTGACCTTCTCCCCGGCAGGGGACGGAAACTCCTTAGGCTGCAACATGATGAGATACTTAATTTGGTCTCATTGACCTTCTCCCCGGCAGGGGACGGAAACTTGATGACATTTTCGATTGCGTCGAAGATGACCATGTCTCATTGACCTTCTCCCCGGCAGGGGACGGAAACAACGATAGCATATGCGTATGGACTTACCATGATGTGTGGTCTCATTGACCTTCTCCCCGGCAGGGGACGGAAACGCCAGATTAGATTGATAGATAGCATTATTAGTATCTCTAGTCTCATTGACCTTCTCCCCGGCAGGGGACGGAAACCTGGTGATTATGCTGGCGGTTAGGACGGTTAGCCTGGTCTCATTGACCTTCTCCCCGGCAGGGGACGGAAACTCCACCACGCTTAAAGAACAATGCGGTCTTTTTGCTGTCTCATTGACCTTCTCCCCGATAGGGGACGGAAACTTAAAGAAGCTTGAACTTTCTGCGAGCTTCCTCTGAACGTCTCATTGACCTTCTCCCCGGCAGGGGACGGAAACTTAGCCATACCGAGATACATAGCCATTGTTTCGGCGTCTCATTGACCTTCTCCCCAGCAGGGGACGGAAACCTAATGTTGATCTTTGGACGATCCTCATTCTTCTTCGTCTCATTGACCTTCTCCCCAGCAGGGGACGGAAACCTCCGGACTACTTTTCAGGTGTCCGGATGATATCTGGTCTCATTGATTTTCTCCCCGGCAGGGGACGGAAACGCCGGAACGCCCTTGATATCGGCAGAAAATTCGAACGTCTCATTGACCTTCTCCCCGGCAGGGGACGGAAACTCTTACTCAGGACCGGTTTCTTTTTAGCCTACCAGGCTGTCTCATTGACCTTCTTCCCCGGCAGGGGACGGAAACTACTGTTTAGGTTTAAACGCATCCTTGAACAACATTGTCTCATTGACATTCTCCCCGGAAGGGGACGGAAACGACCAAACCCAGAAGTTGTTCTTTTTGGTGATTACACCAGTCTCATTGACCTTCTCCCCGGCAGGGGACGGAAACTCTGGTTCCCACACCCAGAAATTGTTTTTCTTAACTAGTCTCATTGACCTTTTCCCCGGCAGGGGACGGAATTTATTTTCTTGAACAGAATTATTTTGATTTGGAAATTTTTGATGAGCAGAAATATGAAAACGAAAGTAGCTAACCTGAGATTCGCATAAAGCCTCAGCTGAAGGACTTTTCACTGTTTCTTTAATGGTCCGCTGTCCAAATTAATTTCCTGAGTTTCAGTCTTCAGCCTGTTTCAAGATCTGGTAAATTCGCTTTTCTGATGAAACTAAATTTCCGAATTTTGATGACTGAAGATGTACTTTTACTTTTTTGGGGCAGAGACTTTATGAGTGGATTTCATTCGTTTTAGTGCTTTTTGAATCTGACAGGTTTAAAATGACTGAGGGCAGTGAAAACAGCTCATGCAGTTGAGCTGTGTTTCCTGAGGACTTTTTTTGATTTTTAAGATTTTAAGATTTGTGTTTTAAAATTTTACATTTAGTTTCAGTTCAGATTTTTTAGAATTTACTGTTGGACTTTGATACAGGTGATTAAATGAATACTTTCAGTGGAATTTTTTCCGTTGCAGCGGCAGCTTCTCTTATCTCTCTTTCCCTTTTCTCCTGCCAGGCTCTGGCCGCTCCTGGCGAGATCAGACCGGGACATTACGCTCCCATTACTACTGATTATGATACAGTTTTTCATAACCGTTATTCCTTCTCCTGTGCCGGCAAGGGTGCAGGGTACTGCGGCGCTCTTCTTGAACGCGGCAGACTGTCACGTGAAGAAAAGCAGATGGCCAAGGGGGCGCCTGTTTCAGGCGATCTGAGAATTGAAAGAGACAGGAGGGGTGACTATTCAGTATCCGGAGCAATCTATGTTGCCAGAGGCTGTGAGATAGCATCCGGTTTTTACAGTCCGAAAATTCATGATGAAAGATATTATGAGTTTGAGTCTGAGTCATGTCTTGCAGACGCCAACGGTTTCATCCACTGTGAATTTGTGGATCCTACAAATCCCATGACCGATGACAAGATTATTCTTTCAATCAGAAGGGACCGGGATCATTCCATCCGCATTGCCACCAGAATTTCAGGATCGGGTGAAGATTTCAATCCAGGATGCATACGTGAAATAGAAAAATATCCGTTCCATTACGAGCATGGAGACGAGTTTGCACATAATATGTACGTTACCGCAAAGCTGGATTATATGCGGGCGGATGCTGATCTGAACAGCGTCTGGGACTCTCTTGAAAGGGGCTACCGCAAGAGCATTCTTCCGGAGCAGCGCCAGTGGATAAAACGCAAGGAATCCAAATGCGGATCTGTCACCATGAGAGGAAATGAAATCAGTCTCACCAAAATGTACAGATGCCAGACTCTCATGACAGAACAGAGAACATATGAACTGAAATACGGGGATTAAGGTACGGTCAGTCATGGAATTCACCGCATTTTTCATGGCAGACTGAAAATTCTTCCTTTTTGGCTTTCCACAGACAGATTTTCCGGAGATTTTAATTTCTTCGCTATTTTTCGGAATCCTGAATTTTAGTAAATGGTCGGAAATAAAAAATTCTGACCGTTTTTGAGGATATAACATAGGTTGAAAAAATTGATGAGCGACATCACATTTTAGTAAGTTTTTATGCAATAACATTTTTTCAAAAAAACTTTTTTATATCGCTCAAAAAGGCTGTTTTTAAGCTCATAACAGGGTGTTGTTTTTGAGATGACAGTTTTGCTTCCAAACCCTGTTACCGATCTGTATATGCGTGTTATGGACGTTTAACGGTGAGTTTTTTGAGTGACTTAAACTACTAAAAAAAGGTTAAAAAATCAGTATGTTATAATATACATAGTACCTTGAAGGTGTCTATGAATACTGAAGAAACAAAGAAAAATTTGGATGAAGCAATATCAAAATTGGAGTCTTTCAACAAGAATTCCGACCCGGCTTTTTCTTCGCTTCTTCAGATGATTGCCGGATTAG
>JAEEGG010013993.1_pt1 | contig 17066 bp, 9 predicted proteins | sample 9134161 | NCBI WGS metagenome assembly JAEEGG01 (sample SAMN16246543, study PRJNA631951) | gut metagenome | biome: gut microbiome; feature: rumen; material: CR-attached | host: Bos | place: Iran: Karaj | collected 2018-10 | reverse complement strand
CGCAGTGCAGACAATCTTCGATCTTCTTCATCATAGCCCGGCCGGCCTCTGAAAGATGCCCTTTTGAAGGTGAACGGCGAAGCAGTAATGACATCCTTGCGGCATTGTTTATCTCGATCCCGACGGGACACGGCATGCAATAACCGCAGCCTCTGCAGAAATCTCCGGACAACTCCTCTTTTTCCCTGTCAATGAACTCCTTGATAGAATCCGTTAATGACGGTGATTCATCCATATATGAAAGCCATTCATCAAGCTCTTTTTCTCTCTGAATGCCCCAAATAGGCATAACATTATCAAACTGGCTCATGAAGGCAAATGCAGCATCTGACTTATTTATAAGTCCGCCAGCAAGGCCTTTCATAGCTATGAAGCCCATATTGTGCTCTTTGCACTTATGGACAAGCTCTATTTCTTTTTCAGTAGAAAGATAGCTGAATGGATACTGTAAAGTCTCATAAAGCCCGCTTTCAATGATCTCTTCAGCAACCATGAGCTTGTGAGTTGTGATTCCAATATGCTTTATAAGTCCTTTTTCTTTGGCCTCCACCATGCACTCATACATGCCGGTGCCATCACTGGGTCTGTAGCACTGCGAAACCATATGGAACTGATAAATATCTACGTGATCAGTCTGAAGAAGTTTAAGAGAAGTCTCTAAATCCTTCCAAAAATTCTCAGGATCTTTGGCCGCAGTTTTGGTTGCAATATAGATGTTATCCCTTACTCCATATTCCATAAGGCCCCTGCCAAGCTTTTCCTCAGAATCGCTATAAGCTCTGGCAGTGTCAAAAAACCTCATGCCACCATCGTAAGCCTTTCTTAAAATATGGATTGTAGTTTCCATATCATCTCGCTGAATGGGAAGTGCTCCAAAACCATTTTGAGGTGCAGTAATGCCGGTACTGCCCAAAGTAATATTCTTCATATTAAATCCTCCTACCAGAAAGCAGCCTCTTCACATGCCAATACGTCACAGATCAACCACACATAAAACTATATGTCCGGTCGCCTGTTTTAAGCCTGTGTGAACACGTAAAGCCTTGTGTCGCCGGTGCGCATTATACGTGTTCCATCATTGTTGCCAGTGCCACAAAATGCAGAGTTAAGTGCTACGCCATGTCCATTAAATGCAGCTCCAAGAGCAGTAGCCTTCTGCTCCTCACCATTAATGTCCATAAACTTATCGATAATGCCATGCACAATTCCATCCTGCTTAACATGAACAGGCGTGAACATATTTATAAGGCTTCCGAATTCCTTAATGCTGTGTGGCACAACCCTGCCGACCATGTTATAGATTTTGTCATCATCAAGGCCAATTGTCTTAAGGCACTTGTAGTCATTATTTGGTCTTGCATCCTTCTGGACAACAAAAGCAACTGCCTTAGTCTTATCTTTACTTACTATAATATAACCGTCCTCAGGAAGTCTATAATAATCACCAAACTGGAACAATTCTCTGTTCTGCTTATAGAATTCTACCTGATTTGTGATAGCTTTTTTGTCCGCATCAGACATATCACAAAGATTGAGCTCATATCCAAAACAGCCTGCCGCTGCAACTTCAAATCTTGTCTCAAGAGGCACAGTATTGAGTGTCTGATGGTTAGGACATGCAGAAACATGAGCACCAACTGTACTTGCAGGATATCCATAGCTGTAACCTCTCTGAATATCGATTCTGCACATTGCATCTGTATCGTCGCTTCCCCATATCTGTGGGAAATAGCTAAGGATTCCAAGATCAAATCTGTTTCCACCTGCAGAGCAGCCCTCAAATAGTATTTCAGGGAAAGACTCGGTGAGTTCTTTCATGACCCTGTACAATCCAAGATAATACCTGTGCTGGAACTCGCCCTGTCTCTCAGCAGGAAGACCCTTTGAATATCTGTCAGAGAATGTTCTGTTCATATCCCACTTTACATAAGAGATATCTGCGGATGAAAATACTTTACTGAGTTTATCTACGATGTAATCGCAGACCTCGGGATTGGTAAGATCAAGGATCCTCTGCCATCTTCCTTCGGAATGATCTCTTCCGGGTATCTCTATCGCCCAATCGGGATGAGCCTCATATAATCCGGAATTTTCGGAGATCATCTCGGGCTCTACCCAGATACCGAATCCCATTCCGAGGGCAGTGATCTTATCCGCAAGGGATTTAAGGCCTCCGGGAAGTTTCTTGGGATTAACATCCCAGTCTCCAAGACTGGAATGATCGTCGTTTCTTTCTCCAAACCAGCCATCATCCATTACAAGAAGTTCTATTCCGACTTCCTTACCGGCTTTTGCAAGTTTTACGAGTTTTCTTTCATCGATATCAAAATATGCCGCTTCCCAGCTGTTTAAGAGAACGGGACGCTCTTTCTTCTTCCATTCGCCTCTTACTACATGCTCACGTACGAAGCGGTGCATATGATGACTAAGTCCGTTAAAGCCTTCCGAAGAATATGACATAACGGCCTCGGGTGATTCGAATTTTTCTCCCGGTGATAATCTGAATTCAAAACCGTCGGGATTGATACCCGATATAAATCTTGTTTTTCCGAAAGGAGATATTTCCGCAGCTTCGTAATGGTTACCGCTGTAGATCAGGTTAAATCCGTATACCTCACCCGCATCTTCCGAAGTATGCACCGGATGCAGCATTACGAATGGATTAGCCCTGTGGGATGATTCACCGCTTCTTGAAGAGTTAATATACTTGCCCCTTACAAGAGGAATCGAAGACTTCTGCATCTCCCTTGCCCAGGCACCTCCGAAAGTGGTCATCATATAACCCATTCTGTCAAAATCGATCTGAGTGCTCATGAGTTTTTTGAGAACTATCCCTGAGTCCGATGTATTTTCAAGCACGGACATTCTGCAGATGCAGTCGGAATCCTCATACACATAATAGTGAAGGTGCAGTTTAACGCCTTTTATTTTCTCAACAAGGGTAATGCAAAGATGCTCGCACTTTCCGCTCTCATCATAGGAAACCGGAAGCGTATCCGAGACAGGCTCCTTATCATCGATAACAAAACTGTCATACTGAAAATCACATGTGGATGAACCGTCATCAAAAGTAATATCCACAAAGGGATCCCTCAGATCTCCTTTTCCGTAAGAGCTCATTTCAAGTCTTACATCCTCAAGGGAATATCCGCAGTGATCATTGTCATACACACAAGTATTGCCCGGTGCAAAGGCATGTTTTTCTATAAGAGAATCAAGTGCTCCAACGCCTTCTCCCAGCTTTATCCGGCGTCCGTAATACAAATGCTCGAGCTGACCTGTAGGAAGAAGCGTAATTGCATAAGTGGTCTTTGGTGTATCAAGCACCCACGCATGATCATATATATGACGAATCATAAGAATCTCCTTTTAGTGCGAAGCAATTTTCCTCATTCCCATAGCTGTCTCAACAACCTTATATGCACCATCATAGATGCCTGCCTTCTTATTTGCGATTATCTGTCTGCTCATATCATCAAGAAGTGATGTGGCAAGGAATCTGTCTATCATCTGCAGTGTATGCGGAATATCCCTGCACTCGAGAGTGCCGTCTCCGATCTCCGCCGAATGGATCGCGCCCCACATCTCATGCTTGCCGACCCTCCTGATAAACAATTTGGGAACGGGATAAAATGCCAGTTCGGAAGGTTTTGTGACAAGCACGTCACATCCTCTCATGAGAAGATTTGTGCAATAAACCGCTTCGAAGATATTCTTATGCCAGAATCCGTGAATGCCCGCTATATTGCACTCAGGATCAAGTATCTTAGCGGCAAATTTCTCCGTATCTTCCCAGTTATCCATATGCTCGGTGCAAAGAGTTTCCATTCCCGGGATTTCCTTTTTGAGTTCGTCCCAGACATTCTTATAATCTCCCACATTCACAAACAGAGATGCTTTTCCGGCTCTTACCTTTGGAAGGAGATAATCGATTATAGCCGCAAATATTTCTTTCTGTGCTCCCGCACCTCCTATGGTAAGAAGGAAACGCATGGGTTTCCCCTGCGCTCTTCTCTTCATTCTCGCTTCGCAATCAGTCTCTATACCTTCAACAAGTTCGTGATCGATGTAATGACCGGTATATTTAAGAGAATCCTCAGGCATGGGATTGCATACTTTGTCTTTATTCATTCCGTTTAAAATGCTGTAGCCCATATATGCGTTGTGGCACTGGATCGTATGGATAGCACCTTCCGCAAAATGAAGTGCCATGGGCCAGTTATCGGGAATGGCGTTTACCACATATTTCATTCCCGCATGTAGAGCTGCCTGTGCCGGCCACACATGGGTTCCCACAACCGGAATATCCTTGGGAACATTTTTAAAGACAGGAGCCATAAGCTCCGCGTTCTTCTGATCGGATGCATTGTAAGAGATTGCCCTGAAACCTTCATAGTTCATCGGTTCCCACACAAATCTGTTGAATATGGGATTCTTGGATAATCTGGATCCCAGGGAATACAGATCGTTCTGTGCTCCGATGACCTTGGTACAGGTCGTCTCGCCGTATGAATTAAGATCCATCCAATAAGGAACATAACCCATGGCCTTAGCCGCAGATGCGATGGCCATGGATATACGATAATGGCCGAATCCCATACGGATATTTCCTACGATGATCCCTTTTTGCATATCCCAGTCCAGAGCCTCGGCATTTCTCGAAGGATCATAATGGGCGTTTTGCGACAGATCACCCACAAGTACATTGTTTACTCCCAGGCTGTCGCCTATGTATTTATTCTTCTCGATCCTTACGGGATAATCCTTATCCGAATCGTCACCGAATTTTTTGATGAATTTCTCTTTGGACTTAAGCGCTTTTTTATAATCACGGGAACTGATCTTATTCCCGAATATCACCTTTGATCTGTCCATATCACGCGTCTCCTTAAAAGATCATTATTCGAATTTATCCGGCCAGTGATCCTTATTCTTATTTCCTTCGAGTCTGCTTGTGATATCAGCAAGCTTTTCATCGTTAAGGATGTACTTTTTGCAGAAAACAACAAGCGCGATTATAAGCCCCGCAACGGGAATAATGGCCATTGTCATTCTGAGTCCCAGTTTGGCGGATGCGGCCACGGAGAGCGAATAATCTATTGCTTCTCCCGTATCCTCCACGTCTTTCTGTAGATTGTTGATCTGAAGGCAGAGTGACGCCGCAAAAGCCGCAATACCGCTGGCAAGCTTTACCACAAATGTCTGCATGGAGAAAATGACGCTCTCGTCACGTCTTCCGTTTTTCAGTTCACCGTAATCAACGGTATTTGCCAGGAACACGGTAGTGATAACCTGAAGGACTCCGTTTGCGGCAAAGATGAAAAATCCGGGAATGAAGAGTATAAATACGGAGCTCATATTGGTAAATGAGATAACAAACAACGTCGCATATCCGGTTATGGCACTGATGATACACACATAGAAGATCTTCACATTGCTCAGGAATCTTCTGAGGAGGGGATAGAATGCCATCATGGATATGATCTGTACTCCGCCTCCGAACATGTTAAACAGAGTGTAACTGTCGCCCCATTTTATTCCGCCGAAATCATATTTAAAGAAATAAATGACCAGATTGGAAGTAAGATAGATTGATGAATTTATCAGCACAATGGCAATAACTACCGTCATAGCCTGATCGTTTGTTATCAGAGCCTTGAACATGTCGCCGACTGATGCGGTCTTCATATCGACAAGGCTCTGTTCCTTGACTGCTACGCATGTGATGATGATGAATATGACAAACAGTACCGCTATGATAAGTGAGAAATACTTAAAACCCAGAATTTCCTTAACGGTATCGCTTGCTCCGGTTCCTGCAAATCTGTTACCGAGTGTCTGCACAAACTTAACGGTAAAGATGGTAACAAGTGCACTTCCGACGCCGGCGCAGCTTCTTGCAAGAGTTGTGAGTCCTTCTCTTTCCTTGCCGCCCTTGGTAAAAGCGGGGATCATGGACCAGTAAGGAATATCCATCATGGTATAAGTAACGCCCCAGAGGATATATGTAACCGCCGCATATGCCACAAGTCCCTGTGCATCAAGGCCGGGCGGGCAGGCAAACATCGCAAAAAGCACGACCGCATTTGTTACGGTTCCGATAATAAGCCAGGGGCGAAATCTTCCCCATCTTGTATGTGTCTTGGCTACAACAACTCCCATAATGGGATCGTTGAAAGCGTCGAACACTCTTGCGATGAGAAGTATTAATCCCATCGCAACGGAGTTGACTCCCAAAAGATCCTGAAAATAATACAAAACATAGCTTGCGGAAAGCATGTATACCATATCTTTTCCGACTGCCCCAATACCGTATGCGGCTTTTTCGCCTATAGAAAGTCCCCTGTTATTCATAATGCCTCCTTTGATCAGATCTGTGGTACTCTGTCCACCTTGATATCGAAAGCTATTTTGATCTCTCCGGCCTGCATATTAACTATATGAAGTACTGCTTCTCCTTCTTCCCCTATGGTCTTAATATACGTGCCGCCCATTCCGCCTTTCAACGAAATAGCCGAAGGTCCGATTATCTGTGCGGGGCCTTCCATCTTCAGAAGAACCGGCTCGTTGAAGTAAGGAATATGATTTCCGTTTTGATCTTCCGCCATTATCCTAATGGCTGCTACGTCGTAGGTCTCATTCTCCACAAGATCGGTCCTGTAACACTCGGCTGCGAGTCTGATCTGTCTTACGACTTCTTTGGTCACGCTCTTAACGACTTCGCCGCCCTTTAAAGCATCGAATCTGTAGCTGACGGCATCTCCGCCCCAGTTGCCCACATATTTCCCGTAGAGCTGGTTAGCCTGCTCCATGGTCATTCTGTAAACGGTCAGACACTTGGCAGCAATAGCTTTTGCCTTGGGTCCGAGGTCATCCATTCCGTAAAGAGCGTACTGATTGAGAAGAAATTTTACATCCTCAGCCTGAGCCGGTGTGAAATCTTCTCCCTTTCTGACAGCATCACCGACATAGTCATCTATCAGGATAGGACCATGCGTCAGATACTTATAAGGTGAATCCGAAGGGAAATACTCCTTGATAAGGATGTCATTCTTATACATCTTTACGCTGTCGGCGTTGGTATATATCCACGATTCACCTATCCTGCTCTCGGGATGTTCTCCGATATCCATGGATGATGAGATCTCAAGAACAGGTTCGCGAGATCCGAGTGATGCATAGACATATGCCGCAAGCTTCGGATTTCTGAACATATCGGTAACACCGTGATAGCAGATACGGTCACCGCTTCCGAAATCCTTATGTGTATTGTAATCGAACATGCACCATGCAAAAGATCCGGCGATATCGCCTTCGGATGCAACCGCATCAAGTACATTTGCATGTCTCAAAGAATGTTCTTTTCTATGCTCCTCATCATCGAATGCTTTGGTGGGATAAATATGTCCGCCGTATTCTGTGACGATATAAGGCTTGGTCACATCCGATGTGACTGCCTTCTTGGGATTACATCCGCCGGTCTTTCCGCCGGTATGTGAGAAATCGTTAAAGGTGTATACGTCCTCTAACAGTTCACTCTTCTTAAAGCACCTTACTCCTCCGGTTTGTCTCGAAGGATCAAGGCTTCTTGCACAGGAGTTTGTCTCAACATAGAAATCGTGATCGTCTCCCGATTCATTTATTCTTACACCCCAGAGGATTATGGAGGGATGGTTTCTGTACTGAAGCACCATCTCCTTGGTATTTTCAACAGCCTGCTTCTTCCAATCTTCTCCGCCGATATGCTGCCATCCGGGTATCTCAGTAAATACCAGAAGTCCTATCTTATCGCACTCCGAGATGAATGCCTGTGACTGGGGATAATGGGAAGTCCTTACCGCATTTACACCCAGCTCATCCTTAAGTATCCTTGCATCTTCTCTCTGAACGGAATCCGGCATTGCATATCCGACATAAGGGAAACTCTGATGACGGTTAAGTCCCCTGATGAGATACTTCTCACCGTTAAGGTAAAATCCGTCAGTCTTCCATACCGCGCTTCTGATACCTGTTGTTACGGTCTGCTCGTCGAGAAGCTTTCCGTTTTTATCCAGAAGCCTTACCTTGATATCGTAAAGAACAGGAGCTTCGGGATACCACTTTTCAACCTCACCGGGATCGCATTCAAGGAATACAGCTGATGTATCCGCAGGCATTTCCCGGGAAGCGATCTCTTTTTCGGATTCTTCCGAATCATGCTTTTTGATGAATTCTTTGACTACGGTGCCGCCTTCCAATTCGCCTTCAACATAAGCGGAGGAAATAAGTTTGACACCGGTGTCATTTATCTCGGAGTATATAAAGAGCTTTTCCATGTGGGGAGCATCATATACATCCAGAAATACGTTTCTGTAAAGTCCGCCATAAGTCATGTAGTCTATTACATGACCGAAGGGAGGCTGGTCCAGATCTTCCCTGCTGTCCAGCTTAACCGAAATAAGGTTTTCACATCCGTATTTGAGAAGTGAAGAAATGTCTATGGTAAATGCGGTATATCCGCAGTAATGTCTTCCCGCCCTGTCACCGTTTACATATACATCCGCATAATGGGCAGCTCCGTCAAAAGTAAGTTTTATGCACTTTCCTTCCCAGTCCGCGGGAACATCTATATGCTTTCTGTAAAGGGTTAGCAGCTGGTATTCGGATTCATCGAAATAGTTAAACGGAGTTTCTTTAACCGTGTGAGGAATCCTTACGGTTTCAAACGCAGAATCGTCATACTCCGGAAAAAGCATCCTGTCTTCATAAACGGAAGTAAATTTCCAGTTTTCGCTTAAGTAAAATCTTTCCTTCATATTCCGCCTCCGTTATCTCACACTGATCCCGTCAACGATGATGTCCACAACTTCATTAAGTGCATCGATATAACTGATATCGTTTCTGACAAGGATATCCCTTGAGAAGAACTGTTCCAGCGAGGCTTCAAACATCATCTTAACAAGGGAGATGTTTACGGGTCTTATAACACCTTCACGTATTCCCTGCTCGATGAGTGAAATGGTAAGATCCCATCCGGTCTCCAGCCTTTCTTCGACTTTTACATAAATATCGGGATATTTTTCTCTCAGGATGTAGAGCTGGTTAAGGTCCACATTCTTATAGCTGTCGGGAAGAACCCCGAGGATCTTTCTGATCTTCTCTACGGTTGAAAGTGTAGAATCTTCAACCACCGATCTTTCGCTCTCTTTGATGGAATCAAAGACATAGTCGACCATCGCCATGAACAGCGTTTTCTTTTCGCGATAGACCGTGTAAATGGTCTTCTTGCTCATGCCAAGGTGCTTAGCCAGATCGTCCATTGTGAATTTGATACCCTTTTCACCGTATACTTCGATACAACCTTCCAATATGGTTTTTCTGAGTTTTGCGTAATCCTGCATAATTACCTGCCTTTCCGATAAGAAAGAGAACTGATACAGTTACTGAAAATGAAACACCGAAACCGGGATAGATCTTTTTGAACTGTGGAAACGATTTTTAGTTTTCACGTTTCCATTATAGGACAAGGATTTTTCCTGTACAAGAAGACCATTTGCTAAATTTAGTTTCCGTCTTTTGTGCAATTCGGCCAACAAAAAAACTCTGTACCGATCGCACGGATCGGTACAGAGCCTGTGGTATCAATTATTTATACGGCCTTTTACAGCCAAAGGGCATATACACCCATTCCCGAAACATTTGCATACGCGCTGTCCCAGTCAAATATGCCGAGACCTACGATCTGTCCCTGTACGGTGATGTTACTGGATGTGCAATATCCGCCGGGTGCCGCTCCCGAATAGCTGGTAGCGATACCTGCGTTGGTGCTCTGAGTCTGCCAGAAGAATACTCTGTCACCGGAAGTATTGGAAGTTCCGGGCTTCTTAAATCTTACGTTGGAGAAATTAGCGACAACCGTATCTCCATCGATTCTTGCGGCACCCTCAACGCATGCGCTGAGCTGGCCCTGAAGAAGGTTGGTATTTGCAACCTGGCCTACGAGGGTTCCGTTAACATACAGATCGACCATACCGGTCTGGGTATCAAGAACGATCATGATGTTGGTGGGAACGCCAAGATTAGCATATCCGTGTCTGGTATAAACCTGTCCGCCGGGAAGGTTATTTACTACGTTCTCACAGATATAAACAGTCTTTCCGTTGTAAGGCTTAGCTCCGAAGAGGTCATACTGGATACCGAATGAAACCGCACTTCCGATTCCGTTCATGAGGGAGATCTTAGCGTGATATCCGGTTCCTGTTCCGTTAAGCATCATATCTGCGGAAACTGCGGCATATCTGGATCCGAGACTGGAAATGGTAACTCCTGCGGTAGGAGTTGCAGCGGAAGGTGCCACAGGAGCGGTAACTGAAGCTGCATTTGCGGCATTCTCGGCTGCGGCATTGGGGAATCTTCCCTCTGCCTTACCGTACAGATCATAGTGAAGCTTAAGAACAGCGGGATCATATCCGAGAATTCCTGCTACATCGGGATATTTGGATGCATAATATGCGGCATCAAAATCTGTAGCGGCTGTTGCTCCGGTAGCAAGTGAAGGTGCTGCGGATGAAGGAGCTACCGCAAGTCTTCCTTCAGCCTTTCCGCAAAGCTGGTAGTGCATATACAGCAGATCGGCATTGTTTCCGAATACTGCTGCAACATCGGGATAAGCCGATGCATAATAGGCTGCGTCAAACATGGTTCCGTCGGCCATCTTGACAGGCGCTGCCTGTACCTCAAAAGCCGATATTCCTATCACCATCAGTGCCGAAGCCATGGCAATTACAAGATTTCTTATAATTTTCATAGAACCCCCTTTCAACACATAAAGGTTATTTAATTGGTTAACATATTATAACAAACCGGGGCTTTTCTTTCAAACCTGCTCGGTTTTCATGACCTGCATATCCGTAAGCAGCATCTCGGTCAGGGCCATCAGGTTCTGTTCTTCTTTTTCCACCAGCGTCTCAGGCGTGTAAAGATATCTGAACATGGGAACCTTTCCGTTTGCGGAGAAACTCAGATGCTTCTTATGCTTGGCCAGGATCTCGGGGATCTTATTAGGATCCACTTTGGCATCCGCCTTAAAAGAAAACGTGATCTCGCCCTTTCCTCCCTTGATCTCGGTCATGTAGATATTGTGGCCAAGTCTTCTCATATAAGCGACCCTGAGGAGATTTTCCGCAGAAAGAGGGATCTTTCCGAATCTGTCCAAAAGCTCGTCCTTCATATCACCCAGGTCCGCCTGAGTCTCCACCGATGCGATCCTCTTGTACATATCAAGCTTCTGCTCTTCGTTAAAGATATATTCCTGAGGGATGTAAGCATCTATGTCCAGATTGATGACGGTGGAAAAATCATCATAGACTTCTTCACCCTTAAGTCTTCCGACAGCTTCTCCCAGCATCTTGCAGTACAGATCGTATCCTACCGCTTCCATATGTCCGTGCTGGGTCTTTCCGAGAAGATTTCCCGCACCTCTTATCTCCAGATCCCTGAGTGCGATCCTGTAGCCGCTCCCCAGGTCCGTGAACTCCCTTACCGCTCCCAGTCTCTTTTCCGCGATCTCGGAAAGGATCTTGTTCTTCCTGTACATAAGGAAAGCAAAAGCAACTCTGGATGATCTTCCGACACGGCCTCTTAACTGGTAGAGCTGTGAAAGTCCGAAGTTGTCCGCATCATAGATGATCAAAGTATTTACGTTCGGAATATCCATACCGGTTTCGATGATGGTGGTGCTTACCAGAACATCGATGTCCCCGTTTACGAAATCGTACATGACATCTTCAAGTTCCTTTTCTTTCATCTGACCGTGTGCAAATTCGATCCTTGCATTCGGAAGCATTTCACGCAGTGCGTCCGTGTGCTCGGGGATAGTCCTGACATTGTTGTATAGATAATAGACCTGTCCGCCTCTTGCAAGTTCCCTGCTTATGGCTTCCCTTACCATCTCCTCATTGTATTCGCATACAAAGGTCTGGATGGGCTGTCTGTCCGTGGGAGGCTCTTCCAGAAGGCTCATATCCCTGATCCCCGCAAGGCTCATCTCCAGAGTTCTGGGAATGGGCGTTGCGGAAAGCGTAAGTACATCCACGTTCTCACGGAGCTTTTTGATCTTCTCCTTGTGAGAAACACCGAATCTCTGCTCCTCATCTATTATCAGGAGTCCGAGATCTTTGAAAGCAACATCGTTCGATAAAAGTCTGTGGGTTCCAATGACGATATCAACAAGTCCCTTTCTCAGATCGTCGATGGTCTTTTTGATCTCCCTGGTGGATCTGAATCTTGATAAGAGACCGATGCCCACCGGGAAATCCTTCATTCTCTGAGTAAACGTAGCATAGTGCTGCTGGGCAAGTATCGTGGTAGGAACAAGGCACGCAACCTGCTTTCCCTCCTGAACCGCCTTGAATGCGGCGCGGATCGCAATCTCCGTTTTGCCGAAACCGACGTCGCCGCAGATCAGTCTGTCCATCACCTTGCCGCTTTCCATGTCGGCCTTGGTATCCCTGATGGCATCAAGCTGATCTTCCGTTTCTTCGAAAGGAAATGTCTCTTCGAATTCTCTCTGCCACACGGTATCAGGTCCGTATATAAAGCCCGGCGCAGCCTGACGTTTTGCGTACAGCTCCACAAGGTCTCTTGCTATGCCTTCCGCAGATTCCCTTGCCCTTGTCTTGGTCTTCTCCCACTCTTTGGTTCCGAGTCTGTTTATCTTGGGCTTTTTATCTATGTCGGCGGATGCGTACTTCTGAACCATATCAAGTTCCGTGGCAAGGACATACAATACTCCGCCGCCGGAATATTCAAGCTTGATATAGTCTTTAACGGAATCTCCGGACGATATCTTCTCGATTCCCTTATACACGCCAAGACCGTATGTCTCGTGAACAACATAATCACCGGGATGGAGATCTTCCAGTGCCGCTATCCTGCTTCCCGTATAGGTCGAAGATCTTTTCTTTTTTTTCTTCCTGATACGTCCGCCGAAAATATCATTTTCCGCGATAACCGCAAAACCGAGCATGGGATATTCGAAGCCGCGCTCCACATATCCGTGCATTATGGTAATGCTGCCCTCCGCCAACGATTCTGCCGGCTCTTCCGCATATGCACAGGGTATTCCGTCCTTCTCCAGCTCCTGACGCATGCGGTCCGCTCTGGTTCTTGACTGTGAGAATATAACTACCTTATAGCCCCTTTTCCTGAAAGAAAGAAGATCCTTTTCGAGAAGCTCCGCATTTCCGTTATATGACTGAACATTTCTGCCGCTTATATCCGTTTTGTAGACGGGAGAAAAACCTTCCTTGGTGGAATCGAATACCGAAAGTCCCACAAGTCCCGCACTTTCCATCTCTTCCATTATCAGACCGGTTCCGAAAATAAGGTCTGCCTGACCGGGAAGCGCATAACCCTTCTCAAGCCTGGAGGATACACTTTCCCTGAATTCCATCTCCACGGCTTTGCCCTGTCCGATACATCTTACGGGCTCGTCCGCAAAATATCTGACGTCATCCCCGAAAAGAGATCTAATCCACGCGGGAAAAGAAAGAGTCTCCTCCGGATAAAAATACAGCAGATAGCTTTCAAGGTTTAGTTTTCTTCCGATCTCGGTAAGATCTTCCTTAAGTCTGTTTGCATCGGCTAATACTCTTGCGCCCTCTTCGGTCCTGAATTCTTTTTTGAGCTTTGCGCTTCTGGCCTCGGCATCTTTCATGATGCGCTCAAGACCCTGCATGAGTCTTTCATCATCCATCAGCATCTCGGATGCAGGATAGATATTAATGCTCTGCAGTTGCTCTATGGACCTTTGGGAATAAGGATCGAAGGTTCTGATGGATTCGATATCATCGCCCCATACCTCGATACGGTAGGGATTGTCCTCCGTAAGATCGTAAATATCTATGATGTCCCCGCGGATCGCAAACTGCCCCGGACTCTGAGCCTGGGCACATCTTTCGTATCCGAGAAAAGTAAGCTTCTTTGCAAGCTTTTGCGAATCTACGGTTCCGCCTGATTTTAAGTTTATGACAGCCATGTCATTGTTGACAGGGATCTGTCTTGTCATAAGCGCGGCAAAGGTTGTGACAACGGTAACATCTTCTTTTTCCAGAAGTCCTCTGTAGGTTCTGACCCTGTCCCTTATAAGATCGTTACTGTTAATATCCGACTGGAAAAAAATAAGGTCCTTTGCGGGGAAATAATAGGTATTCTCATCATAGAGCCTGAATTCGTCCGCAACTGCCCTTGCCCTTAAATCATCATATGTCAGGATGATACGGCACTTAACTTCCCCCGAGATACCTGCTATCAGGTGGAGTTTCTGTGAATCTCCGCAGCCTGCGATAGATACGGTACCCTTGGGAAGTCTCACGCTTTTTCCCGAAATGATCGTTTTTATGTTGTCGATTTCCGCAAGCCCCTGTATGGGCTCCAAAAGTGCATTGTTAAGCTTCATCTTTTTTCGTATTAAACCTAGTCATTGCAAGCTCGGGACCGTCGGTCACCAGACACTTTACGGCATCCGCAGCCTTGGCTATTGCTTCATCCATCTTCCCTGCATCTTCCGAAGAAAATCTTCCGAGTACATGTCCCACCATGTCTCCGCCTGATTCTCCCACCCCTACTCTTACTCTTGTAAAGGCTTCGCTTCCCATGTGCTGGATGATGTTCTTAAGTCCGTTATGTCCTCCTGCGCTTCCCTTTACACGGATCCTTATATGACCGGTAGGAAGTGCCACATCATCCGATATGACGATAAGATCGCTTACGCCTTCAAGCTTGTAATAATCATTCAGTGCTCTTACCGCTTCACCCGACAGGTTCATATATGTCTGGGGCTTTACGAGAATAACCTTCTCGGTTCCTATCATAGCTCTCGCGGTATGCGCCCTGTGCTCTGCCTTCCACGCGCCGGCACCCAGTCCCAAGTCCGCTGCCAGCTTTGTGATAACGTCAAAGCCCACATTATGTCTTGTATGTTCATAATCCTTACCCGGGTTTCCGAGTCCGACTATCATCTTCATATCAACTGTCTCCGATCGATTGGTTTTTCCGCTGTATTTATATCGGGTTTATTATTATAGAGTATTTTTACGCATAAAAAAAGCCTTTGGCAAGTGCGTTTCCACGCTTGCCAAAGACTTTTCTTCCCCCTCATCCAGCTTCTTGAAACAGACCCTGAATGTTACATAACAAACCGTTCTCTTTGTTCCACCACGACTTTGATCCGTCCCCCCTCGCCTCTGTGGACTTCTCCGCCGTTTATGGTACTGTGACTTTCAACGATGCAGTTTTCTATGACGGCATTGTCACCAATATAGACATCGTTGAGGATGATGGAATTTCGGATCACGGTATTGTTTCCGATGTAGCTCGATTTGAAGAGTATCGAGTTCTCTACGCTTCCGTTTACTATACATCCGCTCGATACAAGGGCATTTCTTAAATTGGCACCCGGATTGTATTTTGCGGGAGGAAGGTCATCAACCTTGGAATAGATATTCGGATACTGATTGAAGTAATAATCTCTGATCTCGGGATTGAGGAAATCCATATTGGTATCGTAATAATCCTCAACCGATGCGATGTTCTTCCAATAGGAAGTGATCTTGTATCCGAAAAGTCTCTTTACATCTTTATATCTGATGATAACGTCTCTGACGAAATCATATCTGTCTTCTTCCGCACACTTCTCGATGACATCGATAAGAAGTCTTCTGCGGATGATGTAGATACCGCAGGAGATGGTCTTTGATTTGGGCTGAAGAGGCTTCTCTTCAAAACCGACAACCCTCATCTCCTCGTTCATCATGAGCGTACCGTATCTGGACATATCGGTACCCTCGGGCATATCCTTACAAACCACGGTAATGTCAGCCTTCTTATCAACGTGATACTCAAGAAGAGTATTGAAATCCATCTTATATACGCAATCGCCGGGAGCGATTATAACGTAAGGCTCGTGGCTTTCTTTAAGAAATCCCAGATTCTGATAAATGGCATCGGCGGTTCCTCTGTACAAGCTGCTGTTTGCACATGTCATGGCCGGAGTCAGGACAAAGAGTCCGCCCTGCTTTCGTCCGAAGTCCCACCACTTGGATGAATTCATATGTCTGTTGAGGCTTCCTGCATTGTACTGCGTAAAGACCGCTACTTTCTGAACATGTGAATTGGACATGTTGCTGAGAGTAAAATCAATGGCCCTGTAACTTCCCGCAATGGGCATAGCGCATACCGCTCTCTTTTGCGAAAGCTCGGCCATTCTGTGATTTTTTCCGCCGGCAAGTATAATTCCGATTGCTCTCATATCCTACTCCTTACTCTTCTGCAGTGATAAGGGACTTTCCGCATCCGAGATAATCATCCTCATAATCTTCGTGAGTCGTTATTCCGTATACTACGGAGTTCTTGCCTATTCTCACTCCGTCGGGAATTACGCTTCTTTCACCGATGGTGACGATTCCGTCGGTATAGATCTGAGGTGCGGTGTCATTGGGAACTTCGTCTCCGAATCCCATCACGATATTATTTCCTACCTTGACGCGTTCTGCGATGATGGCCTTTGTGATGTCGCAGCCCTCACCGATAACGGTCTCATTCATGATTATCGAATCCCTGACCACCGTATTTTTGCCGATCCTTACACCACATCCGATTACGGAGTTGTAGACCTTGCCGCAGATCTCACTTCCGACACCGATGATACATTTGGATACTTCCGATTCCGGACCGAAATACTGAGGAGGCTGGATGTCACTCTTGGTATAGATCTTCCAATACTCTTCATAGAGATTGAACTCGGGAACTATATCAATGAGCTCCATATTTGCCTGCCAATAGGAATGAAGAGTTCCTACATCCTTCCAATATGAATTAAATTCATAGGCATATAATCCGGCACCCCTGTCCCTGCAATAAGGAATGATGTGCTTTCCGAAATCCAGGCCGGCCTGATCTTTGAGTGCGATCAGCCCCTGACGAAGAGTTTCCCAATTGAAAATATAGATACCCATGGAAGCCAGATTGGAACGGGGCTTCTTGGGCTTTTCCTCAAAGTCGATGATTCTCTTGTCTTCATCGGTTAT
>JAEEGG010013992.1_pt1 | contig 17066 bp, 10 predicted proteins | sample 9134161 | NCBI WGS metagenome assembly JAEEGG01 (sample SAMN16246543, study PRJNA631951) | gut metagenome | biome: gut microbiome; feature: rumen; material: CR-attached | host: Bos | place: Iran: Karaj | collected 2018-10 | reverse complement strand
CCTCATGGATAACAATGTGCGTCTGAAGGCAATAGGTGATGTTCAACGCATACCGGAACGTTCGCGCACGGTGTTGCAGGGTTGTATAGAAAAGACATCAGCCAACAGCGGCACCACGTTAATCCTGGCATTGAGTTATAGTGCACGCTGGGAGATGGCTGAGGCTGTGAGGCAAATCTGCCGCGAAGGGCTGAAGCCAGAAAGTGTTGACGAAGAGACGTTGCGCCGCTATTTGTCTACGCGCGACTATCCAGACCCAGACCTGTTGATACGTACTGGTGGAGAGCTTCGCATAAGCAATTTCCTGCTTTGGCAGATGGCATACACAGAGCTTTATTTCAGCGACCTGTTGTGGCCTGACTTCCGTCACGAGGACTTCTACACCGCAGTGGTTGACTTCCAGGGCCGTCAGCGTCGTTTCGGTAAAACGGAAGCCCAGGTGGAAGAAAAAAATAAAAATATTTGCGCGTAATATAATAAATCACCACGAAGTGAGTTATTATATGGTTGTCGGGTAGTCTGACGACACGCCAAACTATAAATAATGAAACAAACGAAACGACTGCTACTGCTTGCAATACTGCTGATGCTCAATGGCCTTATGTTGAGAGCACAGACGGTTGTGGGTGGTGGCGATGGATATGATCTCGACTATCTGACGCCAAAGACATACGAGATTGGTGGCATAAGTTATGAGGGTGCTGACAATTTTGACACCCGTGTCGTACAACTGGTGGCCGGTCTTCAGGTTGGTGATCGTGTCAAGGTGCCTGGCGACAAGATTTCCGCTGCGGTGGAGAATCTTTGGAAGCAGGGCATGTTTGAGGATGTGCAGATACGTGTAAGCCGCATACAGGGCAATATCATCTTTCTTAAGATTATACTCAAGGAGCGTCCCCGTATGGAGAAGTTTTCATTCACAGGTGTGAAGAAGGGCGAGGCGGACAAGCTCCGAGAGGAGATAAAGATATCCAACGGTGAGGTTGTCACAGAGAATATGCTCCGCACCTCGGTAAACAAAATCAAGGGATATTATATTGACAAGGGATACACCCGTGTGGAGGTTAATCCAACTACGGAACTGGATTCTAATGGCCGTGTTACTGTGACTTTTAATGTCAATCGTGGCAAGATTGTAAAGATTGACAGCCTGATTTTTGATGGCAACGAGCAGGTGAAGACTATCACACTGCAGAGCAAGATGGAGAAGACACACGACGTGCATTATTTCTGGAAGCTGCGTTTTTGGACTAAGGCTTTCTGGAAGAAGAGCCGCTACATAGAGAGCGATTTCCGCGAGGATTTGGACAAAGTGATAGCCTACTATAATGAGCAGGGTTTCCGCGATGCCCGAGTCATCAGCGACACTGTGTGGGATGTGCAGCAGATTGAGGAAGAGGGCAAGAAGTCCAAGCAGGAGCTTGTAAAGGTTAAGGTCAAGGTATATGAGGGCCAGCGCTTCTTCTTCCGCAACATCACCTTCACCGGTAATACCGTATACAGCGACGAGCTGTTGCACAGGGCCATGCGTATCAACAAGGGTGACCCCTACAACAAGAAGGAGCTGGACATGAACATCAGCTACAATCCGTCGGGTACTGATATCACGTCGCTATACATGGACAACGGTTACCTTTTCTTCCGTGCCACTCCTGTAGAGATTGCTGTGGATGGTGACTCAATCGATATTGAGATACGTATCGTTGAGGGTAAACAGGCTCGAATCCGTAACGTTTCTGTTGAGGGTAACACCATCACTAACGACAAGGTCATCATGCGCGAGCTGCACACACGTCCCGGCGATCTCTTCAGCCGCGATGCCATCATACGTAGCCGTCGTGAGCTTGTGACACTCGGTTACTTCAAGGAGGAGAGCATCATTCCAGAACCCAAGCCCAACGCCGAAGATGGTACCGTGGATATCGTATACAAGGTCGAGGAAGGCTCCACAAGCCAGCTCAACCTGCAGGGTGGATACGGCGGCGGTATGGTGATAGGCCAGATAGGTGTCCAGCTCAACAACTTCAGCATCCGCAATATCTTCAACAAGGACGCGTGGGCTCCGCTGCCTGCCGGCGACGGTCAGAAACTGGGCATCAACGCTGTCACCAACGGTACGCATTACTATTCTCTCAGTGCTTCGTTCACAGAGCCGTGGCTTGGCGGTCATCAGGCACAGTCGCTCACAGGTTCTATCTACCATAACCTGTACAGCAACGGTTTCTACTATGGACGTGACAACGCCAACTACTATAGCCTCCAGATTACCGGCGCTGGCGTTAGTTTCTCCAAGCGTCTGAAATGGCCCGACGATTACTTTATCGTCAGTCATGGTATCAGCTACAAGCACTATACATTGGTCAACTACAGCCTTAGCTCGGACATCTTTACCGATGGTGTCTCCAACGACTTGAGTTATGGCTTCACAATTAGCCGTAACTCCCTCGATTCGCCCATATATGCCCGCAGCGGCTCCGAGGTGTCTGTGAGTGCTTTCTTAACGCCTCCCTATTCTCTGATTGCTGGTAAGACAGAGTTCGCTAACAAGCAGGAGAAGTATAAGTGGATAGAATACTACAAGGTCAATTTGCGCGGTTCGTGGATGCTGAACCTCGTCGGCGACGTGGTGCTCAACGCGCGCTTCCGCTTTGGCTTCATGGGCTACTATAACGATAATATAGGACTCTCGCCCTTTGGCCGCTACTTCGTCGGTGGCGACGGCCTCTCGTCATGGATGCTCGATGGCCGTGAGGTTGTTCCTCTGCGCGGATACCAGAACAACTCCATCGGTGCCAGTACCAATGGTGGTGGCGCTGTGTTCGACCGCTTCACTCTCGAGCTCCGTCAGCCTATCGTCGAAAGCAACACAATCACATTATGGCTGGCAGGCTTTGTTGAAGGCGGTAACTGCTGGCGTGATATCAGCGAGTTCCAGCCTTTCAAGATGTATAACTCCGCCGGTGTTGGTGTCCGTCTCTTCATGCCCATGTTCGGCCTTATCGGTGTCGACTGGGGCTATGGTTTCGACGGCGTTTCCGGCGGCAGCCAGTTCCACTTCTCCATCGGTCAGAGCCTTGATTAACCATGAAACACAGATTGTTCATATTATTCACTCTGTTATGCCTGTCACCCCTGGCAATGGCGCAGAAGTATGCGGTGGTCAATACCGACTATGTGCTCAAGTCTCTGCCCGATTATGCCAGTGCGCAGAAGCGGCTCGACCGCTATGTTGCCGATTGGCAGAAGGAACTGTCCGACAAGGCTGCTGAGTTGGAGTCTATGCGCGCCGACTACGAGCAGGAGAGCTACCTGTTGCCCGAGAACCTTAAGAAGCGCCGTCAGGAGGAGATTCGTGCCAAAGAGCAAGAGATAAGAGATCTCCAGCAGCAGCATTTCGGTGCCGGTGGCGATCTCGAGAGGCATCGCGCCGAACTCCTTAAGCCTGTACAGGACCGTGTCTTCAGTGCAATAGAGCGTATCGCCAATGAGAAAAACTATGCCTTTGTCTTCGACAAGGCAGGCAGCCCCACAGTCCTGTATGCCAATAAGAAGTACGACATTAGCGATGAGGTGCTGGAGCAGCTCGGCGTGAAGCCCAATGCTGCCACAGCAGCATCGCAGTCAGAGAGACCCGGGGTCCCTGACAAGAAGGGTTCCGAGTCGTCAAAGGATGCCAAAGATGCCAAAAAGAAACCCTCTAACCCTGAGATGCGCGACAGTTTTGGCGACAGAATGTCCTCTCGCAACGTACCGTCACCAATGGGGCCATTGGAAAAGAGAAAATAATAAATAAACAGTATACAAGATGAAAAAAAGCTTAATCGCAATCATGGTATGCCTGCTTGCTTTCGGTGGCAGCACCATGGCACAGAAGAACACTAAATTCGGACACATCAACTCCAACGACCTGATGCAGATTATGCCTGGCCGTGACTCGGCACAGACTGTGCTGCAGGGCGAAGTGGCTGAACTTGAGGAGACCCTTAAGTCCATGCAGGCTGAGGCTGAGAAGCGCTACAACGATTATGTTGCCAACCAGGCTGGCTGGACCGAACTTATCCGTCAGACCAAACAACGCGAGATTCAGGATATGGCTGCTCGCATCGAGGAGTTCCAGCAGAACGCCCAGAAACAGCTCCAAGAGCGCGAGGCTGAGTTGCTGAAGCCCATTATCGACCGTGCCAAGAAAGCCATCGCCGATGTCGCCAAAGAGGGTGGCTACACCTATATCTTCGATACGGGCACCGCTGCGATCCTCTACGATGAGGGCGGCGACGATATCATGCCTCAGGTGAAGAAGAAACTTGGCTTGAAATAGTCTCTTTGAAGCGCTGGTTGGCAGCGCACAGCGCATCGTCGGCGTTTATGCCGTGACAACGCGCCCAGTCCACCAACGCAAACAGTAAATCACCGAACTCTGATTCGGTACAGTCATCCGCCGGTTGGCAATTACCTAATGGTATATTGGCAACCGGCTTTCTTTTGTCCTCTCTCATGCCGGCCACTTTCTCCTGCATCCTCACGGCTTTGATGAGTGCCGGAAGCGACTGCGGCACCCCTTCAAGCACGTCCTTACGCCCCTCGCGCATCTTCAGCTGTTCCCAGCTCTCGCCGTGGTATTCGTCTTTGCGGTAAATGAATGGGTGCCGTTCTATAAGCTTGTCGCTTATGGTGTTGTATACGTCTTCTGTGGTGAAGAGCCCCTGCTCCTCGGCAATCTTGCAATAGAACAGTATGTGCATCGCCACGTCGCCAAGCTCTTTCTTCAGATCGTTGGTATTGCCTGATACGATGGCATCACTCAACTCGTGCACCTCCTCTATTGTCAAGTAACGCAGGCTCTTCATGGTCTGCACTTTATCCCACGGGCACTCCTTCCTGAGGGTGTCCAGTATGTCACTCAGCCGTTCAAATGCGGTGCACGTCTTCGACTCCATCTATCTTCTTCAGTTTTTCTATCAGACCGTTCAGGCTGTCCACGTCATTCACGTACAGCATGATGATGCCCTGTGCCACGCCCTCCGACGCTTCCAGTGTTATGGCTCGCATGTTTAGGTCCAACTCTTCAGAGATGCTACGTGTAATCTCCTGCAGCAACCCCTTTTTGTCTATGGCCGTGAGGGCGATACCGGTGAGCAGCGACAACTGTTCGCCGGGGCGCCATTTGGCGCGCACTATGTGGTTCTCGTGGTTGGCCATCTCGTCCATAGCCTCGCGGCAGTTGGTGCGGTGCACCATTATCTTGCCGTCCTGCACTATGCCGACCACCTGGTCGCCAGGCACAGGCTTGCAGCAGGGCGCTGTCTCCGTGGGATAGTTCTCGTATTCCTTGTCGAGCAGGAATGGGTGTGACTTTAATTCAGACGACTGCCCCGGCATCTGTGATGCTTCATTGTCGAAGAGGTCTTTGTACCTGTCAAGGAAGAACAGCTTTGGTGTCGGCCTGGCCTTGCCGAAGCATTCAGCAACCTGGTGCTCAGTGACGTTACCTATAGCTATGTCGTAGTACAAGTCCACGTCGCTCTTCTGGTTCAGGTATCGTTTCAGCTGCCCGAAGTTCGCCTGGTTGTTCCTGACATGCAACTTGGCATAGTATCCCGCCAGCTTACGCTGTCCTTCTTCGACATATTCTTTCTTCTGCTGCCGTAGGAAGTCTTTGATGGCCTCTTTGGCACGCGGCGTCTGGCATTGGTCGAGCCACTCCGGCACCGGCAGGGTCTTCTTCGATGTGAGCACCTGCACCTGGTCGCCTGTGTGCAGGCGATGACCTATGGCAGCAGGCTTGGCGTTGACTTTGGCGCCTATGCAGTGCATACCCAGTGCGGAATGTATGGCATAGGCAAAGTCGAGCACCGTGCTGCGGCTGGGCAGCACGACGGTCTTGCCGGTGGGCGTGAAGAGGTATATCTCTTTGGTGTAGAGTGTCTCCTTGAATTCCTCCACCAGGTCCAATGCGCTCTTGTCGCTGTTCTCCAGCGAGGTGCGTATCTGCTGCAACCATTCCTCCACAGGGTTGTTTTCTATATGCTCCTCCGGGTGGGCCTCCTTGTAGAGGAAGTGTGCCGCCATGCCTTTCTCGGCAATGGTGTCCATGCGTTCGGTGCGGATCTGCACCTCCACCCAGCGCCCTATGGGGGTCATTACGGTGGTCTGCAGACTCTCGTAGCCATTGTTCTTGGGGTGCGTTATCCAGTCGCGGAAGCGCGTGGGGTTCGTCGGGAACTTGCCCGAGATGAGGGCGTAGACCTTGAAGCACTCCTCTTTCTCCTTCTCGCGTGGCACCCCCTTGAGGATTATGCGCATGGCGTAGAGGTCGAATATCTCGTCGAAGTCAACGTGCTTGTTCTCAATCTTCTTCCAACAGCTGTATACGCTCTTGACCCTCGTCTTCAGTTCGTATTGGTAGCCCTGCTCGTCGAGCATCTCCCTCACGGGTGCCAGGAGGCACTTCTCCAGCTTTTCGCTGGTGCCCGCTGTAGCGGCAATCTTGGCCTCTATCTCGGCATACTTGTCTGGGTTGGTGTAGCGCATCACCAGCTCCTCGAGCTCGGTCTTGATGGTGTAGAGGCCCAGACGGTGGGCCAACGGCACATAGAGGTAGGAGGTCTCGCTGGCGATGATAAGCTTCTTGGTATCCTTCATCGAGCCGAGGGTGCGCATATTGTGCAGGCGGTCGCAGAGCTTGAGGAAGATGACGTAGGCGTCGTTGCACATCGACAGCAGTATCTTGCGGTAGTTCTCGGCTTGCTTGCTTTCGGCCTGCTGGATGAGCATCACGTCGTCGATCTTGGTGACGCCGTCGACTATGTTTGCCACGCGGTCGCCGAAGACCATACGCAACTCGTCGAGGGTGATATCGGTGTCTTCCACCACGTCGTGCAGCAGGGCACATACCACGGCTATGGGACCCAGGCCAACCTCCTTCACGGCGATGAGGGCCACCGCCAACGGGTGGAAGATATAGGGCTCGCCGCTTTTGCGGCGGGTACCGGCATGAGCTTTCTTGGCTATCTGGAATGCACGCAGTATCTGTGCCTCCTCGTCGCGGGTGAGGGTCTTCAACTCGCGACAAGCCGACATCAGTTCGTCGTACTTCGCCTGTATGTCGCGTGCTTCACGGGCCTCGTCTATCACATAGTCGCTCATGGCTTGTGTGGATTAAAGAAACAGAAGTGTCGTCAGACCAAAAATAGCTATTACGTCGAAGCTGGCGCCAAAGGTGACGAAAGCATGGCTGCCAACGACAGCTACGCCCATCGAGGCCGACAAAAAGCCGAACTCGCTCTCGTGCTGCGGAGCCGCCATACGAATGCCCACCTCGCCACCAGCCGAGCGGCCGCCGAACATAACGCCGCCATAGAGCTGCCAGTCGAGGACCGAGTCGTAGCCGCTCAACCGCAACACCGGGCCTACCGACAGGTAGTCGTGCTTGACGCCGAACAGCACCGACCCGTAGGCGCCCCACCGCTTGGGCAGGTAGGTGAAATTGACACCCAGCGCGTAATCGCTGTTGCCATTCAGCACCTCGCCTTCGGCGAAGAACGAGCAGAAACGGTCGTCGAGATTATTGAAATAGTGATGCTTCGGACGGTGGTAGACCGCCGAGGGGTTGGCGCTGCCACGGACATTGCCGTTCTGGTCATAGTATACCGGTGCGCCGAGCACATTGGCCTCACGCAGGGTGCCTGCAGGCTTGGCCGCGGGCTTGGCGCCTATAACGTTCTCCTCGCTGTCGGCGGTGTCGGCAACGGCAGCGGGCACGCTGTCGCGCACCACATCCTGCGCCCACACAGTGCCGCAGGCCAGCAGCATCAGCAATGTCAATAACTTCTTCATGTTGCTTAATGGAATGGTTGTTACTCGCCGAGAGCCTTCTCCTTCAATGCGGCACGAATCTTCTGTTCCAGCTCCTCGCACAGCTCGGGATTGTCGCGCAGCAGCTGCTTCAAAGCCTCGCGGCCCTGGGCCAGCTTGCTCTCGCCGTAGCTGAACCACGAACCGCTCTTGTGCACTATGTCGAGCTCGACGCCCAGGTCGATAATCTCGCCCAGCTTCGAAATGCCCTCGCCGAACATCAGGTCGAACTCGCACTGGCGGAACGGAGGGGCCACCTTGTTCTTCACTATGCGCACCTTCACTCGGTTGCCTATGTTCTGGTCGCCGTCCTTGATGGCCTGTATGCGGCGTATGTCGATACGCACCGAGGCGTAGAACTTCAAAGCGTTGCCGCCCGTGGTGGTCTCGGGGTTGCCAAAGAGCACACCTATCTTCTCGCGCAGCTGGTTGATGAAGATGCAGCAGCAGTTGGTTTTGCTGATGGTTGCCGTAAGTTTGCGCATGGCCTGGCTCATCAGGCGCGCCTGGAGGCCCACCTTCGAATCGCCCATATCGCCGTCGATCTCGGCCTTGGGCGTCAGGGCGGCCACCGAGTCGATGACGATGATGTCGATGGCACCCGAACGTATCAGGTTGTCGGCAATCTCGAGGGCCTGCTCGCCGTTGTCGGGCTGCGACACCAACAGCTCGTCGATGTCCACGCCCAACTTCTTGGCATAGAAACTGTCGAAGGCGTGCTCAGCGTCGATGAAGGCCGCTATGCCGCCCTTCTTCTGGCATTCGGCGATGGCGTGGACGGCCAGCGTGGTCTTACCACTCGACTCGGGACCGTAGATTTCGATGACGCGTCCGCGCGGGAAACCTCCGACACCCAGTGCGTTGTCGAGGCTGATACTACCCGTCGAGATAACCTCCATCTCCTCGTTCGGACGGTCGCCCAGTTTCATAATCGAACCCTTGCCGTAGCTTTTCTCAATCTTGTCGAGCGTGCTCTGGAGTATCTTCAGTTTTTCCTGCTTCAGGGCAGCCGCTTCATTCACTTCTTTTGCCATATCTATCAATGTTTTAGTTTATATTTCACCTTTTCCGGCCCTCGGGTCGGTATGTGCAAAGATACGCTTTTTTTTCCAATCTGCGGCGACTTTTTTTTCAACCGCCTCTCTCCCACCCTCCGACGCACCATCACTGTATCATCACCGACCGTCCTCGGAGTTGGGGCGGAGTTTACTCGGAGTTTACTCGGAGTTAGGCTGTCGTTGATACGGTGTTGATCAGTGCAAAGGACTGATTTACTGCCCCTTATACTACTCGTATAAGGAGCACCACAAATACCTACATCTGGCTGGTTATCAGCTCGTTGGTAAAAACGAGGAAATGGAGCACCTATGAGACTGGAAAATATTTTTTGGCGGTGTGGGTTTTAATTTGTATCTTTGCATTTTCAAAAAAACGAACAATGGAGATATTATCGAATCGAATTCTGAATATGGCCGAGAGCGAGACGCTGGCCATGACCGCCAAGGCCCGCGAGCTGAAAGCCCAGGGCAAAGATGTGATAAGCCTGTCGATTGGCGAGCCCGACTTCAATACCCCCGAGGTGGTGAAAGAAGCCGCCAAGAAGGCCATCGACGACAACTTCACCCACTATCCCCCCGTGCCGGGCTATGCCGACCTGAAGGAAGCCATCTGCACCAAGCTGATGCGCGACAACGGTCTGGAATACAAGCCTGAGCAGATAGTGGTATCGACCGGTGCCAAGCAGAGCCTGTTCCAGGTGGTGCAGTGCCTCATCAATCCGGGCGACGAGGTCATCATTCCCACCCCCTTCTGGGTGAGCTACAAGGAGTTTGTGCGCCTGGCCGAAGGTAAGTGCGTCTTCGTGAAGACCAAGCTCGAAAACGACTTCAAGGTGACCCCCGAGCAGCTCGAAGCCGCCATCACTCCCCGCACCAAACTCATCATGTTCTCCTCGCCCAGCAACCCCACGGGCATGCTCTACACCAAGGAGGAGCTGAAAGGCATCGCCGAGGTGGTCGCCAAACATGAGAACCTCTTCGTGATGGCCGACGAGATCTACGAGCACATCAACTTCGTGGGCAAACACGAATCGATCGCCCAGTTCCCCGAGGTGAAGGACCGTGTGATTACCGTCAACGGTGTAGCCAAGGGCTTTGCCATGACTGGCTGGCGTATCGGCTTCATCGCCGCCCCCACGGTCATCGCCAAGGCTGCCAACAAGCTGCAGGGCCAGGTGACCAGCGCCACCTGCTCCATCGCCCAGAAGGCCACCGTCTGCGCCATGCTCATGGATCCCAAGACATCGAAGGACATCATCGACATGCGCAACATCTTCCAGATGCGCCGCGACATGGTCTACAAACTGCTGTGCGACATTCCCGGCCTGAAGGTGCGTCTGCCGCAGGGTGCCTTCTACTTCTTCCCCGACGTCAGTTCCTACTACGGCAAGAGCTTCAACGGCAAGAAGATTGAGAACTCGACCGATATGGCCTTCTACCTGCTCAACGAGGCCAACGTGGCCACGGTGATGGGCTCGGCCTTCGGCGACGACAGCTGCATCCGCCTGAGCTATGCCACCAGCGAGGACCTCCTGCGCGAAGCCCTCCGCCGCATCAAAGAGGCGCTAGCCAAGCTGCAATAAAGTTGCAAGATTATAAAGAGAAAGCCCCTCACGGCGCCGCTGTGAGGGGCTTTCTCTTTTTATTATCCATTTATTCCTGATAGGTGTCGAGCTCAGGGGCCGAGGAGGCGTTGGGCTGCACCCAGGTGGAGTAATTGCTGTTGCCGCTGCCGTTGAGGTTGGTGGTCAGCGTGGCAAAGTTGGTCGTCGGGTAGCTGCCGACGGTGGTAACGCCAGCCTGAGAGCCGTCGACGAGGTAGCAATGGTCGTAGGTAGCCGTTGTCGAGGTGCCGTAGAAGACGTTGTAGTCCTCATAACTGTAGCAGTAGCTGAAGGCACCGCCCGTAACCGCGCCGGCAAGGCCGCCGATGACGGCGTTGTTGTTGCGGCGTATGAGGGTTATCTCTTTGACGTAGCTGTTGTTGACCTGGCCACCTTTGACGTAGCCCACCAGTCCGCCGCCTACGCTGGAGGCGGTGGTGACGGTAATCATGGCAGTGTTGTTGTTGAAGCAGTTGCGCACTTCACCGGCGACGAGGCTGTCGACGATGCCGCCCACCGAACGGCCCTGCAGGGGGCCAGACACATAGCAGTAGTCCACCAGGCTGCTGGCGCCGATGTTGTTTCTCACGATGCCGCCCACACCCTTTGAGGTGTAGATGTGGCCCGTGGCGCTCATGTAGCAGTGTTTCACAATGCCGCTGTTCTCGTAGACGATACCGCCCCAGTCGGCGGTGCTTTCCGTGATGTTGGCAGCGAAATAGCAGTCCTTCACGGTGCCGGTGGTGCTGTTCTGATAGCAGATACCGGCGGCCTTGGCGGTGACGTCGCGCAGCGTTATGTCGGACGCCTGGCAGCCCTGAATGGTACCGTTGTTGATTAAGCAGATACCGGCGAAGTTCTTGTTGCTCTGCACCTGGACCCTGGCGTCGCAGCGGCAACCCTGTATGGTGCCGTTGTTGGTAACGCAGATGCCGGCGAATGACGAGAAGATGGAGATTGTGTAATTAGAGTTGCTGGGATTGGAGGTGAGGGCGCAGTCGATGATGCGGCCGTCGTTCTGAGTGCAGAAAGGCGACACACCGGTGGCGTTGGTCAAGGTGTTGCTCCCCGAACTCTTGACGGTGAGACCTACCACTTCACCGTTGGATCCAATGGACTCGAAGAGCGGCACGTTGGGGTAGGTGTTGGTGATACCGGGGTTCGACTGCTGGTTCATGGTGAGGAAGTGGCCCTCGAAGTTACGGATACCGGCCGCCCAGTTGTCCTGCGTGAGCACGATATCGGAGCGCATGAGCTTGATGTAGGTGTTCGCAGTGATGGGCTGACCGTTGATGGTGCGCGTGCCGCTGTTGTAGCAGTCGCGCAGGTACTTCAGGTCATTGATGTCGTAGACCTTGAAAGGACGGTCTTCGGTGCCGTTGCCCGCGATGGTGGGCGTCGGTGCACTGGCCCATGCGTCAATCGACAAGGCTGGCATGTAGGAGATGCCGTTGCGGCGTGTCTTGACAGAACCGATGGTGCGTGAACACGACTGACTCGAGGTATTGGTCACGGTGACCGTGAGGTTGTTGTACTGCGTGGTGTTATCGCGGCCTGTGAAGGCGGGGAGCACCAGGTAGAAGGTGAGCAGCTTGTTGTTGGGGAAGGCTACGCCCGACGAGCCACAGTCGATGGTGACGCTCCTCTTGGAGGATTCGAGTCCTGTGAGGTAGGGGTCGTAGGTATTGTAGTTGTTGACTAAAAAGAGGCCGTTGAGCTGCTTGTCGGGTGAGGTGACGGTGATGCTGCGGATGGCCGAAGTGGCACCAGTGCCGTTGACGAACTGCAGGCGCACGATGGATGCGAGAGAGCGGAAGTCGAGGTTGAAGGGGGTGCTTTGGGACGAATTATCCCAGACACCGCCGTACCAGGCCACCATGGGGAACACCTGCTTGTCGAAGGTGCTGTCGTTGCGATAGGTCTGGGTGGCGGGGACGTCGATTTTGGCGGTGAAAGCAGAGCCGCTGCCGGCGGAGATGATGTTGTTGTCGCTGGCGGGGTGCAAGCCGAGGAAGTACTGGGAGTTCTCGGGCAACGTGGTGAGGAAGATGCCGTTGTAGGCGCCCCAGTCCTCGTTGTCGGGGGTGGAATAGTAGAGCCAGGCTCTGTACTTGTCGTCGCCGCTTGTGTTACTGCCGATGCTTATCTCGTCGTCATACTCCCAGAGGATGTATCGTTCGTCGACAAGGCGCACCTTGGCGTCGTCGTTCTGGGGCCGCTCGGTGGTGGCCGTGAACTGGAACTGATGGATACGGTTCTCCTTATGGCATGCCACGGGGATGAGGGCCAGTGTGAGCAGTGCTATGGCTATTGTCAGTTTCTTCATTGCTGCAGTCATTTTAGGGGTTGGTGTTATAGCCACAGGCCGCGCTCGTATTCGCCGCTTTCGTCGGTATACTCAGTCACCTCTTCGGAGGCGCGCAGTGTGCGGTTGTCGCTCTCGCCCTCGACGAGCACATAGTCCTTGTGCAACGCCACCGAGAGGGCAAAGCCCTCTTCGGCGCCGTATACAAAGACCTCTATGAACGGTTTTATGTAGCTTCTTTTCATTGGCTTACACTATTTTTTAATCAACTTCTGTATGGTAACCCCGTCGGCAGCATGTACGCGGAGGTAGTAGATACCGGTGGAGTAATGCTTGATATCAATGGTGATTTCGTCGTTGCCGTAGGTGTCGTAGTCGGCCAGGCGACGACCGTCGTTGTCGTAGAGTTCCACATGCTTCATGCTTTCGGCCTCGACGGTGACGCGAGCGGTGGTCGGGTTAGGATAGACCAACACATGGCTCTTGGTCACCTGCGGGATGCTGACGTTGGCGTAGAAGGTGAGGGTGAGGGTGATGATACTGTCGCAGCCGTACTCGGTGGCGAGGGTGTCGCTCAACACGAGCGTGGCAAAGCCGTAGTTCTCGACCGTGGATTGCAGGAGGGCGGTCTCGGCAGCGGTCAGGGTGAAGCCGTAGCCGCTGTAGGCCTCGCCCACCAGGGCGCTGTCGGCATACTGCTCGTGCGACGAGAAGTGAGCGGCGAAGTGGATGGTCATCATACTGTCAACCATCTCGACGGTGTCGATGACACGGTAGCTCATGGTTTCGCCGTCGGCATAGTAGTTGCCGTTCCACTCAACGCTGTCGCAGCCATAGACGGTCATGCTGTCGCGCAACGGTATCAGGTCGGGCGTACCGAAGATAGGATAGCCGCCGTTGGTGCTCTCGAGGTCGCTGCGCCAGGTGTGGTAGTCGCCGCCAGCGGCGTTCTGCTCACGCACCCAGGCGTTGAGGACGCGGGTGAGGTTGTTGCGGCCGTGGACGCTCTGAGCCAAGGTGACGCCGTTGCCGGCACCCTCGAAGGTCGAAATGTTGTCCACGTAGCTGCCGTTGATGCTGCTGCCCACAGACTGCTTGGCGGCACCCTGCTCGTAGTAGTTGCCGTCGGCGTTACTGTGGTTCAGCGAGGAGGCTACACCGCTACCACCGGCATTGTTGATGTCGCCGTAGAAGTAGTTGTTCTCTATCTCGCTGTTCTTGGCATAGCCAGCGATACCACCCACGCGGGTACCTTCGCTGTTCTCCAGGCGCACAAAGTTGTTGGCCACCACTGAGGGGCTGGCGCTCTTGCTCTTGCGGAAGAGGCCGCCCTTGCTGCCAGCGGTACCGTCGAGGTAACCGGCCACACCGCCTATGTAGAGGCCGTTCATGCGGTTATCGTTATAGCCATAGCTGTTGGTGACGGTCGTCGAGACGCCGTAGCCCACCATACCGCCGCTGTAGACGGCATCGCCGATGAACTTGGCCTTGACGCTCGCGTTGGTCACGACGTCGTGCGTGGACTTACCAATCATACCGCCACTCGTGTAGTTGGTGGCGAGGATGGTGGTGGCGCTGCTCAGCTCGGCGGAGTCGGCGACAACGACGTTATCGAGTTGGGCATCCTTCGAGCAAGCCGCCACGGTACCGACATACTGTGAGCCGCGGATGAGGGCAGACTCAAGCTTGATGCCGCAGATGCGTGCCGTGTCGATGTTGCCGAAGAAGCCGGTGTAGTTCATATTCGGCTCGTTGACGATGATGTTCTTGATAACGACCTGCTCGTCGCGGAGGCGTACCGTATCGGTGGCGTTGCTGCCCACGCCGAGGAACCATCCGCGGAAGGGCTGGTGGTTGGTACCCACCGGGGTCCACAGGTAGTTCTTCAGGTCGTAGCCGCCGCTCTTCTGGTGCAGGAACACCTTGTTGAAGTAGAACTGGCGGGCCTGTGCGCCATTGAGACCGTTGACCACGCTGATGAACCAAGCAAGACCGTTCTCGTCATAGATATGCACGTCGCCGTGCAGGGTGGTGACATAACTGTTGCCGTTGTTGCCAGCGTAGTAGTAGTTGTCGTCATACGCTGCGTGAGCCGTGGCGACGCTGTTGACATGCTCAGACCAGTACTCGTCGGGGCCATAGTAGGCGGTGACGGTGGCGTCGTGGGCAGGCACGGTGTAGAGGGCCAACGGACGGTAGTACGGGTCGAAGTCCCACATGATAAACTTGTTCGTGCTGCCGCGCGGCTCGGTGTAGAGGTAGATGGTGTCGCCCGGGCAGAAGTTCAGGTCTGCGAGTTCGTGGCTCTCGCTCTCACCGACGTACTGGTAGACGTAGTCGTTGTCGGCACCCGCCACGGTGGCGCTGATGGTACCGTTGCTGCGGTCAACCCATACACGCGGGGTAATCTGCACGCCCGAGAAGTTGCGGCTGGCGATGGCAAGCACGCTGCGCGCGGTGTCGGTCCAGCCGGAGCCAACGGTATCACTCATCCACGGCGAGTTGTTGTCGCGGTGGCTCGCCGTGTCGGCGGCTGCCGTAGCCTTGGGCCAGTAGGTCGCGGGATTGGCGGTCTCGTGGTCCATCAGTATGCGCAGGTCGATGTTCTTGTAGAGGGCGCACTCGCCGGTGGCGTCGGTAACGCTTACCCGCAGGTGGTTCCAGACGCTGGAGGTAGAGGTGGTGATGGCCTCGTTGGGCAGCAGCAGGGTGTCGGCTATCGAAGCCGCATACTTGGCGTAGCGGTCGTCGCCGGTGACAGCGGTGCCGTTCTCGCCACCCGCCAGGTCATACTGCACCTGTGCGTTGCTGTAGGGGGTCGTCGTGGTCTGGATTGTGGTGCTCTTGCCGAGGTCGGTCCAGGTGTAGGTGTAGGGCATCCTACCGCCCTGCACACGGTAGATAATACTGTCGCCGCCGGTGGGGCACACATTGTTCTTCACGCCGAAGTGGAGCACGTCGCCCGAGGCCAGCGTGAGGGTGTTGTCGCGCTCATACAGCGGTCCGATATACATGTCGGAGGCCAGCTGGTGACGGAAGGTGGCGCAGCGGAAGAAGTAGGCGTTGGTGAGGTTCACCGACGGGTTGTAGAAGATACTGAAGTCATCGTCGCTAAGGAAATTCTCGTTTTCTCTCACTGCATTGGCGAGGACGGTGTTGTTACCGCCCACAACAGTGACAAAACGGATGGTGTCACGTTCGTGGATGCCGGGGAACCACTTGCGCACGCCTATCTTGGTATTGTCGCCCAAGATACCGCTGACCACAATCATGTCGCTCTGCGTGTCGTTCATCACCTGCTCATAGTGGGTGCCCGAGGCCGCCTCGCGGGTGAGCAGCACGTTGGCGCGATGCCAGGTGCGGAGGTCTGCGGTATCGATGGTGTAACGCTCGGGCACACCTTCAATCGTTATCTCATTCCACCAGGTCACGGCCGACGGGTCGCTATCGATAATCGGATCCATCAGGTAGTTGCGGGTAATGTCGATGGCGGTGTTGCGGTTCGACTCAGGCAGTTCGATGGAACCGCCGTCGACATAGATGGCGCCGCCGCCGGGGGCTTTCTGTATCGAGACCGAGTCGTGCGGCGTCAGGTCGTCGAGGCCAGCCATGGTGTGGCTGAAGTTGTTCTCGACGGTGATGTTACCGCCAAGGGTCAGCCATGCGCCGTCGGTGACGCTGATGGCACCCATCAGGCTGGCGTCGGTGGGCATGCCGTTGCCGTCGGTCTGACCGCTCTGGCTGCCATATTCATTCCAGTTGTGCTGCACGATGGTGCCTTCACGCAGGTTCACCTTGGTACCGGTGCCAGTGGCCAGGATGATGGGGGCGTAGGCGCGGTTGGTGTCGGGCAGCTTGTCGATGGTCTTGCTACCATAAGTGTAGCTCCAGAACTGCAGGTTGTCGCCGCTGAGGGTGGCGTTGTGGCTGCCGTCGTAGTCGTCGGCACCGCCTTCACGCTTGACGTGCTTTACATGTGAGCCGGCTCCGCCATGGAAGGCTATATTCTCGGCTGTGAAGCTACCGCCATTGCTCACCACAATCATCGGTCCACGGTAGACGCTCTGCTCGTCGGGCAGCTGGTGGTGGTGACCGTCATAGCGTATCACCTCGATGGCCGGGCCGTTGGGTCCTGTGATGTGTACAGGCGTATTGTCAATTACTATCTCATCCATGATGCACAGCACGTCGCCCTCCTGATAGATACCGTCCTCCAGTGCTTTGCGGAAGCTCTGCACATACAGG
>JAEEGG010013985.1_pt1 | contig 17072 bp, 15 predicted proteins | sample 9134161 | NCBI WGS metagenome assembly JAEEGG01 (sample SAMN16246543, study PRJNA631951) | gut metagenome | biome: gut microbiome; feature: rumen; material: CR-attached | host: Bos | place: Iran: Karaj | collected 2018-10 | reverse complement strand
GGCGGAGCGCGTCGAGTGGTGTGCCCTCGAGCGTCACGCTGTCCTCGTCTGCGGTGTAGACGCGCAGGCCAAGCGCCTTCGCCTCCTCGGCAGCGTACGGCGCGAGGTGGCGCGCGCATGAGAGCACCAGTTCTGTTTTTTTAAGCCAATCGATAGTCATGGGACAATTATACCACCAGAAGAAAAAAACTTGTGCGGCACCGGCCAAGGCCGGCACCGCACAAGCATCTCCAGTGTCTTCTAATAGGAGGTGGGTTTAGAAGTCGTAGGAGAACGTCAGGCCAATGGTATCGGTGCGGGCCTCGCGAACATCACAGGGGTAGCCCATGATGGAACGGTCCGTGCTGTGGATGTAGACATACATGTAGTCTGCTGCAATCTTCCAATTGTCCCTGGAATAGGAGACGCCGAGACCAATCTGGTTGCGGTCGCCGGGGGGCATGACCGAATCGGCCTTGCTGTGGGGGACGGGGGACTCGTCGTGCGTGAGGCCGCACTGGAAGGCCCAGTTTTCGTCAAGCTGGTATTCAGCGCCGACGGAGAAGCGCCAGGTTTCCTCCCAGCCTTTCTCGGAAGAGGAGGCGGGAATCGGGAAGCGGTCGAACTTGACGTTGAGGACGTCGTAGCTCGTCCAGTCTGTCCAGGTCGCGGCGAAGCCGAGGTTCAGCTTCTCGGTGGCCTGCCAGTTTATGCCGGCCATGACGGACTGCGGCATGGTGATGTCGCCCTTTGCGCCGCCCTTGACTCCGAACTGCGTGAGTTCTGCGTCGCCCTCGGCCTCGATCTTCGTCTCCGCGCGGTAGTTGACGCCGACGCGGACGGTCTCGCTGACCTGGTACGCGGCGGAGAGGAGATAGCTCCAGGCCCAGTCATCGGCCGCCATGTGGAAGATGGAGCCGGGAGGCATCACGGACGGCGGCAGGTAGCGGTCCATCGTCACGTCGAAGTAGACGGCGCGGAGGCCGCCGCCGATGGCGAAGTCCTCCGTGATGCGCCAGGCAATCGTCGGGCTCAGCGTGAAGCTGGTTATCTCGGTCTTCGTGCTGTCGAAGGAGAGCGGCCAGTTCTTGCCGCCCTCGTACTTGGTGCCGAGTCCGAACTCGGAGTATTCGCCGAAGCCGAGGTAGATGTCGTCCGCGACCTTGCCGACGAGGTAGAGGTGCGGCGCGACATAGACCTTCTCATCCTGGTCGATCTTGTTGGGGCCGACATAGGTATAGTAGTCGGGGCGCAGAAGCGTGGCACCCACCATTGTGTGGAAGCCGTCGCCAAGCTCGGCCATGTTGGCGGGGTTGAAGTAGACTGCGGAGGCGTCGCGCGTCGAACCGACGATTGCGCTCTGCATTGCGTTGCCGCGCGCGGAGACTTCGCTGAGGGCGAAGCCGCCTGCGAGGACGGTTGAGGCCGAGGCCGTGGTAAGCGCCGCCACAGCGGCAACGAGAACCTTGTTTGCGTTCATTACGGGTTGTTCCAAGTTGGGTTAAACAGACAAATCCTGTCGAAAGCGGCAGGCTGTAGTAGTAGGGCGCAAATGGCGTGCCAACGCCGAATTTGACCTTTTTCCCCCGCCAATTCGACAATCCTTGTCGAATTGGCGGGAATATGCTACACTTTTTTCATGAACAAAAAAGAACTGTTCGAGATTTCGGCGCTGAATGAGCTGGCCACCGCCGTCCTCCATGGGAAGACTACGGCGCACATGCTGACAGGTGTCATAAAGGTGATGAGGCAGAGAATGGGCCTCATCTCCGGCGAGTTCGTCATGCAGCACAACACCTTCTGGTCCGCCGAGAAGATGCTGGGCTTCGACTTCAAGGATTTGACCGGTGTCTTTGGCAAGTGGAAGACGACGCGCATTTTCGAGGGCGAGCTTGGCGAGCTTATTACCGCGGAGGTCCTGACCGAGCAGGACATGAACGCGCGATTTCCAAACCATGAACTGGCGTGCGACACGGAGAACGGCATTTCCACGATACGCATTCCGCTGCGCTACAGGCAGTCCTTCATAGGGTTCTTCATCTTCACCCGCAAGGAGGACGACTGGGGCGAAAAGTCGGAGCGCATCGCCGCGCTGATGGAACTCGTCGGCGGCCTGATCGCCGACGTCGCCGAGACGCGCACCAACCAGCTCATCGAGCGCGGGCGCCTCATCGCGCAGAACAGGCGGCTCAAAAAGCGCATCGAACCCGTGGCCGAGGACATCATCGGCGAAAGCGACTCCATGCGCGAGGTCTACACGCAGGTCCGACAGGTCGCGCCGACTGACGCCACCGTGCTGATTCGCGGCAGCTCCGGCACCGGCAAGGAGCTGATCGCCAGGTCGATTGTGGCGCTTTCGCCGCGCAAGGGACGGCCATTCCTCACCATCAACTGCGCGGCTCTTCCGGAAACCCTCATCGAGAGCGAGCTCTTCGGACACGAAAAGGGCTCCTTCACCGGCGCCGTGGACCGCCGCATCGGGCGCGCCGAGGCCGCCAACGGCGGCACGCTCTTCCTCGACGAAATCGGCGACCTCACCCCGGCTACGCAGGTCAAGCTGCTGCGCTTCCTCCAGGAGCGCACGTTCTCGCGCCTCGGCTCGAACGTCGAGCTCCACTCGGACGTGCGCTTCATCGCCGCGACGAGCCGCAACCTGGAGGACCTCATGGCGCGCAAGCTCTTCCGCGAGGACCTCTACTACCGCCTCAACATCTTCTCGATCCAGGTTCCCGACCTCACCGAACGACGCGGCGACATCCTTCTGCTGGCGCATCACTTCGCCAAGAAGTTCAACATCAAGTACCGCAAGGACGTGAAGAAGCTCTCGCCCGAAGTGACGGCCGTCTTCATCGACTACAAGTGGCCTGGCAACGTCCGCGAGCTCGAGAACTGCGTCGAGCGCGCAGTGCTGACGGCCACGGACGAGACGATCCGCCTCGCCAACCTCCCGCCGGCAATGCGTCCGGCGGGCTATGTGCCCGGAGTGGCGGACGACGCCGGCGCCGGCACCGAGGGCAAGACGCTCGACGAAATGACGGCGGGATACGAGAAGAGCGTCATTTCATCCGCGGTGGAAAAGCACAACGGCAACCTTTCGGCGGCCGCCCGCGCCCTTGGAATCTCCCCGCGGATGATGTACTACAAGATGGGGCGGCTGGGCATACAGCGCGAAGGGCTTGCGCGAAAGGCCTCAAAAGTGCTATCATAACTTATTCAATTTGGAACGAGTCCACTTATGACGCCACTTATTCTAGGTTTGCCAAAGGGCAGTCTGCAGGAGGCGACCTTCGCTATGATGCGCAAGGCCGGCTTCAACCTGACTGTCGGCTCCCGCAGCTACATCCCGACGTGCGACGACCCCGACCTCAAGTGCCGGCTGCTCCGCCCCCAGGAGATTCCGCGCTATGTCGAGCTCGGCCTCCTCGACTCGGGCATTACCGGCTACGACTGGATCTACGAGAACAACGCGGACGTCCACGAAGTCTGCGAAATGTGCTATTCCAAGGCGACCTCACGCCCAGTGCGCTGGGTCATCGCCGTTCCAAACGACTCGCCCATCCAGACCGTCCAGGACCTCAACGGCAAGCGCATATCCTCCGAGGCCGTGGGCCTCACCCGCCGCTATCTCGAGGCCAACGGCGTGAAGGCCGAGGTCGAATTCTCCTGGGGCGCGACCGAGGTCAAGGCCCCCGAACTGGTCGACGCCATCGTAGACCTCACCGAGACGGGCTCCTCGCTTCGCGCCAACAACCTCCGCATTCTAGCGACCATCCTCGAATCCACCACGCGCCTCATCGCCAACAAGAAGGCGTGGGAGGATCCCGACAAGCGCGCCAAGCTCGAGCAGATCGCCATGCTGATGACGGGCGCCCTTCAGGCCGAGTCGCGCGTCCTGCTCAAGATGAACGTCCCGGCGGACAAGCTCTATTCCGTGGTCGGCCTTCTGCCGGCCCTTCACACGCCGACTGTGAACGCCCTCAACTCCGAGGGCTGGCACGCCGTCGAGTCAGTAGTCGAGGAGGCGAAGGTCCGCGACCTCGTCCCATTGCTCCGCGCAGCCGGAGCCGAGGGCATCATCGAGCTCCCGCTCAACAAGATCATTTTCTAGCCGCCGCACTTGCGAGGCTTTCCGTAAGCAAACATCAAGGAGTACAACCGTGGGTTCCATCAAGAAAAAACGCCGCGCGAAAATGTCGAAGCACAAGCATGACAAGCGCTTGAAGGCGAATCGCCACAAGAAGTAGCGACGTTCTCCGAAAGGCCGTGCGCCCTTTTGCAGCACGGCCATTTGGCTCGTGCCATACGGGAAGGGCCAATGCAATCCATCTGCCAGTTAGTGGCCGGTTTCAGATCCGGCGATGCCATAAGCAATGCGGCGCTCCTGATGCGGGATGTATTCCGAGGATGGGGTTGCCGCTCGGAGATTCTCGTGCAGCGGTCTGCCGTCGCGGCGGACTTGAGCGACGACACGCTCCCCCTTGAGGCCGTGGAAAAACTCGGCCCGGACGACATCGTCGTACTTCATCTTTCAATCGGGCACTGCATAAACCTCCTCTTCAAAGAGTTGAAGTGCAGGAAGGTGATCGTCTACCACAACATCACCCCCGCCAAGTACTTCACGATCCTGAACCAATCCATAGCGAAGGATCTCGAGGAGGGTCGCCGCCACATGAAGTCGCTCGCAGGCGTGGCGGACCTCAATCTTGCGGACAGCAACTACAATGCGTCGGAACTGATCGAAGCCGGCTATGGGGATGTCAAGGTTTTCCCGCTGCCCATAAACATCGATTCGCTTGTTCGCGGGGGGACGGATCCGAAAACCGCATTCGATCTGGGCGGCGACGTCCACAACATCCTCTTCGTAGGCCGCGTCGCACCGAACAAGAAGATCGAGGACATTCTGAAGGTGATGTTCTTTCTGTCCAAGATAGAACCGCGGACGCGCTTTGTCCATGTAGGCTCCGAGGCAGGCACCGAGATGTACTTTTCGATGCTCAACGCCCAGGTCAACGCCCTCGGCCTTACAAAGGCGAATGTCAAATTCATGTGTGGCGTGCCGCAGAAAGTCCTCAACACCTGCTACGCCACGGCCGACGCCTTCCTCTGCATGAGCGAGCACGAAGGGTTCTGCGCCCCGCTTATCGAGGCAATGCTCCATCAGGTTCCCGTCCTCTCCCTGGCGTCAGCCGCGATTCCGGAAACGCTCGGCGGCGCCGGCGTGCTTTTCAGCCCGCCACCTGATTTTCTGGAGATTGCCGAGACTGTCGCCGAAGTGCTTCACAACAAAACCCTCCGCGACCAGATTGTCGCGCGCCAGAACAAGCGCCTCGACCTCTTCCGCTCCCGCGACCTCTCCGCCGACATGCGCGCGTTGTTCGCCCCGCTGCTGGCAAGTTCCTAGTTACTGGTTCCCCAGTTCATGGTTCGGGGGGCAGTCCCGAACCAAATCCCCAGGCCCGCTTGCGGGCGAAGATGTCGTTTAGTTCCACGATCACGAGATCGCAATCGCGCGTTGCCTCGTCGATGTCGAAGCTCTTGGCGTTGAATGACGGCATGCGGTATTTTTCCGGCTTGCTTTCTCGGGGCCTGTCGCCAGGCGCCCACGCGAAGCGGTAGTCCGCCTTGTTGTAGTAGAGCAGCCTGAACGACTCGACCGCGCCGCACCGTCCCATGGCGTCGGCCAGCTGGAACGAAAAGCTGTCGCCTACGCCGAGAATGCGCAGACGACGGTTGGCATTCGTTGCCTTCTCCGCGAAAAGCGGATACGGAACGGCTTTCTCGGCGTATGGATACCGGATCATGTTGTAGAGCGCGGATAGGTCGTGATCCGTCATGAGCGGCGCAGCATCGGCATATCCTGCCACTTTCGGCACAGGGGGAATCGATTTATTCTGTTTCCGCGCGGCGGATACAATCGCATTGAAAATGCGTTGCGCGCCGTATGCGTTCCAGTGCGTTCCGTTGCGGGCGAAAAGATGCACCTCCTCCTTTTTCCATTTTAGGAAAAGCGCACGGCTGTCGACAACCGCCACGCCTGCATGACGAAGGCGCATCACGAGTTGGTCGCGCGCCGGGGTATTTCCTTTCTCTTCGGCCGATGGCTCCGTCCCATCCGGCAAATACTCCGGATAGACGTCGGCCTTGGATGGCGAGACGCAGACCACAAGTGCGATGCCGCGTTTTGAAAGGTGCTCCTTCAGCGTCGCCATGCGGTCGGCGAATTCCACGGCCTCCTTCTTTTTCATCTCGTAGCGGTGCACGTGGTGCCGGACATACTCGTGCTCGAAAAGCCAGTGATCCTTCCCCCTGTCCACAATGGTTCCGCCAGTTGGCGGGAGAGTTCCGAAAATCTCCCATCCCAACTGATGGGCCAGGCGGATGCCGTAGCCGCGGACGCCGAACTGCTGGGCGAAATGGCGTTCGAACTCCTCGCCGAAACGTCCGGATATCAGCGACTTCGGCCGGAGGGATGGCATGGGGGCGAGTTTTTCGACGCCGGCGGGCTTCCAGTCTGGCGGAAACCCCGTGAACGTGGCGAGCAGCACCGTCGCCGAGACGGCGGCGAAGAGGATGATGCTTGCTTTTCTCGCGTCCATTGACTAGAACCTGTTGTAGATGAAGGGGCTGAAGCCCGAAGTGAGAAGGGGAAGCGTCGCCATGAGAAGGAGAAGCGCCGTGGCGATTGTCCGTGACCAAATGGAAGCCTTTCGGGCGTCTGTCCCCAGCCGCCATTCGGCGATGCCGAGTTTCGGGACGAAGGCCGGAATGAATGACAAGAGCGTGCCGACCGCCATCGCGCAAATGGCCTGCGGCGTCAACGCCGCGAAAATTGAGACGTCTGCGCCGCCCCTTCCCGCGAGCGAGCGGAAAAATGCGGCCGCGCCATGGAAGTCATTCGAAGCAAAGAAGACCCAGCCCAACATCACCATTAGGAAGGTCCAGGCCGCGCCCGCGAGGCGGGCGGGGCAGATAACAGATAACGGATAACGGATAACAGATAACAGATGTTTGGCGCCGCCACCATTCTGCATTCTGCATTCTGCATTCTGCATTTCTTTGACGGCTGGACGGCGGAAGAGTTTCGCGATGACAATCCAGAGGCCGTGCCACGCACCCCAGACGATGAAGTTCCAGGAGGCGCCGTGCCAGATTCCCGAGATAAGGAAGACAATCCAGTTGTTCAAAAGCGAGCGGGCCTTGGAACAGCGGTTTCCGCCGAGAGGGATGTAGAGGTACTCCTTCATGAAGGCGCCGAGCGTGATGTGCCACCGACGCCAGAACTCGCCCATGTCGCGCGCGATGTACGGGGCGTCGAAGTTTTCTGGAAAACGGAATCCGAGCATGCGGCCGATGCCGACCGCCATGTCGCAGTATCCGGCGAAGTCGAAGTATATCTGCAGCGTGTAGGCGTAGAGGCCTATCCACGCCGATGCCGCGCAAAGCCCGCCTCCGCCGTCCGTGACGCGGAAGGCCGCTGCCGAGACGCCCGCCAGCGGACCCGCCACGAGCGTCTTGCGGGCGAGGCCGAGCGCGAAGCGCCAAAGCCCCTGAAGGAAGTCCTCGGCCGAGACCGAGCGGTCGTTGAACTGGTTCGCGATTTCATGGTAGCGGATGATCGGCCCCATCGTCAGCTGCGGAAAGAGCGCGATGTAGAGCAGATAGCGGCCAAAGTTCGGGGCTGGAGCGACCACGCCGCGCCTGACGTCGACAAGGTAGCTGATTTTCTGGAAGGTGAAGAAGGAGATGCCCAGCGGAAGCGCGACCTTGGCCACCGGCATCGCGAAGCCCAGCCCCATGGCGGAAAGGACCGCGTTTACGCCGCCGATTGCAAAGCCGGCATATTTGAAGTACCCGAGCGCCAGAATGTTTGCCGCGACGGCCGTGGAGCACAACGCGTTTGCAACGCGTTGTGCTCCACGGCCGTCGCGGCATATATGGCGGGCGATGACGTAGTCGAAGAGGCAGCCGCCGATGAGTGGCAGCAGGAACCTAGGCTCGCCCCACGCGAAGAAGAGGAGGCTCTCAACGAGCAGAACGCCGTTCCGCCACTCCCTGGGCGCGGCGAAGACCGCGCCCAGGGCCAGAGGCAGGAACAGATAGATGAATGTCAGCGAGCCGAAAAGCATCTCGCGCTAGCCGAGAATGCCCTTTAGGTACTCGCGGCTGATCTGAAGACTGCGGAACGGGTCGTTCGTTGCCTTGCAGGAGTCCTGCTCGACTATGAATGTGTGCGTACCGCCCTTCTTGCAGGCCTTGATGACGGCCGGCCAGTTGATGCGGCCCTCGCCGAGGGCGCGGAAGCAGAACTCGCCGCCGATGAGGCCCCAGTCCTTGAGGTGGACCTGGTCCATGCGGCCCTTCATGCGCTCCGCCCAGAGGACGGGGTCCATGCCGCCGCGCATCACCCATCCGAAGTCGGGCTCGCCCTGGAGGACCTTGGCCGTGTCGAACATCATCTCGAGGATTGTCTTGCCACCTTTGCCGTTTTTGATGAAGAACTGGTTGAACTCGAAGTCGTGGTTGTGGTACTGGAGGACAACCCCTTCCTTCTGCGCCTTCTTCGCGATTGCGTCGAATTCGCGGAAGAGCTTCTTCCAATCCGCCGGGGTGAAGTCCTTTAGCTCCGCCCATGGCATCCATGGGATTGCGGCGTACTTGATACCCCATGCGTGGCAATCCTCAATGGTTTTTTTAAAGTTCTCGCGCCATTCGCCGAGGCCGATGTGCGCGCCTATTGGCTCGACTCCGGCGTCGACCATGACCTTGCGCAGGTCGGCGGCGGAAATCTGGGCGCGGACACCCGAAATCTGGGCGTAGTCGTACCCGATTTTCTTGACTTTGGCGAACGTCTTCGGCAAATCCTCGGCGTTGGCGGTGAAATCGCGCAGCGTGAAGAGCTGTGCTGCGACAATCGGCTTCTTCATGGAACTGTTTTCCTTTCGTTGTATTGTCCCATCACGGCTGAGAAGGCAAACGCCCTTCGCGCCGCGATGGAAGAAGTTTAGCGCAAACGAAGAAGTTTTTAAAGCATTTTCATTGCGCATTTGCTAAAATATGCCCATGATGAAGATTCGACAAATAGCACTTCTCGCTCTTCTTTCAACAGTGGCGCTCCAGTCTGGCGCATGGACGCTCTTTGGATCCAAGTCGGACGCCCTCGCCGACAAACTCCGCTCCGGCGACAAGTATCTGCAGAAGGCCGACACCGCCTTTGAGGAAGGCCGTATGGAGCGCGCCGGCAAATACTACGGGCGCGCAATCCAGAAGTACGAGGAACTTAAGGAGGCCGACCCGACCTACATGGATGGCATTGCCGGCATCCGCCTCACCTATTGCGCGAAGCAATACACGAATGCACTGGAGGCCGTGGCCGCCGCCATAGCGGAGGCCGAGGCTGGGGCCGCTAACGCAGCCGAGGCTGGGGCCCCTGACGGGGCAGAGGCTGGGGCTGCTGGCGCAGCCGAAGTTGCGGCCGCTGGCGCGGCTGAAGTTGCGGCCGCTGGCGCGGCTGAAGTTGGGGCTGCTAACGCAGCCGAAGTTTCAAAGCTTAAGGCGGCGCAGCCGCCGAAACCTCAGGCGGCGTCAGCCGCCGAAACCTCAGGCGGCACAGCTGCCGAAACCTCAGGCGGCGCAGCCACCGAAACCTCAGGCGACGCAGCCGCCGAAACCTCAGGCGACGCAGCCGCCCAGGCGGCACCGCCGCCGAGACCGCCATACGACCCGCGCAACTTCACACATGATTTCGCCGAGGCCCGCATGCTGATGGAGGACGGCAACCTCTCAGAGGCCGCCGCAGTTCTGATCCCCATGCTTCGCCACGACCCCGCAAACCGTCAGGTGAGGCTCCTCCTCGCCATCGTGCGTACACGTCAGAGCCGATACGACGAGGCGATTGTCGCCTTGGAGGATCTGCGCGGAATCCGCGAGGACATGCCAATACTCCTTGCCCTCTCCGGCGCATATATGGGCGCCGTACGCTACCACGACGCGCTCCTGACCCTCGACCGCGCCGTCCGACTGAACCCGGCCGATCCCAACCCCTACCTCAACCTCGCCTGGCTCACGCTCGTAATGCCCCAGGAACCCGATACGCTCAAAAACGCCGAAATCTACTACCGGCAGGCCGTCCGTCGCGGTGCCACGCGTGACCGCGCGCTTGAGACGCGCATCGGCCTCACCAAGTGGTAGCCAAATGGCGCGCCAAGTAATTCTGGCCGAACCGCACGGCTTCTGCTCGGGTGTCCGCCACGCCATAGATGTGGCCGAAAAGGCCGTCGCGGCTTCGTCGGGACCGGTATACTGCCTGCATGAACTAGTCCATAACCGACTGGTCGTTGATTCCCTTTCCGCCGCCGGAATGGTGTTCGTCGGCGACATTTCCGAAGTACCCGACGGCGGCACGGTGCTCTTCAGCGCGCATGGCGTCTCGTCGGAGGTGCGAAACGCGGCCGAAACGCGCGACCTCAAGGTCATCGACGCAACATGCGTCTTCGTAAGGCGCGTCCACGACGCAGTTCGTCTCCTGGCGGCCCAAGGCTATCGCATACTCCTGGTCGGCAACCGCAACCACGACGAGGTGGTCGGCGTCTCCGGCGAAGCGCCAGAGTCCGTCTGGGTCGTCGAGACTGAGGCCGAGGCTGAGGCCGTTGAGGTGCCTGACACCGAAAAGATCGCCCTGCTCACCCAGACTACGCTTGCCGCCTACCAAGTCGAGCCCATCCTCGCAATTTTGAAACGCCGTTTTCCGTCGCTTGTCGTTCCAGACAAAAGCGGAATCTGCGCCGCGACAACAGTGCGCCAGGAGGCAGTCCGCAACCTGGCCCGCCAGTGCCCGCTCGTCATCGTCCTCGGCTCGCCAAGCAGCGCCAACTCTAACCGCCTCGTCGATGTCGCGCGCGCCGAGGGCGCCCGCGCAGACCTCATTCCCGACATCCCGTCGCTTCGCGCCTTCATTGCCTCGGGCGGCCTCGGCAACGCCTCGCCCGTTGGCGTCACCGCCGGGGCCTCGACCCCTGAATACGTTGTCCGCGACGCCTTGGCCCTCCTCCAAGACTCTTAAAACACAAAAAGTTCTCGTTTTTTAGCCGTCGATTTAATAGACTATATTTATCAATAATTAGGAAAACCAACCTCGCAGGCTACAACCATGTCTTTCGACAAGGGAAACATTTCTTTCCGCATCTTCTATTTGAAAAACGGGCTTTCGGAAGCTGACATCGAAAAGTTCGCGGACCATGCCGCCCCCCCAATTGACACTCTTGGCACCTCGCCCATCCGTGGCTGGGTCTCATGGCGGCACCTCCTGGACCACGACCTCTCGGAAAAGACCTGCTACTTTTCCCCCTGGTACTACGTTTCGGCAATGCAGGCCGAAAAGAAGGTTCCGCCGAAACTCCTCAAGGCCTACTGCCGCCAGGAGGAGGACGTCCTCATGCGCGCGGAGAACCTCCAGTTCGTGAACCGCAAGCAGCGGGCCGAAATCAAAAAGCGCGTCTTCGAGCAGCTGCAGCCGCAAATGCCGCCGACGCTCACCGGCTTGCCAGTCGTGGCCAACCTCCGCACCAACTTCGTTCTCGCCGAGGCGATGACGAGCGCCAACATGGACAAGTTTTCGCTCCTCTTCCGCGAGACGACCGAGGAGCAGCCGTATGTCGTCACGCCGAACGGCCTCGCGATTCTCAGAAAGCAGGTCAACGCCAACGACCTCGCCCCCGCCGTCTTCACGGATGACGAGACGGTCGAACCCGACGCCGCCTGCGACCTCGGCCGCGAGTTCCTCACCTGGCTCTGGTTCCGCTTCGAGGAGGACGGTTGCCAGTTCAAGTCGCGCATCGGCGCGCAGTGCTCGTGCCTCCTCGAGGGGCCGGTCACCTTCTTCCGCGAGGGCAAGGGCGCCCACGAGGCCGTGCTTCGCAAGGGCGACCCCCTCCGCAGCCCAGAGGCCGGCCTGGCAGTCCTCTGCGGCAAGAAGATGCGCAGCGTCAAGTTCTCCCTCGCCATCGGCGACAAGGCCTGGACGGCCGGGCTTGACTCCTCCTTCGCGATTCGCGGCCTCAAGCTCCCGAAGGACCCCGAGAACGACCATCCGCCCTTCGAGGAGCGGATGATGGACGTCGAGACTTTCACCAACACCCTTTTCGACCTCTTCGACATCTTCCTCGAAGCCCGCGCAGACAAGCGCGCGTGGACGAAGTGCGAGAAGGCAATCCGCGCATGGGCCCGTCGCCGCGCGGAAGAGGAACAGACCCAGGGCGGGGAGGAGGAATAACGCTATGTCTTTTTCGGTTCCATTCACGCTTCCGGTGGCAGGCCTGTGGCAGGCCTACGCGAATTCCAACGGCATGGGCAAGGCCATCGTCTGGGTGCAGATGATCCTTTCAATCGTCGTCTGGAGCGTCATGCTGGGCAAGTACGTCGAACTGCGCGGCATCGACAAGACCGCCCAGTATTTCCGCAAACTCTTCACCAAGTCGCCGATGCTGCTCGACCTCTTCTTCCAGCGGAAGCGCGCGAACAACCCGCTCGTCATGATCTACCTCATGGCCTGCGAAAAGCTCGTGTCCTTCCTCTCCCCCGGCGCCCCCGCCACCTCAACTGGCATCGAGGGCCGCAGGCTTTCGGCCGGTAAGATTGACATCGTCAAAGGCGTGGCCGAAGAGGCGCTCTCCGACCAGCTGATCGTGGTCGACAGCAACATGTGGCTCCTCGCCATCGGCTCCTCCCTCGCGCCGCTCATTGGACTTCTTGGCACGGTGTGGGGCATTCTCGACGCCTTCCAGTCGATGGGCGCCAAGGGTTCCGCGCTCCTTTCCGACGTCGCCCCTGGCCTTTCCTCGGCGTTGCTCACGACGGTCGTCGGCCTCTTCGTGGCCATCCCCTCCGCCGGCGGCTACAACTTCCTGCTTGAGAAGACGCGCCGCATCGGCACCTACCTTGATGGCTTCACCGACGAGTTTCTCGGCCGCCTCAAGGACGAGTTTTCGGAGGAATCCCGCTAACCGGGGCGCGCCATGGGACGTGAACGGAGAGGACAACAGCAGCGCGGGCGGATGAGCGACCCGAACATGACGCCGCTCATCGACCTCACCTTCCTTCTGCTGATCACCTTCATCATCACCTTCCCGATGCTGGAGCAGGGCATTTCCATCAAGCTCCCGCGCGGGAAGACCGAGAAAATTGAGCAGAACAAGTCGCAGTCCATCACGGTGGCGCTCGACGGCAAGGTCTACTTCAACAACCGCGAGATCTCGGCCGGAGAGCTTGAGGCCGAACTCAGGCAGCTGGCCGAACAAGACCCGCAGCCGCCGGTTCTCGTGCGGTGCGACGAACGCGTCGAATACGGCGTCCTTATGAAGACGCTCAAACTGCTGCACACCTGCAAGATTTCGCGCATGGCGCTGGTGACGGAACCGACGGAGTAGCCAATGAAGTACTTCAAGGCCAGCGTGTTGTCCGTCATCATCCACGTCGTCGTCATCGGCGGACTCCTCTTCTACACGGCGATTCGCGGCTGCCTCTTCAAGAAGCAGAAAGTCGAGCTGGTCGAGTTCACAATCGCCGTTGACCCCGTCGAAGAGGAGCCACCCCCTCCGCCCAAGGAGCCGGAACACAAGCCTGAGCCGAAGCCCGACCCCAAGCCGAAACCCGACGACATCGCATTGCAAAAGAAGAAGCCCGATCCGCCCAAGAAGAAGCCGGATCCTCCTAAGGAACAGAAGAAGCCCGAGCAGAAGAAGCCCGAAAAGCCAAAAATCGAGAAGGGCAAGCGCATAAACAAGCCTGTTGTCAAGTCGACCGTAAAGCCCAAGGAAAAGCAGACGCTCACGGACGAGGAAATCAGGAAATGGCTCGGGAAGCGCGTCAAGATCGGCGAGACGACCTCCCTGCCGCAAAATGACCTCAGTTTGAACTTCTCGCTCATAAAGAACGCGCTCTACGACGCCTGGAACCAGCCTTCGCGCGAGGCAGCCGGCACCCGTCCGGCGGAAATCGCCTTTTCGGTTGGGCCCGGAGGACGCATCCAAAACCCGCGTCTTCAGACCTCCTCCGGCAGCGCGGTCTTCGACCAGTCCGCCCTTGATGCCGTGCGCCGCGTCGGGTCAATCCCCGACCTTTCCGCCGAGTTCCTCAACAACTTCAAGGGCCAGGACCTTGTCATCGAGTTCAAGCTCAGCGACTGAGGCGTCCGCCGGCAGCCGTGCAAACAAATGGCAATAGCATATGAAATACTTCAAAGCCAGCCTATTGTCCGTCATCATCCACGTCGCCATCTGCGGCCTAATCGTCTACACCGCGTTCCGCAGCTGCCCTTTCAAGCAGAGCGGGGAAACAGTTGAAAACCAACCCGGCAACAACGACCTTCCCGAGGAAGTGACACTTTTGCCAACGGAACCCAAGCCGCCACAACTCGCGCCGTCCCAGCCGGAGCCGAGACAACCACCACCGGAACCTGAGCCACCTCGACCAGTTTTGCCAGACCCAGAGCCGGAGCCTATACCACAGCCCTCCCCAACGACCGAACCACCGAAGCCACCAGCGCCAAAGCCACCGAAGCCACCAGCGCCAAAGCCACCGAAGCCACCAGCGCCAAAGACCCCAGTCCAAATCGGCCCGCGTGTCATCAGACCGAACCCAGACGCGCAGCCAACGAAGACGCCCAATACTCCCCCATCCCAAGCGCAGATTGAAAAGCAACTCACTGATGCAGTACAAAATCAACCAAAGCCAACCGGCAATCCGCCTAGCGATACACCGCCTTTGCCCCAGGCCGTTATCGACACGAACATCTCACTCATCAGGAAAGCGCTTTACAATGCCTGGAACCAGCCACCGCGCGAAGCGGCCGGATACAGCCCGGCGGAAATCGCCTTCTCGGTTGGACCCGGGGGACGCATCCAGAATCCGCGTCTCCAGACCTCCTCCGGTAGCGCGGTCTTCGACCAGTCCGTTCTCGACGCCGCCCGCCGCGTCGGCTCCATTCCCGGCCTTTCCGCCGAGTTCATCAAGCAGAAAGGCCAGAACCTCGTCATCGAGTTCAGGCTCAGCGACTGACGCCATGCCTTTTGGTTTGGTATAATTGTAGCGTCAATTCCAGCGACCAAACCAAGGCAAAGCAAAATGAGCGACATCCGCGTCCGTTTCGCCCCGTCACCCACGGGACAGGTTCACATAGGCAACATCCGCGCCGCAATCTTCAACTGGCTCTACGCCCGCCACGAGGGCGGCAAGTTCCTTCTCCGCGTGGAGGACACCGACCTTGAGCGCTCCACGCCCGAGGCAATTCGCACCCTCCTCGACGTCATGCAGTGGCTCGGCCTCAACTATGACGAGCCTGAAGTCTACCAGACGCACAACGTGAAGCGCCATCTGGAATGTGCCGGGCAACTTGTCCGCGACGGTTTCGCCTACCGCGCCGAGAAACCGACCAAGGACGGCAAGACAGGGGAGGTCGTCATCTTCCGCATGCCCAAGGAAGGCGTCCTCGCCTATGACGACCTCGTCAAGGGCCACATGGAGAAAAAAGCCGCCGACACGCAGGACTTCGTCATCGTCCGGTCCGACGGCTCTCCCGTCTTCCACCTCGCCAACGTCGTGGACGACATCGACCAGGGAATCACCCACGTCATCCGCGGCGACGACCATGTCGAAAACACCTTCAAGCACCTCGAGCTCTTCAAGGCGCTGGGCGTGAGGCCGCCGAAGTACGGTCATCTGCCCATGATTGTCAACGCCCAGGGCAAGCCCTACTCAAAGCGCGACGGCGCGGCCTTCGTCGGTGAGTTCCGCGAGCAGGGCTACCTCCCGGAGGCGCTCTTCAACTACCTCCTCCTTCTCGGATGGAATCCCGGCGACGACCGCGAGGTCCTCTCGCGCGACGAGATGGTCTCCCTCTTCACCCTTGAGGCGTGCCACAGCTCTCCAGCCAAATTCGACATCAAAAAGCTCCAGTGGATGAACGGAGAGTACATCAAGGCCCTGCCGCGCGACGCCTACGAGGCCGAACTTCGCAGCCGCGTCGCCGCAGCCGGTCTGACCATTCCGGACGGCTTCGACATGACCATGCTCGTCGACCAGCTCCAGATCCGCACGAAGCTCTGGAACGACATCCCCGGCAACTGCGCCTACTTCTTCACCGAGGACTACCCGTTCGACGAAAAGGCCGTTGAAAAACGCCTCCGCAAGCCCGAAGTCCCGGCCCTCCTCCTCGACCTCGCCGACCGCTTTGAAAAGCTCGAGCCCTTCACGGCCGAGGCCGGCGAGGCGATGGTCAAGGAACTCTCGCAGGGCAACGGCATGGGCCCGTGGGTCCACCCCGTCCGCGTCGCCGTCTCCGGCCGCATGGAGGGCCCAGGCCTCTTCGAGATGCTCCAGCTCCTCGGCCGCGAAAAGACTGTCGCCCGCCTCCGTCGCGCCGCGGCGATGTAATCGGCGGCGCCATGTACCATACTGTTCCCCATTCCGCCGCGCTGTCCTTCGTCCGCGCCGTCTTCGAGGCGCACGGCTTTCCCCCCGCCGACGCGGCCGCCATCGCCGACGTCATCCTCCTCGCCGACCTCTACGGCATCGAGTCCCACGGCGTCCAGCGCATGCTCCGCTACCACAGGGCCATTGCCGAGACGAAGACCGCCCGCGTCGGCGTCGAGCCCGAGATTGTCTTCGAGACGCCGGTCTCCGCCGTTCTCGACGGCCGCGACGCCATGGGACAGCTCGTCGGAATCCGCGCCATGCGCCTCGCCATCGCAAAGGCCAGGACCTCCGGAATCGGCATGGTCGCCGTCCGCGCCTCCAACCACTACGGCATCGCCGGCTATTACACGCGCATGGCCGTCGAGGAAGACCTGCTTGGCGTCTCGATGACCAACTCCGAGCCCATTCTCGTCCCCACGTTCGCCCGCCAGGCCATGATCGGCTCAAACCCAATCGCCCTCGGTATGCCCGCCGACCCGACGCCCTTCCTTTTCGACGCCGCCACGTGCGTCGTCCCCCGCGGCAAGCTCGAGGTCTACGCCAAGCGCGGCGATCCCCTCCCGGAAGGGTGGGCCATCGACGAAACCGGCGCCGTCTGCACCGATCCCGGCCGCGTCATTTCCGCC
>JAEEGG010013983.1_pt1 | contig 17074 bp, 14 predicted proteins | sample 9134161 | NCBI WGS metagenome assembly JAEEGG01 (sample SAMN16246543, study PRJNA631951) | gut metagenome | biome: gut microbiome; feature: rumen; material: CR-attached | host: Bos | place: Iran: Karaj | collected 2018-10 | reverse complement strand
AAAACCTCCGTGAGGTATTCCCGCATGATCACGTTTTAATTCCTCTTCCGTGATAAAATGAACTGTCGTATCATAATCTGCAAAGTAATTGGGCATTGTCTTGATGTCGTTTTCTATCTTAGCCTTATCTGCGCCTTCTTCGGCAACGACAAAACATTCCCTTGTATGTTTCTGCCTGGTCGAAAGCGTCGGATTTTCTCCGTTTCTTACAGCTTCAAGCGCACTTTCAACCGGGATCGTATACTGCTTGCCGTCTTTTACACCATCAACTCTTCTGATCGCATCAGAATGTCCCTGGCTGACGCCTTTTCCCCAGAACGTATAATCATTACCATCAGGAAGAATGCAGTTCGCATAAAGTCTGTTTAAAGAAAACATGCCCGGATCCCAACCGGCAGAAATAAGTGCCGTATGTCGGCTCTCTTTTGAAGCAGCATCAACATTGGCAAAATGCTCGGGAATCCTTGCGTGTGTATCAAAGCTGTCAACAACGTTGAACATCTTGGCATACTGAGGAGTCTGCACAGGAAGATCTGTTGCACTTCCTCCGCAAAGGATCATAACGTCGATCTTATCTTTCCAATTCTCTATATCATCTGTGGAAACGACAGGTACACCCTGTGTCTTGATCTGAAGTGTCTTCGGATCTCTTCTTGTGAACACTGCAACAAGCTCCATATCGGGTGCCGCCTTAACCGCAAGTTCAACTCCTTTTCCAAGATTTCCGTATCCTAAAATTCCTATTTTAATACTCATAAATAATGCCTCCTTTACTCCCGTAAAGTATATCATATAAACGATAACTTTTAGCATTTTTCTTTCCTTCTAGGACTTTTTTAACTGTTTCGTAACATTATATTGACTTACAGCAATCCAAGTAGTATAAGTGTATTAGAACTAATAATACACTCGATGCTTAACAGGAGACGCAATATGAACAGAACAAGTATCGCCGCTATTACATCTGTGCTGATACTCATACTTATAGGATGTGGCGGAAAAAGCACCAATGCCGCCGAATCCCCCAGCAGCGAGGTTTCAAAAACAAATGTTAATATAGATAGCTCAGATGCAAAGGCAAACGAAGATGATGCAAAGACAAACAATGTAATTCAGATTTCAGCCGGCAAAACATCTTCATCAAAGAATCCCGATTCTTTGATAAAGTACAACGGAAAAGACTTCTCTGTTTTAAGTGATGCAGAGACAATTCTCTCGGACCTTGGTGACTATGACCCAAAACTTTCTTGTGTCGATGATGAATATAAGAATTATGTCTTTTCCACAGCAAAGATTCAATTTGATACAACAATTATTGACGGAAAGGAGGCTTCAGTACTTCTCTACATCTACAACCCTGATATTAAGACATCCAAAAATGTCGGTTTGGGAAATTCAGAACAGGACATACTTGATGCATACGGATTTCCTGACGCAACAGATTCGAACGATCCTTCCTACTCGTTCGAATACCATTTTCCTTCATTTGATCTGATATTTGATTTTGAGACCACAAGTCAGACTGTAGAGATGATAAGATACAAAAATACCAACAACCATTCAAAAGCAACACCATAAAAACATATAAAGCACTTGCTTCCAAATATATATGTTGCTAATATAAAACAGCTAGTGAAAGGACAATTTTATTATGGATAAGAAACAGAAATTATTGAATCTCATAGATAAAGCCGGCCGTGGAAGTATAGAAGCAGCAGAAGCAATTGCAGAAGGATATTTCAAAGGTGAATTCGGAGACCCCAATCCGGAGAAAGCCAAGAAATGGGCATCCTACGCAGCCAAACACGGCAGCGAAAACGCCCAAAAGATATTAAACCAATTATGAAAAACTATTATGAAAAAATCTTTTATGAAAAACCTATTATGAAAAAAATCTACCTAACTTAAGTATTTATGAAATCCTCCACGTTTTCATTATACATGTCAAGTTGCCAATGTCAGTCTGCACTGAATCAATTTCAAGTGAATGATTGGCATTGGCAATTTTTATATAATCAATATCAAATTAAAATGCCCAAGGGAATTCATATTTATCCCCAACATTTGCAAGACCTGCTGCACTTTCTGTTACTTCGAAACTCGCCCCCTCATTGCTATATGTAATCTTACCTTTCACACGACCTTCTTGATCTTCAAAATCATAACCGTCCGAAGTTTTAGTAACATCACCGTGAAAAGTTGTAAGTCTGTAAATTCCAATATCGGCAAATGCTGAACCGGACTCCTGTCCTTCGTAAATATAAAGCTCACTGTAAACATCACCTGTACCCTGATTGTCTATATAAGCCCCATATTCTTTACGAGCAGGGATCTTAACGCTCTGACCTAATTTCTTTGCATAAATGGATGCTAACACGTAGCATCTGTTTTTGTTAATATTTGCAAGTTCTTGTGCGTAAATCATCGGCTGAATCGATCCGCCTTCATACATTGTAGTCATTCCATTGGCTGCCTTTTCTTTTATCTCATTCCATTCACGTTGTTCTTTCAGTACCTTTTCTTTTGTTGTGGCATCAAGTTCATTGCTCATTCTCTTCCAAAGACCATTAAGCTCAGCATCCCAAACCTCAGTACCATAAGAAGCCACCATGTTCATCTCCATCTGCGTTTCAGCCGCAATATCTGTATATGCAGCTTCAAGTGCTTCAACCTGTTCTAACTCCTCCTGAAGTGTACAACCTGAAGCTTGAATACCTTCTACTTTTGCCTTAATCTCACTCGAAAGATCACCTATAGCGCTTTCGTTTGCATTTTCATCACCAACATCACTCGTAATATCCTCGGAACTATCTGTAACAGCATCCTCCGATAATTCCATGTCAGCATCAGAACCATCATTATCAGTGATTTCTATACTATTTGAATCAGCATTGTCTGTAGTTTCTAATTTCTCAGAGCCACATGCTGTCATTCCTATTGAAATTGCCATTGTGATTAATAATAATTTTTTCTTCATAATTCAAACTCCTCTTACATTATAACTTTTCAAAATACCGGACAACCGCGCTAAGGTCATCACATATCACTTCCGAAAGTTCACGCATCTCATCATCGGGGCCTATTATATCAGGGACCATTATAGGCCTCATCCCTGCTGCCTTTGCTGCTCTTATCCCGTTATATGAATCTTCTATCGCAAAGGTCTCACTTGGCTCTACGCCAAGTTCTCTGCAGGCGATAGTATATATCTCAGGATTGGGCTTACTTATCTTGACTGCATCTCCACCGACAACCATATCGAAATAGTCTATGAATCCCGCATCGGTAAGCTCACTTATCACAAGCGCTTTCCTAGTGGATGAAGCAACACCCACTTTGATACCTTTCCCCTTAAGATACTCCAGAATTTCTTTTACACCATTCTTAATGGGAAGTCGCCCACCGTCAAATTTCTCATGGAATAATCTTGAGCTCTCTGCAAGAAGCTTATCCGCTATTCCCGCTCCCATTTTGTCTGCATATGCATTCTCAACAATATCGTGTGTCTGTGCGTTATTGGTACCTATGCACCTCTTAAAGACAGGCTCCACATCTCCCAGACCAAACCTCTCTCCAAGCTCATACCAGCATGAAAGGCAGGCTCTCTCGGAATCGAATATAACTCCGTCCATATCAAATATTACGTTGTAGGAACATGCCATCTATCCTTCCTCCGAACCAATCATATAAGCGACAGTATATCATATCTGATAAAGAATTTGAAAGTGACATGGGGACGGTTCTTTTGTCTCCTTTCGCGAAGCGCGAGGAGACAAAAGAACCGTCCCCATGTCACGTGTCACCGCTGCAACAAAAAAGACACCCCGTTTTACCAGGGTGCCGATCTAACCGTATCAAGCCTTTCCGGATTGTTCAGATATTCGCAGTCCGGCGGCGAATTTACAAGTGAATTGTTTCGTACTTTGCATGAAGCATTTCTACATTCTTTGCATCTGAAACTAATGTGATTATTATAAAGTCTCTTACAACCAACCGAGCAAAAAGCCCAATTACCGTTGCGCGCTACAAATGTCCTTCCGCAATTCAGACATATCCGCTTTACATTGTGTGCCATAATTTCATACTTCCCAATAAAAAACAAATACCAATTACTACAATTATGTATAAATAAATTTACTATAAAGAAATTATAAACTAATGTGCAAGTCCCATAAAGAGGGACTTGCACATGTTCACAAATAGTTCAAACTTTCTAAAATCACATCATTCCAAAAAAGTGATTTCATATAGATTGATAAATATTCAATTATACACAACTAATTTATCATAGCTTTCTGAAAATTATTGCTTATGCTGCCGCCTTCTTATCATCATGCGCATAAATTGCTTTCAATATGACAGGCGTCAGGATTGAGCTGATAACAATGAGCAGAATAACCGCTGTGAAATATCTGCTGTCAATGATCTCTGCCTTGAGGCCTCTTTGTGCAACGATAAGCGCAACCTCTCCTCTTGTCATCATTCCGACACCGATCTTAAGGCTGTCAGAGCCGTTATATCCAAGGATCTTGGCAACAAGTCCGCATCCGACGATCTTACCCAAGAGACCTACTATAACAAATGCAAGTGAAAATACAATAACCGTTGTATCAACAGATCTAAGATTGGTCTGAAGTCCGACACTTGCAAAGAAAACAGGTCCGAAGATCATATATGAATTTATATCCATCTTCCTGTCGATATACTCGGAATCATCAAGCGAGCTTAAGATAATTCCCGCAACAAACGCACCTGTAATATCCGCAACTCCGAAGTACTTATCCGCAATATAAGAAAATACAAGTGCAAGAGCAAGTCCCATGATAGGGATACGTCTTGTATGACGCCACTTTGTATCAAGCTTCTGCATTATCTTAAAGATGATGATTCCCACAACCAAAGAGAATGCAAAGAAAAGAACAGTCTTAACACAAACCATTCCTATATTTGCACTGGGATCCTTCATTCCGATAACAGCTGTAAGAACAACGATACCGATAACATCATCTATTATCGCTGCACTCATTATGGTAGTTCCAACCTCTGTCGAAATTTTTCCCAGTTCTCTGAGTGCCTGAACGGTTATACTTACGGAAGTCGCGGTAAGAATTGTTCCGATAAAAAGAGCTCTCATAAACTCAACACTTCCGGGAGCGGCAAATCCGTAAAAGCACATATACAGAACAGTTCCGAAAGCAAGCGGTATTCCAACTCCCGCGCACGCAAGTATTGTAGCCTTTATACCTGACTTCTTGAGATTGTCGATATTGGTCTCAAGTCCCGCACTGAACATAAGAAGAATAACACCAATCTCCGCCATCTGTGAAAAGAAATCACTCTCAGATACGATATTAAGTATCGTAGGTCCTATTATAAGTCCCGCAATGATCTCTCCCGCCACCTGAGGTGCCTTGAGCTTCCTTGCTGCAAGTCCGCAGAACTTAGCTGCAATAACTATGATTGCAAGATTACGCAAAATTTCTAAACTGTCCACTTTTCATCCCTCGATTCTATTATTCAAAAATCAATTTCTTATTCAATAAGAAATGATTGCATCGGCCAAGTTTTAACCGAATGCAATCATATTATAATACAACTTAGATTTTTCGCAATCTAATAAACATATGAATAAAAATTATGGTATACTATCTTTCAAACAAAGGCGTTTCGATGTGTTTCGAGCGCCTTTTTATATTGCGACATCATGGCGAACGTAGTCGCAAAATCAGTATTTCGGAGGAAAAGTAATGGAAAAGATCTACAGTTACATTGAACAAGTCAACAGTGCTGTAAACGGTTTTGTCTGGGGGCTGCCCATGTTGATACTTCTTGTCGGAACAGGCATACTTATGACTTCACTCACAAGAGTATTTCAGGTCACCCATTTTAAGCACTGGGTAAAAAATACTGTCGGCGGAATATTTAAAGACAAGAATGTCACAGCTCACACAGGAAAAGATGATATGCAGATATCACAGTTTCAGAGCTTATGCACAGCACTTGCCGCAACTATAGGAACAGGTAATATCGCAGGTGTTGCCGCTGCCATAATCTCAGGCGGCCCGGGCGCAATATTCTGGATGTGGATAGTTGCATTCTTTGGAATGATGACAAACTTCTCCGAAAATGTTCTCGGAATATATTATCGCCGAAGAAACAATAAAAACGAATGGTGCGGCGGTGCCATGTACTATCTTAAGGACGGTCTCGGCTCCAAACCCGGTCTTGAAAAAGTAGGTGCATTTCTCGCCGTTATGTTCAGCGGATTCTGTGTTATCGCATCATTTGGAATCGGCAATATGAGCCAGATAAACTCAATCGCGGTTAACGTAAACTCAGCTTTCGGAATCCCCAACCTTGTTACCGGAATCATTCTTATGATCCTCGCAGGACTTGTAATCGTCGGAGGACTTAAAAGAATCGCTTCTGTTACAGAGACACTTGTTCCTTTCATGGCAATAATCTATCTTATATGCACACTCATTATCATAGTGATCAATATAGATCAGCTCGGCGCAGTTGTTACTTCAATAGTTAAAGGTGCGTTCGGAATGAAAGCAGTAGGCGGCGGAATTGTCGGAAGCGGTATCGCATATGCCATGCAGTGGGGAATGAAAAGAGGCGTCTTTTCAAACGAAGCGGGACTTGGATCATCTGTAATGGTTCATTCAAGTTCTAACGTAAGAGAGCCTGTAGTTCAGGGAATGTGGGGCATCTTCGAAGTTTTTGCCGACACGATCATCGTATGTACACTCACTGCTTTTGCAGTACTTTCAAGCGGACTTGTAGATCTTGAAACAGGTAAAGTTATATCCGATCAGGTGTCAACCGCACTTGTTGCAGAAGCTTTTTCAACCGTATACGGCAAAGCAGGTGGAGCATTTATAGCAATCGCAATTCTCTTCTTTGCATTCTCGACAGTACTCGGCTGGAGCCAGTACGGCAGCAAAGGTTTTGAATATCTTTTCGGAACAAAGACCGTAAAAATATATCAGTCAATTTTCGTCGTATTCATACTTGTCGGCGCTACGATCGATCTTACACTTGCATGGGATCTTTCAGATACCTTCAACGGTATGATGGCCATTCCGAACCTGATAGGTGTCATCGCACTTAGCGGAACGGTAATGAAGATAACCAAGAACTACGTAGACAGAAAGATCAAAGGTAAAAAAATCGAGCCTATGCTTTCTGCGATTGATGAAATTCAGGAACAGCACTTGAAAGAAGTTTCATAATATGCAAAATAGTTCGGACAGCGACTCTATATCTGCTATCCGAACTATTTTTTATATCATAGGAAATTGCTTTCCTATGATATAAAAACGCTCCGCTATGGGTGCGACCGATGCGCAAATGTATTATGCAAGCTAAAGCTTGCGCGCATCGGCGCGCAAAGAGTCGCGAGCGACTCTTTGTTCTTCACTAATTGTTTATTGGCACCTGCATCATACTATATTCTTAATACCTTCGCAGATTCTCCTTGCCACTACGGGATTGTTCATCGTATACAGATGTATTCCGTCGATGTCACTCACAAGAAGGTCTATGATCTGACTGAGCGCATATGACATTCCCGCATCAAAAAGAGCTTCCTTGTTGTTCTCGTACCTTTCCGTGATCTTCTTAAATCTCTCAGGGAAAGTTGCGTTGCACATCGTGAGCATTCTCTTTATCTGTGCGGCGTTGATAACAGGCATAACTCCCGGGATCATCGGAACCTCTATGCCCTTAGCCTTACTCTTTTCCCTGAAGTTCATGAACTTGTCATTGTCGAAAAAGAGCTGCGAAAGAAGCACCTCCGCTCCGCTGTCCACCTTGGTCTTGAGATTTTTTAGCTCATCCTCTTCAGTTGCCGTCTCCGGATGCATTTCGGGATAGCATGCGCCGAGTACACAAAAATCATACTTATCCTTCATGTATGAAATTACATCTGAAGCGTACCGGAAATCATCTTTTTCAGGGATATTCGCATTTCTGTCTCCCCTGAGAGCAAGGATATTCTCAATCCCTTCATTTTGTAAAGCTTCCGCAAACTCATCAATCTCACTCTTGTCGTAGTGAAGGCTCGTCAGGTGAACCACAGGCTCAACGCCGTAATTATGCTTTATCTTTTTGGCAATCTCAATCGTATTGTTTGAACCTACGCTTCCGCCCGCTCCGAAAGTTACGCTTATAAAATCAGGCTTAAGCTCGCAGAGAACATCAAGTGTCTCATCTATCGCCTCAAGCGCCTTATCTTTTTTCGGAGGAAAAATCTCAAATGACAGAGTTTTTCTGCCTTCTTTATATAAATCCGATACTTTCAACTTCTTACTTATCCTCTCACTGTCTTTGCTGCCTTAACAAGATTGATAAGGCTCTCTTTGGTCTCGGGAATTCCCCTTGTCTTAAGTCCGCAGTCGGGATTTACCCAGAGTTTGTGATCATCGATCCTGCCGCGCATCTTGCCAAGTGCATCAACGATTTCCTGAACGGAAGGAACACGGGGACTGTGAATGTCATAGACACCGGGGCCTACTTCCGTTTTGAAGTTATTGGCTTTTAACGAATCCAGGATCTGAAGATCGGATCTTGAAGCCTCAAAAGTAATAACATCCGCATCCATCGCATCGATAACAGGAATAATATCCGTAAACTCGCTGTAGCACATATGTGTATGAATCTGAGTCTCAGGCTTTACTCCGCTGTGCACAAGTCTGAATGCAGGAATCGCAAAATCAAGATACTCGCTGTACCAGTCCGACTTTCTGAGAGGAAGCTTTTCTCTGAGCGCAGCTTCGTCGATCTGGATGATCTCTATTCCGGCTTTCTCAAGATCAAGAACCTCATCTCTTATCGCAAGCGCAAGCTGCAAAATGCTCTCCTTAATAGAGATGTCTTCTCTAGGGAAGGACCAGTTAAGGATTGTAACAGGGCCTGTGAGCATTCCCTTCATCGGCTTATTTGAGCAGCTCTTTGCATACTTTGACCATTCTACGGTAATAGGGCTCTTTCTTGATACGTCGCCCCAGATGATCGGAGGCTTAACACATCTTGTTCCATATGACTGAACCCACGCCTTCTCAGTGAACACATATCCTGAAAGGTGCTCACCGAAGTACTCTACCATGTCATTTCTTTCGTATTCGCCGTGCACAAGTACGTCGAGCCCAATCTCCTCCTGGAACTCTATGCACTTTTTAATTTTCTCTTTGTTAAAGGCAACATACTGCTCTCTGCTGATATTTCCTTTTCTGTAGTCCTGTCTGTTCCTTCTGACATCCGTAGTCTGAGGAAACGAACCTATTGTAGTAGTGGGGAAAAGAGGGAGTTTCAATTTATCTTTTTGTATCTTTTCTCTCTCATTAAACTTAGGACTTCTCTCGTAGTCGCTCTCTTTTATATTTGAAACTCTCTCTCTTACCTTCTCATCCACGCTATCAACTCTGTTCTTGAAAAGTTCTGCATTTGCCACAAACTTTTCAGAAGCTGATGCCTTCTTTACATCCTTCTCATCTGCAAGTTCCGCGATATCCTTAAGTTCCGAAAGCTTCTCTTTTGCAAAAGCGAAATGCTTTTTATACTCATCGGAAATCTTATGCTCACTCTCAAGTGTGTAAGGAACATGAAGAAGTGAACATGATGTATTTACAACTATATTGTCATTGCCCGCAATTTCTCTGAGCTTTCTTATAATTTCAAGAGACTTACCGTAATTATTCTTCCAGATATTTTTGCCGTTCACCACTCCCGCAAAAAGAAGTTTGTCTGCAGGAAATCCGTTCTTTTTGACAAGCTCAAGAGATTTTTTCCCCTCAATGAAATCCAGACCGATCGCGTCAAAATCAAGCTGTGTAAGTAAGTTGTAAATATCTCTCACATCTCCGAAGTATGTCTGAAGAAGAACTTTGATATTCCCCTTTCCGGCGAGAATAACACGATATAGCCTCTCGAAAAGCTTAATATCATCGAGTGTCAAGTCTCTTACAAGATAAGGCTCATCAAACTCTGCCCACTTAACACCGTTTTCGCCAAGCTTTGAAAGGTATGCCACATATTCTTTTGCCAAAACCTGCTCGAAATCAGAAATATTCTTATCACCTGTATACTTCGCAAGCTTTAAGAAAGTAAACGGTCCGATAATGCTGACCTTAAGATTCTCTGCGTGCTCAAATGCTTCTTTGAACTCGTCAAAAGGCTTTGTTCCGACAAGTTTGATCTCAGTATTGTCATCAATCTCGGGAACAATGTAGTGATAGTTGGTATTGAACCATTTCTTCATAGCAAGTGCCTTTACATTTCCCTTCTCACCCTGATATCCTCTTGCCATGGCAAAAAATGTATCTGTCTCCGAAAGAGAAAGCTCTCTGTATCTGTCGGGTATTACGTTGAAAAGCACCGCAACATCAAGCATGTTGTCATAAAAAGAAAAATCGTTTACAGAAATAAAATCTATTCCGCTTGCTTTCTGAAGCTCTATGTTTTCTCTTCTTAGTCTCTTCGCTGTATCCTTAAGCTCTTTTTCGTCTATCTCGTTCTTAAAATATTTCTCAGATGCAAATTTAAGTTCTCTGTCTTTTCCTACTCTTGGATACCCTATAACCGCTGTTCTCATATGCTTTCCTCTCTTATAAATGTGTATTTATGCAACGCCAATAAGCATTGTTCTTTATCTCTTATTCTTCGGCACACTGCGCCTGTTTCACTGTGGTAAATAGAAGTATAACCAGTATTTATCCATAGGTAAAATATGTTTTTTGTGCCCTGTATCATAGATTTTATCTATGATAGATGATATACTTACTTCATGACACTAAAACAATTAAATTACGTGGTAACCGTGGCTGAAACAGGCAACATAACAGAAGCGGCCAAAAAGCTCTTTATAGCCCAGCCCAGTCTTACCGGCGCGATTCAGGAAATTGAAAAAGAATTTAATATAACTCTCTTTAACAGGACGAAAAGAGGTATCAGCATTACAACCGAAGGAAGCGAATTTCTCGGTTATGCGCGTCAGCTCCTTGAACAGGCAAATCTCATCGAGGAAAGATATACCGGAAAGCCTGTCGGAAAGACCAAGTTCTACATATCTTCCCAGCATTATTCTTTTGTCGTTGAAGCTTTTGTCGAACTTTTAAAGAAATACGGAGGTGAAAAATATGAGTTTCACATGAGAGAAACCCAGACCTACGACATTATAGAAGACGTCGCGCGTATGAGAAGTGAGATTGGGGTACTCTACCTTAATAAATTCAATGAAACGATAATACAGAAAACACTTCGTGAGAATGACTTGTCTTTTACCCCACTATTTAAGGCAAAGCCACACGTTTTCATCGGAAAAGCTTCTCCTCTTGCAAAGAAAAAAAGCCTTTCGCTGGATGACTTAAAGCCATACCCAAGACTATCTTACGAGCAGGGAACGCACAACTCTTTTTACTTTTCAGAGGAAATTCTGAGTACACAAGACTCGGATAAGGACCTTGTCGTCTGCGACAGAGCGACTCTTTTTAACCTGCTGATAGGGCTAAACGGCTACACGATCTGTAGCGGCGTTATCAGTGAAGAGCTAAACGGCGCGAATATCATTTCACGCCCGCTAAAAGTCGATGATTACATGGAAATCGGATACATACTCAAGAACAATATCGGAATCTCACCGCTCACTCTGGCATACATAGACATCCTCAAAGAAGTAACGTGACAAGGTGACACGGGGACGGTTCTTCTGTCTCCTCTCGCTTCGCGAAAGGAGACAGAAGAACCGTCCCCGTGTCACTGCCTGCGTTTTATTTAGCCGCTGCAAATCCCTTCTCAAGATCCTCGATGATATCATCGATGTGCTCTGTACCGATTGAGAGTCTGATCGTGCTCTGTGAGATTCCCTGATCCTTGAGCTCATCGTCGTTAAGCTGAGAATGAGTTGTTGTTGCTGGATGGATAACAAGGCTCTTTACATCGGCAACGTTTGCAAGAAGCGAGAAGATCTCAAGGTTATCGATGAACTTCCAAGCAGCCTCTTTTCCGCCCTTGATCTCAAATGTGAAGATTGAAGCTCCGCCGTTGGGGAAGTACTTCTCATAGAGAGCGTGGTCGGGGTGATCTGCAAGTGAAGGATGGTTAACCTTCTCAACCTGAGGATGCTTTGAAAGGAACTCTACTACCTTCTTTGTGTTCTCTGCATGTCTCTCGAGACGAAGTGAAAGTGTCTCAAGTCCCTGAAGAAGCAGGAATGCGTTGAACGGAGAAATTGTTGCTCCTGTATCTCTAAGGAGGATAGCTCTTATAAATGTAACGAATGCAGCAGGTCCTACGGCATCATAGAAAGATACACCGTGGTAGCTGGGGTTGGGAGCTGCGATATTAGGATACTTGCCGCTCTTTTTCCAATCGAACTTACCTGACTCAACAATCACACCGCCAAGAGTTGTTCCGTGACCACCGATGAACTTGGTTGCTGAATGTACAACGATGTCAGCGCCGTGCTCGATAGGTCTGATAAGGTAAGGTGTTCCGAATGTATTGTCGATAACAAGAGGAAGTCCGTGCTTGTGTGCTATCTCTGCAACTGCGTCGATATCAGGAATATCACTGTTGGGATTTCCAAGTGTCTCAAGGTAGATTGCTCTTGTATCTTCCTCGATCGCACCCTCGATCTCTGCAAGGTTATGTGCATCAACGAATGTTGTTCTTACTCCGTACTGAGGAAGTGTATGTGCAAGGAGGTTGTAGCTTCCACCGTAGATTGTCTTCTGTGCTACTATGTGCCCTCCGTTAGCTGCAAGTGCCTGGATTGTATATGTTATTGCTGCTGCGCCCGATGCAACCGCAAGTGCTGCGCTTCCGCCTTCCAAAGCTGCGATTCTTTTTTCAAATACATCCTGTGTGGAATTTGTAAGTCTTCCGTAGATGTTACCTGCATCAGCAAGTCCAAATCTATCAGCAGCGTGCTGGCTGTTTCTGAATACGTATGATGTAGTCTGATAAATCGGAACCGCTCTTGCGTCTGTAGCGGGATCCGGCTGCTCCTGTCCAACGTGTAACTGTAATGTTTCAAATCTGTAATTGCTCATAATCTATCTCCTTCATTTGCATTTATTTTTCGTGTGTGTTATGTTGTGTTAATGTTATTCCTATTTACCTATTACGTCAATAGGTTTTATGATAACTAAATCAGCATGCCACTAATAAGTTTTTGTTATATCTTTTTATATAGGGTACAATGTCAGTATAAATAGGAGGTTCACATGTTTACTACCAAAGGACGCTACGCCCTGCGCGTAATGATCGATCTTGCACAGCACTCGGAAAACGAATACATTCCTCTCAAGGATATTGCCACAAGGCAAGATATCTCCAAGAAATACCTTGAGATTATTGCAAAAGAACTTGTAAAAGGTGGTCTTATAGAAGGCGCCAGCGGAAAGCACGGCGGCTATAAACTCTTAAGAAGCCCCGAAGAATACAGTGTCGGAGAAATAATAGAACTTATGGAAGGCACGATCGCGCCCGTCTGAATTGAAGGAAGACTATGGTTCTACTTTCTTTTTCGGCATGACATGGACATATGAGCCATCTTGTGCATCCACCATAAATATCTATTAAATACCATTACTTGAATAATCAAGTATGGACGGGCAGAAGGACAAGGGTCTCGAAGCAGTCGGGGACTACTGGACCACCAGGTCGGAGGGTTTCTCCGCATACATGCTGGAGCATCTGGACGGGGACGAGAACAAGCTGTATTTCTCAAGGATAAGGGAGTTCAGCGGGACGCGCAAGATGAAGGTCCTCGACATCGGCTGCGGTCCTGGGATGTTCTCGATGGTGCTCGGCAAGGACGGGCACGACGTCACCGCGATAGACTACTCGGACGGGATGATCGCCAAGGCCAGGCAGAACTGCGCGGAGGCCGGCGTACCCGCCAACATCATGAAGATGGACGCCCAGAGCCTGGAATTCGGGGACGGGACGTTCGACCTCGTCGTCTCCAGGAAGGTGGTGTGGAATCTTCCCGATCCTGTCCGCGCATACAAGGAATGGCTCAGGGTGCTCAAGTCCGGAGGCAGGATGATCCTGTTCGACGGCAACTACTTCCTCGGCATGCACGACGAGGATTACAAGCGCAGCGTCCCCTTCACGTGCGGAGAGGACAACGGGACCTATCAGGGCGCCGACCCCTCCATCCTCCTGGGATTCGCCAAGGACCTGCCGCTGAGCAAGGCCAGGAGGCCGCAGTGGGACGTCGGCGCGCTGACGGAGCTGGGGGTCGACCGCGTGGAGGTCCTCATCGACTCGAGGCGCGAGGAGAGCGGCCTTCCGGACACCTTCGTCATCACCGCCTGCAAGGACCGAGGTGGACGCCGTGCTCGAAGAAAACCAATCCTCGTCCGGGACCAGCCCCCTCGTGGCAGGCCAGGTGTCGGAATGGCTCAAGCCCGTCGACAAGAAAGAGTTCGACGAGTCCATGAGCGGGTTCCGCAGATTCGTGATCAGAAAATACGCGTTCATCGGCTTCTGCATCCTCGCATGCTTCGTGGCCGCCGGCCTGTCAATCGGATTCGGGACGTACTCCATCTCCTTCTGGGACACCTACGTGACGATATGGAACCACATCACCGGGAACATCCAGGACGTCATCGAGGACATAGTCGTGGTCCGCGACCGTCTCCCCAGGGTATGCTTGGCCGTGCTCGCCGGAGCGGGCCTGGCCGTCGCCGGAGCCGGGATGCAGAGCATCCTGAAGAACCCCCTGGCCGAGCCTTACACCACCGGCGTGTCCTCCGGAGCCATTTTCGGGGCCTCGCTCTCGATAGTGTTCGGGTTCAGCCTCTTCGGGGGCGACTACGCCCTCATCGGCAACGCGTTCGTGTTCTCCCTCATCCCCGTGGCGTTCATCCTGATGATCAGCAAGATGAAGAACGCCTCTCCGACGACCATGATCATGGGCGGAATCGCGGTCATGTACATCTTCAACGCCATGACGACCGTCATCAGGCTCTGGTCGGACCCGGACAGCCTCTCCGCCCTGTACGCCTGGGAGGTCGGGACCCTGGGCTACGCCAAGTGGGACAACCTGGTCCTGATGCTCCCGATCACCGTGTTCGGGATCCTGGCGATCTGGGCCCTGTCCAGGCAGCTGAACGTCCTCTCCACCGGGGACGAGAACTCCCGCACCCTCGGAGTAGACGCCGAACGCCTCAGGATAATAGTCCTGGTGGTCGTGGCGTTCATGACCGCGGCCATCGTGAGCTACGTCGGACTGATCGGATTCGTGGGGCTGGTGGCTCCGCACGTGGTCCGCATGGTGATCGGCGCGGACAACAGGTTCCTGATACCCGCCAGCATCGCCTTCGGAGCCGCGGTGCTCCTGCTGGCCGACCTAATCGGAAAGACGATAATCGCTCCCGCCACCATCCAGGTGGGGGTCATAATGGCGTTCCTCGGAGGGCCCATGTTCATATGGCTCCTGGTGAGGAAGAACACCAAGGTGTGGGGATGATCGCATGGAACTGGTCGTGAAGGATCTGGACTTCGGGTTCGGGGACGGCAGGAACGTGCTCCAATCCATAAGCCTGAGCATAGACAAGCCCGGGCTGTACTGCATAATCGGCCCCAACGGGGTGGGGAAGTCGACCTTGGTCCGCTGCATCAACAAGATCTACAAGGTCCCGGACGGGAAGGTGTTCGTGAACGGGAAGGACATCAACGAGATCTCCATCAAGGAGAACGCCGGGAACATGGCCTACGTCCCGGTGGGAGGCGACGACCTGTTCGCCCTCACCGTCGTGGACACCATCCTGATAGGAAGGCACAACCAGAGCGGATGGAAGACCAGCGAGGAGGACCTGGAGACCGTCTACAAGTCCATGAAGCTCATGGGCATAGAGGAGCTCGGCATGAAGCACTACAACGAGCTGTCGGCCGGCCAGCACCAGAAGGTCGCCATCGCCCGCGGGCTGGTACAAGGGACGGACTTCATAATCCTGGACGAGCCTACCGCCAACCTCGACGTCCGCTACCAGATATACGTCACCGAGCTCCTCAAAGAGCTGGCCGTGCGCTCTGGGATGACCGTGCTGATGATCAGCCACGACCTCAACATCACTGCACGCTACGCCGACGAGGTCATCGTCATGGCCCGCCCCGGGGTGATCCACTCCATGGGCAAGCCGGAGGACGTGATAACCGAGGACATGATTCGCGAGGTGTACGGTGTCGACTGCGACGTCATAGACGCCAAGGGGAAGCCGCACATCATACTGGGGCCGGCGCTGAGGATCGATTGAACATGGCGAAGGGGAGCGAGAGGGACCTGGCCACGATGCTGGGTGACCCGAAGAAGGCCATAGCGGCCATGACGGTGCCGATGCTGGTATCGTACGTCGTCATGGAGGTCAACCTGTTCGTGGACACGTTCTGGACCTCCGGGCTCGGTCCCGAAGCCTCCTCCGCCATCTCCACGGTCGCCCCCCTCTACGCCATATTCGGCGCCTTCGGCGTGGGATTGGGAGTGGCGGCGTCCGCGACGATATCCTTCCGCCTGGGAAAAGGCGATAAGGAGGGCGCGTCCGCACTGGCGGGCAACACCATGGCCCTGGGCGTCCTGGTGTCCGTCGCCGTGTCCGCCGCCGTGTTCCTGCTGATGGGTCCGCTGATGGACTTCATGGGCGCCGACGACATCGCGGACCTGGGACGCGAATACATCATGCCCTTCGTCCTCACCTCGTGGGCGCTCATCCTCCACAGCATAGTAGCCGGGATACTACGCGCGGAAGGAGGCGGCAGAAGGTCGATGGCGGTCCTGGTCACCTCCGCCGTCGTGAACATGGCCCTGGATCCGATTCTCATCTACGTCCTTGGCTTCGGGCTCACCGGCGCCGCGGCGGCCACCTCGTTCTCCGCCATGGCCGCGACCGCGGTCGGGCTTTCGTGGTACAAGAGCGGGAAGATGAACCTCCGTCTGACGAGGAAGTGCTTCATACTTACCAAGGAAAGGATCATGGACATCGTCGGCGTGTTCGTCCCCCGCACCACGGAATCCTTGATCAACAATGTGATAATCATCGTCCAGAGGGTGTTCGTCATCGCA
>JAEEGG010013982.1_pt1 | contig 17074 bp, 18 predicted proteins | sample 9134161 | NCBI WGS metagenome assembly JAEEGG01 (sample SAMN16246543, study PRJNA631951) | gut metagenome | biome: gut microbiome; feature: rumen; material: CR-attached | host: Bos | place: Iran: Karaj | collected 2018-10 | reverse complement strand
CCGAACAGAGAAGTTAAGCCCGCCATCGCCGATGGTACTGCCCCACCAGGTGGGAGAGTAGGCAGCTGCCGTTCTTTGGAAGCCCGACTGACTGATGTCAGCCGGGCTTCTTCGTATCCAGTCCGGCCGGACTGGATACCAAAGAGTCGCAGCTTGCTATTCCTTCAGGTCTTCTGGCGTTTCCTCAATCTTTTCTATATTGAAAAGTCGGGTCTCGGAGCGCTGATAACGGATATCAAAGCAACGCAGTTCCTGCCGCATCCGGCTTCTCCTCGTCCCAGTTACATATTCAGGATTAAATCCCCATTCGATCGCTTCTCCCAAGTCGATCGAATTTAACCCGTGACTCAGGCAGTGGGCCAGAATCTTATGATTCTTGTCCAATGCATGGATTACCTTGGAATGAATTTTCAGGAAAACGTTCATCTGGTGGTTGTGATAACGGTTCTTGCAGGCATCGCTGCAGAACTTCTTGTCCGCACGCCCATATCGGATCGGCTCCCCGCACTCCAGGCATCCTCGTCTTGCCGTCTGTTTGTTTTTGTAATCCATAATCCAAAGATGGCATTTCCTTTCCATACTGCGACGACTCTGAAAAGAATAAAATCGAGAAATATAAGTTTCTTATAATCAAATAGTTGTTTGTGTGGTTTCTTTTCTGTAAAAAACATAAAAATCTAGATTCCGTTTTTTTGCAACTCAATTTTTGAGAAAAAAACTCCTTTCCTTTGTTCCCGGTGACGGGCTCGAACCGTCTATGTCAAACAACCTGAACGAAGAATTATGGAACAACTGAATCAGATCAAACTGCGAGGGACCGTCGGATTTGTCCGGCAGCAGAATGTGAATGGCCGGATGGTGGTCCATCTGAGTGTGGCGACCAATTATGTGTACAAGGACAGGAACGGTGATCCTGTCATTGAGACAACCTGGCACAACGTGACCGCCTGGGAAGGGAAAAGCTTTACCAACCTGGCCAAATTTGAGAAGGGCTGCAAGGTTGAAGTAGAAGGAAGGCTCCGTGGCCAGCGTTATACCGATTCAGAAGGAATTGAGCGTTATGCCTTCGAGGTCGTCGCCTACCATTTGAACCTGATCGAGGCTGCCTCACCTCTCCAATACGAATTCCCGGGATGAGGCATTATCCAATAATCTCGCTGACCATAGCCTGCGTCCTGGCTGGCTGCGGCACGAATGGGAAACTCGGGAATCTCACCCGCAGCGCATCCACCGTGACGCTGGCCCTGCCATACGATGACGTCTCTGCCGCCTGGGGAAACAGCGGCATGGAGAAGGATACGACTGAGGTGAGAGATACGCCGGAGGAAGAAGAAGTCATCATCATGAATGCGGTGAAAGACGAAGAAGGGGAGATGGTGGCGACAGATGTCATCAGCGCGGCTATGGTTTCTGCGAGATTCAGAAATGTTGCCGAACGGCACGGAAAGGTGGACCTGCGGTTCCGCATAACGGTCCCTGCCATGATGCGCGACAGCAAGTGGCAACTCCGCTTTTATCCGGAAATGTTCGTCTTGGAGGATACGCTGGCACTGGATCCGGTCATCATTACGGGACTGGACTACAGGCGTGCGCAACTTCGTGGATACCAGCAATATGAGAAGTTCATCGGTTCGATCATCTCCGACGAGACCTTGATGATCGACCGGCGGCAGCTCGAAGTCTTTTTGAAACGCAACCTTCCTCAGGTCTACGCGTTCCGTTCAGATACTACCTACGTAAGCGACGAACTGTTTTATTCTGTGTACGGAGTGACTGAACAGGATGCCGTCACACACTATACCAACCGCTTCAAAGTCTGGAGGAACGACAGGAAGAAGTCGCTGATAGACAAGAAGTTCCGTCAGTATGTCAAAGTACCGATCGTCCGTGAAGGCCTGCGTCTGGATACGGTCATGCGCAATGCTTCGGGCGATTTCATTTATGACTATGTGCAGACTCTGCATGTACGTCCGAAGATGAGGAAAGCCGAAATCGCCTTGTCCGGAAACATATTCGAGCAGGACAAGATGATTTACGATATTCCTGCCGTCGCTCCGCTGACTTATTATATTTCCTCACTTTCAACCCTGGCGGACGGTTCCGATCACTACCTGACCAAAGTGATTGAGCGCAAAGTGGAAGCCAATACGGCCTGTTACATCGCGTTTGCCGTCGGCCGGGCTGAGATTGACCGTTCATTGGGAGAGAATCGGGCGGAGATGTCCCGGATCGAGCATAATCTTTCGTCTTTAGCAAGGAATGAAGAGTTTGACTTGGATTCGATCGTCGTGACGGCATCGGCATCGCCTGAAGGCAGTTTCGCCTCAAACGCCAGCTTGACATCCCGTCGTTCCGCATCGGTCGCCTCGTATTTCCGAAGCTATTTGCGGGCGGTTTATGATACGCTGGCCACTGACCGTCTCCTGGTTTTGGGCGCGGATTCGGACGAAGGGGAGACCCGTTCGCCGGGACGGCGTCCCGACATCCATTTCATCTCCCGGAGCGATCCGGAGAACTGGCGGATGCTGGATGCCATCGTCGGAAATGACCCCAGCCTGTCAGAAGAGGACAAGCGCCGGTATTACGAGTGTGCTTCGCTCACTGATCCGGACCAGCGGGAACGGAAGATGCAATCTCTTCCCTCCTACCTGTATATACGCCAGAACCTATATCCCCGCCTGCGCACGGTAAAATTCGATTTTTTCCTGCACCGTAGGGGGATGGAAAAGGATACGCTCCGGACGACCGTGTTAGATACGCTTTATATGCGGGGCGTGCAGGCGATCCGGGACCGAGACTACAAGACCGCCGTATCAATCCTCCGCCCATACCACGATTATAATGCCGCCGTGGCTTTTTGCTCGATGGATTACAATGCCAGTGCGCTGGATATCCTTCAGGACCTCGACCGGACGCCCCAGGTGGAGTACCTCCTGGCAATCGTCCATTCCCGGATGGGAAGGCGACGGGAAGCGCTCGAGTGTTATCGCCGTTGTTGCGAGGCCGATCCTTCTTTCCGACATCGGGGCAACCTGGATCCGGAGATATCGGAACTGATCAAAAAAGAATAACCACAACCTTAATCCAATACTAAAAACAACATGAAAAAACTTCTGTATGCGACTCTGTTACTGAGTCTTGCCGCCGTTTCGTGCGACATCGTAGAGTTTAAGAATCCTGCTGATTCTTCCTCAAAAAACGTCCAATGGGGCCAGGTGTTTTTTGCCCTGTCCGATCCCTCCGGCCAGCTGGAAACCCGCTCGACTTCTCCTGCGGCGGAAACCGCTGTGACGAACCTTCAGGTACTGGTTTACAACTCTTCCGGTAACCTGGTCGCTTATGCCAATGCCAACTCCGGTACCGTATCCGCCACGGTTCCGCTCAATATTGCCGGCCACACGGTCTATGCCGTAACCAATGTGACAGAAGACCTGTCCGGATGCAGCAGCCCCTCTGCCCTGACATCCAAGATGTCATATTTGAAAGATAATACCTCTGCCGGTCTTCATATGATCGGCTCCGTTGATAACCAGACATTCACGAGCGCGTCGACGGTCAATGTGCTGGTCCGCCGTTTTGCGGCCAAGGTTGAGATCGATGAGATCACGACCGCGTTTACGGCGGCAGCCTATAAGACACAGGAGTTTTCCGTCACGGGTGTCTATCTGATCAATGTCAATGGAAGCTGCCCTTTTTCGCAGGTTCCTGCGTCCGGAACGTGGTACAACAAGATGCAGTATGAGTCCGGAGACTGCAACGCTCTGATAACCGATAAGTTATCCTCTGCGGTTCGGATTCAGAGTACAACGGGTCAGGTGACACCCTACACGACCAAACACTATTTCTATTGCTATCCCAATCCTACGACGACGGACGCCCATCGTGGCAACTGGTCGCCGAGACGGACCCGCCTGGTCGTGGAGACCAAACTCGGAACGCATGTATACTACTATCCCATCGATATTGTCGGGACAGGCAACATCTTGAACCTCAACACCTCCTATACCGTAACCAAGCTGACGATCACGGGACCCGGTGTCGAACATCCGGATGACCTGCTGGACAACGGTACCGTCAATTTCACGGTGACGGTCAAAGATTGGGAGACTGGTTTCTCCAAAACGGTGACATATTGATGCTATGGGCCGTATTCGGATCAAATCCTGTCTGCTGGTTGCGCTGCTTGCCCTTCCGATGTCCTGTTCTATCAAGGAGGACCGCTCGGCCTGTCCGTGCTTGCTGACTGTGGATTTGTCCCGGACCCTGGACGCCGGCATCACCCCTCCCTCCTGGTGGGACAAGGGTTTGTATATCACTCTTTTCAAGGATGGTAATGGTTGTTTCTCTAAAGACAAGCTTAAGTTAAGTGAAGCGCAACCGGAATATGACTATCGGGTGGAAAAGGGGGATGTCGGCGTGACAGGGATTCTCGGGCTTGACGCCGGATCCCTGTCCGGCAACGAGATCCGATATCGGGAGGGATGCCAGTCAGACCGGCTCTATGTTTCTTCCCGGGTAGTGCCATGCTACGGGGAAGTGGCTCGGACGGCATTAGAGATGTACAAGCAGTTTTCCAATATCGAGATCACCGGCCTCGATACGTTTGATTACCGGATGGAAGTCACTGCCGGGTGCGACGGATTGGACGTGTTGAGCCGGCAGGCGCTGGAAGGCACTTTCCGTTTCGTATTGACCTGTGACCCTGAAGGAGTCTGCCGCTTCCGTATGCCACGGCAGGACAAGGATGACCTCAAGATCTTGCTCTGGCGTGCGGACGGGCAGTTGGATAATGCCCTTCCCCTGGGAGCCTATCTGACGAAGATCGGCTATGACTGGAATGCTCCGTCCCTGTCGGATGTTTCCATCCATGTGGATTTCGTGACGGCATCGATATCCATCACCGTAGACGACTGGACGCAGTCAATAACATTTCCCTACACGATTTGATATGATTATATATTCCTTGCGGGATGCGGATCCGTTGCCCTTGTGCGCGTTCCTCCTGACTTCCCTGTTGCTTCTTTTTTCCTGTGACGGTGTTCCGGAGTCTATGGAAAGCGACAATCCTCCGTGCTTCAACGTGGAACTCAAGCTAGGAGACATCCCGGGCACCCGTGCAACAAATGTCCGGCTCTCTGATGAAGGACGGGTAAATCGGTGGTCGCTGTGTGTATACCGCGTATCAGACGGTTTGCTGGCTGCTACGGGGTCCTCGGAATCAGGCGCTTCCATCGCCTGCACGCTGCCGGCGGGCGCGTACAGGGCTGCTGCTTTCGTCAATCCTCCTCATTCCGGTCCCGGTGTATTCGACCCGTCATCTTCCCTGACGGGGGAAACTCCGGCGGCGCAGGCCGCATATCTGTCGGATAATGCGGCGGGGGCGCTGGAGATGTATGGAACCGAGGAGTTCTCCCTTGATACCGGACCGGAGAGCATCGCAATCCGGGCGTCGAGGCTGGTGTCGAAAGTCGTGCTCCGAAAGGTTACGCTGCGGCTTTCGGATTCTGGCCTCGCAGCATCTCCCTTTACCTTGGATGCCATTTATCTGGATAATGTGCCGTCCCGCACGACCTGGGGAGCGGATTATGATTTCGACGGGCTCGATGTGGACCGTTCCCGGTGGTACAACGCGATGGGATGGCACAAAGAAGGCTCTTGCCAGTCGCCTGCCTGTCCGGATGCGATCCTGGGTGACCGGATAGGGACCATCATCGCCCAGGGCCAAACATATCAGACAGAGCATGTTTTCTATGCCGTGCCCAATCCGACACCGGCATCTCAGGATACCCGATCCGCCACCTGGGCCAAACGTGCGACCCGGCTGGTCATAGAAGCCAGGATAGGCTCGCAGACCCAATACTATGTCGCGTCCCTTCCGCAGATGCGGAGAAACCACTCCTATGTCATCGAAGAAGCCGTGATCACGGGACTCGGGGCGGGGGATCCGGAACTGGAGACGCCCAATTCCCTTAAACTCTTTTTCTCCGTCTCCGATGACGGGTGGGAAGACGGCGGGACCATCATTCTCTAATCCTATGAAGAAGAATATCGTTTTACTCTCCTGGGCCGCCCTGCTGCTGGCGGGATGCGTACGCGAAGCGCCGGTGCCGCCCCTGCCGGAAGAGACGCCCTTCGTGACCGTCGGCCTGTTGCTGGCCGCAGACGATGCTGAGACCGGCGCTGGATCATCCGGAGTCACCCGCTCCCAACTCTCCGTGAGCGGCGCGGAACGCTTCTACAAGGCGGCGCTTTTCGCCTTCGACCACGCCACCGGAGCCGTCATCCTCAGCGGGGGGCAGCCCTGTGTCAAGTTCTCCGACGAGACGGACTTCGCCTGGGCCCTGCCCGCCGGGCGGTCGCTCGACATCTATGCGGCGGTCAATTACGGATCCCTCGACCTGAGCTCATACGCCTCGGACCCGTCCCTGACGCGGGAGGATCTCATCGGTGGCCTGGTTTTCTCCTGCCCTTCCGACATGGATTTCGCCCGACTGGACGAGAGCGGCTACGGCATTCCGATGGCCGGCGTCCTGCAGGGGCGGGTGCTCTCCGCGGACGACGACGTCCTGACGGTCCCCGTCCGGAAACTCTTCGCCCGCTACGAGATCTACCTGGACAAGGATTTCTTCGCCGGGACCGGCCTCAGCGTCACGGCGGCTTACCTGCGCTCAGGGCGCTCCAACACCGAGGTTCCCTTCTTCCAGGAGGGCTTTTCCCAGACCGACCCCGCCAAGCTCCGGGAGATGGATTTCGCGACCGAAAGCGACCTGCTGCGCCTGGCCGTTGGCGGCCCGGACAATGCCGTAACGATTTATCTGCCAGAGAATTGCCAGGGTGACAAGACCCCGGCGGCGAATTGGTATTCCGTGGAAAGTGTGCCCGGCAACGACCTCAGCCTCTGCTCCTGCCTGCGCATCCGCGTGGAGGCCGGCGACGAATTCAACAACCGTCGGATGATGGACTATTCGGTCTATCCAGGCACGGACCTGGGTGGCGCCCAGGGCAATTTCGACGTCCCGCGCAACCGGAAGCAGACCCTGGGCCTGCGCCTCGGCGCCGGACCCGCTTTCGTGCTGGACGTCGAGGGCGCCGTCTATCTGCCGACCACCGGCACCCTGACCATTCCCTTCGCCGCGCGGGGCATCTCCTCGGCGGATGAGATTGCCGACCGGAGCGCCCTTGCCCCGCCGGGCTTCTCCCTGACGGGGAAAACGCTCACGGCAGGGGAGTACAGCATCGGCGGCGCCACTTATCCCCAGCACGGGACCCTGACCCTGCGGACAGCCGGCGTGCCTTTCGGGACGGCCTTCATCTTCTGCGCCGGGACCCCGGCCGTGCAGGACAGCAAGAATGCCGTCATCCTGCCCTCGGGGATCGTCTTCGAAGGGGAGAACCGCAGCTATATGCCGGATCATGACCCCGGCGGCTGCATCGAGATCCTCAGCGCCGGATCCTTCGCCCTGGACCCTTCGCTGTTCTCGGGCCTGGAGGTCGCTTTCTCCCGAAGGGGGCAGTACTACAGTCCGAACTACGGTTTCAAGCAATACGGGGGCTCCGCCTCCTTCGTCCCCTCCGCCACCGAGCCCGGGAAATACCGCATCAAGGTCTCTATTCCGTATACGGGCCTGATCAGCGGGAGTGCATACGACCTGCGCGGCCCCGGGCGCATCCTGGCCCGTGCGCGCAATTCGCAGAATGAATATGTCTATTTCACGATGGGGGATGCGACCGTGCATCTCTGCCTGGCGGTCTGCTCCTATCTGGCCGGGCCCGGCGGCTTCTCAGAGACGACGAATATGACGACCGGCGGTTTCCGGCCGTATGCCGTGACACGGCGCTTTCTCTGTCCGGGGGTGTATTGCCCGCCGGCGGCTGCGGGGCATTTCTCCTTCATCGATTATGACGATGAGGACCCCGACGTCAACGGGCATTTCCACCTGCCATTCCGTGTCAGTATGGATCCGAATACGATCCAGTTGGGCAACTCCTATTATACCATCAACGAAAGGGGTACTTCCTCTGCCATCGGCCTTCACGTACCGGCGGTGGGCGACGGCCTCAAGCGCGGGACGAGCGTGTCGGTGTATGTCTATGAGGAGATGGATGAGTCTCTGCTTGAGACGGACTGGTATGATGATGACATCGAGGACTGGTCTGCGGGCAGCGTGTGGTACGAAGGGGAACATCCCTATCCGGAGACGCTCTTCCCCTACCGGGGAATGTGGAGCATCTATTGGAGCGGGCCTACCGCCACGCATTCCTATACGGGAAGCGCCGGCACGGCACCGGACGGCCGCTGTTACCAGGATATCGACGTGATCAACCTGATCCACCCTTCTGGAAACCTCCAGGACTATTACCTGCGGGTGTATGACTGGACGGAAGGCCAGTTGGAGGATGTGTGCGACGAACTGATGGCCCTGTACGAATAGGCTATTTCAGGAAGCAAAAAAACACCGCCAGGATGATGAGACCGAAGGCGACGAAATGGTTCCACTGCAGGGATTCGCCCTTGAAGAGGAGGATCACCATGACGGTGAAGACCGTCAGCGAGACCGCTTCCTGGATGACTTTGAGCTGGACCAGGCTGAAGGGACCGCCATTGATCCGGGACCCGATCCGGTTGGCCGGGACCATCAGGGAATACTCCAGCAGGGCGATGCTCCAGGAAAACAGGATGACCAGAATCAGCGGCCAGCTGTCGGTGATGTGCATTTCGGAAAGCTTGAGATGGCCGTACCAGGCCAGCGTCATGAAGATGTTGGAGCCAATCAGCAGCAGTACCGTCCAAAGTCCTTGCATGGTGTAAAAAATAGCGCGCAAAGATAGTAAATGAAAAGAAAAAACGCACCTAAAAGATGCGTTTTTTATTGCCATCAAAGGTTCTTTGAAAAACGTTTGATCTATGACTAAAAAGTTGGACAATATCTCTTACGGCAAGCCGTCCGCAGGACCAAATCCACTAAAAGCGTCTCAATCATCCAACGTTGCAAAGATACGGACAGATGTTGAGGAAACCAAGTTTCGATTGAAGAATCTGGCAAAAAAATGGAAGGGAATAAACAGTGTAAAAGGATTTCTTACAGATTTGTGGATAGCTATAGGGGTAGAGGCAGTTTCTGATAGACAAAGACGAGGTGGAAACCCCAGTAGGTATGCTGCCTTTGAGATTGATGACGATATGATTGTTACCATTAGGGCGAGCTCGCATAATGCCGATGCAAAGAACTACTCCAAGGAAGGAAACATTAATGGGGATAGCAATTTAAGTATTGTACTCCAAAAGAGATGGCATAAGAGCACTTTTAAGGCAGATGCTGAAGTAGAAATGAAGGAATATGTCTATACGGATAGTAAAATAGCAGAGATAAAGGATCCCTTATCACAAATCGCAGATTCCTTAATCGGCTATCTGGATACTGGCAACTATGTTGATACGACAGGAGCCGCAATTCTACATGAGTCGCTCCAACGTTAAACCCGTGTTGGGGCATCCTGCTCCCACAAGAGGGAATAAGCCTTTGTCTTTCCGGCGATCGACAGGGGATAGGCACGCGAAGAGGACGGCATCCTCCACCAGCGGACGGGACGCTCTCCGCACACCGTGTCCACGTAAGTCCCGGGGGCGGGAATGTGGGTCTGGGTCCCCTGGCGGGCGAGGATGGCTTGCAACTCCTCGGAAGACTTGCCGCCCGTAGTGACGAGGGTTCGGCAATCCGGCATCCGGGCGAGCATGTCCGGAAGGTCGGCCGATTCCAGGATCTCCAGGAATGCGTCGCTGGCGTTGCCTTTCAGCCGACAGATCTTGCGGGCCGTGTCATAGAAGGCCAGCCCCTTCTCCCGGCAGAAGGCGATGATACGCTCCCGGTCGAAGCGGACCGGCTTGGACCCGTCTTCCGGACGGTCTTCAAAATACTTCGGATCGCCGAAATGGATCAGTCCCTGGATGCGCCAGAAATCATTCCTGAAATTGGGGTAGAAAAACTCCATGGACCAGCGCTCTCTCGGCGGCGGGAAACTCCCCAGGAACAGGATGGTGGCATCCGCAGGGAGAAACGGCTCGAGCGGATGCGTTTCGATGACGCCCCCGCCGCGTGCCAGATCCCCCACGGGCTTACCGGAAGGGTCGGAAGAAATCATACAGCTTTACCAGATGGTGACGCGCTCGGATTCGGGACGCCACATCTTGTCGCCTTCCTTAATGTCGAAGGCTTCGAAGAAGGCATCCAGGTTACGGACGGAGACGTTGACGCGGTTCTCGCCGAGCGAGTGGACATCGATCAGGGTGCGGCGCTGGATTTCCTCGTCGGTGATGTTCTGGGCCCAGACGGTCGCATAGGCCAGGAAGAAACGCTGCTCGGGCGTGAAGCCGTCGATCGGCTCGGGACGCTGACCGCCGAAGGAGTCTTCCATCGCGCTGTAGGCGATGCGCAGGCCGCCGTGGTCGGCGATGTTCTCGCCCAGGGTCGCGGCGCCGTTGGCGTGCACGCCGGGCAGGACCTCGACCTCGTCGAACTGCTTCACAAGCACTTCCGTCTTGGCCTTGAAGGCCTCGGCGTCGGCCTCGGTCCACCAGTTGTTCATGTTGCCGTCCTTGTCGAAGAGGCGGCCCTGGTCGTCGAAGCCGTGGGTCATCTCGTGGCTGATCACGACGCCGATGGCGCCGTAGTTGACCGCGTCATCCGCGTCCGGATTGTAGAACGGCGGCTGCAGGATGCCGGCGGGGAAGCAGATCTCGTTGGTCGTGGGGTTGTAGTAGGCGTTGACGGTCTGCGGTGTCATGCCCCATTCCTCGCGGTCCACGGGCTTGCCCAGCTTGGACAGGTTGTCCTCGGAATACCAGCGGGAAGCGCGGCGCGCGTTCTCATAATAGCTGACGGTCGGGTCGATGTCCAGTTTGGAGTAGTCTTTCCACTTGTCGGGATAGCCGATCTTGACCGTGAAGGCGGCGAGCTTCTCCTGGGCGCGGACCTTGGTCGAGTCGCTCATCCAGTCGAGGGCCGCGATGTGGTCGGAGAGGGACTTCTGGATGTTCCGGACCATGCCGAGCATCCATTCCTTGTCCTTCTCGGGGAAGTATTTGGCGACATACATCTTGCCGACGGCTTCGCCCAGCACGGCGTTGGGAACGCCCATCGCCCGCTTCCAGCGCGGCTTGGGCTCCTGCGCGCCGGCCATCTGCTTCGAGAAGAAGTCGAAGGAGGCCGCATAGAACTCGTCGCTGACCGACCCGCAGGCGCCGCGCAGCAGGTTGGACTGCAGGTAGTGACGCAGTTTGGCGGGATCGATGGTCTTGAACATCGTATTCAGGGCGTCGAAGAAGACGGGACGCTCCACGATGACCTTCTCCTGGGCCGGGATGCCCATTTCGGCGAAATAGCGGTCGAAGTGCAGTTCCGGCCAGGCGGCGCAGATCTGCTCGCTGCTCATCGGGTTGTACATCGCGGCGATGTCCCGCTGCTCCACCATCGACCAGTAGGGGACGGCGACCGCCATCTCCACGTCGAAGGCGTCGGCGGCGATTTCCACGGCATTGTCATAGCCGGCCAGGGTGAAGACCTTCTCGATGAAGGCCTTGTAGCCGTCGCGCAGGGCGGCGTGCTCGGGCAGCAGGTAGTAGTCGCGGTTGCGCATCGCCAGGCCGCTGGGACCGAGGTACAGGACGTTGTGGTCGCTATCCATCATGTCCGCTTCGACATAGGCACCCCACAGGCTGCCGATGCCGTCCAGTTCGAGGCGTCCGGTTGCCTCTGCGAACGAAACGGGATCCGTGACGCTCTCCAGCGCCTCCAGGAAGGGCTTCACGGGAGCGATGCCTTCCGCGTTGAGGCGGACGGAGTCCAGGCCCATGGTATAGAGGTCGGCGATCTTGCGGTCGTCGCTGCCGGGCGCGGCCTTGCTCTTCGTCAGCCCCTGGAAGAGCTCGTTGAGGCGGATTTCATTGTTCTCCGCCAGGACGTCGAAGGAGCCGTAGCGGGAGAATTCGGGCTTGAGCGGGTGGGCTTCCTGCCAGCCGCGGGTCGCGTAGGCATAGAAGTCTTCGCCGGGGGAGACGGACGTGTCGAGATTGGCCAGATCGATGGCCGGAACCTTCGGAGCCTTTTGGGCGCAGGCGCAAAGGGCGAGCGCGGCGAGGAAGAGGACCGGGACCTTGATGGAGGTGGTATTCATACGGATTTCAATTTGGTCCGAAAGTTACGCTTTTTTTGCGAGAATAAGGCAAAAAGGGATATCTTTGCCCCTATGGAAGTCACCAACCTGCTGGACATACACACCCGCGAGGATCTGTACCGCTGGTATCAGGAGAACCACCGGACCGCGCCCGATTTCTGGCTGCGGATCAACCGGGCGGAAGCCGACTGCCCCGGCGTGGTGCGCTACGTGGACGCCGTCGAGGTGGCGCTCTGCTTCGGCTGGATCGACAGCACGATGAAAAGCATCGACGACGGCAAGCCCGTCCAGCATTTCACCCCCAGGCGCAAGAAGAGCAACTGGTGCGAGCGCAATCTCATCCGCTGCCGGCGTCTGGTCAAACTGGGCGAGATGACCCCGGCGGGCCTCGCAGCGGCGCCCGACCTCGATCCCAACCTGTTCGTCTTCGAGGAATGGGTCCTGGACGCCCTTCGCGCGGACCCGCAAGCCTGGGAGACCTATCTCTCCTTCCCGGAGAATTACCGCCGCATCCGGGTCGACTTCATCCAGCACTACCGCGCCACCGGCCGCGAAGCGGAAGCCCAAAAAGCCCTCGAACGGTTCGTCCGCGACTGCCACAACGGCAAAATGCAGCCCGGCTGGGACGACTTCGGGAGACTGAAAGACGAATGAATAATCCAACTACAGGCGAGAAGAATACTCCACTATAATTATCCGACAATAATCAACATAAATATTGTACAATATAAATATTGATGTTATCTTTGCAAAAAGAATCTTGACCTATGACATTTGACCAGATACTTGAGGATAAGAGGCTTTGGGCGGTACGGTATGATGGAGAGGAGAGCAATTGCTTCGATATCCTTTTCTCAAACTGGTACGATATGAACTGGCTTAGGGCGTTCTTCAAAGAGAATATTGCCGATTTGTCGGCTTATTTCCATATTACAGATGTATATGAAGCTGTAATGGAAACTATGGATGAGGCAAGAAGACTGGAGTGCCTGATGCTGGATATAACTCCCGATGCCAATCTGGATCTATTGTTTAAGCATTTAGAGAATAGCCGTTTCTCTGAAATGAAACTTGGCCGGGAGAAAGCAAAGGGAGATGGCGGCTTACGTCATCAATCCTGGCTGAGAATCTATGCGATAAAGATTGAATCCGGAGTATACCTGATCACGGGTGGTGCAATCAAGTTGACGGCTTCTATGTCAGAGCGTAGCCATACTCTTGAAGAACTCGCCAAGATGGAGCGTGTTAGAAACCTATTGGTAGATAATGGCGTATTTGATATGGATGGCTTTAATGATTATTTAGAAAATGAGCAAGGCAATTGACTTTTTGGAAGCGCATAAGTCGCCCACGCCGTCACGTTGGCGCGAGCAGGCGCAATGGCGCCGGGACAATGAATTCTGGCTCAGGTATGCGAGATGCATTACGATGCAAGTATTGGAGAGCATGGATGAGCAATCTGTTACCCAGGCGGAGTTGGCGCGACGGATGGGTTGCTCGCAGCAATACATTTCCAATCTGTTGAAAGGCAGTTCCAATATGACGTTGGAGACTATCGCCCGTTTGGAAAATGCCTTACACCTCGATATTTTACAATCCACCCTCACGTATGTCAGTGGCTATGGTGTCCCCACCCATACTCATCAGCATTATTTGAATGAGCCGGATGGACCGGGATATGGAAGTGGGAACGACGATAACAAACCAAACCCCGCACAGCCATGATCTACGTTGCCTCCAGTTGGAGAAATCCCTACTACGAAGATGTCGTCAAGCGCCTCCGGGTGGAAGGCTTCTCCGTCTATGATTTCCGCAATCCGCCCCACGGCGGCAACGGCTTCCACTGGACCGACGTGGACGAAAATGCCCCGAACTGGACCTTCCGGGAATACGAGGAAGGCTTGTGCCACCCGCTGGCCGAACGCCAGTTCGCGGCCGATTTGGAAGCCCTGAAAGCCGCAGATACCTGCGTCCTGGTTCTCCCGTGCGGCCGCAGCGCCCATACCGAAGCCGGCTGGATGGCCGGCGCCGGACGCCGCGTCATCGCCTACATCCCCGAGATGGTGGAGCCGGAACTGATGTACAAACTCTTCGACCGGGTCGTAGGCAGTCTGGACGACCTGGTGCGTGTCTTAGCCGAAAAATAGGACTCGTCAGAGAATGACGACAACCCCGGCGACCAGCGCTGCGGGGATGGCCAGCAGCATGCCGATGAATCCGCCCTTGATGTGGAACCAATAGTCGTGGTAATCGGCCACCATGTCTTCCGTCCCGGGAATCACGAAATGCTTGTCGTGGCAGAACCAGATGCAATCCAGGACGAAGGCATCGAACCAGTTCACCACGCACCAGAGCGCATACGCCGTCAGCGCGCCGCACCAGAAGGTCGTGCAGCCATTGACATAGCGCACCAGCAGCCCCAGCAGCACGCCGAACAGAATCATGGCACAGATTTTCTTGGCATAGAACGCCGCCCCGCCCGGCTTATTGCTCGCGTCCACGAGTCCCAATTTGTCGCAACGCTCAATGATAGCCGGGGGATAGTTGAAGATGGTCTTGACCGGGTCCCTGGACATCAGGAACACGAACAGCGTAAAAACCGCGCAGGCGATAAGGGATTCGATGAGGAAAGTCATTTATTAACTGGTTAGTGCCGCTAACCAGTTCAAATATACAATTAATCCAGCCCAAAAGCAAACGGACGTTATCCCTTCGTGACCTTAAGTCTGTAAATATATTTGCAGAATCAATAATTGTCTTTACCTTTGCACTAGGATTCGTCGAAGGGGAATTCGCGTAAGGGATGACAACCCTTTCAAGATTTCTTGATCCGAGCCCCACTTCCAAAGCCGTTACCTGACGGCTTTTTTTATTTGTTCGCTACCGATATAGTACTGGACCCACTCATCTCTGGATTTCTGATACCCAATAATTAGTCTGTAGTTCTTCCAGCGAAGTAGATGCATCTTGGAATACGGCTTTTGGTTTTTATTACCATGTTTTGGCGCCCATGTTTCTTTAACGGTTGCTTTCTGTAGTATTTCAGTCATTTGCAGTACTGCCTGTGTGGACTCAAATGATAGTGATGCATGGCCAGCCGTTTCATTGATCGACTGTCCTTTTACATAGATAAAACTCTTGAGGGAGTCATTCCATATTCTTTTATCAGGATGTAATGCAATCCAGGATGCGTAATAGTCTTTGATGATTTGTTTTCGGGCTTTATTGTCTTCCCGGGTATTTCCCTGCGGTATCTCCATAGTCATGTTGTTTAGGTGCGTAAATGCCAATAAACCAGGAGGTTTCCTGGTCTTGGATGAAAGAATAGTTATCTCGTTGTGAAGGGAACTGCTACCCTGAAAGGGAAGCCTGATGCTCCTGATTTCATTACCGGCCGATTTCACGACCGTCTTGCTATAGCAAATATAGTCGTTTTCTCTTTAAACCGGAGTAAGAAGAATAAAAAAAAGCGGTAGAGAGTTTTACCTCCCCCCGCAGCACGAATCCGTAGACTCGCTAGGTTTCTTTTGCTAAGTTAATACTCTTTTTAGAAAGAGCAAACAACACTACCGCCTTTTTTCATGATATCACAATCTGTGACATCATGAAAAAAGGCCACCCAAACTGAACAGCGAATGACTTTCGCTGACGTCAGTTTTGATGGCCTGGAGGATTGACAGAGGGCACCTGTTAAGGCGTTGGCTCACTTCGAGGAACGAATCTAATATCGAAGTCCAGCTCTGCCATCCTTGAAAAAGTTGGACGTGAGGATGGCGAATCCCTCATACTGACTCCGTGATATCCCGGGGCGGCGGCAAGCCTTTCCACTCTTCCGTCCAAAAAACTCCTGACAGAAAGCACTTCTGGAGGGACCCAATTCCCCTCAATATCAGTCTGCAAGAGTTTCTGCAAAGATTCCCATTATTTCCCAGTTTTCCAAATATCTGCAAGGCTTGCAGATATCGTGGCAAGCCCAGGACTGCGACATATATTTGCGGTGAAAAAAACCATTAAATCACCGACCCATGAACATCTACAACGTAATCATCCTGGACGAAAGCGGCAGCATGTCGTCCATCTACAGTGAAGCCATCACCAGCATGAACGAAGTGCTCAGCGGCATCCGCAAGAATCAGGAAACCTATCCCGATCAGCGCCATTTCGTCACCATCGTGACCTTTGAAGGAAACGGAATGAGTGGCGTCAAACTGCGCCGCGACCGCGTGCCCATCGACACCGTCGAGCCCTTCACGGAACGCGACTACGTCCCCGGCGGTTGCACGCCCCTTTATGACGCGATGGGCAAGACCCTCACCGACCTGGAGACCCTGATCCACGCGGACGACAAGGTCATGGCGACTGTCATCACGGACGGAATGGAGAACTCCTCCCAGGAATACTCCGGCCACATCATCAAGAACCTCGTCAGCCGCCTTCGCGAGAAAGGCTGGGTACTGGCCTACATCGGCGCCAATCAAAACGCAGTCGAAGTCGCTCACGGCCTTAATATCCGGAATGCGATGAACTACGACGCGACTCCCGACGGCATGGCTGAAATGAGCCTTCGCTGCAAAAAGGCCTTCACCCGGATGGCCGAAATGACATGTTTCAAAATGGATTTGGGACAAGCGGAAGACCTGTTCGACCCGGACGACAAGAATTGACCCGGCGCCTGCGCACCGACGCCTAGCGCCTTTCCCAAATGACGAGATCGCGGTCCAGGGGGATGCCCATGACACCCCCCTGCGTTCCGCTGATATAATAGTTCCGGGCAATATGGTCGTCGAAAATATTGCGGAACGCCCCCCGGATGCGTGATGCGCAAGCGTCGCGGGTCGTGCTATAGGGATGCGCCAGAGAAGCGGCGCTCGCGCGAAGCGCGACGAGGTTGTCGCGGTTCGTG
>JAEEGG010013981.1_pt1 | contig 17076 bp, 15 predicted proteins | sample 9134161 | NCBI WGS metagenome assembly JAEEGG01 (sample SAMN16246543, study PRJNA631951) | gut metagenome | biome: gut microbiome; feature: rumen; material: CR-attached | host: Bos | place: Iran: Karaj | collected 2018-10 | reverse complement strand
CCCCGCTTGCCGTAGGTGGACACCAGCATGGTCACCGCAAGGGTGAAGAGACCGCAGATCAGGGAGACATAGGAGGTCTCGGTGGGCATGACCTGGCTCACCGCGTTGGCGGAAAGGCTCAGACCGATGATGGCGACGGTGGGTCCGATAATGACGGGGGGCATGAGCTTATCGATCCACTTGACGCCGCAGAACTTGATGACGATCGCCAGGATGACGTACACGATGCCGGCCATGGCGGCGCCGATGATCAGGCCCCAGTAGCCGATGGCCATGGAGGAGGCGCCGGCGAAGGCGGAGATCATGGAGCCGATGAACGCGAAGGAGCTGCCCAGGAACACGGGGCTGGAAGACTTGGTGAACAGGAGGTAGATGAAGGTGCCGCAGCCTGCGCCGAAAAGGGCGGCAGAGGCGGTGAGCGACGTGCCGCAGGCGCCGTTGACAACGCTGGGCACCGCGATGGTGGCGGCCATGATAGCCAGAAGCTGCTGCAGGGCAAAGAGGATGATCGAGCTGAATTTGGGTTTGTCCTTGATGTTGTAGATCAGGTTCATACATTTCCCTCCGCGATCAAATTTCTATCTTCACACGGTGCGCCGTGCTCCAATACAAAAAAACACCTCGCCGCAGTACCGGCAAGGTATCGTTCGTCCGCAGTATCCCCCAGAGGGGCGATATCTTACCGGTCTCTCAGTACCGGCTTAAAACTATCATCAGGTATAGTAGCATAGCAGCGCGGGATTTGTCAACTGCGGTCGAAAAGAATTCCCGCATGCCGGGGCGCCCGGAGACGGCGGGCAGGGAAGCGGGCACTCCGGCGCTTTACATTTCCGCGGCAATCTGCTATGATGCAGGTTGAAAATCTGCGCAGGATTGGATTGAGGTAACATGGCTTATCCGAGTTTGCTCTTTTCCGGCAGCGCCTCCGGACAGACGGTGGCAAAGTCGGTATTCGAGGACGTCAAGCTGACGCTGTTCTTCTCCCAGGAGGCGATCGACGCCATGCGCGTTCTCTGCCCGGCGGGAGACATCCCCGTGCGTCAGGCGCTCGTCCGTTATTTGCTGGAAGCGCCGGACTGCCGGGAGCACTTCGCCCGGCTGGCGGAGATCACCGCCCATATCCACAGGCTGCGGGAAGCCCTTGCGGACGTGAAGTGCGAAAATGAGCGGCACTATATCTTTGTCTGTCTCATCGCCGCCGTGACGGACTTCTATCAGCAGGCTGCCGCCGGTCCCCAGGAGGGCGGTCTGCTGCTGAAGCGCTTTACCGATTGGTTCCGCAGCGCCGCCGAAGAGCCGGAGCGCAAGGCGATGGCCGCCCGCGCGCTGGAGCTTCGCCGTCAGGCGGAGGAAGCCCAGCGCATGTCCTTCCGCACTTCGGGGGATAATCTCTGGCTGCGGCTGGAATACGGCGAAAGCTACGTGGAGCGCCTGCAGCGCTGCGCCCGGGATCTGGGGCTGCCCCCCACCCGCATGCAGCGGGACACCATGATCCGCCTGGACGCCCGTATGGTGAACGCCCTGGCCCGTCTCCATCCGGAGGCGTTCCTGGCTTTCAAAGCGTTTTACGGGGAGTACGGCCAGGTCTTTGATGAAAGCATCCTCAGCTACAGGTATGAGCTGAATTTCTATCTGGAAGCCGTCCGTCTGCTGGACCGTATCCGCAGCGCAGGCCTGCCCCTCTGCTGGCCGCATATCTCCCGGGAGAAGCAGATCCTCATCCGCGGACTGCGGGACGTTTCCCTGCTGCATAAGGAAACGGATATCATCCCCAACGACGCGGAGTTCACCCAGGCGGAGCCCTTCTTCTTCCTCACCGGCGCGAACGGCGGCGGCAAGACCACCTTCCTCCGCTCCCTGGGCATTTCCGCCCTGCTGTTTCTCTCCGGCTGCCCCATCTGCGCGGACGACGCCGATTTCTGGCCCCCGGAGAACGTGTTCACCCATTTCCCCCAGGACGAGCGCTTTGAAGCGGACGGCCGCTTTGCGGATGAGCAGCGGCGTGTCGGGGAGATCCTGGCAAAGCACAACGGCTCCTCCCTTATCCTGCTGAACGAGACCTATTCCACCACAAACGAGGAGCTGGCCGTGAGCTGCACGCTGGAGCTGGCGGAAAAGCTGAAGAACAGCGGCAGCTTCGTTCTGTATATCACCCATCAGCACGGGCTGGAGGCGGCGGAGGTGCCCTTCCTCAGCGTGATCGTGGATGAGGGAGACGATAACCGCCGGACCTATCGCATCGCCAGGCGCAAGGAGGCTGCGGGCTCTTATGCGGCGGATATCCTGCGGCGCTACAGCCTGGACAGGGAGGGCCTGCGCCGCCGCTTTGCTGCCAGGCAGGCAGGGAAGGAGGCACAGGCATGAGATTCAGCCTTCTGTATAAGAACTATGTGGAGACCCGGGAATTCACCGTGAACCCGCTCCAGGCCCATATGGAGGAGACGATCTACGATCTTTCCATCGATAAGGCCGTCAAGGAGCTGAGCCGGGATGCGGACAGCTGCAATTACACCCTGGAGGTCATGAAGAATCCGCTGAAGACGGCGGAGGAGATCAAATATCGCCAGGAGATCCTCATGGACTTTGTGGCCATGCCCAAGCTGCTGGAGGAGCTGCGGGATATCTTCAAGAGCTACGATACCCTGCAGACCGACTGGCGGGAAATGCGGGCCGGCATTTATACCTACGGCGTGCCCCAGACCTCCGGCGGCATTCTGGACGCCACATATGAAAGCCTCAAGATCACCGCGGCCTTTGCCAGAAAGACCGTGAGCTATTTCCGCTCCATCTATGAGACCGTCGGCCGGTATGAGGTGCGGTCCGAGGGCCTGATCGGCATCCGGGAATACTGCCGGACCATGACGGAAAACGAGTCCCTGGACGAGATCTCCCGGATCAGCGGCCTGTTTGAGCATGAGACCGTATCCTCTTATCGCTTCAAGGTCCGGGGCGAGACGGACGATACCCTCCGGATCATCGCCGCCAGCCTCACGGAGGCGCTGGAGGTGGAGGACAAGGGGTTAGGCACCCGCATGAAGAAGCTGGCCGCCAGGCTCACCGGCAGCGGGGCCAAGGAGGATACCACCCCCGAAGTGGACATGGGGGAATTCCACCTGGAAACTGCCCGGAACATCGTGAACGAGGCGCTGTATGAGCTGTACACCGTGCTCAGCGGCATTACCGGCAATATCTATGAGTTTTTCCGGGGCATCAGCGGCGAGCTGGGATTTTACGATACCGGCGTCCGCTATGTCCGCAGGCTGGCCCAGGAGGGCGCGCCCATGTGCATGCCGGAGATCCTGCCCATGGAGGCGGACTGCTTCCGCACAAAGGGCATTTACGATCTGCATCTCCTCCTGGAGGGCATGCCAATCGACACCATCACCCGGAACGACGTCACCATTGAACAGGTGGACGGCACCCTGATCCGCGGCGCGAATTCCACCGGCAAGACCTGCACCATCCGCAGCATCGGCGCCGCCATCCTCTTTTCCCAGGCCGGCTTCCCGGTGTGCGCGGACAGCGCGGAGATCAGCATCCGCGACGCGATCTTCTGCCAGTTCTCCTCTGCGGAAAAGGATTTCGACGCCGCCGACGCCGCAGGCCGCTTTGAGGGCGAGGTCAAGGAGGTCGCCGCCATTCTCGGCGCCGTCACCCCCTGGTCTCTCATCCTGTTCAACGAGACCTTCCAGACCACGGCCTATGCGGAAGGCGCCGCGGGAATGAAGGACATCCTGGAGGCTCTGCCCGGCGGAGGCTGCCGGTACATCTTCGTGACCCATATGCCCATCTTTGATAAGATGCAGGGGGACAGGATCCTGAAGCTCCAGTTCGGTAAGGACTACCGGATCACCAGAGTATAGATGCTGAATCGGGAATACCGGAAGGAGCTGCTGCGGAAGTACGCGCGAAGTCCCGAGGACGACGCACTGCTGGCGCGGCTGCTGGATAAAACGGAAATATGGCAGAGGGACGGGAGAACGCAGTACACACGCTTTCTGAGCGAGCGGGACAAGCTGTGCTGCGCTCCCGTCCTGCATGCATTGGGCGCGGAGGAAGCCTTCTTCTGGGGCGGATATCCGGAGGCGGACCGCACCGTCCTCATCCTGCCGTCGGAATGGCAGACTAGGGAGGAGCTTTGCGCCGGCGGGGAGAGCCCCGTCGCCGTAATCCGGGCGGTGTGGAAAAGCGGGGAAGCGCTGAGCCACCGGGATTTCCTGGGAGCCCTGATGGGCCTGGGGATAGAACGAGAGCTCATCGGGGACATCCTGCCCAAGGAAGGGCGCTGCGATATCCTGCTCATGCGGGAGATCCTTCCCTACGTGCTGCAGAATCTCACCTCCGCAGGACGCGCGGCGCTGACTCTGGCCGAGGCGGAGGAGCCGGAGGCGGGGGAGGCCCGGTTCCGGCTCATCCGGGATACCGTCGCCTCCCTGCGGCTGGACGCCATCGTGGGCTCCGGCTTCTCCCTGGCCAGGGAAAAGGCCGCTTCTGCGATCCGGTCCGGGAAGGTCTCATTGGACGGTCTGGAATGCCTGAAGCCGGACAAGCTCCTGGAGCCCGGGAGCAGAGTCTCCCTTCGCGGGTTGGGGAAGATCGAGCTGTCCGAGGTGGGGGGCCAGAGCCGCAAGGGAAGGACTCTTGTGGTCATCAAGCGGTATATCTGAGGGAGAAAGCATGCAGAAGCTGGGAACAAGGACGCTGGAGACGGAGCGCCTGATCCTGCGGAGGTTCTCTCCCCGCGACGCGGAGGATATGTACCGGAATTGGGCGTCGGACCCGGAGGTCACCCGGTTCCTCACCTGGCCCTGTCACACTTCCCCGGAGGGGACAAGGGCGCTCCTGGAGCAGTGGGCGGAGAAGTATGCGGACGGGACGTATTTCAACTGGGCGATCGAGTACAGAAGATCAAGGCAGGCCATCGGAAGCATCGCTGTGGGAAAGCTCAACGAGGAGATCGGCTCTGCGGAGCTCGGTTACTGTATCGGCCGGGAATACTGGGGACAGGGGATCATGCCGGAGGCGCTGACCGCCGTCATGCATTTCCTGTTTGAAGACGCGGGCTTCAATCGGATATCCGCCTGTCATGATGTGAACAATCCGAGATCGGGCCGGGTGATGGAAAAAGCCGGCATGCGGTATGAGGGCACCCTCCGTAAGGCGGAAAAGAACAACCGGGGCGTCTGCGATATTGTCGTGCGCGCCGCGCTTCGCAGCGAGTGGCTCCGATAACGCATGCATGGGAATACCCCGCCTTTCGGCGGGGTATTCCCATGCATAAACCAAACGTATTTCAGGAAAGCTTGCTGCCGCTGGGGATGGCGTCGTCCACAAAGACCACCTGCGCCCGGTCTCCCACCGCGGCGGCAAGGATCATGCCGTTGGACTCCACGCCCCGCAGCTTGGCCGGTTTGAGATTATAGGCCATCAGCACCTTTTTGCCGATCAGGTCCTCCGGCTGATACCAGGCGTGGATGCCGGAAACGACCTGCCGCTTCTCCGCGCCCACCTCCAGCTGGAGGCAGAGCAGCTTATCGGATTTCTTTACCGGCTCGCAGCTAAGGACCTTCGCCACACGGAGATCCACCTTCTTGAAGTCCTCGATGCCGATGAGATTCAGCGGCTCTTCTTCGGAGGCGGCGGGCTTCTTCTGCGCCGGGGCGCTGGCGGCTTCCAGCTCGGCCAGCTCCTTCTGCATGTCGATCCGGGGGAAGAGATTCTCGCCCTTGCTCACGGTCGCACCGCTCTGCAGAACGCCCCAGCGGCAGGCGGCGTCCCAGGTGAATTCCTCCGGCTGAGCCCCCAGCATGCCGCGGATGCGCTCACAGCTGTCCGGCATGAAGGGAACGAGCAGGGAGGAGAACACCCGGACGGACTCCAGCAGGGTATAGAGCACGCCGCCGAGGCGGGCCTTTTTCCCTTCGTCCTTGGCCAGGGCCCAGGGGGCGGTCTCATCGATATACTTGTTGGCGCGGCTGATGACCCGGAATACCTCCTGCAGAGCCTGCTGGAACGCGTACTTTTCCATCTGGGCCTCGAACCGCTCCGGCAGAGCGGCGACCATCGTCCTCAGCTCCCCGTCCTCGGGCCCTTCTTCCCGCTGGGCGGGAATGACGCCGCCGAAATACTTTTCCGTCATGGCGGCGGTGCGGGAGACCAGATTGCCCAGGTCGTTGGCCAGGTCGGAATTGATGCGGGTGATCAGCGCCTCATTGGAGAACTCGCCGTCGCTCCCGAAGGGGAACTCCCGCAGCAGGAAGTACCGCAGCGCGTCCACGCCGTAGCGCTTCGACAGGAGCACCGGGTCCACCACGTTGCCCTTGCTCTTGCTCATCTTGCCGCCGTCCAGCAGGAGCCAGCCGTGGCCGTAGACCTTCTTCGGCAGCGGCAGGTCCAGGCTCATGAGGAAAGCGGGCCAGTAGATGGAGTGGAAGCGCACGATCTCCTTGCCCACAAAATGCACGTCCGCGGGCCAGTACTTCTCCAAATCGTGATACCTGTCATTGTAGAGCCCCAGGGCGGTCATGTAGTTGAACAGGGCGTCCAGCCAGACATAGACCACGTGGCCGGGGTCGAAGTCCACGGGAATGCCCCAGGTGAAGGTGGTGCGGCTGACGCACAGATCCTGCAGACCGCCCTCGCAGTCCAGGAAGTTGTTCACCATTTCGTTCACCCGGCTGACGGGCTCCAGGAAGTCCGTGCTTTTCAGCAGCGTCCGCACCCGGTCCGCGTATTTGGAGGCGCGGAAGAAGTAGGCTTCCTCCTCCGCGTACTTCACCTCCCGGCCGCAGTCCGGGCACTTTCCGTCCACCAGCTGGCTCTCCGTCCAGAAGCTCTCGCAGGGGGTGCAGTACAGGCCCTTATAGGAGCCCTTATAGATATCGCCCTTTTCGTACATGGCCTTGAACACCTTCTGGATAGCCTGTACGTGGTACTCATCCGTGGTGCGGATGAAGCGGTCATAGGAGATATTCATGACCTTCCAGAGGTCCTTGATCCCGGCAACCACCCGGTCGACGAATTGCTGGGGTGTGATGCCCTCCGCCCTGGCCTTTTCCTCGATCTTCAGGCCGTGCTCGTCCGTCCCGGTGAGGAACATCACATCGTAGCCCCGCATTCGCTTATACCGCGCCATGGCGTCCGTGGCCACGGTGCAGTAGGTGTGACCGATATGCAGATTGCTGGACGGGTAATAGATGGGGGTCGTGATGTAGAATGTCCCTTTGCTCATGGGTATTCCTCCTGCCATAATCCTTTTCCGGCCGGAACAGGTCGTTCCCGACACCGGTTGTAACTATAAATATGTATCATTTCGCAAAGCAAAAGTCAATATCCGGGAGATACTTCCTCCGGATGCTTTTCTTTTTTCCGCATGTATGGTATACTTTATAAATGCATGCAGACATAAACGGCCGCATATCGGCCGGTCAATACGATAGCAGTAACGGAGATCGGATACTATGAGTTTGCGGGAAAAACTATTCGGTACGCATTCCCAGCGTGAGCTGAAGCGCATCATGCCCATTGTCGCCCAGGTGGAAGCGCTGGATGCGGAATATCGGGCGCTCAGCGATGAAGAGCTGAAGGCCAAGACTCCCTGGCTGAAGTCCAGACTTGCGGCGGGGGAGACGCTGGACGATATTCTTCCGGACGCGTTTGCCGCCGTCCGGGAGGCCTCCGGGCGGGTCCTGGGCATGCGGCATTTCCAGGTCCAGCTGGTAGGCGGCGTGGTCCTGCACCAGGGACGCATCGCCGAAATGAAGACCGGTGAAGGCAAGACCCTTGTGGCCACCCTGCCGGCCTATCTGAACGCGCTGAACGGCAAGGGCGTGCATATCGTCACGGTGAACGACTACCTGGCCAAGCGCGACAGCGAGTGGATGGGCAAGGTGTACAACTTCCTGGGCCTGTCCGTCGGTCTGATCGTCCACGGGCTGGAGAGCGATGAGCGCAGAGCCGCCTACGCTGCGGACATCACCTACGGCACCAACAACGAAATGGGCTTTGATTATCTGCGGGACAACATGGCCGTCTACCGCGGGGAGCTTGTCCAGCGGGGCCACGTATTTGCCATCGTGGACGAGGTGGACTCCATCCTGATCGACGAGGCCAGGACCCCTCTGATCATTTCCGGCCGCGGGGACGAGTCCACGGATATGTACCAGAAGGCGGACGCATTCGTGCGGAAGCTCCGGAAGCTGGTCTATGCCTCCACCGACGACAAGCAGGAGGAGGACGAGACCATCGACGCGGATTATGTGGTGGACGAGAAGGCCCGCACCGCCACCCTCACCGCCCGGGGCATCGCCAAGGCTGAGCAGCAGTTCGAGATAGATAACCTGAGCGATCTGGAGAACAGCGCTCTGAGCCACCATATCAATCAAGCCCTGAAAGCCTACGGCCTGATGAAAAAGGACGTGGACTACGTGGTGAAGGGCGAAGAAGTCATCATCGTGGACGAGTTCACCGGCCGTCTGATGTTCGGCAGACGCTATAACGAGGGCCTGCATCAGGCCATCGAGGCCAAGGAAGGGGTCAAGGTCCAGTCCGAGAACCGCACCCTGGCCACCATCACCTTCCAGAATTACTTCCGCATGTACAACAAGCTCAGCGGCATGACCGGCACCGCCCTCACGGAGGAGGAGGAATTCGGCGCCATCTACAGCCTGGACGTGGTGGAGATCCCCACCAACAAGCCGGTGAAGCGCCATGATTATCCGGACGCCATCTACAAGAGCGAGGAGGGCAAGGACAGAGCCATCCTGGAGCAGATCCGGGCCTGTCACGAAAAGGGCCAGCCGGTGCTGGTGGGCACGATCTCCATCGAAAAGAGCGAGCAGATCAGCAAGCTGCTGCAGAGGCTGAAGATCCCCCACAACGTGCTGAACGCCAAGCAGCACGAAAAGGAAGCAGAGATCGTGGCCCAGGCGGGCAAATACGGCGCCGTCACCATTGCCACAAACATGGCGGGCCGCGGCACGGACATCATGCTGGGCGGCAATCCCGAATACCTGGCAAAGGCAGAGCTGAAAAAGGCCGGCTTCACGGAAGAACTCATCCAGGAGGCCACAGGATATACGGAGACCACGCAGACTGAGATCCTGGACGCCAGAAGGCAGTACAGGGAAGCCCTGGAACGGCTGAAGCAGGGCACGGACGCGGAAGCGGAACGGGTGCGGGCAGCCGGAGGCCTGTTTATCATCGGCACGGAGCGGCACGAGTCCCGCCGTATCGACAACCAGCTCCGGGGCCGTTCCGGCCGCCAGGGGGATCCCGGCGAGAGCCGCTTTTATATCGCCCTGACGGACGACCTCATGCGCCTGTTCGGGGGCGAGCGGGTCCAGGCCATGATGGAGACCCTGGGGGTGGACGACGATACCCCCATCGAGCAGAAGATGATCTCCAACGCGCTGGAGAACGCCCAGAAGCGGGTGGAAAGCCGCAACTTCCAGTCCCGGAAAACCGTGCTGGAATTCGACGACGTCATGAACCAGCAGCGCGAGCTCATCTACCGCGAGCGGAAGCAGGTGCTGGACGGGGAGGACGTGAGCCAGAACGTCCGCAACATGGTGGCGGACTCCATCCGCATGAGCGTCACTGACGCACTGGCGGGGAAGGCCTATGTGAGCGACCTGGATGAGCTGGAGCGCATCATCGCGCCCTATAAGGGCCTGTTCGTGGGGGCAGACGATTTCAAGCCCACGATCGTGGAGCTGAACAGCTATACGACGGACTACCTCTGCTCCAGGCTGACCGAGAAGGCCTGGGCCTATCTGGACAGCAAGGAGAAGCGGTTCGGCCTCCTGCCCGGTTCCGACGTTCCCCTCATGCGGGAGCTGGAGCGGGTGATCCTGCTGCGCGTGGTGGACGAGTACTGGATGGACCATATCGACGCCATGGACGAGCTGCGCCGGGGCATCGGCCTCCGGGGCTACGGTAACATCAAGCCCGTGGACGCCTATAAGCAGGAGGGCTTCGATATGTTCGAAGCCATGATCAACGGCATCAAGGAGGAGGTATCCCGCCGCATCCTCACCGTGGAGGTCAAGCGCCCCGAGGACAGCGTGCAGCGCAAGCGCGTCGTTCGGGAGGTCAGCACCTTGGGCGGCGACGACCAGAAAAAGCAGCCCATCAAGAAGGGCAAGAAGATCGGCAGAAACGATCCCTGTCCCTGCGGCAGCGGAAAGAAATACAAATACTGCCACGGGCGGAACAGAGAATGAGCAGGACCCGTCATCTGTTTACGGACCGCCTGGGCGGCGTTTCCGCCGGGATCTACGCCAGTCTGAACCTGCGCCTCCATTGTGACGACGATCCGGAAAACGTCCGGGAGAATTACCGACGCGTGGGGCAGAGGCTGGGCTGCACCCGCTTTGTCCTGGGCAACCAGCAGCATACGGACAATATCCGCTGCGTGGACGCCCGGGACGCCAAGAAGGATATATACGATCCCGTGGAGTATGTGGCGGACGGCCTCATCACCCGGGAGCCGGAGCTGGCCCTGGTGGTGTTCACGGCGGACTGCGTGCCCATTCTGCTGGAGGCTCCGGGCGTGGTCGCCGCGGTGCATGCGGGCTGGCGGGGGACCGCCAAGGGGATCGCCGCGAAGGCCGTCCGGGAGATGGACTGCGATCCCGGGCTCATCCGCGCCTATATCGGTCCGAGCATCGGCGTATGCTGCTATACCGTGGGGGACGACGTGCGGGATGCCATGAGAGACCGCATGGGCGGGGAGGCGGAGCCCTTTTTCCGGGGAGACAAAGTCGACCTGAAGGGGCTGAACCGGCGTCAGCTGGAGCTGTGCGGCGTGGAGAAGATCGACGTCAGCCCCGTATGTACGTTCTGTTCCCATGAAACGTACTGGTCCCACAGGTACACAAAAGGTCAGCGCGGGACCCAGGCCGGCATCATCGTCCTGGGTACGGAGGCGGAATGATAGATTTGGGCAAGGTGTGGAAAAGAGCTGCCGCGGGGCTGATCGCCGCCGGGGCTCTGCTGTTGACTGCCTGTTCCAACGGGTCCTGGAGCGAAACGGCGCCGGACCCCATCTTCTCCGCGCCGGTATTCACCACGCCGGAGCCCACGGAGAAGCCGGAAAACCACCCGGGCGACGGGGTGTTTACCCTGAATTATGCCCCGGGGTACAGCATGAATCCCTTTGTCACCTCCAGCGAAGCGAACCGGCAGCTCTGCGGGCTCCTGTATATGCCTATGGTGTCCGTCGCTCCCGGCTTTCGGGCGGAGCCGGGGGTATTCTCCGGCTGGTCGGATGAATCCGGCGTCATCTTCCGCTTCGATATTCAGGAGGACCTGCGGTTCTCCGACGGCAGCGCCGTGCGGAACTGGGACGTGGTATATTCCCTGAACCGGGCGGGGGAGAGCGGCTCGCATTATGCTTCCCGGCTGAGCTGCGTGGCGGAAGCCTACGTGGACGGAGACCAGGTCGTCGTCCGCCTGAAATACGCAAATCCAAGCTTCCCCCTGCGTCTGGATATCCCCGTGGTCAAGGAAGGCAGCGCCTATACGGATCTGCCCGTGGGCTCCGGCCCGTACGTGCTGGTGGACCCCGCCAACAACGCGCATCTGGAGGTGAACGTGGCGTATCCCGACGCAGGATCGCTCCAGATCCGGACCATCGCCCTGAGCGCTCTGCCCCAGGAGGATCTCAGCGCCGCGCTCAGCGCCGGGACCGTAGATATGCTGCTGAGCGACGTCGGCGCGGACAGCAGCTTTCTCATCCCCGGGGATACGGAGCGCCGGTATCTGGATACTTCCGTTCTCCATTTTCTCCGGGTGGATCCGAACAGCGAAGCATTGGCGGATCCCGACCGGCGCAGGCTGGTATCCGCGGCTCTGAACCGGAACAGCATCGCGTCCCTGCTGGGAGGCACCGCGACGATCCTGCCCATCAATACCGCCTCCGGCGTCGGCACATCGGCATGGATCGAAGCCCTGACGCCCAAGGATCTGGCAGCCTTTGAGGTAGAGATCCTCACGGAGGACTATGACGGGGACGGGATCCTGGAATACTTTGTGGGCGGCGAGCCTACGCCCTTCACGCTGCGGCTCCTCTGCTGCTCGGACAGCAGCGCCAGCACCCTTGCATCGAGCCGGATCCGGGCGGATCTCCAGAACATCGGCATCCTGGTGGAGACGGAATCCTGCGGTCTGGATGAGCTGCGGCAGTTCATGCGCAGCGGAAGGTACGATCTCAGCCTGGTATCCGTGCGCCTGACCTCGGATTTCGATCTGTGTCCGCTGCTTTGCAGCGACGGAAGCCTGTACTGCGGCGGCTGCAGCACGGAACTTCAGCAAGCGGCTGTGGATTTCCGCTCCGCGGCGGAGGCTGACCGCGCCGCCTGCGCGGAGACGCTCTGCAGCCTTTTGGCGCAGGAATGCCCCATCCTGCCCCTGTGCTTCGGCCGCACCGTGCTGGTCAGCAGCAGGGGAGCGATGCAGGGCATGGAGCCCACCTGGACGGACCCGTACCGCCGCCCGGAAAACTGGATCCCCGGAGAGTATTGATCATCACGGAGGATCCCGCCGTTTATGAAGGAGCATGAACATGACTGACAGAGAGCTTCTCAATCTTGCCTTTGAGGGCATGGAACGTGCTTATGCGCCGTACTCCGGTTTTACGGTCGGCGCTGCGCTGGAATGTGAGGACGGCAGCGTCTTTCTCGGCTGCAACGTGGAAAACGCGTCCTACGGCTGCACCGTCTGCGCAGAGCGGGTCGCCGTGTTCAAGGCGATCAGCGAAGGGCGAAAAGCCTTCCGCCGCATCGCCATTGCGGCAAATTCCCCGGAATACTGCATGCCCTGCGGAAGCTGCCGTCAGGTGCTTTCCGAATTCTCGCAGGATATGGAAGTCCTGTCCGCGAGACAGGACGGGCGGTACGTCAGCTACCGGCTCAGCGAGCTGCTGCCCAAGCAGTTCCGGGGCAGCCCCAAGCGGCCCGGGCCGGAACAGACGGAGAGCCGGGAGCAGGCGGCAGAGGAGAGCTGATCACACCAGCCTCTGCGCCAGGCTCCAGATCCGTTCCGCGTGCTTTTCCTCCGCCTTGGCAAGTTTATCGTACAGACGGCGCAGGGAGGAGTCCCGGGTTTCCGCCGCCGCCGAGGCGTATGCTGCGGCAGAGGTCCGCTCTGCGGCATATCGCTCCCGCAGCTCGCGGAGCCCCGCACGGCTGCCGCCTTCCTGCTTCGGCTCCTGCGGGCAGCTTTTGCTGTCCCCCCGGAGCAGATAGAGCGCCGTCTGCAGACTGTGCAGATGCTCCCTTTCCTCCGCCGCCAGATCCCTGTACAGCTTCTGTACGGCGCCTGAGCAGGCTTTTGTCAGACGGGCATACCGTTCCGCCGTACCGGCCTCCTCCCGAATGAACCGCTCCAGACGCTCCGCTTCTCCGGTACCGGAATGCGCTTCCTGTCCCTGCGCGCCCGTCACCCGGCGCCAGACCTCTTCAAAATCCGCTCCCATATCCAATGCCCCTTTCGCCGTTCTCCGCCGCCCCGGTCCGGCAGCGGCGTCTGCGGACCGGGATCCGGTCCGCACCATTCTATGTCAGCGGGGAGGACTATGTCCCATGCCGAAATTCTTTGTCACTCCCGACGCCGTCCGGTCCGGCCTCATCCGGCTTTCCGGGCAGGACTCCGCTCACCTGAAGGCTCTCCGTCTGCGGGACGGGGAGGAGCTCACCGTCTGCGACGGGGAAGGGAAGGAGTATACCTGTGTGTTCCGGGGCATGGAGGGGGGAGAGGGACTTGCCGAGATCCTGCATTCAGCCGATTCCGCCGCGGAACCGGCTCTGCGCGTATGGATCTATGCCGCCATGCCGAAGGGAGATAAGACGGAGACCATCGTCCAGAAATCCGTTGAGCTGGGGGCCGCGGGGATCGCCTTCTTCCTTTCCCGCCGTTCGATCTCCCGCCCGGATCCCGCCGCCGTGAACAAACGCATGGACCGGCTCTCCCGCGTAGCCGCCGAGGCCGCCATGCAGTCCGGCAGGGGAAGGATCCCCAAGGTCACGTGGCTCCCGGACTTTTCCGCCATGACGCGCGCCGCCGCAGAGTCGGACCTCGCCCTGTTCCTCTGGGAAGAGGAGCGGACGGTCAGCCTGCGCCGCGCCCTGACGGATCGCCCCGGCATGCGCTCCTGCGCCGTCGTCACCGGCCCGGAGGGAGGCTTCTGCCCGGAGGAGGCGGCGCAGGCGCAGGAGGCCGGACTCGTCAGCGTCAGCCTGGGAAGGCGGATCCTGCGGTGTGAGACGGCGCCGCTCTGCGCCCTTTCCGCCGTGATGTACCACGCAGGCGAACTGGAATGATCCTCCCTCTGCGGCGTGCTGCACAAGGGATTACGGGGACGCCGGCAGAAAAGAATTGACTTTCCTGTCAGGGCTATATATAATCAAACGGTATCGATCCAAAAGAAATGGAGGAACAGCAGTGGAAGGATATACCGGCATTATTATGATCGTTCTTCTGTTCGTTGTCTTTTACTTCTTCCTGATCCGTCCGGAAAACAAGAAGAAAAAGCAGCTGCAGCAGATGAGAAGCGCCCTCAAGGTGGGGGATCAGATCACCACCATCGGCGGCATGGTCGGCAAGGTCGTTTCCATCAAGGACGACATGATCACCTTTGAAACCGGCGAGGACCGGGTCCGGATCCAGGTCATGCGCTGGGCGATCTCCGCAAACGGCGTGGAGACTCAGGGCTGAACGCAGAATAAAGATCATGATCCCCCGCATATCTTCTGAACAGAAGATGTGCGGGGGTGTTGTTATGTCTGGAGGCAAAGGAAAAACCAGCGCGGGGATCAAAAGGATCATTGAGGGAATCGCAGCGTGTTTTATCGTCTGTTTCTTTTTGATTTCCCTGTGGGCGGGGTTGGTGCAGAAAGGGACTGTGGGAGATCAGTATGTTGTACCGCTGTTATCGTTGTTCGTATTCATAGCTTCGCTGACCGGGTGCATCATCGCCTGTCAAGGAGGAAAGGGGAGGGTAAGGACCTGCGCTGCCGCTCCTGGTATCATCCTTGCAATGATGATCGTGATCGGACGTTGGATCGGAAAGCACGATGTTCATGATTTGCCGGTGACGCTGCTGTTTGCTGCATGCTCGGCTGTTCCTGCGCTGATCGTCATGCTGAGGCATCCCCGGAAAAGAAGAGGATGATTACGTCAAGTAAAACCATATAACGAGATGTAATCAGTACAGAAGTAGACATAATCATTCTCAAAATCCGCAAGATATTGTGTGCGATCGGAAAACAATCACAAAATCTATAGGATAATCGCTGATAATAACTGCATTTTCGCACCGGAGGCAAGGACCGGAGCTTACACAGGTAGACATAATGTTGTAGACATAATCTTGAGAAATAATAAAAATTTTCGAGAAAAATGCATCGATTCCCTTGATAATCCCGGATGAATGCGTTATCATGATTAAGCATCATAGCCGAAGCCGTACGGGTGTATATCTCATGATCGGACGCATGTTATCTGAGGTCGGAATTCGTGAGTCGAGGAGCTGAAGCAATATGATGCAGGCAAAAAGGGCGGAGCTGACAACATATATTTGTGGATTTGCGTTTCTGCTTGGCGGCATGAGCGGATGTTTGACCGGATCCCTTTGCTCGGTTGAAGCGCAAAACCATTTGACATCATATATCCTATATTTGCATATAGATGTTGCAATGATCGCCTGCTTTGCTGCGGAACTGCTGACAGCAGTATTCGCGCTTATTTTATCTCTTGTAGTTTATGGCTTTATCCTGGTGCCTGCTTTGGATTGCATCTTCGGTTATTGCGTCGGCTTGGCTTGTATATTTATCATCCGATCAAATGCTGTTTTTGCGATACAAGGGTTATTATTCTTCTCATATATCCCTGATACCTTGGTTTTACTTCGCCTGACTGTGCTTTCTTCAGTAATATCCCGCAGAAACACGCAGTCATGGACCAGTACAGGTAACAGAATATTCGATCTGAAATACTCATTGCACAGGATTTGGGCATACCTGTTTATTTTCCTGATCGCGTTTGCACTTCGCCGCATTTTGTTTATATAAGAATCTTGCACAAGGAGGTGAGAAAATGTCTGAAAACGCCAGAGAGCTGGAACGATTCGAGAAATACTTGCGAAAAGACCTGCAGTTGACGGAAAATACCACGATCAGTTATTGCAGGGATGTACGATTGTTCAGCGAATGGTTGGAACAGGACAGGACGATCCGGCTGAACAGCGCATCTAAGGAAGACATTTCCTCTTACCTCCGGTATTTACAGGGATTGGGAAAGTCTCCTTCGACGGTTTCCCGCTGCGCCGCTTCGCTGAAACGGTTTTATACCTATCTGATGGAGCAGGGCGTCACGCAGAATAATCCCGCTGCAGGCATCACGCTCGAAAAACACGGGAGAAAGCTGCCTAACATCCTTACCAACCATGAAGTTGATACGTTCTTGTCCCAACCTGACCAGACTGATCCGAAAGGGATTCGGGATAAAGCTATGCTTGAATTGCTTTATGCCAGCGGGATCAGAGTATCAGAACTGATCGGGTTGAATCTTGAAGATGTGAATCTTTCGGTCGGCTTTCTGGTTTGCCGTTCTGCCGATAAGGAAAGAGTCATACCGCTGTATAAAGTGGCGGTGAAATCGATTCAGGAGTATCTGCAGAATGTTCGGCCGATCCTCACAGCAGATAACGGCGAAAACGCTCTTTTTGTCAATGTCAACGGAAGCCGCATGTCCCGCCAGGGTTTTTGGAAGATCGTGAAGAGTTACCAGTCTAAAGCGGGAATAAAGAAGGAAATCACGCCGCATACGCTCCGGCATTCATTTGCAGCTCATCTTCTGGAAAACGGCGCCGATATCCGGGATATTCAGGAGATGCTGGGTCATGCAGACATATCCACCACCCAGATCTATACAAAGGTGATACGCAGTCATCTCAAAGAGATATATGATAAGACGCATCCGCGAGCCTGAAGCATTACGTTGCACAGGATACCAAGGAGATAATCAATGAGCCTTTTTAGACCATATCAGTATAAGTCCCGGCCGGATCTGGTTCCG
>JAEEGG010013980.1_pt1 | contig 17076 bp, 15 predicted proteins | sample 9134161 | NCBI WGS metagenome assembly JAEEGG01 (sample SAMN16246543, study PRJNA631951) | gut metagenome | biome: gut microbiome; feature: rumen; material: CR-attached | host: Bos | place: Iran: Karaj | collected 2018-10 | reverse complement strand
CTCGCATTCCTTCACACCCAGTTTCATTGAAGATGGCAAGGATGTCTTATTTAGGAGGTTAAGGAAGTCATCATATCTCTGTTGTTTCACAAGTTTTATCAACGATTGGGCAAGGTTTATATAATCATTTCCACAACAATTGCTCTTACCATTTGACCATCTATAGTAACTCCCTAAACATTCTTTTTTATGTCTCTCATATTCTTTCTCAGATTTTTCTCTCTCTTCCTCCCTAATCCTCGCTTCTCGCTTTGATTTTATATGTTTAATAACAATATATGGAAGAACCAAAACGACCAGAGGAGCAAATACAATCATAATGACATAAACCAACTTGTCCATAATCTTGTCTTTAGCACTTTTATGCTTATTAAGAAGTTTTTCCAAGGCATCATCCTTTTTCTTGGACTTTTTGTTTTCAAATAGGCTGATGATATACACAATTAATAAAATCAGCCACGAAACAGCATAAACAATAACAACAATCTTCATAATCTTAACTATTTAATGTTTCACTTATTCAAATCAAGCCAATAGCATGGAGTTATCTCATGAGACGACTCCTCATTACCATTCTTTCTATTCAGCAACCGTTTTCCATCTTCAAAGAAGTTATCACCAAACCTCATTTCCATGCCATTATTATTCTTGAATATATAGTCCATGTAATTAGCAGAGCCACCGACTTCCACATACCCTTCCAACAACATCTGCGGTTTCCCTCCAAGATTGGAGCCTTTAGGATAGATCGCTAATCGAAACTCTTCATCGCCTCGTAGTTTGAACGGCTGAAGCTGGGGATATGTTAAAGCAACAGGGTCGATATGAAAATTTTCCTTCTTTTTTGTTTTTCTGTCTTTTATATCAACCCGGATAATTGAACCGTCTGTCTTATCCTTGAAACAGGCAAACGGATGCCAGCCCTGGCCTCGCATCGATTCGTGCAGGCTACCCATTTCCTTCTTTACAAGCTGCTCATATAGATTCTTCTCCTGAGGTGAATAGTAATCTATGACATATAGTGAATCATACACCCAAAGCAGGTAGTCTTCGCCATAATGATAACCTCTCCATCCGTAGCTGTGCCAATCAGAAGGCTTTGATTTCTTCATTCTATCCCTAAAATCATTATCAAAGACCTGATTAAACCTACGTATCAAGTCTGAAGAGTTCACAATATCATGAAGCGGATATTTCCTTTCTAATGGAAAGCTGCATAATGATGCCAGTTTACGAGCATTACCTTCTGCTATGCTTTTCATAATTGGAGTAATGTTAATTGTACTCCCTGATATATGTGGATCTCCATCAAATTGGCTATCCTGCTCGACATTTTCCATCTTTACCCCATCCTTGACCTTCAAGATTAGTTCCTTTTTGACGGGATTAAATTCACAGTCACTGTTTAGCTTGATTCCATCCTGTTCAAACGGATATCCGACCATTTTTGTCGGTGTGCTGTTTGACAGAGAAAAAACATCGTACGTATTGCCACCATAATAGCCGCATCCCATATTATTGATAACAAGATCCTTCTTCCCGTCAAAATTCATATCCAGGAAATAAAAAGGAGAATTCCAGCTTAGGTATTCCTGATCTTTTGGTGGAATATAATCAACTTCAATAGTATCACCGGATGCTATCTCACTCAAATCTATAGATTGGCTATTCTTGGGGACATACTCTTTATCTGAATTGACGTAACAAATCAGGCTACTATCAGAAAACTCTTCGCATTCTACAGAGAATGATGAGTTTTCCTTTGAAAAATTAAGGATTGCTTTCCCCATATATAGCTCAGTACAGCACTGGCCATGAGTAATACTTGTTCGAGGAGAAAAGTCAACTGTCACTTGATATCCTTCTATCTTCTGCCTGTATTTGAGGTAAACATGATAAGAATCAACATGGGACAAATTGAGCCCGACATTATTATGGACGATTTGCCCTTGATCCTTTTTCTTGCCATTACAACTTATCGATGCAATTCCAGCAACTGCTATAAGCAATAACACAACCAACTGTTTCATATCCTTACCATTTATGCCCACATTTATAACAATAATACTTTTCCGGCATGACACAACAGCCTCCCAAAACTTCTCTCTTCTTTCTTAACTCCGTCTTCAACGAATCCCAATTGTTGCGTTCTTCAGCTGAAATCAGTCCATAGACTATTCGAGCCGTGCTGTCACTTTTACATCGGGGACAGAACTTACCATTATTAGCTTTATCGAAAAGCGAGGGCTTTTCAACATTATCGATTTCAACCACCTGACCGTCTCTCTTCTCAGAAAAGCACGAGGCAAAACATATTGTTACAATTACGCCAAACAGAAAATTCCTCATATATCTACTTCCTTTCAGTTGAAATAACATTCATAACTATCTCATTATTCTCCTCTTTTTACACCCAAGCCTTTAATATTACTAAGGGACTCACCATATTTGGGGATTATTTCTTTCGAAGAATACTCCTTGCTTTTATGTTTAATCTTTCCATCAAAGCCGTATGTAATATCCTCAAAAGCAAAGTCCATTTGATATGAGAATTCTGCATTTGGGGTAACACATCGAGTCTCAGAAGCTACAGTAAAGCCACTTTTCTCCAGTTTAATGCCGGCGACCCCATTTACCAGCTTGGCTTTAAGAGTTTTCGTATCTACTTGATAGATGAGCAGGGTACTGACCCAACCTGTACTGTTGGCCAGAATATCACCAACCACATAGACATACCTCCCGTCTGGACTTGCAAAGCCAGACATACCAGGTACTCCACCATTCAAATAATCATCAGCATTGAACTGTATATCATAATACTTATCCTTTGAAGAATCATATACCATGAATCGATAGCCGTTTTCTCCATTAGTAATAAAGAAATCGCGAATTTTCCCACCGCCCATTGTTTTCTTATAAACAGACATATAACTATCTTCCTCTTCAATCGTTTTAAAGTCTTTCCATCCATCACTTTTCTTATAAAGGACTTTTGATCCCGTTGGTACATAAAGGGCACAAGAGTCTTTATTAACTCCTTCCATGCTGAATTCTTCAATATAAGGAGGTTTAGTGTTCCCCAAATGCAGTTCACTAAGATGATCGCAGTTATTGAAGCATCTGAAAGGAATAGTGTCTATGGAAGCATACAAATACACATATTCCAATTTATGGCAACTTTCAAAAGCCGCCATTTCTATATGGTTAACGGATTTGGGGACATGCACCTCTTCGAGTTCTTTGCAACCCAAGAAAGCTCTTTCCTGTATATATTTGACTGTATATGGGATAGAATATGTTCCTCCCATCTTGATTCTTGGGAATCGATATAGCGTATCTTTCTTTTCTGAGAAAGTTACCTCCGTCTGGTCTTTATCATACCAATACGGACTCATCGGGTCTAATTCTACTATAGAGTCATTTGAAACTACAGTATCATTCTTCACCTCAGACGAAGGTTGTTTTTCTGAATCCTTGGCCCTATTATTGCATGAAATTATTCCAATAGCCCAACCAAAGACGGTTATGAAAACGATTAATGATTTCTTCATAATTGCATTTGTCTATTTGTGACACATTCGAGTCTGTGGAGCAGAAGTCCTCATAGCGAGGATGATTGCCTCGGCCACCAAAGCTATGTTTGATACTAGGTAATGGCTTTGACCAAGCCATCTTACGGTACTTCCACCAGTTTCTATAGTCTGTAACAGCTTCTTCCTGAAGCCACTATCATCCAGACTTGTTGCTGCTCCTAAGGCGAAACCTGTTCCAGAAGGACTTAGCCCAAATATAATAGGCCCAGCATCAATATCCATTCCGAATAAACAATTTCCATCATGGTATTCACTGATGCCTGTTATCGGAAAGCGTTGCTTGAAGTTTCTTAAAAAACACTCATATTGTTCCTTAGCGAAATCAGGATCTACCAATGACAGATAATAACAATTCAAGGCAGAATAAGAGCCTTTAACTGGCATAACAATTTTAGTGATGCCGTTTTCGGCTTCCAAAAACGACGCCAGCAATCCAGTTTCTTTATCAAGCCATTCTTTCTTGGCTCTCTCAATCCACATATTTACTGTCGTAGAATATTCCCCGTCATACTGACAAGAATAATTATATAAGGCAACTATAGCCACTAACATGTCTGGTATATACACGAGTTCGCCAGGATAGGTCTCACAATTCAGATATGGACTCTGGCGAATCCTACGATTCATAGCCTTACACAGCGAATGATACATACCATCGTATTTGCCATCTCCACCAATCTGCTTAAATCTGCTTATCATCCATGCCAAATGGCTATAATAAGAAATATGGCTAAGATCACCGTAGATACCATCCAACGGGTCTTCCCTCCAGCGAAGCCTGTCATATTCACGAATTTCTTGAGACAAGGCAATGTCGATTATTTGGCCTATAAACTTGATGGATAGCTCTTTGTTCTGCGGATAAAGCATAGCAATATTGGCTAATGCTGCAGAAGTCATAGAACATGTATATAATGCCCATTCCCCCTGAAATTGTGTTCCTATGCCACTTGGCATTTCATCCAATAGTGTTTGGGGCTTGGTTATTACCTTTGAAGTAAGATAGTTCGCACGTCGGATTATCTCTTTCTTCTCACCCTCATAAGAGCCATGACCTATGGTTGCACAAGTCACCCAAAACACTTTTGCAACCACGAGGAAGACTATTATGACTAGTATTATAATCATTCTTTTCTTTGCTTTTGATGAGAATTTAAACATAACAAAGATATATTAGGCCACAATAAACTAATATGGGAACAACAACACATATTATGACAGAACTAACGTAATAGTTCCATCCTATGACTTTAAACCACAGTAAGAATTTGACAGAATTCACAAAAGCCCTTTCGCACCAAGCCCTAAATCCATGTCGATTGTAATATACAATGACCCCCCAAAACAGACAATACAATACGGTCAAAACAGGAATAGCCATATATCGTACAGCACCTAACAACACAACTTCTTCTTCTGTATATGAAGGATATTCAATAATGGTGTCAAAGATGGTGTCCAACATTCTACACCATGTTATTGGGATAACAAAGTAATAAACAAAAATGTTCATTTCTTTATATGTGATACCTGTCAATCTAGCCAATAATGCCAATAATGCAGCGACAAGGCCAAAAACAAGATAAACAGGTGAAAGAAGAACCTGCCACCTATTATCCTCTGCCCAATCCCAAAAGGTGTCATAATTATCGGGAGATGTCTTTTTACTTAAGCCTTTATATCCCATATTCGTTTTTATCTATGTTTGTAATAATATGACCATCGCCAGACCATGTGGCTGCCATAGTAAATCCACCCAACAGGTTTCTTGGGAAACATGTTCTCCAGCAAAAGAGAAAGTGGTTTGATCGGATAAATTTCTAACCAAGAGTCCTCAATCTTTCTGAACTTACGAATATTATATTCACTGTAGCCATAATGAGCCTCTGCATAAATTGTGTGCAGTGAATTATTATTTGTCGTATACGCCCTATGTGCATCACAGCACCTATGGATGCGGATCAAACTATATGGCATTTCTTTGGAAACATCAACTTGCTCACCAAGTATATTCCTCTTTAATACTGTCACGTTACTGTATTCGTCGGCAATAATTCTTTCATTTATGCCATCAAAATCCACATCAAGATCATATGTTCCCTCAGTATCAAGAGTTATTTCATGAAAAGGCAGACGATTGATAGAAGCATTATCCATAATCGCTCCAGCCATTACATTTTGGGAAAGTAATGATATTAAAATGGGCAGAAACATAATCTTATAACCAATCATACTTGACACTCAAATTTTAAAAGAGAAACAAACACATATAACCTACAGTTCATAATCTAGTAGACCTTTCAATGAACTTTTATATCTAATAAGCATAGAGTAAGTAAATAGTATTATTATGGATATTATACTAGCTGACCATGCTATAAGATTCAGCAAAACGCTAGTCCAGAAGAATCGATAGCAATGATACCACTGAGCGGGGTAATCGATAGGCCGGTCACTGATCATGAATTCCATCGGCCCAATAATGCCGTTGTTATATAAAAGGAAAATACCAAAACTTATGAAGACAAATGCAATAATTAGCCACATCCACCATGGTTTACCTTTTAACATTACAGCAACGCCCGATACTGCCAATGTTATCATCATCAGATAATATAATGGCTGATAAAAGAACCGAGATAGCAACATAATTCCGAAATAAGTACAAGCAGCAATAAGTACTACAGACAGAAGTAAGGTGCCAGATATCTTGGGTATTAAACTGTATATGATTAAAGCCATAAAACCCAATAAAGGCCACGATGAGACCTGCGTACCAAATACAGCCAAAACTCCCAACGTCATAATCAAAGCTAAAATTGCTACTATTACCGTAAGTAAACCGACAACAAAATTAATAACAGTTTGCTTCATATCTCTCTATTGGTTATTATCTTTCTTCATTTCAGCATTCTAAATCCTTAAGTTTAGACTTATCAACCATCTCTGCAATCCTAGGTGAGAGTAAGGAATAATTTGGTTTTACGTCAGAAAAGACTCTTTTACCGATTTTTTGCACAGAGTCAGGAATGTAAATTTCCGTAAGAGAATCGGAATATTCAAACAACGCATCCTGTAACTCAGAAATCAGCGGTAGTTTTATTTCTTTAAGGGACTTACACAATCTAAATGCTGCACAACCTATTGTTTCGACACTTTGAGGTAAGATGACAGAATCCAATGATTCACAAGCATTAAAGGCCTCCCTTCCTATAACTTTTGTATGAGAAGGAATCTCTATTCTCTTTAAATTACGACAACATGAAAAAGCCTTTTCACCTATGATTACCAAGTCTTCTGGCATAATAATTTCCGTTATTCCGCTTCCAAAGAAAGTGCTAGCACAGATTTCTTTAAGATGCTTTGGGAGCGACTTTATATTTAGATTATCTGTTCTTTCAAAAGCATCTTCGCCAATGGCTAATATAGAATCTGACATATTTATTTCACGAAGTTCCTCACAATGTCCAAAGGCACCTTTCTCTATCTCACGTAATGAAGATGGTAAAGATACCGATGTTATATGTTTAGAGTTGAAGGCAAATGTCCGTATTACCTCAACGCCTTCAGGTATTTGAACTATTTCTTGATTTCCGTTAAAGCATATAAGAGTTTTCCCGTCTGATGAGTACAAAATGCCATCTTCCATTTTATAGTTCTTCGTTAGACTTGTTATCTGTAAATCAGGAATTGATGCAAATGGGTTCCCGCCAATAACAACTACCGATTCTGGCAAAGAAATATCTTTCAGGTTATGACATTGTGCAAATGCCGCGTCTCCAATAACTCTTAACTTTTCAGGAAGTTGAACATGATTAAGTACACGACAAAGATAAAAAGCCTGATCTCCTATTTCCTCTAAATTCTTAGGGAAATGAATCTCCTTAAGCTTATCACACCACATAAACGCATTTTTCCCGATCCGCATTATGCTGTCGGGCAAATCTATGGACTCCAAATCTGACAAAGAAAAGGCATCATCACCTATACTTGTGATTCCCAAAGGCAGTTCAATTGTTTTTAGTTTGCTTCGGCAGAATGCTTCTTTCCCTATTTCTTTCATACCCTCTGGCAAAATGACACATTCTGCTTTTGAGTCATTAAAAGCAAATGGACGAATGAGTTGAACACCATTAGGAATACAGAATTCCTTTTTCTGAGTATTGCAGATAATGAGCTCACTCCTATCTTTTGAATATAAAACATCATCTTCGAAGATATAATTTTCAGATAAGCACACCAATTCATTGGTTTTACAAAATGGATTGGCTCCTATTTCTATAACTTTAGGCGGTATCACCATTTTCTTTATCGGGCAGTACTCAAAAGCACTATTCTTGATAACCTTAATTGTATCAGGAAGAATTAAATCCTCTAACTCATCACATCCAGCAAACATTAATTCCGCTATTACAGTAATGCCGCTCCCTACGACGGCTTTATTTATATGGGACATCCGATGGAATGCTGCCTTTCCAACGAACACCACAGAATCAGGTATAACAAGTTCCCTTACCCTTCCTCGTGTGAAATGATAAGCGCACTCTCCGATTCCCAAAAGACCTTCAGGGAAAGAGATCTCGTCTGGAAATGTACTCTGAAACGCTCTGTCTCCAATATATTTGAGCGAATTGGGGAACTTAACATATTCAACTGGATAGCAATCGTCAAAAGCGTCATTACATATGACTTCTGTGCCCTCCTTTACTATATATTCTTTGAGATCACATCCTTTTAAAAGGCGCTTTCCGTCTTTACTATATATAACACCATATTTATCTGTATAGGATTCATCTAAATCCTTTCTCTCGACTACGGCCATTCTGCGCAAATATTCCAGTTTTTCTATTTGTCCCATAAATATCTATCTATTTTCAATCATCATCAAGAACCGATCATTTATCACCACTTCTATGTCAACACCATCAATATAGAGCATACGTCCAAATATTGCAACTCTATCCCAATGACTTATGCCATGTGACGTATAACCTCTGCAATGCTTTTTCCTGATTCGTTATTCATACTCTCATTTTTGTTGCAAATATAATAAAAAAAACTCAAATTTATTGCTCACATTCCTGAAATCTGCATTTTTCAATCTCTATGTCCAATGTTCTAGCTGTTCTGAAGAAACTATCTAACGTAAGCTTCATATAGTCCTCCAGGTCTGGTATCTGCGGAACTAGCAGTAAATTCTTCTTTATATGTACAGCCACGTCATCAGAATCAGTAATTCCATATATTACGGAGACAGACCCTTTTGCATTAATGTCATTCACCACCTGACGTACCCTAGCAAACTCATCAATGTCGAATTTGGAAAAGCTATGGAACCAAGGCCATATCAGGTTTATGAACTTACATTCATTAATTGCTTCCATCAAAAAGAAGATTCCCTGATACTCAAACTTTATCCGCCCTTCCTCCGTCTCTTGCGGAGTACAGCCCATTTCCTTTAACAGTTTATATGCTAAATCTTTTGCACCATGTATTTCCGACTCCACCATATCTACATTCTCATTTTGATTATTATCTTCTTCAAGTTTCTTTACCAATTTATGTAAGCGCTTACTGCTTTTCAATAGATTAATCATGGAAATATACCAAACTATATTCACCACTGATGTTGTGATAAGAATCAACCATATACCCATGTTTGAATTGTTTCCCGTTGAAATTAGATAGGCTGTAAATGAATTCACGAGAATTGTCAGAAGCGACCAAAGAAACATTTCCATTATTGTCTTCCACTCATTATCCGGCACTGTACATACCAATTCCAGGACAGAAAGCGCACCGAAAGAGGTTACAATCAGCGTCGCTGGTGTCAGCATTTTGCATATTTCAAGAAAGGATCCTAATGTTTCTGTGTACAACGCTTCTGTAGGATATAGTGCCATATTCCACAACCCATTATAGCAGAGAAGCAGACAGAAAAATATAACCACACATAAAACAATACGGCTATATTCCTTTTTGGGAAAAAGGCTCTTGTATTTAATCTTGTAATCCATAATGATGATGTTTTTACTTCCAAGACAACTTATTCTATCGATTGCCGCCAGAACTGCCATGCAACTCTTTCCGCATCTGTAATTCTATCCATTGTTGATCACCTTTGGAAGGTGACTCTTTAAATGCTTTAGCAATTTTGATTTTGTCCTCGTCAAAGCCCTCTTTATATCTATATTTAAGTTCATTCCTAATCAAGGAAACGTTGCCACTTTTCTTGTCTTGGAACTCTTCTATCAGCTCGTTAATCTCCATTTCCTTGATTCTTTCTTCACGTTTCCCCAGCCTGTCAGCATATAGAATCTTGAAGATTTCTTCCTTTAAGACCTTTTCTCCAGCTATCCACTTACTCATGTATAGAGACACCAACTCTTGTCTTTCCAACCCAACCAGCATATCCACACACTTTCTTAACTCTTCATCACTCCACTTTGTATAGTGGAATCTCCTTGCCTGTTTAATAATGTACTCAAAGTCTGTCATATCGTTATTTCTTATTACATTAGAATGGTAATTCTTCTTCAAGGTCGAACGTTTTGATTAACTTTTTCACCGCTTCATTATTTGTACTCAAATCTTTGAGACTAACAAGTTTTGAAGCAGGTTTTCTTGTATTTGTTATTGTAACAACACCTGTCTTTTGATGATAATCCAAAATAGTGTTACCCAATGGCCTTAGAGCGTTCTTATTTACTATGATTTCAATCTTCCCGTGCAAGTCTCGGCCATTATCATCTACATAGATGTGATAATACTCAGGACGATGCACCATCATTACCACATCAGCAAGTCCTTCGATATAACTGGAGTTTGCCAAATCCATTAGTTGTGGCTTCCTGCCTTCGATTCCTTCTCGATATTCGACACCTCTACCCAACATCGACCCCACAACAATTGGCACATCGGCTAGACTGGCCAGTTGTTTCAGCGAAAACATTATCTTTGCTATTTTCTCTGTGACGGGACAGTCTTCCTTGGTAAAATCTACCATCTGCAGACAGTCTATGAAAATAATCTTTATTTCCCTTTCTCTGATACAATTCCGTGCAGTTTCTATTAACTCGTTAAGAGGCAAATCCTGGCTGTCGTGCATAAATAGTGGTGCATCTATCAATGCGCCAACGGCTTTATCCAATCTTTCCCACTCATGTAATTCCAGGAATCCTTGATTCAAGTGCGACACAGGGATATCACAGTGGATGGCCAGAAGCCTTTGTATATAGTCTGACTTCATATAATTCGTCGAAAAAAACAACACTGGCAGTTTACTCTCCAAAATAATGTTTTCTATCATTGACAACATAAACTCTTCTTTACCCATACTAGGTCTACCACCAATAACGTACAGCTTCCCTTTCTCAAACCCACCTATCAGGTCATCTAAAGGTTGAAATCCAGAAGGAATTCCTAAAATACCGTCATTTGCAGCCTTTGTCTGTATTTCACAAAGGCAATTTTTCAACATTTCTTGCATGTTGGTGTAGCTAATATCACTCATCATCTTATTCATACCTTCCTTTTTCTATCATTGTAATAATCAAGAACAATAAAATCAGTGGCAAAGATACGAACTTGTATCTTTGCCACCAAGCGATTATGCCCCACAAGGCTTGTGAAAATATTAAATTGTTCTTTTATTAATTAATAGCCGAATGCTTCTGGATCCCATCCTGAGCCTGGGTAATCTCCATACATGCCATCCGTCATAGCATCCCATGCGTCTTCATCTGTCCATTCGTACCCTCTGTCATGCCAATGGCCAGAAGGTCCTTCATCGTAATCGCCATAATATCTGGTAATGAAATCATAAGGATACCATTTGCATTCTCGGGGATTAAAGACTTTCCAATCATCTTCAACTTTAACGTAGTTCCCATTTTCATCTACTAAATAGTAATGTATATACAAGCGCCTTTCATAAATGTAATTGGGATTGTGGATATGATTACTATTATGTTCATAACCAAACTCGAATGAAGCGACATATGTCTTTTCATCCGGAGATTCTCTTGTTATTGCATCATAAAGCGCCGGTTTCAATCCGTTCCAATCAAAAATACCATATTTATCCCCTTTCCTATAGATATGTGGATAAAACATCTTTTCTACTAATTCGTGAGCATAATCTATCCACTCAATTTCTTTTTTATCGTTTAGTTTCACTATAGTTACAACAGATTCGTCTACAAACAAATCCTCGCTATTTTTATAAGGATAATCAAAAGGTTCTGTAGACTCTGAATAGTCGAAAGGCATATCAATATTAGGTTCTTTGTTCATATCGCCTTTCAAATTCCGTAATTTCTCTTTATACTCATTATATTTTTTTATCTCAGAGACCTCGTAATTATAATGCTCTTCTGGAGAGGCGAATCCCTTTTTAATATATTCGGGGACAACATATTGTTCTCTCATACTGTTATACAGATATATAAACGCATCGTAATTTGATAAATCAACATAAGCTGATTTAAAAAGAAAGCCAGAGGGAACAAGCATCTCTACTTCTTCAGGTGAATGGAACTTATGCCATTTGGGCATTCTAAAAGGTCCATTCCCATTGTTGATTATTGTTTTGAACTCTTTATCTAGAACCAAACATATCGACTTTTCATAATTTAGACAGACCTTAGATAAAGGGACGGGATAGCCTTGAAAGTCCGTTTCTTCATCCTCATAATATTCATATGATGTTCCAAAATAGAATTCGAAATATTTATAATCAACAATAAGATTATCATAACCACCTATCAACAGAGTTCCTTCTTCATTAAATAGGTCTCTTTTCCCTTCTATCATATACCTCCTGTCTCTTTCAGACAGCGATTCGTTTAAAAGATACTCTGCTTCCCTAATGCATTCAAGGAAGCCACTGATAAGCTGAATTACATCATATTCAAAATCAACAATTAATGCACATCTCTCGTCAAAACAGCCCCATTTCTTATTTTTCATTGCCTTTATGAAGAAATGTCTCGTGGAGTCTTCATAAAAATCAACAACTTCTATTTTATCATAAAGACAATGGATTGTTTCGTGGAATGTTTCATATGACAAAATACCATATTTATTTGTGTCCCTGTCTTGAATTATTCGATAGGGAGTATTGATATGAGAATAACCACTATACAAAGAATTAGTTTTCGATGGCTGTTTCGTCAGATGGTTTTTAACTAATACAGTTCCATCTTCTTCTGCTATTCCCCAACCTCCGTCTTTATAAAATTCTACTTTTCCAAGATATTTGTTGGAGAGCATACACTCTTTGAGCACAACAGTGCCACCAACTGGAATTCTTAAATGCTCCCGGTTATCTATAATTTTTTTTGCATTTGCCTTAAGATAATCCAAAATTGCAAGACAGATTCTCTCCTTTTGATATTCTATTTTATTTTCAGGTGTATCTACTGACGAAAAGAACGACAAATCATCAGATAACTCTTCATCACATTCTTTGTGCGCGTAACTATCCAAAAGGCCTATGAACTCAGAAGACAATTCAAAATATTTCTTTAATAGCCTTTCGCCATTCAAAATATAGTAGACTTTATTATCTTCCTTATCATAATAATTGCCAGTCAAATCATAGCAATCCGCCATTCTTTTGATGGCAGAATTGACTTTTTCAGTTGGAAATAAATCCACGAGTTCCTGATATTTGAACATAATCTATTCCTTATTATTGTTTTCCCATACAACTAAATCACGAGACAGAGTTATTTTCTTTGCTTCACCACGTTCTCCTGTGATATAATAGTTTTTAGCCAGATGCTCGTCGAATTTCTTGATAAAGGCAGCCCGAATTCGCGCACATTTCTCATTAATCGAATTCAGGAATGGGTTGGTGACATCCTCTATACTTTGCAATGCCCGATCACTCATTCCAAGTGGCCGCAAAACTTTATATATCTCTATCAGCTCCTGCCTGTAATCTGGCAAGTGTTTAAAAATGATTCCTTCCGGATGTTTGAGGAACAAGAAGAAGATGGCCTTCACAATAGGTTCCATTTTGATAACCATATTATTATAATCTGGCAAGATAATCTCATGTTTCTTTGTTATGACAAGTTTGCTCAGTTTATCATTCTGGTGAAGGATACTTTCCAGTAATGCCAATGGAATGCCTAAATCCTGTAATTCCTTAACCTGTTTCTTGAATAATAGCAATTGTGCTTTCGTATCATTATCCAAGGATTCAAACATGTTATCCGCATAGTTCTCATCCTTTTTTGTATCTTTAGCAGTACAATACACACCAGCATGACCTATACCTGCATGTTCAGAGTACTTGTATTTCTCCGCATCCTGCTTATGCTGACGTAATATTTCTGCTATCTGTTTTTTATACGAAAGAGCCTTGTTGTCCAACCCTACCAAAGGGTAATAATCATAGACAGCAAATCCGTTGTCCTTCGTTTCCCTATAGAACAGGAAACCAGGTTTTAAGAAGCGGGCATCATCAGGATCCTCCAGATACTCCAACAGATCTGTTGTCTTGACATCTGGAATCTTTCGTGCAATATCTTCAGATAAAAACGGGTATTGGTATAAGAGATGTTCCCGTTTTATCTTTTTGGAGAGTTTGGGGATATACGTAAGTTCTGAAAAACCATATTCGTACTTGCTGAACGTAAATTTCCACAACCACCATCCCCACCTTTTCAGATAGCGGTTGAATTTCTTATGGTATTCATTTTCTATGTATATAGTTCCATAAAAGCCTACACTAGGAAGTTCCCTAAAGTAAACTGCGCAAGAACTGCAACGATATCTTAATTCAGCACTATCTATCATAGTCTATTAAGCCATTAGTCCGAATGCATACTTAGAATTTTTAAGCGTCACATCAAAGAGAATGTCCTCAATCTGCGTCCAATTCTCATAGATAAAGTCATAGGAAATGTCTTTTGATTCCCATGGGTCATCACTGGCCTTGATATAAGGACTGAGTCGTAACTTACGAAGATTCTTGCACGAGGTAAAAGCATCGCGCTTAACATTTGTCACAAAACAGGGAACGGTATATTCCTCCTCTTTGGTAAAACAAAACACTAGGCAAACTGTAGTTAGACGAGGGATGCCAAAATATAACGAGTCTCCCATCGTCCAAAACATTGTTTCTGGAATTGGGTTTTCCGATGTTGAGATATCCACTTTTTCTTTATATTCCTCCCAATGCTCTTTAGCATAGGATATCATGTGTTCATCCTTTGGCATAGTAAAAGTGTTAATGCTCCAACAATCACGGCAACAGCTGCCGCCAAAGTCTTTGATCAGAGATGAGAAATGTATATGTTGCAAAGAATGACATCCATTGAACATGCCTTCAGAACAAGAACGTACAGTATTTGGCATTATGAATTCCTTCAAGGAACGGCAATCCTCAAAAGCCTTTTTCTCAATTATTTCAAGCTTTTCATTGGTATCTATCCTCTCTAACGAATAGCAACGCCGGAAAGCCTCTGTCTTGATAGACCGAAGATCCTCTGGCAATTTGATATACTGCAACTTCCTGCAGTGGCAGAACGTCCGGGCTGGTATTTCACTTATCTGAGGCGGGAGTTCAATATGTTCCAGGGAAGAACAGTTCATAAAGATTCCCTCGTCAATTATCGAGACCGATTGGGGAATATTGATTTCTTTAAGTGATACACAACTGAAGAAAGCCCTTTTGCCGATTCGCTTCACAGTAGATGGCAGACTAATCCGTTTCAACGCATCACAACATGCAAAGCAACGATGGTATATATTCTCAACACCTTCGGGTATATCGAATTCCTCCACTCTCTCATCAACATAGATCAGAGTCCGACCTCCTGCGGCATATACTGCGACCTTATCGACAACATACGCATCTGGCCAGTTTTTCCAGTCATCGGACTTCTTTTGTCTGCTGTCAGGCAGCAAACGACTGTCTAAAGCCTCCTTTTCCTCTCGCTCTTTCTTCCATTGTTCTTTCTGATAGTCATCAGAATGGAAATACTTCATATATGCTTTTTTCATACCAAGTCTGGGAGTATCAATAATCACACGAATAATTCTATAAATCGGTTTTATAATCACTTCATATACAAAAAGAAACGGTATAAAAAGAATAGTCAACAGAAGTGCCAGCATGAAAATCTTGATTCCGCCAGTATCTTCTATTTCATCTTTAATAGACACCCAAAGATCTATCAGTTTCTTTTTGAGTTTGCTAATCATATCTTTACAAGCACTATCAAAATTGGCTTTAGGCCTAACCTCCAATTTTGCCACAAATATACAAAATAATCTACGAAATACACTTAAAACCTTCAAATTTGCAACAATTATTAATAAAGTAGGGCAAATTATCAGCATCCAAAGTGCAGAATTTCAATAAAATAGTTGACCTTTTGCCTATTTGTACCTATGTGTACCAGAGATTGTTAGCAGTAATTAATGTGTAAGAAGATTCTTTTTCTAATTTATTTATTATAGCTCTATTGTGTTCACATTAATATGTATTACCATATTAATATAAATATGTATTTATAGACGGCCTTTTTGCAATTGAAGATAATCCGTGAGAGATTTGCAGCCAGGATAGAGGGTAGAATAGTCAATAGTCTTGCCCTCATGAAGTGAATTAATGGTTTTTGCTAGTGTTCCCCCAACAACAGTATTTGGAAAAAAGCAAAATATGCGGTCATACTCCTTAATTCTTTCAACTAGAAATTTCCAGTTGCCTAACTCATTAAGCACAATATAGTCTGACATTTTGGGAACTGTTGTCATCGCTACAGATGGATAGTGCTTTCTTAAAGTCAGATATGCTAATAGATCTCTGAAATCCATGAACATCAAGCAAGAACGCTTTTGCTTTGAAGTAGTATTCACAATGACTACAAGTCCGGAAACGCCAACAGTCTTAGGTGTGACAAACTCATTGTCGTTGAATAATTCGAGGCCATTGTGTAGATTCCTGATGCCAATACCATGAAAGCAGCGGTTCATACACTCGAAATCGACACTCAAACAGTACTTTGCGACCTCTTTTTCATCGAGATTGTAATCTCTCAAAAGGTTGCGGTCATTTTCGTTGAACCTAGTATTCCTGCGGAATTTTACGGCGTGCTTCAGACAAATCGGCCTCTTTGGATCTTGATAATCAGTACTCATTACGCTTTCAAACGGCTATGATAGCTGGATGCTATCTTTTCTTCTGTCAAGTACAATAATTCGTCAGCTGTATGACCAAGACGAAAGAAATCTGAGATGTCCTTTTCCTGCTTGCTACCACAAAGCGGTAGTTCGACGTTAAGCACGCTGGAACAGCCACACTCTATCAGTTCATTCACACGATTAGCGGATTCTTTGCGGCCTGTGTCATCCATATCATAGAGAATGGCAATGTGTTCAAACCGCTCTTGAAGAGACGGCAGAAGGTCTTCTGGAACCTTCGCCGTCTCGCTATTTAAACAAATCGTATGAAAACCATGTGAAC